>Ga0136611_10004112_pt1 | contig 10182 bp, 12 predicted proteins | sample AntDrymUQ2232306_2_FD_106645 | JGI IMG/M metagenome (GOLD analysis project Ga0136611, IMG submission 106645) | Polar desert sand microbial communities from Dry Valleys, Antarctica - metaG UQ223 (23.06) | ecosystem: Environmental > Terrestrial > Soil > Desert | place: Antarctica: Dry Valley... | reverse complement strand
TCGCGAAGACGACGAATGCTCGCGTTGGTGGTCTCCCCGGCGAACGAGGGGGACCGCGTGAAGGTGGGAGAGCTCGCCGAGACGGTGCAGCATGCGACCGGGGAGAGCGTGGCATTAGCATACGTGGACCAGGGATACACCGGGGAAGCTGCATCGGCGAAGGCGGAGAGGTGTGGTATCCGGCTGGAGGTGGTCAAGCTGTCAGAGGCGAAACGGGGCTTCGTGCTGCTGCCCCGCCGCTGGGTGGTGGAGCGCTCCTTCGTATGGATGGCGCGCTTCCGTAGGCTCTCCCGCGACTACGAGCGGCTGCCCAAGACGCTGGCGGGGCTGCATCTGCTGGCCTTCTCCGTCCTGATGCTCAAACGCTTCACCACCTTGATGGCAGAATATACATAACAGGCTCTGAGGAAACAGATTGATGCCGATCCGGTGCGACGAGCCCGTGTAGAAGAATACAGGCGGGCCGCGCTTGATGCCCTTGCGCTGCGGCAGTTACGCGAGTCGCGGGAGATGACCCAGCAGGGAGTGGCCGACGCGCTCGACGTTTCCCAGGCAAACATATCTCACATCGAGCGACAGGAAGATATGTACCTCTCCACCCTCGGCTGCTACGTCGCTGCGCTTGGGGGACACTTACACGTGACGGCTGTATTCCCCGACGGCTCGATCAGCCTCGTCGGGCCAGGGTCAGAGTACGCAGCAGAGGCCGCAGAGGCGGCAACGGCTGGCGGCTAGCCCGGCCGTCGTGGGCCAATTCGAGAACTGAGTGGGAGAACCGTTGTCGCTCCGCATTCGAGGCTATGAGCCCGCCGACTATGACGCGGTGTGGGCGTTGCACGTCTCCGCACTGCGGGCGGTGGGTGCACATGCGGGCCGGGGGCCGTGGGACGACGATCTCGCGGCTATCGAGTCGGTTTATCTCAAGGATCATGGGGAGTTCCTGGTTGGCGCCCTGCGTGGGCGAGTCGTCGCGATGGGGGCGGTGAAGCGCATCTCTGCAGAGCACGTGGAGTTCAAGCGCATGCGCGTGGAACCCAGCTTGCAGGGACAGGGCATCGGACGGGCGATGCTCGGCGCGCTGGAACAGCGAGCGCGCGAACTCGGCTACCGGACGCTGCACCTGGATACCCACTACACAGCAAGTAGCAGCGCAGCGCCTGTACGAGAAAAGCAGCTACCGGGAGGCCGGTCGTGGTGAGTGGCGCGGCACGGACGAGATCTGGGAGGTTGTCTGGTATAAAAAGGATCTCGCAGCAGCGAAGCCAGCCGAGGAGGACTGATGATCGAGAGTGATAGCACAACGGCGTTGAATATGCGCGTTTGGGGCGCGGGCGACGAGCGCGTCGTGCTGGTACACGGCAGCAATTCATCGGACCCGGGCGTGGTCTTCGCCGAGCAGCAGATCCTCGCCGACCGATACACGATCCTCGTCCCGGACCGGCGCGGCTACGGCAGCAGTCCGGCGGTGGACAAGCCAGACTTTGAGATGGATGTGCAGGACATCATCACGTTGCTGGGCGGCGGCGCGCATCTGGTGGGGTTCTCATACGGCGGGGTGCTCGCCTTGCTCGTTGCGGCACGCACCCCGCACCTGGTGCGATCCCTCACCCTCATCGAGCCGCCGGCGTTCGCGGTTGCGCGCGGCAATCCGGCGGTCGAGGAACTCATTGAGCGCATGGCACCGCTGTGGGCACCGGACCGAAGCCTTACTCCGGAGCAGTTCCTCGCGGGGTTCCAGCGGGCGCTCGGCGAGACCGTGAAGGAACCGGTGGAGCTTTCCCCCGAGAGCCGCAGGTCGGTCACGCAGTCGATGGACGAGCCGCCGCCGTGGGAGGCCGAGATCGACCTTGACGCCGTGACCGCCGCACCATGCCCGAAGCTCGTGGTGTCCGGGGAGTGGACTCCTGCGGTCGAGGCCGTGGCGAACGTGCTCACCGAGCGCCTCCACGCGGAACGGCTCCATGTCGCGGGCGCGGGTCACGCCGTCCACCACACCGCCGCCGAGCAGTTCAATGCTCGCCTTGTTGCCCTGATCGAGTTGGCCCAGAACTCGGAGGCGGAGGACCGTGACAAGTGATATACGTGCAGTAAGCGCGAGGGCACGCCTAACGCCACTGCCACGCTGCATCGCGGTTAGCGAAAAAGGTCGTTCGCGGGGGGCATAACGAGTTGCTTGGCGTTGCCGTCTGCGGGAACGAGGGCGTAGCCCCGGATGAGGGCGACCGGGCGGGCGTCGGTTTTGCCCATTACCAGCTCGGAGGCCGCGGCGAGCTCGTCGGCCACAGCGATGATTGAGGCGGCCATCTCGCGGCCCCACTGGTCCGGCTCTCCCCGGTAGTCGGCAAGGGGCGACATTCCGGAGACGCCGATCGCGACGTTCGTGATCCCCCACCGCCACGCCCGCCCAAACGAATCGGTGATGATGACCGCGAGGTCCACGCCCGTGCTCTCCCGGATGCGCTCGCGGAGGGCGCGGGCGGAGGCGTCGGGATCCTCGGGCAGGAGGCAGACAGTGTCCTCGCCAGGAACGTTTGAAGCATCCACGCCGGCGTTCGCGCACACGAAGCCATGGTGGGTCTGGGTGATGAGGATGCCCCGGTCCATCCGCACGATGCGCGCGCTCTCCCGTAGCACGACCTCGACGTGGCGGGGATCCTTGCCGCTGCTCTGCGCGAAGCGGGTGGCGAGGTCAGAGGGCTTAATATCCTTCAGGTCCACGATGCATCCCTCGGCCTTGCTGACGACTTTGTGGGTGACGACGAGGACATCGCCGGGTTGCAGTTGCAGTTCGGCAGCGCCGCAGGCGTCAAGGATGAGCGCGGCGAGGTCGTCGCCTGTGCGAAGTTCGGGGATGCCGGGGACGGGGATGATGTTTACGGCGCCCGTGTGGTCGGTACCCATCATTCGCGGCACGCCGCTTCCAGCGCCCGCTTCAGCGGCGCCCTGAACTCGGTGTGCTCGGTGGAGTCGCGGATCTCGTCCAGATCGGTGGGCCGGTCGAGGTCGTACCCGGTACCCACCGAACGGTAGATCTCAAGGGGGACGCCATGTTCCCTGGCGGTCTCCACATAGCGCAGGAAGCTTTCCGCGCCGAACAAGTACGGCAGCACGATGGGAGAGTTCAGATAGAGGGCGTTCGTGCCGGTATCAGAGCGGGCAGGGGCTATGACGCACGCGTTCGCTCGCTGCGCGCATGCAACCATCTCGGCGACCTCATTGGCGGTGAGGAGCAGCAGGTCTCCAAAGACGATGAGGCAGGCGTGTGCGCCATCGCGAACGGCGACGTCGGTAGCGAGGCGCAGTGCCACGTTGAGGTCGTGTCCGTCGTCGCGCACGGGGATGGCGCCGCGCTCGCGGGCGCGCTCGGCGACACGGTCGTCGGGGGTGACGACGTACACGGTGTGGACGGCGTCGGAGTGGTCGAGGGCGCGGAGCACGCCGCCGAGCATGCACAGCGTCACTTCCTCCCGCTCCGAGGGAGTGAGCACGGCGCTCAATCGGCCCTTCGCGTCAGAGAGCCGCTTTACCGGGACGATCGCGGCGATGCTCATCGGGCGTTCTCCTGCAGGGATGCGGCGAACCCGAGGACCGCGCCCGCGAGTGTCTGGCGGTCGGCGTCGTTGCGCATCACGGTCGGGGTGACGAGCACCTCCATGCCAAGCGAACGGATCGGGGCAGCGAGCGCTGCATCGGCCTCGTCGATGACCAGACCCTGAACGAGGCCCGCGTACAGTTCCGCGATGCCGTGGGCGGAGACCTCGTGCCCGAGGGACTCCAGCATGCGGTCCGCCGGTCCGCGCAGTGCGGAGCCCGCAACGATAGGGCTCACGGCGACCTTCGGCGCGGCGCTGGCGCGGAGCGCGTCGAGCATGCCCGGCACGGCGAGGATGGGTCGGATACTGACGATGGGGTTCGATGGACAGAAGACGATTGCCTCTGCCGCGGCGAGCGCGGCGAGCACCGGCTTGGTCGTCCGGGCAGCCTCGATATCGCGGTAGCGGACGTCGGTAACCGTGGGCTCGTGATGTTGCCGGACGAAGTACTCCTGGAAGTCGAGCTCGCCGTCGACGGTTTGAATCATCGTGGCAACGGGCTGGTCGCACATTGGCAGAAGCGCGGGCGCGACTCCGAGGCCGACGCAGAGGGCGCGGGTGGCTTCGGTTAGAGTATGGCCCTCCGCGAGCATCCGGGTGCGAAGGATGTCCGTGGCGAAGTCCTTGTCGCCGATCTGGAACCACGTGTCCTCGCCGTAGGCGCGGAGCATTTCGAGGGCAAAGAACGAGTCGCCCGCGACGCCCCAGCCGGTGGCGGGGTTCGCGATGCCCGCGAGGGTGTACATGACGGTGTCAAGGTCGGGGCAGATCCGGAGGCCGTAGATCTCGAAGTCGTCCGCGGTGTTGACGACGACGGAGAGATCCTCGGGCGCGAGACACCCGGCGAGGCCGTGGGCGAGCTTCGCGCCGCCGACGCCGCCAGCAAGGGTTGCGATCACCGTCCTGCCGCCTCCTTAGAAGCCGTGGGCGCTGACGCGCTCGATGCGCAGGCGCATCGTGACGCGCTCCTGCTGCTGGAACTGATCGCGGCTCATCTGTTCGCCCTGTTCGGGGCCGTGATACCGAATCGCGAGGCGCCGAATGTCTGCCTGGGCGGTTTCCTGGTCGTCAACGAGCGCGCAGGCGCCTGTGAGGGTGAGGTAGCGGTAGCCGTCCTCCAGGCAAAAGGAGGAGCGCGGGTCGCGGCGCAGGTTGCGGTCCTTCACTCTGCCGCGCGCCGTGTTCATCATGATTTCGTCGCCCTGCAACTCGTACCAGAGCACGGTCTGTTGTGGGCTGCCGTCGGGGTTAATGGTGGCGACGGCGGCGAAGCGCACTTCGTCGAGAAAGGCGCGGACGGTTTGATCGAGCACGAGGGTGAGGCTCCTTTCCTGTACGGCTACTGTAGCACAAAGGGCCGGACAGGTACGGAGACCTGCCCAAGCGCATCACCTTAAGGCATTCGTCGGCCAACCATTGACTGGCCGGTCTCACGGCATGATCGAGGGTTGGATACCGGACTCTTGAGCGGATCAAGTACCGGTTCTGGGTTGTCCCCCGTGCTCAATCGATGCGAACAGGCAGGCACGGAGATCTGCGCCCTACGGGATGGGTTGCCACCGCCACGCAGTGCGGTCGCTACGAGGAGCCGGGGGCGCGGTAGACGTGGTAGACGCGCTGGGCGGCGGTGAGGTTCGTGCCGATGGCGAGGATCCAGAGCGCGAGCACGGGCTGCCGGATAATGAGCAGCGCGCCGAGGATGACCACGCGCTCAGTGCGCGCGAACAGCCCGGTCTCGTTCCTGACACCGAGCGCCTCGGAGCGCGCGCGAGTGTAGCTGATCATGATCGAGCCGACGAACGTGATGTAAGTGAGCATCGCGGCGGTGTCGTTCCCGGTCTGCAGGAAGTGCCACAAAAGCCCGAGGAGCAGCACCGCCTCGGAGTAACGGTCGAGGGTGGAATCGAGGAAACTGCCAAAGCGGGTGACCTTGTTGCCGGCATGGGCGATTGCGCCGTCGAGCATGTCGAAACTGCCCGCGAGCCAGACGCAGATTCCCCCGGTGGTGTAGTAGCCGCCGGCGAGTACGAGCGCGACGAGCGCGTTCAGGAACAGGCCGGTGACGGTAACCGCGTTCGGCGAAATGCCCGTGCGGTACAGAACCTTGCCGAGGCGCAGGGTGTAGCCTCGGATCAGGGGTCCGAAGATGCTGCTAAGCACGTCCGGCTTTCCGCAGAACTACGCGCCGTTGGCTGCGGCCACCGTCACGGGAGCGCCACACCTTGCGCTCGTACGTCTCGGTGTAGAGTTCCAGGAGGCTGGTGGCGACCTTTGGCCAGGAGTGCTCCTGCGCCTTGCTCGCGCCGTTGAATCCCATCCGGGCCCGCTTCTCACCGTCGGCGAGGAGATGGACCATCGCGATGGCGAGGGCGTGCTCGCTCTCCGGCGCGACAAGGAGTCCCTCGCGCTCGCTCGTGAGGATGCTGGCATAGCCGGGGATGTTCCCCGCAATCACCGGCAGGCCGGCGGCCATCGCTTCGAGGAGGACGAGTCCCTGACTCTCACCCTGGATGCTGGGGGCGACGAGGAACTTGCAGCTCCGCATGTAGCGCACGCGGTCCGCGTCGGAGACCGCGCCGACGTAGTGGACGTTGCGGGCGATGCCGTATTTGCGCACCCGCCCGCGGAACTTCGCGGGGTCGCCGTGCCCCAGCACGACGAGTCGGACATCAGGGTACGCCTGCTTCAACCAGGGTAGCGCCTTGAGCAGATACTTGAAGCCTTTGCGCTCCTCTTCGAAGCGCCCGAGAAAGAGGATGTTCGTGCGTCCATCCATCAGCTCGGGGATGGGCAGGGCCGGGGTGGTAAAGGCGCTGATGTCCACGCCGTTCGGGATGATGCGGTACTCCCCCTCGAAGTATTGCGAGGCGTACTCGCGCGCCGGCTCCGACACCGCGACCAGCCCATCGAGCCGGGTGAAGAAGCGCTGGAGCACGGGCCGCCAGTAGAAGTACTGGAAGCTGGTCTCTGAGTACGCGTGGAAGGTGCCGATGTTCACGGAGCGCGAGTAATTGAGCACGACGAGCGGCAGGACCGGCATCAGCGGCTCGTGGCAGTGGATGATGTCGAAATCCTTGCGCGCGAGGAGGTTCTTGATGCGGCTGCGCAGGTTCAGCGAGAAACTAAGGCGGGCAACCGAGCCGTTGACATGGAGCGGCACGACGCCGCCGACGCCGTGGAAGCCGTCTATCTCGATGTCGCCGGTCATGCCGGAGAGGGGGGCGATCACGTCCACCTCGTGGCCGATGCGCCGGTATTCCCGGCTAAGGTGCTCAATGTGCTGTTTGACCCCGCCGTGGGTGGCGAAGTCGTACGCGGATACGAGCGCGATCCTCATCGCGCCGACCGAGCGCCACGACGCTCGATGTAGCGGGAGATCTGCCGGGCAGGAAGCACGAAGTACGCCCGGCCCATCACCCGCGCCGCGCCGGAGGCACACTCCCGCGCGGTCCAGTAGCGTCCCTCTGCGGTAGTTCGGCATGTTTGGAGGGATGCGAGCAAGTCATCTGGACTGCGACCAAAGAACCCGGTGTACGCTGAGCCGATCAAGTGGCGCTTGTGCGCGTCGCTGCCGCCGGTTTCCGCGACGCCGTAGTGGGCGTCGTTGTGCCGCCGGGCGAGGTCCGCGCCGAGGCGGCCGGCGGGGCTGGAGTTGATAAGCTCCACGCCGAGCAGCACGCCCGCATCGCACAGCGCGCGGATCCCGGGATCGCGCAGGCTGAGGGTCATCGGGCTCATCGGGTGGGGGGCGACGCACCACCCGCCGCGCTCGGCAACGTCGTGCGCGGTCTGTTCCGGCGTACGGTACGGGAGGGGCGGCTCCTCAAGGCCGTACACGAGCAAGTGGCCACGGCGAGTGGTGACCTCCGCGCCGGGGATGATCTGAAACCGGTAGCCTCGCCGCGCGGCAAGTTCGCGGGCCTCCAGCGAGGCGCGGGTATCGTCGTGGTCGGTGATGCTGATCACGTCGAGGTTCGTGCGATACTCGACCCATTCCAGTATCTCGGGGACGGAGTTGAGGCCATCGCCGAAGGAGCTGTGCATGTGGAGGTCCGCAGCGCCCCTTGACGGGGTTGAGCGGCGGCCTCGCAGGGCGTCTTTATCCAAGGTTGTAGCGTTCCTCACCGGCCCGCGAGCACGTGTGTCCACCGAGACCAGGGCCGGAGCGCAGTATAACAGAGCGGCGGGCGGGGTATCAACGCGGCGGGCGATCTCAGGACGGCGGGCGCGCGAGCAAGTCACGGGATCTCAGGCCACCCGCACCCGTTTCTGGCAGGCGGGTAGGAACCTCACCGCCCGTCGCCGCGGGTGGGAAGGTGTACTCCACGCTGGTGACCGAATCGGCGCGCACGACCCCGGTGATTTCCAAACCGTTGGCAACGCCCTCAGAATGGACGCCTTCTTCATGAGACTTGTAAGATCGCTACCGCCGCAATGCGAGGGATCGGGCGAGCAGGGCGGCCGCAACGACGCCAATGACCGGATATGCCAGATAAGTCGCTCCGAGCAGGTCAAATTGCAACATCAGTGCGGGGGGGAGCAGGACCACGATCGGCACCATCCACGCCATCTGGTAGGCCGTGTGCCGCGCCCAAGTATGGTGGCGCAGGCGCAGCGCCAGCCAACAGCCAACGGAGCAGCCGACCCAGATCCCCGGGATACCCAGGAGGATGAGGAGTACCACTTCCCCGCCGTGGAAATACTGCGTCCCAACCGCGCTCACGTAGGCGACGACCGAGAAGTAGGCCATGGCCATGCCGATCAACACTCCTGCCAGCGCCCCGCTCACGGCCGCGAGGTAGCCGGTCTGCGCCTGCCTATCGGTTCTTATGACAGCCTCCTGCTGCGAAGTTCGGACCGCATCGCCTTTGGATTGTCCCAACTCTGTGCTTCACCCGGCGCGTGGAGCAAATGCAATCCGCCTGAACCACACTGTATGTCTTGCTGAGGCGCAGCGAAGCAGCCGTAACCCCAACGCATCGTTGAAGGTTGGCGTTTACCCGGATTCGCAATTGGCCGCGCGCATTGGCGCATCCGATATAGGTGGAGTGTAGCACAGCGTTTGGCCAAACCTTCACAGCACTGGGCGTGGGCATGGAGTCCCACGGCAATGACGCGGTGGTGGGTTGCGCGGGCGTTCAGTTGAACGCCCCTACGGGCGGCGGGGCGGAGCGATCCCTCTACCCATCGCTGTACGTGCCGAGCAACGGCCTCAGCCGGTGCGGGTTCGAGCGGTCGGTGGCTGATATACTGGGCCGTGGCCACCTCAACTAATACCCCGCCCTTCATCGACCCGCGCCAAGTGCTGCGCCGACACGGCCTGCGGGCGAACAAGGCGCTCGGGCAGAACTTCCTGACGGATCCGGCAGCGCTAGACGCCGTGCTCGACGCTGCAGATTTGGAGGCGACGGACTGGGTGCTGGAGATCGGGTCGGGGGTGGGAACGCTCACGGCGGCGCTTGTCCAGCGCGCGGGGTGCGTGCTTGCGATCGAGCTGGACGAGACGCTGGTCGGCGTGCTGCGGGCGGAGCTTGGCGACCGCTCGAATCTGCACATCGCGCACGGCGACATTCTCAACGTCCCGTACCAGCAGATGCTCGCGGAGATGTGCGGGGCCGGAAGCTACAAGGTCGTCGCGAATCTGCCATACTACATCACCTCGCACGTGCTGCGCCTGCTGCTGGAATTGTCCCCGAAGCCGGAGATGATCGCTGTGATGGTGCAAAAGGAGGTCGCGGAGCGCGCGACGGCAATGCCGGGGGCGATGAGCCTGCTCGGCCTCTCGGTGCAGACGCTCTCCGAAGCCCGGCTCGTGGCGCACGTGTCCGCCGGGTCGTTCGTGCCCCGACCGGAAGTGGACTCTGCGGTGTTGCAGCTTCGCGTGCGGACGGAGCCGCTCTTCCCGGAGGTATCGATGGAGCGGTACTTCGCGATTGCAGCAGCGGGGTTTGGCCAGAAGCGCAAGGGGTTGCTGAACTCGCTCTCCTCGAACCTGCACCTGCCGAAGCCGGTGGTTCAGGAGGCGCTGCGCGCGGCGGGGATCGAGCCGCTTCGGCGCGCGCAGCAGTTGGGGCTGGAGGAGTGGGCGCGGCTGTGCGACACCCTGCCACCAGGCTGACGGTCCGCGCGCCGGCGAAGCTCAACCTCTCGCTCGAGGTGCTGGGTCGGCACTCGGACGGCTACCACGAGCTGTGTACCCTGTTCCAGGCGGTTGATCTCTCGGACGAATTGCACGCAGAGCCGGCAGTTGACCTCACGCTTACTGTGGAGGGCGACGCGCCACTCGGTGAGGAGAACCTGGTGTTGCGTGCGGCGCACATGCTCGCGCCGCACGCGGGGGGACGCGGCGCGCGCATGCACCTGCGAAAGCGTATCCCTTCGGGGGCTGGGCTTGGCGGGGGGAGCAGCGACGCCGCCGCCGCCCTGCTCGCGCTGAACCGGCTATGGGAGGTTGGGCTGGGTCGGCCACAACTCGCGGCAATGGCGCGGGCGCTCGGCGCGGATGTGCCGTTCTCTCTGCACGGTGGCGCCGCGCTCGGCACTGGTCGGGGGGACGTGATTGAGCCGCTGCCGGATCTTCCCGCGCGCT
>Ga0136611_10004111_pt1 | contig 10182 bp, 11 predicted proteins | sample AntDrymUQ2232306_2_FD_106645 | JGI IMG/M metagenome (GOLD analysis project Ga0136611, IMG submission 106645) | Polar desert sand microbial communities from Dry Valleys, Antarctica - metaG UQ223 (23.06) | ecosystem: Environmental > Terrestrial > Soil > Desert | place: Antarctica: Dry Valley... | reverse complement strand
ATATTAGCTTGTCTATGCGATGCAAAATCTTAGCATCTTCTACCATATGCTGCAAAATAATCCAGATCCCGTTGCTTCTTACTTCCAAGATCCATATGTAAAATATGCCGCTTAAAACTATTTAATGGCCGGATCAATAATGGGTAAGAATTTCCGCTTCTGTATCCAGGCAACGGAAGCGTATGATCAAGATATTTGAAATGGATTGGTGAGTGAGAAAACGCAGATTTCCCAGTTTGGAGCACGTTTGATGAAAGCCGCAATTTGTTACAGGCTATTTTTCTCGCCAACAAGTGGTTAATAGACTGGCAAAATTAGGCCGAATGTTTCCTGCTGAGAGATCAATCTTTTAAAAACGCCTACGCAAATTCATCTTTCTACTATCTAAAGGTTTCTTATGAACATAAAACTTCCCGCGGTAGTGATCACTATCATAGCTTTGACTATTACGCTACCGGTTGTTGCAGATACGCTTTCACCGATTACCCGGCACTTTGGTATGTGTGATGCGTCTGCTGCTGTTCCTGTGGCACCTGATTTATTTGTCGTCGCCAACGACGAAGATAACACCTTACGAATCTTTCAGAGGAACAAGTCTGGTGAATCGTTATACTCGCAGGATATTTCTTCATTTCTGCAAATTGATCCCAAGCATCCGGAAGCCGACATTGAGGGAGCTACCCTCATTAAGAATCGTATCTACTGGATTACCTCGCACGGCTCAAACAAAGATGGCAAGAAACGCCCTAACCGTCATCGTTTTTTTGCAACAGAATTTGAAATTATTGACGGTCAGTTCAATTTGAAACCAATCGGCAAACCTTTTGTTGGTTTAGTCAAAGCCTTTGAAGATTCTGTAGGACTCAAAGATTATCATCTTGGGAAGGCCGCTAAGCATGCGCCGGAATCCAAGAATGGCCTCAACATCGAAGGGTTAACTAAAACTCCGCAAGGCCATCTGTTGATCGGATTTCGCAATCCTATTCCGCAAGGAAAAGCACTGCTGGTTCCGCTGGAAAATCCACAAGAAGTGATTGCTGGCCATGAAAAACCAAAACTGGGTAATCCAATTCTTCTGGCACTGAATGGGCTAGGCATACGCAGCATCGAATATTCAGATACCAAGGGTGCCTATTTCATTATTGCGGGACCTTATGACGATAATGGCCATTTTCAGCTTTATCAGTGGTCAGGTAATCCTTCCGAAGCGCCTGAATTAATCAAGATGGACTTCCACAAATTACATCCGGAAGCGCTGGTTGTTTATCCGCAGCAAAAAGCAAAAATCCAGATCATTAGTGATGATGGATCAGAATCGATCAATAATCAGAATTGCAAAGGTTTGGCTAAGGCTCAGGATAAAAGTTTTCGCAGCATCTGGGTAGACACGGCGCCTTAATAAAATTGCTATAGGTGATTGATTGTAAATTATTTATCACTACATTTAGAATGGCGATGGGATTGTTCAGAGGCTGCTTAGCAACAGTAGATCATTCATAGAAGCATCCAATGTTTCAGAAGCTTTCATGCGATGATTTTTCTGATGTTGAGTCGCTTTAAAAAAACATCATGATGTACCACTTTTCTTGTTATAACAGAGCCATACTATGTACGTTATCGCATATACAACGTTTATTGGAGTTAGTATAATTAATCCCAGAGATCTCAAATAGCGTACTATCAGTCCCGTGCGGACTGAAACTCAGAGCTTTTTTACTCTGTGATGAAGCGAATTGAGCGCAAACAGGCTGCAAGCATAACCTGACCAGAGCAATAAATATTAACTGTTGCGGCTGGTTATTAGTTCGCCTGTGCTTTTTTCTCGATCAATTTCCAGGATTCATAGATGCCCAAATTACTAGACAAACCGATTAATATTGTGGGAATAGGTGGTATTGGCGCAGTCGTTGGATGGGCTCTGGCTCAAATGGGTTATGCCGTGGTGCTGATTGACAATCATCCCGGCAAGGTGGCAGAGGGCAGGAAAAACGGCATAACGTTGTCTGGAATGGGAATGCAACATATACCCATCGTGGCTTTTGATGATTGGGTCCCGCCGGATGAGGGTTTTATTCTGCTTTGTACTAAAACTTATGATAATCCGGCAGTACTTGCCCGCTTGTCTGACGCTGCATTCTTAGTGCCGATTCAGAATGGTTTTGATCCGGAGTTGGAGCAACGGAATCACGCGTGCGAGGGTATTGCTTCTTTTGTATCGGAATGCCAGCGCGATCGTCCCGTAACACGGATTACGCGACCAGGTAGCCTGCATATCGGGGCACGCCGATCTATAACTGCTGCTGAGCAGTCGGAAATAATGTCACTGGCTGTTGCATTGGAAAAAGCCAAGTTGTTTCCCGTTGAACTTGTTCCGGATGTCCGGCCTTATAAGGCAACCAAACTTATGTACAATGCTGCCATCTCGCCACTTGCGGCGATGGCTGGCGTGGATAATGGGGAATTGTTGACCGGTCAATTGGCTAAGACGCTCTTTTTTGCGTTGCTGCTTGAAAATTATGCGATTCTCCAATATGCAAAGATTCCGCTTGCGCGTATCGGACCATTTCATCCCGATACGGTATCTTTGATTCTACGCACACCTTGGTTACCGGCATTCATGGCCATGTTCTTCCGTCCATCGTTACGTGGAACTTACTGTTCGATGGCTCCTGATATTCACGTCGAACACGCCCGCACAGAAATCGACGCTTATACCGGCCACCTTATTCGACTTGCTCAGGAGTTTCCTTGTCCTTTGAATCGCGCCACGTTCGCGCTCATCGAAAAGATAACCGCTGAAGGCCTAAAGCCGCAATATCAGCATTTGCAGAAATTGGCGGATAATTTGCCGGAAGGCGTTCTATCTTGATTTTGGTTACTGGCGGCGCTGGTTTTCTGGGAACGCATCTGGTGGCACAGTTGCTGGATGCGAACGAATCCGTGCGTGTGCTGGAACGGCCAGGCGCCTCAGTCGATCATTTGCCGCTGGATCAAATTGAGTTAGTCCGTGCTGACATTCGCGATGAACCTGCCGTCCGTAAAGCTACGCAAGGTTGTGAATATGTTTATCACCTTGCCGCCGATCCGAACCTGTGGTGCCGCGATCGCCGGGAATTCGAGAAAATTAACCATCTCGGCACCATTCATGTCATGCGTGCCGCACTTGACAGCGGGGCCAAAAAGATACTGTACACAAGTACTGAGAGCATTTTGTCATCCCACACTCCTGAGGAACGTTTCGTCGAGAAACTGCACCTCAAAGCAGATGACATGGTTGGTCCATACTGTCTGAGCAAATTTCATGCGGAGAAAGCGGTTTTTCGTATGGTTAAGCAGGGAGCTCCCATTATTGTAGTCAGTCCCACTTTGCCCGTTGGCCCAGGAGACCGGCTACAGACACCGCCTACCCGCTTGTCACTGGCTTTTTGTAGAGGCGAACTTCCTGGTTACTTGGAATGCAATTTCAACCTGATTGATGCAAGAGATGTCGCGACGGGAATGATTCTGGCGATGAAAAAGGGAAAAACAGGAATTCGCTATCTTTTAGGGGCAGAGAACCTCCGTCTGTCAGATTGGTTAAAAATTTTGAGTGAGGAAACAAAACAACCCTTACCCCGTTGGAAAGTTCCTTATTCACTGGCTTTGTTTGTGGCATGGTTTAGTGAAATGTGGGCAGACCATGTTAGCGGAAAAATGCCGATGGCCACCGTAACCGGCGTACGTTTGACCCGTCGCAATATGTTTTTTGATTCCTCTATCAGTTTGAAAGAACTCGGATTACACCCTCGTCCGGTACGTGAAGCCGCGCGCGATGCCATAGCTTGGTACCGATCGCAGGGTTGGCTCTAATTTGCGCTTAATAATGCAATAGCGAAGCAAAACCTTGCCGTAAGCACCGGATTTCTCATTCTGATCTCACAATTCTTGCAACAAGTAAACATTTCTCTGAGCTAAATCACCACAATATCCGCATTGGTCAGTTTTGTGATGTCCAATCCATACCATCTGTTGTAAATTCATTTCAGCCCCTCCGTTCGTTTGTGGAAAGATTCTATTATCTCCATTGTGGCACGTAGGTGTCATCTGGTCCGCGAGGGGCTCTATTTTTAATAATAGATTGTTATTATTGTAACGAGAGACTCTTTAATGCTTGCTGATGATCCCATTTTCCGTGAAACAGATGGCTTTTTTTCTCAGGGGTGCGGTCACTGGTCCAAGTCAGATAATTACCGTCCGGTGTAAATACCGGCAGACCGTCAAAGCCTTCTTTATCGGTTACGCGTATAGGTTCTTTCTGGCCGTCTACGTCGACGATATAAAGCTCAAAATTGCGGTGCCCGTGCATATTCGTGGTAAAAATGATGTATTTTCCGGAAGGATGGTAAAAAGGTGCCCACGACATTACATTCAGGCGCGTGATTTGTTTTTGGTCGGATCCATAAATGTTCATCGTGAATATTTCGGCTTCCCGGCCACTCTCCGAGAAACGACGCCATACAATCCTTTTTCCGTCCGGACTAAAAAATGGGCCGCCATCATAGGTTTTTGTGTGTGTTAATCGTTTCACATTGGCGCCATCTGCATCCATGATATAAATATCAATCCATGCGGATGGATTGGCTTTGAAGAGCGCGGTTTCCTCAGCGGATAATTCTTCCATGTAGGCTCTACGATTGGAGGCGAAAGCGATCAGTTTGCCATCGGGTGACCAGGAGGCTTCCGCGTCGTATCCCAATGTCTTAGTGAGATTCTTGATTTTTTCACCGGCAAAATCGGTTTCGTAAATATCATAAAACTCATCGTAGTCCCAGGCATACGATTGCCGCTCGCCGGATTTTCTTCTTTCGATCTCAGCAATCATTTTGGTTTTTGCATCAGGATCTTCATGCGTAGAAGAGAACAGCACTTTTTCCTGTGAAGGGTGAACCCACGAGCACGTGGTCTTGCCAGTGCCCGGTGATACTTGCTGTATCTTGCCGTTGGCGATATTTTTCAGGAAGATTTGATAAAAGGGGTTATCGTCGGCTACTTCCGCCTGATAAGCCATCCACTGCATGTCGGCACGATAATAAGCTTCGCCGACTCTTTTTTCCTTGCCGGAAAGCTGATACTCTCCGGTAATAAAATCCGTTGCACCGGCGTTTGCTGTCATTGAAATAAATAGTATTAGCAGCAGTTTCATATTGAATAGTGAAAAACCAGATACACCCATAAACGTTCTCATTTGATATTACCTTACGAAGAAAGAAACACGGAAGTATAACGCTAAAAAAGAAAGCAAATAATCGTCATCTTACAAAAAACCGATCGATTTAATTTGTCGATGTATTCATACAATTTTACATATCAAGTGCAAGAATTACCCGGGGGTGTTTCAGATTTACTGCAGCAATATCTCGGCAATCGTCTTTACAGATCATGCTGCCTTTCATGTTAGCTAAGCTATTTTATAGGTTTTGAGTTTCCAATCCAACAAAGGCATTTGTATCACTGGCTAAATCAGGTATAATCCTGCGCTTTGGGTCGTTAGCTCAGCCGGTAGAGCAGCGGACTTTTAATCCGTTGGTCGCGAGTTCGAATCTCGCACGGCCTACCAAATAAATCAAGCACTTAGAGATTTTATTTCTAGGTGCTTTTTCTTTTTGATAAATATGTCACCAATTTGTCACTATAATTTATCAATAGTAATCAATAGAAAACCCTCCACTGGATCGAATTTGTATTTACAATTTTACTAGATTGTAATTAAAATACTTAGATTGATTACGGTACTTTTTTATGAGCGGGTATTTTTTGCCTATCACCCGAACATAATTAAATAATGGACGAAAAAAACCATTAATCTCTGGCAAAGGCCTGTCCGCTATATGAAAGTATTTTGAGCACTTAAGCAAGAGAAGAAATCTTACTTTTAAATATTCATTATTTGGTGATAAACGTGGATTTGATATTGATTCTGATAATTGTGGCTATAGTTGCATGGTTATCTTTTACCCTTGGACAGAACAACAAAAAGCAAATTCCAAGTATTGTTATAGACACAAGAGCAGAGTCTTCGAATGTTGCTGAAGAGCCTTTTGACTACGAAGATAAGGACAACTGGGAAAAATTTAATTTTCATTCTGCTCAATTAGTGCCCGCAGGAGGTCGGTATAATATAACTTATATGGATCAGCGCAATTTAATAACTAACCGAGATATAACAATCAAGAGGGCATACAATGATAATAATAAATTTGCGTTTGATGCTCATTGCCATTTGCGAAATTCTCATAGATCTTTCATTGATGAGCGAATCTCAAAAGGTCTCGATCTTGAAACTGGGGAAATAATAAATAGTGTAGCGCAGCATTCCATATCCAAGTATGAAAATACAAGAGAAAATAAAATGTGGACGGAAATGGGCAAGGAAACAATTTCTTTGTTTCTGCTGTCTTATGTTTGCAGAGCCGATGGCCGCATGTTGAAATCCGAGCGAGAAATAGTAGCTGATTTTGTCAGAAGAAGATGTAATGGAAAAGAATTCGATCCTGAAGAATTAGATAAGGCAATAAAAAACCTTGGAAATATCGAATACAAAGAGTTTAAGCGTTTTATCTCCAAGATGAAATCTTCTGGTGATTTAGATAAATTAAAAGATATTACTGATTGTGCAAAGCGTATCGTAGATACACAAAAAATAATTGATCCATTAGAAAGGGTAGCAATTGATATCCTTGAAGAGGCAATAAAAACATAAACTGCTAAGAAATTTAAAACTTTTGCTTGTCAAAAGGATGTATAAATTTTTTTTAATCCTACCCCTAAGCTATCGAAAAATAAACGCTTGAGGTTGATTTACTAAGCTTAGAATCATTATTCATACAAGATTCAGTCGCGAGATTAAAAGTGTGAGTTAACCTATCTTTTCTAGTTGTGTATTTTTGAGTTGTATCCGTACCCCAAACCTTAATCCAGAGTTGCCATCAATTCGCCATGATTTGGTTTGAGTAAAATCAAGATTCTTTCTACGCCATTCTTTTGCTGCCTCAAGGCTATTTGTAGGCATGCCGCGTGCTTTATGCCGGTAAGCCATCTGGCGTGAAATCCCCAAGTGCTGCGCAAGGTCAATTATCTTCATAATTTGTTAATCCTTCTAAAAAATGTTTTTGTAAACCCATTATAGATTTTGGATCTCTAGAATTTGAGTGGGGTTTGAACTGCCGTCATGGCAAAAAAAGCGCTAGAAGTACCTTTTCTTTTATAATCAATGACTTAGGTATAATTGCCCCTATTACTTATACGCTTGTCAGTTCTTGGATATCTGGCATTATTTAAATATCTTAAGTGAATGTCCTGATCAGCCTTACATTTTTCTAAAATGATGTGATGATCTGATGTATCACATCCATGATTACTTAACCAGGAAGAAATTTCGTTTAGTTCGCTCTGAATATCTAATACTGTTGCCATGATTTATTATCCTTATAAAATGTTATATGAATCAATTATATACTATTAATTCCGGCCTATCTATTAATCATTAATTACCCCTTTATGGATTCTTTGTTTCATACTCACATTCGCTCTGTGAATTAGTGCACATAGCGAGAAATTATTGCCCCTTATGGATTCTTTGTTTCATACTCACCCCGGGCATGCCTTAAAAAATATTGCATTGCTTCAGGATCATTTGCGCATTTATCAAGCACTAGGTAATAATCTTCTGGTGGCTCGCCAATATTATGAAGCCATGCCCTAATCATTTCGATTTGTAATGAATCATTCGCTGCAACATCTACAATATTATTGTTGCGAATTAAATTTGATAGGCTCATGGCATTATCTTTTCAATTATTTCGATTTTAGTTTCTATAGCTTTGCTAATGCTAAAGCTGCTAATTTTGCTAATATTCATAAGTTCAGCTCCTTGAATTAGCAGAATTAGCACGATTAGCGTTAGCAACAGTTAATAGCTCAGGATTTACTTTCAACATGGTGCGTTTGTTTTCTTGGTCAACTTGAACCCGGTCAAGATCGCAAAGCTCTCTGATTGCTGCGTCAAGTCGTTCTTTTTTGCGTAGAGGGCTGTACTGTAAAACCTTACTTTTCCCCACAATGTGCGTTTTATTATTCCTGCAATATTCCACCAGAAAATCATTAAGTCGCACTGCGTCAGCAAGTTCTTCAGGTAATGCCATTTCCCCGAAAAAACGCCCTGATTCCGAGAGGTGCCATGCAACGATACGGCTTGCACTCTCAAAGCTCTCAGCGCCAATTAAGCCGCTTGCACCATGATTAAGCACATGAAACAGCGCTGATAATCTCGCTGCGTTATCAGCAGATTTGCTGGCCACATCGCGCACGCTGTAGAGTTCTTTACCACTTGATAGCATTATTTCAATCGAATCATGAAACTCAATCCATTTTGCTTTTGCCTCTGGTGAGAATTTCAATAAAACCGGCTGTAAACATCCATGTTCATCAATAGGCACTGGTTCTGATAGGATTTGACTAATGCGCCTGTTGAATGCAGCAAGGTGTGGCCAATTCTCTGGTGCTTCAGTAAATAATCGTGTGCCCTGAGTCGATTCCGGCCATGCAATCAGGAACCTGGCAAAGTACCCGGTACCGCGTGCAAGAATTCCGGCCTTATCATTGAATTCGCGCAAGGTTGCTTCTTGTACCTGAAGTGCGGTCGTTAACCGCGCACCTTTAACAGTGAATGATTCTGAAGTTCTACGGCCTATTGAATGCGTTCCGCCATCCCATAAAACGTTATATAGTGCCAGGTTCCGCATGATTGAATCCTTGCCCATCCCATGAGAACCAAATACTGCACCGGCTTCACTTGATACTATGCCGGCCGATGGCCATTCTTTAGCCAGTCTCCAGGCTAAATTTTCTGGCGTTTCATCGCCTAATAAGATTCTTGGTACTCTGGGCGGTTCTGGTTTGTCATGCTGAAGTTGTGCAAGGTTAATTTTTAGCTGATTGGTTGGCTTATCTTTCTTGCTGGCTTCTTTAATCGCAGTCAATAAACCATCGCGTTCAGCACTCCATGCATCAAGGTCAGCTTGATAACGCTCTAATTCAGGCTTCAATAATTCGGCCTGTTCTTGTTCATAATCTCTTAATGGTTTGGTGAAAAAAACATCGCACGTGGATTTTCGCTCCCCAGAATCGGCAATCGTTAGTAAGAATAAGCTAACCGGACTATTAAGCTTTTGGGTTCGTTCAACATCAACATAAGATTGAACGGCAAGTGATAGGGCTCCCAGTGCCGAGGATGTGACAAGCGGATATGGTGCTTTAACGAAAGATTGCACTTCTTTCACCGCTGCCAGAATCATGGCCGGTAAAGCATCAACAGGATATGGTTCTGGGTCAATCTTTGCGGTTAATGGCTGCGGGTCTGGCCATTCTTCTCTAGGAGTTTCAGCTTTTGACAGGTTAAGCATTATGTTGACCTCCCAAAAGGTCATTCCAGTCAGTGCCCGGTATTGGCGGTTTTAACACCTTACCCCCAATAGATAAGGCAGCTTCTCGTGCTTTTTCTTGCCCTACGCCTGATAGATCATTGTCGGCGCAGATAATGATTTCATCATCGGGTGATAGCTCCCGGATATTTTTTGCAACCGGTAACAGATTGCCAGCATCAAATGCAATGACTACACGCTGGCCGCAATCTTCAAAAAGACTGGCGCCAGTGGCAAATCCTTCAGATACCAGTATCTTTTCTGATAAATCTCCAATAATATGAAAACAGCCGCGCTTGCGTCCAGCTGAAAGAAAGCGTTTATCTCCTTCAGGGGTAATGAATTGAAGGTTAACCAGTTGATCTGATTCGTTATAGATCGGAATTACCAAAGCATCACGATATAACCGCGCCCCATGTGTCTGAATGCGCTTCTTTAGTAGATAGGCATGCTGTGATTGCTTGGTGATAGGGTTGGATTGACTCCATATATAAACGGCCTTGTTTGCTGCTTCTTTGTGCTTTTGGTGCATCTCTGATTTGCGTGTAAGCTTAGCTTCTTGGATTTGTTTAAGAAGAGCATACGAAACACGTGGACTACCTTTTTTTTCCATGTTTGAGAAAATCCGGATTTGTAATCCATGAACCAACCGGCGGGGCAGCCATCAAGGTAGAGTGTGTAAGCTCCATTTAAACTGCCGCGCTTATCGCCTTCATTGTGGATT
>Ga0136611_10004110_pt1 | contig 10183 bp, 5 predicted proteins | sample AntDrymUQ2232306_2_FD_106645 | JGI IMG/M metagenome (GOLD analysis project Ga0136611, IMG submission 106645) | Polar desert sand microbial communities from Dry Valleys, Antarctica - metaG UQ223 (23.06) | ecosystem: Environmental > Terrestrial > Soil > Desert | place: Antarctica: Dry Valley... | reverse complement strand
GCCAAAGGCTTATCGGCATCGACGGAAAGATGGAACTGTTCAACGGTCGCACGGGGAAGAAGTACGACAACGCCATTTCAGTTGGTTACGTGTACATCCTGAAACTGGCGCACCTTGTCGACGACAAGATTCACGCCCGTTCCACTGGTCCGTACTCGATGATCACCCAGCAACCACTCGGTGGTAAGGCTCAGTTCGGTGGACAGCGTTTCGGTGAGATGGAGGTATGGGCCCTCGAGGCCTACGGCGCCGCTTACGCGTTGCAAGAGCTTCTGACCATCAAGTCCGACGATGTCCTTGGCCGCGTGAAGGTCTACGAGGCCATTGTCAAGGGCGAGAACATCCCCGAGCCGGGCATTCCCGAGTCCTTCAAGGTGCTCATCAAAGAGATGCAGAGCCTGTGCCTCAACGTCGAAGTCCTTGCCAAGAGCGGGGAAGAGATCGAGATGCGCGAGCTGGATGAGGACATCTTCCGGACAGCCGAGGAATTGGGAATTGATATCAGTCGGCCCGAGCGAGGGTCAGACGAAGAAGATGAGCGTCGTAAGGCTGAGCTTTGAGCCACAACTCGGTGTTTCGACGTCGGCCTGAACAAGGCCTCCTTACGAAACACCGAGTTGTCCCGAACAAGTGCAACCTTTCGGCCCCACAGATTTCAAAGAGAGAAGCGTAAACGTGCTTGATGTGAATGACTTTGATCAGCTGCGGATTGGTCTTGCTACGGCGGACGCCATTCGCACTTGGTCCAACGGTGAGGTCAAGAAGCCCGAGACCATCAATTACAGGACTCTGCGTCCGGAGAAGGACGGCCTCTTCTGCGAAAAGATTTTCGGTCCCACCAAGGACTGGGAGTGTTACTGCGGTAAGTACAAGCGCGTTCGTTTTCGCGGAATCATTTGTGAGCGTTGTGGCGTCGAGGTCACGCGTTCAAAGGTTCGTCGTGAGCGCATTGGTCACATCGAGCTCGCAGCCCCCGTATGTCACATCTGGTACCTGCGAGGAACGCGTTCGTGGCTGGCGTACCTACTCATGGGTACGACCGTCAAAGAGGAGCTGAAGGCCAAGCAGCTTGAAAAAGTTGTGTACTTCGCAGCCAACCTTGTTACTTGGGTTGATGAAGACAAGCGTCATGGCGAACTCCCCAACATCGAGGCCGAGATTCTCGAGGAGCGTCAGGCAATCGAGCGCGAGCGCGATCTCGATATCGACAAGCGCTTCAAGGCACTCGAGGGCGAGCTTGCCGATCTGGAGAAGTCGGGCGCCAAGGACTCCGAGGTTCGGGCCAAGCAGAAGCTGGCCGAGAAAGAGGTCGCAGGTATCCGCGAGCGTGCGGACGCCGAACTCGAATTACTGCAACGCAGTTTCGACGAGTTCCGTGATCTGCACGGTCGTAAGGTCATTGACGACGAACTGTTGTGGCGGGAATTGAAGGACCGCTACGGCGAGTACTTCGAGGGCGGAATGGGCGCCGAGGCCATCGCCAACCTGATCGATCGCCTCGACCTCGATAACGAGGAGGTCCTTCTCCGAGCGCAAATCGACCCGACCGAGGGTCAGCGTCCGCTGTCGGCCCAACGCAAGCAGAAGGCCATCAAGCGCCTCAAGATCGTCTCGGCGTTCAACCGTCGCGATGACAACGGCCGGCGTGTCAATAACCCGCGAGCCATGATCCTCGACTCAGTTCCGGTTATTCCGCCCGACCTGCGTCCGATGGTTCAGCTCGACGGTGGGCGCTTCGCAACCTCCGACCTCAACGATCTCTACCGCCGAGTGATCAACAGGAACAACCGGCTCAAGCGACTCATCGACCTCGGTGCGCCCGAGATCATCGTCAACAACGAAAAGCGCATGCTGCAAGAGGCCGTCGACGCGTTGTTTGACAACGGTCGTCGCGGTCGTCCCGTCACGGGTCCTGGTAACCGTCCGCTCAAGTCACTGAGCGACATGCTCAAGGGTAAGCAAGGGCGTTTCCGTCAGAACCTGCTCGGAAAGCGGGTCGACTACTCCGGTCGGTCCGTTATCGTCGTCGGCCCGCAGTTGAAGTTGCACCAGTGCGGTTTGCCCAAACAAATGGCGCTCGAGCTCTTCAAGCCCTTCGTCATGAAGCGCCTTGTCGACACCGAGATGGCGCAGAACATCAAGTCGGCCAAGCGAATGGTCGAGCGTCGTCGCGCCCAGGTGTGGGACGTGCTCGAAGAAGTCATCAAAGAGCACCCGGTTCTGCTGAACCGCGCTCCCACCCTCCACCGTTTGGGTATCCAGGCGTTCGAACCCATGCTTATCGAGGGCAAGGCCATTCAGCTTCACCCGCTGGTATGCACTGCGTTCAACGCTGACTTCGACGGCGATCAAATGGCTGTGCACCTCCCGTTGTCGGCCGAGGCGCAGGCCGAAGCCCGCATCCTCATGCTCAGCACGAACAACATTCTGTCGCCGGCTACTGGTCGACCGATCACCGTGCCCACACTGGACATGGTCTACGGCGGCTATTACATGACGCTCCTGAAGAAGGGAGTGAAGGGTGAGGGCCGTGCGTTCCGTCATCTCTTCGAGGTGGAAAGGGCATTCAGTAACGGTGACGTCGACTTGCACGCAGAGATCGAGTTTCGTGACGAACGCCTTCGCCAGGAAGACGGCACGTATGAGAAGACAACAGTGGGACGCCTGTTCTTCAACGCCACGCTTCCGCCCGACTTCCCCTACGTCAACGACATCATCGGCAAGAAGAACACGGCGGTTGCCACCATCGTCGAGCGTCTGTCGGCTAACTACCCCCGCATCGCTGTAGCAGCGTCCCTCGACAACTTGAAGGACCTTTGCTTCCGGTACGCAACGCAATCCGGCCTGACGATGTCAATTGACGACGTGAAGACTCCTTCCGAAAAGGCCGAGATACTCGACCGTTACGAGAAGGAAGCCGAGAAGGCGGAGACTCAGTTCAAGCGGGGCATTATCACAGACGATGAGCGCCGCCAGAAGGAAATCGAAATCTGGACATCGGCCAACTCCGAAGTCGGTAAAGCAATGGAAAAGACGTTGTCGGCCGTGGAGTTCAATCCGCTTTCGATGATGGCCGACTCCGGTGCTCGTGGTAACCCACAGCAGGTCCGCCAGATCGCCGGTATGAAGGGCCTCGTTTCCAACCCGCGTGGTGAAATGATTCCTCGCCCCATCAAATCCTCGTTCCGCGAGGGTTTGTCGGTTCTCGAGTACTTCATCTCGACTCACGGTGCTCGTAAGGGATTGGCTGACACCGCTCTTCGTACTGCCGACTCCGGCTACCTCACTCGCCGTCTTGTTGACGTCGCCCAAGAGCTCATCATTCGCGAAGACGACTGCGGCACCAGCCGCGGTGTCTGGTTCGATGACATAAAGCCGGACACGCCGGGCAAGCGTCACTACCTGCAAACCCGAATCTGGGGTCGCTACCTAGTCGAAGCTGCTGGTGCGTTGAAGGCCGGGACCGTTATCGACGAGCCGGAAATCGAGATCCTGCGAGATGACCCCAACGTCGACCGTTTGCGCTGCCGCACCGTGTTGACTTGTGACGCCAACTACGGAATTTGCGCAATGTGTTACGGCAAGTCTCTGGCAACAGGCGGTGAGATCGAGCTCGGTGAAGCCGTTGGAGTCATTGCTGCTCAATCCATTGGTGAGCCCGGCACCCAGTTGACGATGCGTACGTTCCACACCGGTGGTGTGGCCGGCGAGGACATCACTCATGGTCTGCCTCGTGTCGTGGAGCTGTTCGAGGCTCGCACCCCAAAGGGGGCAGCCGTGCTGGCCCGTACTTCGGGTGTCGTTCGCATAACCGACGAGGACAACCTTCGTCAGGTCATGGTGGCCGGCGACGAAGGCGAAGAGGACACTTACGCAGTGTCGGCTCGAGCCCACCTCGAGGTGACCGACGGTCAAGAGGTCACCGCCGGCGACGCGTTGGTGGAAGGTCCGAAGGACCCGAAGGAACTACTCGACATCAAGGGCATTCGTGAGACTCAGCGCTACCTCGTCGAGGAAGTGCAGAAGGTCTACCGAGACCAAGGTGTGTCTATTCACGACAAGCACATCGAACTCATCGTTCGCCAAATGCTCCGTCGTGTTTCGGTCGCCGAGCCGGGCGAGTCCCCGTTCCTTCCCGGCGAGCGCATCGACGCCAAGAACTACGCCGACACCAACAGGGCGCTGGCGCAGGAGGGCAAGAAGCCGGCCGAAGGCCGTCCCGAGCTCATGGGTATCACCAAGGCCTCGTTGGCTACGGAGTCGTGGTTGTCTGCGGCCTCCTTCCAGGAGACCACTCGTGTTCTAACCGAGGCGGCCATCGAATCGAAGTCCGATTCGTTGCTCGGCCTGAAGGAGAACATAATCATCGGCAAGCTGATCCCTGCCGGTACGGGATGCCGAAGTACCGGAACATCGATCTCGATGCTCCCGACGCCGAGCAGATTCCTTACTGGGGCACCGACGAGGCTGACGCCGAGGACCTTGCGTCCTGGTTGGCCAACATCGGGCCAGTCAGTGCCGAAGCTGATGTTGCTTGGGTACCCGGCACTACGGGAGAAGCCTGACCCTCCGGTAGCTGTTCTCTCCGAACGCGAAAACCCCCATTGGCCTCAGCCAATGGGGATTTTTCGTTGACCGGGACTTTGGTCCGAGCAGACGACCCAGTTACGTTGTTCGGGTGACGAACAGCCAAAGGTCCGAAGAAGAAGTCGTCGTCGAGCGGGAATTGCGGCTACATCAGAGCGAGATTCGGCTCGACGAAGGAGCGCTACGAGAACTGTTGCATCCTGAGTTTCTTGAGTTCGGCGCCTCAGGAACCCGATGGACGTTCCAATCTGTCGTCGAAAGACTCCCGACTGAGGTGCCACCGAGCATCGAGGCAAGCGATGTGCAGTGCACGAGGTTGTCTTCCGGAGTAATGCTCGTCACCTACGAAGCATCGATCAACAACGAGCGCAGTTTTCGCAGTTCTCTCTGGCTTCTAACAGATGAAGGTTGGCGGATTCGTTTTCATCAGGGCACAAAGATTCCGTAAAGCCCATTCGTGGACTTTGCCGATCGCCTGTCATCGTGGCACCGTTCGCTGATAACGCTCTGACTATTTACCGTTCTCGTAGCGCAGGGTCTGACGTGAACCATCTTCACCGGTGATCGTGACAACGGCTGATGAATCTCCGCGTGTCGGCGGATTGGCAGTGATCGCGATCGAAATTGACTGGGCGGGGGCGACGCGACCACTTGTCGGTTGCAAGGTGAGCCATGCCGCGGTGGAGCTAGCCCGCCAACTGATTGGTTCGTCACCATTGTTGGCGAGCGCAGCTGTCTTGGTATCGGGCGTAATCACCGATGGCGTACCAAGCAATTGTGATCTCGGCGTCTCCAATAGCCGCGCCACCCGCTCATCCTGAGTGTCCGTGTTATCGGTAACAGAGGCAACGATCCCCCAACCCAACAGACCAATTGCCAGTGCCCCGGCGGCCGCCACCAGCATTGTGCGCAAGCGCCCGAGGTCGAGGCGATGGGGTTCGATCGAGGGAGGAAGGGGACTGGCGAGGCGACGGCGGGCCGCCCGAGCGGCGGCGGCGACAGCGGGAGGCACAACGTCAGGTGGCGACTGCCCCGTAACCGTGCGCACCGAAGTCATCAGCGAGAGCCGCTGTTCGCACACCTCGCAGTCAGATGCGTGTTCGGCCACGAGCGGCGCAACCTCTAGAAGCTGGTTCAGCAAGAGTGGGGCGGCCTGAAGGTTGGCTATGGGCCTGGGGGCGGGGTCGGTGCCGGTGGCGGCGAGCTGAAGGTTGGGCGCCCCCGACGGGGATACTCCATCGTTGCGGGGCCACAGACGTTGGCTCGACAGGAGGGACTCCAGTGAGGGGCACGAGCCTGGCCCGAGCCAGGCCATCAAAGCCGGATCAAGCGTGTTGTTCCAGGCAGCGGCAACTGCGCTTGCTCGTTCAGCGGCTCGATCATTGGCCAAGCCCACGACGCGGGCAAAGGAGGCGGTGTCGAGGCCGTAGCGAAGTTCAAGATCGACGATCGCTTGTTCAACCGCCGGCCGGGTCCCCGAGAGTTGAGCGGCCACATCTCTCAGGTCCGCAGCAACGATTGTGCCGGCCGTGGCTTTCGACGAGGTGGCTCGCTGGATGGCCAAGTGCCGAGCGTGGGCCAGGACCGCCACCCGGGAATGGGCTCCTTTTCGGAGGGCGGCGATTGCCACTCTTTCCGCTTCGGCCGAATCCCCCAGGACAGCAAAAGCGTGCGAATAGGCCACAGAAGCTGCGCTCGGCCTATGGCGACGCAGGCGCGGGACGCCAACGCCTCTCACGTAGAGTTCGGCCCGAGGCCGTAGGTGCTGCGCACGTTACGAAATAGTAGTCCCGCTGTAATGGAGCGTGCGGCCTGGGAGGCATCGAGGCCGTAGGCCGGGCGGCAGCAGGCGGATCAGGGCTGACCATGGCCGGCGCTGCGCTAGCATTCCCACCGTTGGCGTTCTGCGGAGCTTCGTGCCCCGCTGTCTGCCTAATCGATTTTGTCCACCCGTACCGGGTTCCAGAGAGGTTCCGTGCCCACTATCGAACAATTGGTCCGAAAGGGCCGCAAAGCCAAGAAAGCCAAGGTCAGCACCCCTGCTCTCAAGGGTGCCCCTCAACGGCGCGGGGTCTGTGTGCGTGTCTATACACATACGCCTAAGAAGCCGAACTCGGCTTTGCGCAAGGTCGCCCGGGTTCGATTGAGCACGGGTATCGAGGTAGGTGCTTACATCCCTGGTGTGGGTCACACCCTTCAGGAGCACTCGATTGTTTTGGTCCGGGGGGGCCGGGTTCGAGATCTCCCGGGTTTTCGCTACAAGGTCGTCCGTGGGGCTTTGGATGCCTCGGGTGTTCGTGACCGCAAGCAGGCCCGCAGTCAATACGGCGCCAAGAAGGAGTCCTAACAGTGCCTCGTAAGGGTCCCGCCCCTCGTCGTGATCTGCTGCCTGATCCGGTTTACCGGTCCGTGGTAGTGACACAAGTCGTCAATAAGGTCCTCAGTCGCGGCAAGCGTGGCCTGGCCGAGCGCATCGTCTATGAGGCCATGGACACCGTCGCCGACAAGACCAGCGGCGAAGCACTCTCAGTTCTAAAGCGAGCCGTTGAGAATGTGCGGCCTCAGCTGGAAGTCAAGAGTCGTCGTGTCGGCGGAGCCACTTATCAGGTTCCGATCGAGGTTCGTCCTCGCCGGGCGACAACTCTCGCCATTCGATGGTTGGTGACCTTCTCCCGGGGCCGTCGTGAAAAGACGATGGCCCAGCGGCTGGCCATGGAGATCCTCGATGCATCCAATGGCGTGGGCCTGGCCGTCAAAAAGCGTGACGACATGCACAAGATGGCGGAATCAAACAAGGCCTTCGCCCACTACCGCTGGTAGACCGGTCCGCCGGGCTGGATTCGGCGCTGCGGGCGTTCTCGGGTCGTCGCTGGCCGCCAGCGTCCTCCCCTCCGGCCTTCCGACGCCGGGCCGGAATCGACGCTGCGGGCGTTCTCGGCTCGTCGCTGGCAACGCCAGCTTCCTCGCCTGCGGCCTTCGCAGCGGCGATTCCACCTCCGGCGGTCTTTGGCGTTCCGCCGCTTCCTAGAACATGGGCGGGCGGGGGCGTTTAGGCTCTAAGACGTTCGAGAGAAAGATTGATCTATGGCTGATGCCAAACGTAAGACCCCGTTGGAGAAGGTTCGCAACATCGGGATCATGGCGCACATCGACGCCGGTAAGACCACCACCACTGAGCGCATTCTGTATTACACCGGCAAGAACTACAAGATCGGTGAAGTGCACGAGGGTGCTGCGACCATGGACTGGATGGCGCAGGAGCAAGAGCGCGGCATCACTATTACTTCCGCAGCGACGACGTGCGCGTGGAAGGACTACACGATCAACATCATCGACACGCCGGGTCACATTGACTTCACCGTCGAGGTCGAACGCTCACTGCGTGTTTTGGACGGGGCGGTCGCAGTTTTCGACGCCGTGGCCGGGGTGGAGCCCCAGACTGAGACGGTGTGGCGCCAGGCTGACAAGTATCACGTCCCGCGAATGTGCTTCATCAACAAGATGGACCGCACGGGTGCTGACTTCTTTCGCTGTATAGACATGATCAAGGATCGCCTCGACGCGACGGTCGCCGTGCTCCAGTTGCCAATCGGTTCGGAGTCGAACTTCCAAGGAATGATCGATCTGATTGGAATGAAAGCCCTCGTCTGGGACGAGAGCTCACCAAACGGTGAGGCGTGGGACGTAACCGACATTCCCGCTGAAATGCAGGACGATGCGGACACGTGGCACCACGAGCTGATCGACGTGCTGACTCATTACGATGATGACCTGACCGAGAAGTTCTTGGCCGAGGAGGAGATCTCGCCCCAGGACATCGTTCGTGCAATTCGCAAGGGGACGCTTGCCAGTGAAATAGTTCCGATTCTTTGCGGATCTGCCTTCAAGAACAAGGGCGTTCAACCCATGTTGGATGCGGTGATCGACTTTCTGCCCAGTCCACAGGATCTCCCACCAACCAGGGGCCTCGACCTCAAAGGCATCGAAGAGCTCGAGCGCGAACCGAGCGATGTCGAGCCCTTCGCGGCGCTTGCCTTCAAAATCATGAGTGACCCCCACGTTGGGAAGCTCACGTACTTTCGTGTGTACTCGGGAACATTGGCCAAGGGCGCAACCGTTCTCAATTCCACCAAGGATCGCAAGGAGCGCATTGGTCGCATCCTGCAGATGCACGCCAACAATCGTGAGGACCGCGACGTGGTGCACACGGGCGACATCGTGGCGACCGTTGGACTTAAGCAAACGACTACGGGTGACACGCTTTGCGCCACGAGTTCACCGATCGTCCTCGAAACCCTCGAGTTTCCCGAACCCGTTATTCACGTTGCCGTGGAGCCGAAGAACAAGGACGCTCAGGACAAGTTGGGTAAGGCGCTCCAGGCCTTGTCCGAGGAAGACCCGACGTTCCAGGTGCACACCGATGAAGAGACGAACCAGACCGTGATTGGCGGCATGGGTGAGTTGCACCTCGAAATCCTCGTTGATCGCATGCTTCGAGAATTCAAGGTGGACGCCAACGTCGGCAAGCCGCAGGTTGCTTATCGCGAGACCATCAAGAACCCAGTTGAGAAGGTCGAGATTCGCTACGTCCGTCAGACCGGCGGCAAGGGTCAATACGGCCACGTGGTTCTCTCGCTCGAGCCGACGGGCCCCGGTGGTGGTTACGAGTTTGTTGACAAGATCACTGGCGGCGCCGTTCCGAAGGAGTACATCCCCTCCGTTGACCAGGGGATTCAGGAGGCCATGACCGGCGGCGTACTGGCCGGCTACCAGCTGGTTGATATCCGTGCGTCGCTCACCTACGGCTCATATCACGATGTTGACTCCTCGGAAATGGCATTCAAGATCGCTGGCTCCATGGCGCTTAAGGAGGCGGCCAAGCGGGCGAAGCCCATCCTCCTCGAACCAGTAATGGCGGTTGAGGTCGTGACGCCCGAGGACTATATGGGCGACGTCATCGGTGACCTCTCGGCGCGGCGGGGCAAGGTTGAAGGAATGGAGCAACGGGGCAACAGCCACGTGGTGCGCGCACAGGTCCCCCTGGCTGACATGTTCGGCTATTCTAACGACCTGCGATCCCGGACTCAGGGTCGTGCCACTTACACGATGCAGTTCCACTCGTATCAGGAAGTCCCGGCCTCGATCGCCCAAGAGATCGTCGCCCGGGTTCGTGGTGAATAAAAGAATTCCAGCTCGAAGCAGAGCTTCTCGCTGGAGCTATAAAGCCTCGGTTCAGCGGGCAAAGCCCGCCTCGCCGAGCAAAAAACTCATTGGTCGTGACTAGGCGGCTTCGCCGCCTGGGAACGACACCAAATAGCTCGCCGAGCAGGCTTTGCTTGCGAGTGCGAAACAATTAGCTCGCCGAGCAAGCTTGCTTGCGAGTGCGAAAGGGAGTTATGGCAAAGAAAGCTTTCGAGCGCACCAAGCCTCACCTGAATGTGGGCACCATGGGTCACATCGACCATGGAAAGACCACGCTGACTGCGGCCATCACCAAGGTGCTGCACGACAAGGTGCCGGGCAACGAGTTCACCGGTGAACTCGTTGCCCGGCACCTTGTCGTGCAGCACCTTGGTGATGGCCGCAGTCAGCGTGG
>Ga0136611_10004109_pt1 | contig 10184 bp, 6 predicted proteins | sample AntDrymUQ2232306_2_FD_106645 | JGI IMG/M metagenome (GOLD analysis project Ga0136611, IMG submission 106645) | Polar desert sand microbial communities from Dry Valleys, Antarctica - metaG UQ223 (23.06) | ecosystem: Environmental > Terrestrial > Soil > Desert | place: Antarctica: Dry Valley... | reverse complement strand
GAATCACCTGAAGCAGGAACTCCTCAACAACCCCTTCCTCGACATGGTGGAGGACGAGGAGGAGGACGAGGTCGACAGCGAGACGCAGCAGACGGAGGAGCAGCAGAGTCAGGAGACCGAGGCGGAGAAGGAGGAGAAGGGGGAGATCGACTGGGAGGAGATCCTGCTCGACGGCTTCGACGCGGGCGGTCGCCGCGAGGAGCACGAGGAGCGGGAATACTACGAGCCGGTCACGGTGGACTCGCGCGACCTATCGGACCACCTGCGGGACCAGACCACCCTCCTCGACCTCAACGGCCGCCAGATGTACCTGGCCGAGGAGTTCATCGGGAACATCAACGAGGATGGCTACCTCGCGTGTGGCCTCGACAAGATCGTCGAGGGGGTGAACGAGAGCGTGCAGAAGGTGCTGGAGGAGTCGGAGCGCGACGTCTCCGACCTCGTGCAGTACACGCTGTCCGAGGCCGAGGAGATGCTGGGCGTGGTGCAGAGCCTCGATCCGCCGGGCGTCGGCGCCCGCGACCTGCGCGAGTGCCTGATGCTCCAGCTCCGCGAGGCGGGACTCGAGCACTCCGTCCCCTTCCGCCTGGTGCGGGATTGCTTCGATGAGCTGATCGCCCACCGCTGGAGCGAGATCTCCAAGCGGTTCGGCATCAGCCCCGCCGACGTGCAACGGGCCGCCGACGAGATCGCGAAGCTCGACCCCAAGCCGGGGCTCGTCTACAGCGATGCCAGCGACAACTACATCATCCCCGACCTGATCGTCGACAAGATCGACGGCAAGTACCACGTCTTCCTGAACGACGCCAACCTGCCGCGCCTCAAGCTGAGCAAGGCGTACCAGGAGATCGCCCGCGACAAGAAGAAGTTCGACGGCGAGAACAAGGAGTTCATCTCGAACAAGCTCAACTCGGCCAACTGGATGATCCAGGCGATCGAGCAGCGGCGCCAGACGATGCTCAAGGTCATGAACTACATCGTCGAGCGGCAGCGCGAGTTCTTCGAGAAGGGGGTGCAGTTCCTGAAACCTCTCACGTTACGTGAGGTGGCAGAGGTCATCTCCATGCACGAGAGCACCGTGAGCCGCGTGACGAACGAGAAGTTCGTCCAGACGCCACGCGGGGTGCTGCCCCTCAAGTTCTTCTTCTCCTCGGGCCTCTCCACCACCGACGGCGAGGATGTCTCGGCGCGCGGCATCAAGGCGCAGATCCAGAAGCTGGTGGCGGACGAGGACGCCAAGCATCCCCTCACCGACCAGGCGATCGTCAACATCCTGAAGGAGTCGGGCGTCCAGATCGCGCGGCGCACGGTGGCCAAGTACCGCGACCAGCTCGGCGTGCTCTCGGCACGCATGCGCAAGCGGGTATGACGCTGGACACGGCCCGCTGATGCCGGGCGTCCTCACGCTGCGGCGGGCCTCCGACGCCCGCGTGGACGTCTCGGTGCTCGTTCCGGCGAAGGACGAGGCCGAGAACCTGCCCCTTTTCATGGAGCAGGCGGCGGCGGCCTTCGCCGCCGTGCCCGCCGTCGCCTTCGAGGTGGTGGTGATCGACGACGGGAGCGTGGACGGGACGTGGGCAGTGCTGGGTCGCCTCGAGGCGACCTATCCATTCCTGCGTGCCGTCCGCCACCGATCGCGCCGGGGGATCGCCGACGCCCTGCGAACGGGCTACCTCAACTCCACGGCGCCGGTCCTCGTCTTCTATCCCGCCGACCTCCAGTTCCGCCCGGAGGACATTCCGCGCCTCGTCGCACCGATCCTCGCCGACGACGCCGACATGGTCACTGGGTTCAAGGAGGGGAAGTACGAGAAGGCGTTCGTCTCCGGCATCTACAACCGCCTGAGCCGCTGGCTGTTCGACGTGCCCGTCAAGGACCTCAACTCGGTGAAGGCGTACCGTCGCGAGATCATGGACGGCTTGCCCGTGCGGCCCGACTGGCACCGGTACATGATCGTGATCGCCGCGGAGCAGGGGTACACCGTCACCGAGATTCCCGTCCCGCTGTATCCGCGGCATGCCGGCCGTTCGAAGTTCGGGCTGTCGCGCATCCCGGTGGGGGTGCTCGACATGCTGTCGGTCTGGTTCGAGCTCAAGTTCGGCAAGAAACCGCTGCTGCTGTTCGGCATGATGGGGGCGGGGCTGTTCGCGGTGGGCCTGGTGGCCGGCGTCATCGCCCTGTTCGCACTCATGCTGGACGGTATTGGCTACCGGTGGCTCTGGACGCTCATCCAGACCTGCCTCGTGCTGGGCAGTGTCTTCTTCGCCACCGGGCTGCTGGGTGAGCAGATCGCCGGGCAGCGCGCTGAAGTGCGCGAGCTCCGGCGCCAGCTGGATGACCTCAAGGTCCGGAACGAGGGGAACGGCTGAGCAGCCTCACCCTTCGGACCCTCCGGTGGCTGCTCGTCCTGGCGCTCGTCGGCGCCGCCCTCTGGGTGCTGCGCGGGAGCCTGCCGTCCATCGTCGCCGCGGTACGCGGGACGCGCCCGCGCTGGAGTCTTGTCGTAGCCGCCTCCCTCATCACCCTTGGCGCCTACGCGATGCTGATCGCGACATGGCGCGCAGTCCTCCGCGAGGCGGGTGGCCGGCTGAGCGCGGGTGAAGCGGCCCTCGTCTGGTTCGGCTCCAACCTCGCCCGATACCTTCCCGGCACTGGATGGCAGGTCGGCGTGATGGGGATCATGGCGCGCGAGCGCGGCGTCGGGGTCGCCGTGTCCACCACCGCGTCGATCGTGGTGACGGTCGCGAGCACGCTCACCGGCCTGCTCGTCTGCGTCGCGGGCCTCGCGGCGCTCGCCGCCACGCGGCCGGCGATCGGGTCGCGTGCCATGATGCTCGCCGCACTTGGCGCCCTCGCGCTGCTCGCCAGCCCCTTCCTGCTCCCGCGCATGGCGCGCATGGCATCGCGGATCACGGGCCGCGACATCCGGCTGCCGTCGGTGTCCGGGCGCGCCGTGGCCGTCGCCGCGGTGGGCACCACCTTCGCCTGGCTCAGCTACGGCGTGGCCTTCTGGCTCCTCGCGCGAGCCGTGCTTCCCCCCGGCGCGATGCCGGGACTGCTCGCCTGCATCGCCCTCTACACCTTCTCGTACCTCGCGGGCTGGTTCAACCCGATGCCGGCGGGGATCGGGGTGAGCGAGCCCGTGATCATCCTCCTGGCGCCGCAGCTCGGCATCGCATCGACCTCGGAGGCCACGGTGCTCGCCCTGTTCGTCCGCGCCTGGCGCACGGTAATGGAAATGGGACCGAGCCTGATGGCCGTGGCCATGGCGAGCATGAGCGGTCGCTCACGACAGGAAAGAAACAGCAACAGCTGAACCGCGGAGGTCGCGGAGGTCGCGAAGGACGGCCGCTCGGGCAGTTTCTCTGCGACCTCCGCGACCTCTGCGGTTCAATTTTTTTGAGCTCGTTGCGACGAATGGCTCAGGCCTGCGCGGAGTTCTTCAGGTGGGCGCATTTCGGTCGTGGTCCTCATCGCGTGGTAGCCGGATGCCATATCGCGCGATGAAGGTCGCCACCTCCTCGGTCAGCGGCGAGCCACCCGCCGAGCGAGAGCGGCCCGCCAGGTCCAGCCAGTGCACGCCATCCCGGCGCAGTGCCGCGCGCTCACTGCCGCCGAGCGGGACTTCGGAGAGCAGCGTGTCGCCGCGCGCCGGCGCGACGACATCCGCGACTGTGCGTCGCCACAGCATCCGCCAGCTGCCCGCGCCATCCAGCGTATAGGTGCGCACCGCCTCGCGCACCTCGATGGCGATGCGCTCGTACGTTGCGTAGCGCTCGAACTCCGAGACCATCGTCGCCACCAGCGCGGCGCGCTCGTGCTCTGACGGCACGCGTGGAAAGTCGGGTGCGGATCGGATCACCTTCGCCGGGCTGCCGACTGCAAGGCTGGACGGGGGAATGGCGCCCTGCACGAGCGAGTTCGCGCCGATCACGCTGCCGTCGCCGATCGTCGTGCCGGGCATCACGAACACCCGCCACGGCAGCCAGACGCTGCGGCCAAGCGTCACGGGCTCGTACGTCACCGGATACCCGTCCATCGCATTCAGCCACGCACCGTGCGTGAAGATCAGGCAGTGTCCCCCGATCCCGGTGTCGTCGCCGATGGTCACCGGCTTGGTCGGGTTGATGGACGCCATCTGGAGGATGATCGTCCGGCTGCCCAGCGTGAAGCTGGACTCCGGGAGCTGCGGCCCCCCGACGAACACCTGCTCGCGGATGCGCGCATCCTCCCCGATCTGGATCCGTTCGCAGTTCACGTAGCTCATCGTGCCGATGCTGGAATGCCGCCCGATGCTGATCGAGCGGCCGAGTACCATCGCCAGCAAGCCGATCTCCACGTGATCGGCGATGTCCACCTCCTCGCCGACGATCACCCCCCCGAACGCGATCTTCACTCCGCGGCCGATGCGGTACCCGCGAAAGGTTCGGTAGGCCCACACCTTGATGGCGCTCGGCAGCCACCCGTATGCGGCAAGGTGCCCGAGGGGCAGTCGTTTCTTCCGGATCATCGTGTGCACGCCGTAGAGTGCCCGTGCGCCATGAACGCGTCAAGGCTCGTATATTGACCCCGTCCGTGCGCGCAATGCCTGCGCAGCGCGGTTCCGCGACCCACACCCCACGCCGTGCTCGCACTGCAGCCGCTCGCGCCCGACATTGCGCCGCTCGACGCCGGCGAGCAGTTCGCCCTCGACCTGCTGCTCGACCTGTCGTGCGTGCTGCGCGTCGACGGCGCGGCAACGAGCGACGTGGTGCAGCTTCACATCGTGCCCGGCGGCCGGCCGACGGCAGATGTCACCCTCCTGGGCCTGCGCCATCGGCCGCGGATCGCCAACGGGCCATCGCTCGTCCGCGAGGTGCCCGTGCGTACCTGGCTCGGGGTCGGGGATGGATTGGTCACCGTCGGCCGCGACGTGCTGCGCGCGATCTGCAACGTCGCCGGCGGCGTCCGCGAGCAGCGGTCGACCGCGCGCGACCGGTACCAGCGCGTCCCCTCCGTCGAGAGCGGGCTCGTGGCCACCGGGGGAGACACCGAGCGCAATCCGTTGGTGTCCGCGGGCGCGCGCGCGCTGGCCGACGCGGTCGCGCAGGCCGCCGGCCGGCGGCCCTGCTTCCAGGTGGCACCGTGGCCGCAGGGGAAGCGCTGGGCCGCCGCCCTCACCCACGACCTGGATGTGGTGGACTGGTGGCCGGCCTTCACCACGCTCCGCGTCGCCGAGCTCACACGAAAGGGACAGCTCGGCCAGGCCATGGCGGTAATCGCCGCCGCGGCACGCTCGGGCGGTCGCGACGTGGTGTGGCGCGGCGTGCAGTCGGTGCTGCAAGCCGAGGCGCAGCACGGCGTTCGGTCCACCTGGTTCATCCTCTGTGGCACGCCGACCCTCGCCACCGCGCGGGCGGGTGACCTCACGTATCGCCCTGACGGCAACCTCGCGCGGCGCATCCTGGGGGCGGTCGGCGCGGCGGGCCACGAGCTTGGCCTGCACGGAAGCTTCGCGACGAGTGAGCGGCCGGAGGTGTTCGCCGAACAGCGCGCACGCCTCGCGACACTCACGGGCACGGAGGTGTCCGGCGTACGGCAGCACTACCTGCGCATGCACCCGGCGACGACGCCCGCGCAGATGGCCGCTGCCGGCTTCGCCTACGACTCCACCATCGGCTTCGCCGACCGCAACGGCTTTCGCCTCGCCACGCCTGACGTCCTCCCATCGTGGAGCGATGCTCGGCAGGCAGCGCTACCCCTGGACGAAGTCCCCTTCTGCTGGATGGACCGCGCGCTGAGCAAGTACCGCGGCGTCGAGGAGCCCGATGCGTGGATCGAGGATGCGCTCGCGCTCGCCGACGCCTGCCGCGTGGTACAGGGCCTGTTCGTCGGAATCTGGCACCCGAACCTGACGCCGGCGCTCGGCTTTCCCGGAGCCCCTGCCGCCTACGCGCGGCTCGTGGGCGAGCTGGTGCAGCGCGGCGCGCACCTGGCGCCGCTCGCCGAGCTGGTCGCATGGCGGCGTGTGCGTCGCACCGTCCGCGCCGAGGGCGTCGGGCCGGACGGGCGCCCCGTGCTGCGCAACGCGCGCGCCGGAGTCGTCATCGAGTCCCTGCCTCCGCGCTCGGCGCATACCCGTGGCTGAGCGCACCCGCGTCCTCTTTCTCGCCCACGCCTATCCGCGGCACCCTGGCGATCCTGTCGGATCGTTCATCGCCAACCTCGCCGTCGCGCTGCGGACGCAGGGGGTCGACGTCATCGTTTCGGCGCCCTCCGCCCCCGGTCTGGCAGCGTACGAACTGCTCGACGGCATCGCCGTGCACCGGTTCCGCTACGCGCCGACCGGAATGGAAACGCTCGCCTATACCGGCACCATGGGCGCGCAGGTGAAGGACGGACTCCGCGGCAAGGTCGCCATGGTGAGCTACCTCGCCGCCGCCGGCATCGCCGCGCGGCGACTGGTCCGTTCCGCGCGAATCGACGTCGTGCATGCCCACTGGTGTTTCCCGCCGGGCTCGTGGCCACCGGCGTCGCGCGTGCGACTCGCGTGCCAGTCGTCACCACCCTGCATGGCTCCGACCTGCGGCTGGCGTCCGTCTTCCCGATGGGGACGCAGTTGCTCGGCGCCGTGCTGCGCTCGTCCGATGCCGTCAGCGCCGTCTCCGGTTGGCTGGCGCGGGGTGCGGAGGAGGTCGTGCCCGGTCTGGAAGCGGCAGTCGCTCCGATGCCGGTGCTGGATTCGCTGTTCACCGCGGTTGACGTCGTCGCCCAGCCGCGCGACGACGACCGCCTGTTGTTCGTGGGGAAGCTCAGCGAGCAGAAAGGGCTTGGTCGCCTGCTGGACGCGATGTCACTGATGCGTACACGGCCGCACCTCACGGTCGTCGGTGCGGGTCGGGTGGAGGATGCGCCACTGCGGGCCCGCGCCGTCTCGCTCGGTCTGGACGACCGGATCACCTGGCTGCCGCTGCTGTCACAGGCGGAGCTCGCCGCGCAGTACCGCCACGCCGCCGTCCATGTCGTGCCGGCGCTGGACGAGGGCCTCGGCCTCACGGCTGTCGAGTCGCTGCTCAGCGAGACCCCCGTCGTCGGGTTCGCCTCCGGCGGCCTGCCCGACATCATTCGCGACGGCGTCACCGGGCTGCTCGTTCCGCCCGACGACGTCGGGGCGCTCGCGAATGCCCTCGACCGCCTGGTCGAGGATCACGCGCAACGCCACGGAATGGGTCGTGCCGGACGAGCCGACGTCGCGATGCGCTTTGGCGCGGCTGGCGCGGCACAGCGCTACGCCGAGCTCTATGCCCGCGTTCGCGCGGCTGCAACACGCTGAGCGTGCCTCACGTAGATCACTGGCGTCACGCAGCACGTCCCGCCACCTTTCTCCTGCTCGGGCGCATCAGTCGCCCCGACGCGCCGCCGGCGCGCGAGCCTCTCGCCGTCCTCAACACTGGATGACGTCTTCCTCTCGCTCCCCCGCCGGCTCCACGGCCCCCATGGAGCCGGCCGTGCCGCGCCGTGCCGCCCTCTGGGCGACGCTGACGTACGCCCTCGCCACGCTGATGCTCGCCTGGCCCGCCCTGCTTGGCGGCTTCCTCGTGAACCCGCGCAGCGACCAGTACAGCGGCGGGTTTCCTGTCCGTGACTTCGCCGGCCAGGCGCTCAAGGCGGGGCAGGGGATCCCCGAGTGGAACCCGTACCTGTTCGGCGGCATGCCCTATATCGCCGCCATGCACGGCGACATCTTCTATCCTACCGCGCTGCTCCGGCTCCTCCTGCCGACCGACGTGGGCATGTCGTGGGGGATGATCCTGCACGTGTTCCTCGCCGGCTGCTTCACCTACGGCTTCCTGCGCGCGTGGGGACTTGGCTTCTTCCCCTCGCTGGTCGGCGGCGTCGCCTTCATGCTGAGCGGGAACGTCGCGGCGCTCGTCTCCCCGGGCCATGACGGCAAGATGTTCGTGAGCGCGCTGATGCCCCTCGCGCTCTGGTTCCTCGTGCGCGGGGTGCGCGACGGCCGGCTGTGGGCGTGGGGCGGCCTCGCGATCGCGGTCGGTCTCGGTGTCCTCAGCCCGCACCCCCAGCTGCTCCAGTACATGCTGCTGACCTGTGGCGCGATGGGCTTGTTCCTGGCGTTCGGTGCTCGCGCCGACGGCACGCGCCTGGAGCGCGGCGTCGCCCTTCGCCGGCTCGCCTTCGCCGCCGGCGCCGTCGCCATCGGCTTCGCGATGGGCGCCGTCCAGTACCTGCCGGTGATGGATTATATCGAGTACTCGCCACGCTCGGGCGGCAAGGGCTACGAATACGCCACGAGTTACTCGATGCCGATCGAGGAGCTGTTTAATACCTACCTGCCACAGTTCAGTGGCATCCTTGACAACTACTGGGGACGCAACGGGATCCACTACCACAGCGAGTACCTCGGCGCCGCGGTACTGCTGCTCGCGAGCGCGGCGTTCGGCGGCGAGTCGCGGAAGTCGTTCCGCCGCCTCTGGACCGGCATCCTCATCATCTCGGTGCTCTGGGCGCTGGGCGGGAGCACGCCGTTCTACCACCTCATCTACGCGATCGTACCGGGCTCGAAGTTCTTCCGGGCGCCGAGCACCATGCTGATGGTGGTCGCCATGGCGACGTCAGTGCTGGCCGCGCTCGGGACGGAGCGCGTGCTGTCCGGTGCGGTGGGTCGCCGGCTCGCCATGGGCTGGCTGATCGGGGCGGGGGTCATCGCGCTCCTTGCCACCCTCGGCGTGCTGACGTCCATCGGCGAGTCCATGGCATCGGGCTACTTCGGCGGTCAGCTGGTCGATGCCGCCACCGCGAACCGCGGCGCCGTGACCGTGGGCGCCTGGCGCAGCTTCCTCTTCGTCGCCCTCGCGGCCGGCCTCGTGTTCGCCCTCTCCCAGCGTCAGGTGAGCGTGCGGGCGTCGGGGTGGGCGCTCGCGGCGATCGTCGCCCTGGACCTCTGGAGCGTCGACCGGCAGTACTGGATCTTCTCGGCGCCCGCCTCGGCGCTCTACGCGCCCGATGCGGCGACCGAGTACCTGAAGACCGCGCCGGTCGGTCGGGTGGTCGCTGCTCCGCTCTCCAATGATGGATTGGTCCAGCGTGACCCCAACTTTTCCGGCGACGGACTGATGGTGCACCGCGTCCGGCTCGCCACCGGCTACCATGGCAATGAGCTGGGGCGGTACCGGAAGATGGTGTCGACCGACGGCTCCGAGCGCTACGACAACGTCCTCAACCCGGCCTTCTGGCGCCTCGCCAACGTCCGCTACCTCTACACGAACGCCGACGTGTCGCAGTCTCCCGAGTTCGTGAGGGCGCTCGGGGCGCCGCAAAAGCTCGTCGGCCCTGTGCGCAGCGCCGCCGGTTCCACCGTCTATCTCTTCCGCCTCGCGGGCGACAACCCGCCCGCGTGGGTCGTCCCCGTGCTGGTAAAGGCGAGCCCCGAGGCGGCGCTGGGCACCATCCTCGACCCGCGCTTCGACCCACTTCGCGCGGCCACGGTGGATACCTCCGCCACCGTCGGGGTGTCCTCGGTGGCCGCGCTGCCCGAGCCGGTGGCGGTCACGCCAACGGTCACCCGGTACGACGCGGGCCACATCGCGCTCCAGCTCACGGGAACCGCGCCGGCCGGCTCCGCCTTGATCGTGTCGGAGAACTGGTATCCCGGCTGGTCGGCGACCGTCGATGGCAGGAGGGTGGAGACCGTGCGCGCCAACCACAACCTGATCGCCGTGCCGCTGCCGACCGGGGCGCGGAGCGTCCAGCTCGACTTTGCCGATCCCGCCTACCAGACGGGAAAGCTGGTGACCCTGGCCGCCACCCTCGCCGCGCTCGCCCTCGTGGCGGCCGGCGTTCTTGCGGAGCGACGCCAGCGTGCTGCCTGACCAGCCGGGCGAGCGGGCGCTCGTGATCGTCCCGACGTACAACGAGATCCAGAACATCCGGCGTCTCGTCGATACGGTACTGTCGCAGGACGGGCGTATCGACATGCTCGTCGTCGACGACGGGTCGCCCGACGGCACCGGCGGAATCGTCGAGGAGATCATGCAGTCCGAGCCGCGGGTCAACCTCCTCTCCCGCGAGCGGAAGATGGGGCTCGGGACGGCCTACATCGCCGGTTTCAAGTGGGCGCTGCAGCGCAACTACGCCTTCATCCTGGAGATGGACGCGGACTTCTCGCACGACCCGGTTCACCTGCG
>Ga0136611_10004108_pt1 | contig 10186 bp, 10 predicted proteins | sample AntDrymUQ2232306_2_FD_106645 | JGI IMG/M metagenome (GOLD analysis project Ga0136611, IMG submission 106645) | Polar desert sand microbial communities from Dry Valleys, Antarctica - metaG UQ223 (23.06) | ecosystem: Environmental > Terrestrial > Soil > Desert | place: Antarctica: Dry Valley... | reverse complement strand
GGCATGATCGAAGTGGACGAGCACTGCCACACCGGCGTGGATGGCGTGTGGGCGGTCGGCGACTGCGTGCGCGGGCCGATGCTCGCCCACAAGGGCTTCGAGGAAGGCATCGCAGTTGCGGAACTCATCGCCGGCCTGCCCGGCCACGTCGACCTCGACACCATTCCCTGGGTGATTTACACCGAACCGGAAATCGCCTGGGTCGGCAAGACCGAGGAGCAGCTCAAGGCCGAGGGCATTCCCTACAAGGCCGGCAGCTTCCCGTTTGCAGCGGTTGGCCGTGCGGTGGCGATGGCGGAACCCGCGGGTTTCGTGAAGGTACTGGCGCATGCCGAAACCGACACCGTGCTCGGCATGCACCTGGTCGGCGCCAACGTCTCTGAACTCGTGCACGAGGGCGTACTGACAATGGAGTTCAAGGGCTCCGCGGATGACCTCGCGCGCATCTGCCATGCGCATCCCAGCTTGTCGGAAGCAGTGCACGACGCGGCCATGGCCGTGCACAAGCGCGCGATACACAAGGTCAATTGAGCTTGCCTGGGCCAGTCAGTGGAAACGGGGCTCGCAGTGCGTCGCTTGCGCGTCGCGCCATGATCCGGCCATGAATACCCAGTTCCTGCTCAAGGCCGGGATCACCGTGGCATTGGTGCTGATTGCGTCAGCGCTGTCGAAGCGGCCCGGCGTACTCGGTGCGCTGATCGCCGCCCTGCCCATCACCTCGCTGCTGGTCCTGGGCTGGCTGTACGCGGACACCCGCGACGTGCAGCGCGTCGCCGCGATGTCGATGGACATCTTCTGGTTCGTGCTCGGTGGACTCGCGTTCTTCCCGGTCCTCAGCTTCGCCTTGCGCGCGGGTTGGCAACCGTGGCTCGGCTTCGCGCTGGCGGCTCTGGCGGCATTTACCGGCATGAGCATGATGCAGGCGTTGCTGACCCACGTGCGCACCCCGGCATGAAGGCGGTCTGTGTCTACTGCGGTTCCAACGCAGGCCGGAACCCGGCGCATGCCGAGCGCGCGCGCATGCTCGGCGATCGCTTGGCGGCGGACCGCCTCACGCTGGTGTATGGCGGGGGCAACGTGGGCCTGATGGGTATCGTCGCCGATGCGGCGCTGGCCAAGGGCGGCGAAGTGATTGGCGTGATTCCGCAGCAACTGGTGGACTGGGAAGTCGCCCACCGCGGCCTGACGCGGCTGGACATCGTGGACTCAATGCACGCCCGCAAAGCGCGCATGTTCGAGTTGGCGGATGCGTTCGTGGCCCTGCCCGGCGGCTTCGGCACCATGGAGGAAATCTTCGAGATGTTGACCTGGCGCCAGCTGGGCATCGGCGACAAGCCCTGCGCCTTCCTCGACGTGGAGGGTTTCTACGCGCCCTTGATCAGCATGATCGAGCGCATGGTGGAGGAGCGATTCCTGCACCCGGAACAGCGCGCAGACCTCTGGCACGGGAGCGACATCGACGCGATGCTGGGCTGGATGCACGGCTACCAGCCCGGCCAGGCCAGCAAGTGGATCGACGAAAAGCGGCGAGCCTCGCTCAAGCTGCGCATCGACGAGACATGAGGAGATTGGCGTGACCGTACCCGCACACTTCCAGGCGTTCCGCATCCACGCCGACGCTGGGGTGCATCGCAGCAGCATCGAATCGATATCGCTTGGAGACCTCAATCCCGGCGAAGTGGTGATCAAGACCGCGTATTCCTCGGTCAACTTCAAGGACGCGCTGGCTGGCACCGGTGAAGGCAAGATCCTGCGCAAATTCCCGCTGGTCGGCGGGATCGACGTGGCCGGTTACGTGATCGCATCCACCGATGCCGCCTTCCGTGAAGGGGACGCCGTGCTGGTCACCGGCAGCGGATTGTCCGAGACCCGGGACGGCGGCTACGGCGAATATGCGCGGCTGGACGCGAAGTGGGTGGTGCCCCTGCCCCGTGGCCTGGACCTGCGCGAGGCGATGATCCTGGGGACCGCCGGATTCACGGCGGCGCTTGGACTGCTGCGGATGGTCGACAACCGACAGACCCAGGAATCGGGGCCGCTCGCCGTGACCGGCGCGACCGGCGGCGTGGGTTCGCTAGCCGTCGCGATTTTCCACAAGGCGGGCTTCGAGGTGCACGCGATCAGCGGCAAGCCGGAACATGCGCCTTACCTCAAGTCGCTGGGCGCCAGCGAGGTGCTGGGACGCGATGCGTTGACGACAACAAGGCCGATGGAATCAACCCGCTTCGGTGGCGGCCTGGATAACGTCGGCGGAACAATGCTGGCCAGCCTGATCGCGCAGACCGCGCCCTACGGCAACGTCGCCAGTGCAGGCCTTGCGGCCTCGCACGCACTGGACGCCACGGTGTTGCCGTTCATCATCCGGGGGGTGTCGCTACTGGGCGTGGCGTCCGCCGGGACTGCGCGCGACATTCGCGACGAAATCTGGCGGCGCTTGGCCAACGAATGGAAACCGACCACGCTGGATGCCATCTGCACGCGCGAAATCGGGCTGGACGGACTGCCGGAGGTCTTCCGGAGGATGCTTGCTGGAGGTTCGCTAGGCCGGACCCTGGTCCGTCTGTAAAAATTGCACGCAACCACCGGGGCGGCCGCTACAATCGGTTCACATTACAGGGGAACACCGCATGGCTCGCATCCTGATCGTCGACGATTCGCCCTCGCAGCTGATGGGCATCCGTCGCATCATCGAAAAACTCGGCCACGACGTGTTGACCGCAGAGGACGGCGCCGCCGGCGTCGAAGCTGCCAAGCGCGAGATTCCGGACCTGATCCTGATGGATGTGGTGATGCCCAACCTCAACGGGTTCCAAGCCACCCGCTCCATTTCCCGTGAAGCGACCACCAAGCACATCCCGGTAATCCTGGTGACCACCAAAGACCAGGACACGGACCGTGTGTGGGGCATGCGCCAAGGCGCCAAGGCCTATATCACCAAGCCTTTCAGCGAGTCCGAACTGGCCGAGTTGATCGGCCAGTATCTGGGCGGCGGCGAGCCAAGCGCCGCATAAGAGCAGCCTCGCCGCTCGAAGTTGCCGCAGCGCGCGGCGGCGCTGCCCGCATTCCCGGCGATCCCGCCTTGCATCCCTGACGGCACTCGCGGTTGCCTGCCGGGCTGCCGCACGTCCGTTTACGCGCGTCGCCAGTCGTTGCCGAAGACGTCGCGCATGGTCGCGTAGGCGTCGCGCTGGGCGCCGTCCTGGGCCCGCGGCGCCAGGATTTCCAACTCCACGATCTGGTCGCCGTCCGTACCTTGCGCGCCGCCGGGCAAGCCGCGCCCGCGCAGGCGCAACTTGCGGCCTGCCTCTGAATCCGAGGGGATCTTGAGCTCCACCGGTCCACCCAGCGTGGGAACGCTGATGGTCGCGCCGAGTGCCGCTTCCCAGGGAGCCACCGGCAGCACGTGGATGATGTTGCGGCCATCAATCTCGAACTGCGGGTGGGCGGCATATTCGATTTCCAGCAGCAGGTCGCCACCGCCGTTGCCTTGCTTGGCCAGACGGATCGACTGCCCCGGCTTCACGCCCTTGGGGATGCGCACTTCCAGCGTGCGCCCTGCAACGCCGATGCGCAGGCTGCCCCCGCTGTAGACGGATTCAAGCGGCACCGCCAGCTTGGCGCGGGTAATGCCATCGCCTGCAGGGCTGCGCGCCTGCGGCCCACGCGGACCTGCGCCAGGGCGCTGGCGACCGAACATGCTTTCGAAGAAATCGCTGAAGCCCCCGCCCGCGCCACCACCGGCGAAGATCTCGTCGAAATCGAAATCCGGCTGCCCGCCCGGTCCCCGCCCGAACCCGCCCGGCGGCGGCCGCACCTGGTCGCCGGGGCGATAGCCGCCGGCGCGCAGCTGATCGTAGGCCTTGCGCTTGGCCGGGTCGCGCAGTGCTTCATACGCCTCGTTGACGCCCTTGAACTTGTCCTCGGCGCCGGCTTCCTTGCTGACGTCAGGGTGATATTTGCGTGCCAGCCGCCGGTACGCGGTCTTGAGCTCGGCGTCTCCTGCGCTGGGCTCTACCCCCAGGATGCCGTAATAGTCCTTGAATTCCATGCGTACTCCGCTGGTCGCCGATGTGTTCGCGGCGCGAGGGTAACCGATCAACCCGTCATCGCCCGCGAACCCGCCAGCGTCTAGACTGCCAGCCCCACCCTTGACCTGAGGTCAAACGATGTCGATCCAACCCGGCGAGCGCATTCCCGAAGCGATCCTGCAATACATCCACGATGGCGTGCAGAAGATCGACACGCCCACCCTGTTCGAAGGCAGCAGGTTCCTCCTGTTCGCGGTACCGGGCGCATTCACTCCTACCTGCTCGGAACGCCACCTGCCCGGCTTCGTCGAGCATTACGAAGAATTCCAGCGCCGCGGCGTGGGCGTGGCCTGCATGGCGGTCAACGATCCGTTCGTAATGCAGGCCTGGGGCGAGAGCCAGCACGTGCCGCAGGGCCTGAAGATGCTCGCCGACGGCAATGGCGACTTCACCCGCAAGCTGGGGCTGGAAATGGATGCCAGCGCGTTCGGCATGGGCTCGCGCAGCAAGCGCTTCGCCCTGTATGCCGAAAACGGCGTGGTCCAGCAGGTGTTCGTGGAAGCGCCGGGCGAGTTCCGGGTGTCGTCCGCCGAGCACGTGCTCGAAAACATTTCCTGATTCCCCATCGCATAGATGAAAAAAGGCGGCCGAGGCCGCCTTTTTTCGTTTGCCGGGATGCCGGCCTCAGCCCGGGTCTGCCATCGATGGCGCCGACTGCGCAGCGACCGAAGACGTCTCGGCAAGCGCACCCTCGCCTGCTTCCAGAGACGCATCCAGGCGTTCGATCGCCTGCAGGGTTTCGTCCGCCGCCAGCCGCATCAGGGTGACCCCTTGGGTATTGCGGCCGACCTGGGCAATCGCCGATGCCGGGGTACGCACCAAGGTGCCGCCATCGGAAATCAGCAGCACGTCGTGGTGCTCCGAGAGCTGCACCGCACCGACCAGCTTGCCGTTGCGGTCGCTGGTCTTGATTGCGAGCACGCCCTGGGTGCCGCGGCCCTTCTTCGGGTAGTCGGCCACCGGAGTGCGCTTGCCGAAGCCGCGCGCGCTGGCGGTGAGGATGTCGCCATCGCCATCCAGTGCGATCAGGCTGACCACGTGCTCGCCTTCAGCCATGCGCATGCCGCGCACGCCCGTGGCGGTGCGGCCCATCGAACGCACCGCGCCTTCGTCGAAGCGCACCGCCTTGCCGTTGCTGGCGAACAGCATGATGTCGGCCCCGCCATCGGTCAGCGCCGCGCCGATGAGCGCATCGCCGTCATCGAGGTTGATGGCGATCTTGCCGCGCTGCAGGCGGTACGCGAATTCGCTCAACGGAGTCTTCTTGACCGTGCCATGGCGGGTGGCGAAGAACACGAAATGAGTATCGTCGTATTCGCGCACAGGCAGCACCGCTTGCACTTGCTCGCCTTCGTTGAGCGGGATCCAGTTGATGATCGGGCGGCCACGCGCATTGGGGCCGGCGTCAGGCAACTGGTAGACCGGCAACCAAAACACCCGGCCGTGGCTGGTGAAGGTCAACAGGGTGTCATGGGTGTTGACCAGCCACAGCTGGTCGATGAAATCCTCGTCCTTGGTCGCCGCGGCATTGCGGCCCTTGCCGCCGCGCTTCTGCGCGCGGTAGCTGGTGGCCGGCTGGCGCTTGGCGTAACCGGCATGCGACAGGGTCACCACCACGTCTTCGGGCGCGATCAGGTCGAGGATGTCGAGATCTTCCTCGCTGGCGCGGATCTCGCTGCGGCGTGCATCACCGAATTCTTCCTTGATGCTGTGCAGTTCGGTGCGGATCACATCGAGCAGCACGTCCGGGTTCTCGAGGATCTCGATCAGGCCGCGGATGGTGCCTAGAAGTAGCTTGTATTCCTCGGTCAGCTTTTCCTGCTCCAAACCGGTCAGGCGATGCAGGCGCATTTCCAGGATCTGGCTGGCCTGGATTTCGGTCAGCTGGTACTCGCCCTGCACCAAGCCCACACCGCTCGGCAGGTCTTCCGGGCGCGATGCATCACTGCCTGCAGCTGCCAAGAGCGCGCCCACGAGCCCCGCCTGCCAGGTCTTGGCCAGCATCCGCTCGCGCGCCTCGTTGGGGTTGGCCGAGGTCTTGATCAGTTCGATCATCTCGTCGATGTTGGCCAGCGCAACGGTCAGGCCTTCCAGGATGTGGGCGCGGGCGCGGGCCTTGCGCAACTCGAAAATGGTGCGGCGGGTCACCACCTCGCGACGGTGGCGCACGAAGGCCTGCAGGATCTGCTTGAGGTTCAGCAGCTGCGGGCGTCCGTCGACCAGCGCCACCATGTTGATGCCGAACACCGACTCCATCTGGGTCTGCTGGTACAGGTTGTTGAGCACGACCTCGGCGGAGTCGCCGCGCTTGATCTCGATGAAGATGCGCATGCCGTCCTTGTCGGACTCGTCGCGCAGCTCGCTGATGCCCTCGAGCTTTTTCTCCTTGACCAGCTCGGCGATCTTCTCGATCAGCCGCGCCTTGTTCACCTGGTACGGAATCTCGCTGACCGCGATCGCCTCGCGGCCGTTGTCGGCCACTTCGATCTCCGCGCGGGCGCGCATGCGCACCCGTCCGCGGCCGGTTCGGTAGGCCAGGTGGATGCCGCCGACACCGTTGATGATGCCCGCCGTCGGGAAATCAGGGCCAGGGATGTGCTCCATCAGGCCTTCGATCTCGATCGCCGGATCGTCGATCATCGCGATCAGCGCATTGATGACTTCGGACAGGTTGTGCGGCGGGATGTTGGTCGCCATGCCCACCGCGATGCCGGCAGAACCATTCACCAGCAGGTTCGGAAACCGGGTCGGCATGACCGTCGGTTCCTGTTCCTTCTCGTCATAGTTGGGCTGGAAATCGACGGTTTCCTTGTCGATGTCGGCCATCAGCTCATGGGTGAGCCGCGACATGCGCGCCTCGGTGTAGCGCATCGCCGCGGCGCTGTCGCCATCGACCGAGCCGAAATTGCCCTGCCCGTCCACCAGCAGGTAACGCAGGGAGAACGGCTGGGCCATGCGTACCAGGGTGTCGTACACCGACTGGTCGCCGTGCGGGTGGTATTTACCGATCACGTCGCCGACGATGCGCGCCGACTTGAAGTACGGCTTGTTGCTGTGCGCGCCCAGTTCGGTCATCGCGAACAGCACGCGCCGGTGCACCGGCTTCAGGCCATCGCGGACATCCGGAAGCGCGCGCCCCACGATCACGCTCATCGCGTAATCAAGGTAGCTGCGGCGCATCTCGTCTTCGAGATTGACGGGGATGATTTCCTTGGCGAGCTCTGCCATCAGGTGTCCTGTGGTGTTCGATTCACGGCACGCGCGGCGCGCCTGCGCTCAACAATGCGCAGCGGGCTTCCGGGAGTGGTTTGGGCAACGGGAAATTGTAGCAGTTCGCGGCCCTGATGACACGCTGGATTCCACGACGAATCAATGAGTTACATGGTTTTCAAGCGCGATGAAGCTGCGTATCGCAACAGCTTTTCCCTGACCGCCGAAATTCCATGGGAAGGGGGTGTGGCGTGGCGCCGTAGAGCGGGCCATGGATGACCCGCGGCGACGCGTCGAACAGGATTGTTCGCACGCGTCGAGGAGGCGCCATGCCGCACCCACTCCTCGCGCGCTACAGAGTCCCGCGGTCAGGCTTCGAACATCGCCTGCATCGACTGAGCATCGGGGCGCTCGACGACGCCCCGCTCGGTCACGATGGCATCGATCAGGTCGTGCGGGGTCACGTCGAACACCGGGTTCCACGCGGCAATGCCATCGGACACCGTGCGGCTGCCGCCGACGCCAAACAACTCGCCGGGGTCGCGTTCCTCGATGTCGATCAGGTCGCCGGACGCCGTTTCCATGTCCACCGTTGAAGACGGGGCCACCACCATGAACTTCAGGCCATGGTGACGGGCTGCGATGGCAAGCTGATAGGTGCCGATCTTGTTGGCGGTGTCGCCGTTCGCGCAGATGCGGTCGGCGCCGACCACAACCCACTGCACCTGGCCGGTCTTCATCAGGTGGGATGCGGTGGCATCGGCGATCAGGGTGGCATCGATGCCGTCCTGTTGCAGCTCCCACACGGTCAGGCGCGCACCTTGCAACCACGGGCGGGTTTCGCCGGCAAACACGCGCGCCACGCGGCCAGCAGCAACGCCTGCACGGATCACGCCGAGCGCGGTGCCAAAACCGGCAGTGGCCAGCGAACCGGTGTTGCAATGGGTAAGCACGCCGCTCCCGGCGCTGATCAGGTTCGCCCCCAGCATCCCCATGTAGCGGTTGGCAGCGAGATCTTCGGTCGCGATGGCGCGGGCTTCACGTTCGATTACATCGCGCCAGTCCGGCCCCGCTTCGCCCAGCACGCGGCGCATACGCGCCAACGCCCAGGCCAGGTTGACCGCGGTGGGCCGTGCGGCATTGAGGCGCTGTAGGGCCGGTTCCAACTTGTGGGCAGCTTCGGCCCCGTCGGGGGCGTCGATGCTGCGCGCGGCCAGCACCACGCCCCAGGCCGCCGCGATGCCGATCGCCGGCGCACCACGCACCGTCAGCGCATGGATCGCGGCGGCGACCTCGTCAATGGTGCTGCAGACCGCGTATTCAACTTCGAACGGAAGCTTGCGCTGATCGAGCAATTCCAGCGCGTCGCCCGTCCAGCGAATCGGGCGGATGCGGTCGTAACGGTCGAAATCAATCGGAATATCCATGGCCGCATTATCAAGCAGCGATTGCCGCAAACGAAACCGGCGCCTTGCGGCGCCGATAGGCAAGCGTTGTGGACAGTGAAGTGCTCAGTAGCCCAGGAACTCTGCGCGGCAACCCTGCGATACCCAGATGCCGTTGCGGGCATAGCCCCAAGTCTGCCCTTCGATGCACGCAGAGCGGGAGATCTGGCGGACCAGTTGCACCCCGGCGAAGGCAAACACCTCGGCGGATTGGCCGATGCCGTCCATTCAGCCAGCAGGTCAGGCGCGATCGAAACCGAAGGCCAACACGTCGTCGATCCGGTCAGTTCCCAACAGACCCATCATCAGGCGATCCACGCCCAGGGCGACGCCGGCGCAGGCTGGCAAGCCGGCCTGCAATGCCGACAGCAGCCGCTGGTCGATCGGGATAATCCGCTGGGCACGGGCATTCCGGAGCTCGTTGTCGCGAGCGAAGCGCGCAGCCTGTTCCTGCGCATCCCGCAACTCGTGGTAACCATTGGCGAGTTCGAGCGGCCCGAGGTACAGCTCGAATCGTTCCGCTACCGCATGCCCGTCGTCGCCCATGCGCACCCGCGCCAGCGCGCACTGGCTGGCGGGGTAGTCGATCACTGCAAGCAGTTCGCCTGGATCAAAGTTGGGCTGCAACCGATGGGTCATCAGCAGGTCCAGCCAATCGTCGCGGCCAAGCCCGACGGGGTTGATAACCACATCACCCAGCGCAGCGCGCAGTTGGTCATCGCACGCGAGGAACGGATCCAGACCGAGGGCTTCGCGATACAGGTCGCGATAAGTCACCACACGCACGCCGACCTCGCGGCCAACCAGCCCCAGCGCGGACTGGATGAGTTCGGCCGCCTCGCCGATCAACCGATGATGGTCCCACCCGATGCGGTACCACTCCAGCATCGTGAATTCCGGATTGTGACGTCCGCCCGCCTCGCCATCGCGGAACACCCGCCCGAGTTCGTAACAGTCGCCGATGCCAGCCGCCAGCAGGCGCTTCAGCGCGAACTCCGGGGAAGTACGCAACCAGCGCGTGCGCGGTGCGTCGTCGCTGCGGCCGGAAAACTCCAGTTGGAACGACGCGATGTTCGGATCGGTGTTGCCGGCCTGCGAGAGGACGGGGGTTTCGACTTCCAGCACGTCGCGGGCATGGAAGAATTCGCGGATCAGCCGATTGACCCAAGCCCTCAGCCGGATGGCGTCGGCGGATGCACCGGGCATCCATGCCGGGTCGGCATCGAGCCCGTCGCGCCATCCATGCCCGGGCTGGAAGTGGCTCATGGCGGCGGTGCGTACGCCGCAATGAACGCGAGCAAGGCGGCCTCGTCCCAAGTTTCGATGCCCAGTTCCTGCGCCTTGGCCAGCTTGCTGCCGGCAGCTTCTCCCGCCACCACCAGCGACGTCTTCTTCGACACGCTGCCCGACAACTTTGCGCCAAGCGCTTCGAGCCGGGCACCG
>Ga0136611_10004107_pt1 | contig 10189 bp, 12 predicted proteins | sample AntDrymUQ2232306_2_FD_106645 | JGI IMG/M metagenome (GOLD analysis project Ga0136611, IMG submission 106645) | Polar desert sand microbial communities from Dry Valleys, Antarctica - metaG UQ223 (23.06) | ecosystem: Environmental > Terrestrial > Soil > Desert | place: Antarctica: Dry Valley... | reverse complement strand
TGTCCCTATAAGACCCAATAGAAAATACCCCAGATTTCGAAAATATAACAAGTCCGAAAGAAAATATCAGACCCTAACTAACTATAAAAGAGCATTATGAGCTTAACTTAATGACATTGGGCGCAGCGGCAGCTTTTTTGCAACTGCAAAATTATTCAGTTACTGCAAATTATATGCAAAAAACTACTTGCGAAGCACGGCTACCGGAAGCTAAGAACCACAGCAATTGCTTTCAAAAAAAAGACCATTTAGTTTACCCTGAACATCCCATTAATATCTTAAAAATCTAAATATCCATTACTTCCCGAAAGGCATCTTCGGCATACCCTTCATCATTTTCGCTGCCGCCGCCGGATTAGAGAATTGCTTCATCACCTTGCGCATGTCTTCGAACTGTTTGATCAGCTTGTTGACTTCTGTGATGTTAGTGCCAGAGCCATTAGCAATCCTGCTTCGGCGGCTTTGATTTATAGAGTCAGGGTTTTCACGTTCATGAGGGGTCATCGAGCGGATTATTGATTCGATGGGAGTAAATGCGTTGTCGTCGATTTCGACATCCTTTAACGCTTTTCCCACGCCCGGTATCATGCCCATCAGGTCCTTCATGTTACCCATTTTTTTGATCTGCTGGATTTGACTAAGGAAATCGTTAAAGTCGAATTTATTTTTTCGGATTTTCTTTTGAAGTTCTGCAGCTTCCTTTTCGTCGAACTGCATTTGAGCGCGTTCAACCAGCGAAACCACATCGCCCATTCCCAGGATTCTGGAAGCCATCCGGTCGGGATAGAAAACATCCAGAGCTTCCATTTTTTCGCCTGTACCAATGAATTTGATAGGTTTATTGACAACCGATTTTATTGAAAGTGCAGCACCGCCGCGGGTATCTCCATCAAGTTTAGTTAGTACAACACCAGTGAAATCGAGGCGATCGTTAAAAGCTTTGGCAGTATTTACAGCATCCTGCCCTGTCATTGAATCGACAACAAAAAGGATCTCGTGAGGATTAGTGCTTGATTTCACCTCCGCGATCTCATTCATCATTTGCTCATCAATAGCCAAACGCCCGGCGGTGTCAATAATCACCACGTTCTGGCCATTCTTTTTTGCCTCCGCGATTCCAGCCTTAGCAATGCCTACCGGATCTTTCGATTCACGGTCAGCATATACAGGAACATTAATTTGCCCGCCCAGTACTTCCAGTTGATCGATCGCTGCAGGACGATACACATCACCTGCCACCAAAAGTGGTTTTTTCCCCTTTTGTGTCGCAAGGAAATTCGCAAGCTTCCCTGAAAAGGTAGTTTTACCCGCACCATTTAGGCCGGCTATTAAGATAATTGTTGGATTTGCGGTAATGTTTAACTCCTCAACCGTGCCGCCCATCAGGGTTGCCAGCTCGTCATTCATTAACTTAGTAAGTAACTGACCGGGAGATACTGCCGTTAATACATTCAGGCCGAGTGCCTTTTCCCTAACCTCATCGGTAAAAGCTTTCGCGGTTTTATAGTTTACGTCGGCGTCCAGAAGAGCTTTTCGAATCTCTTTCATGGTCTCTGCCACATTTATCTCAGTTATGCTTCCCTGTCCTTTTAATACTTTAAAGGCTCTATCCAGTTTATCCTGTAAATTTTCAAACATCGTTTAATCAGCTTTTAGCTGGCGCAAAGTTAAGATTTTCGGACAAAAATTTCCTACCACTTTATTTACCGCCCTAAAAGTTTTTAGTGATTATTAATATTTAACACGTTTTAACAAAATGATGCAACTTTTTAACACTTATACCGTCTAATATTGCCAAGCCTAAACCAAATTGATGAAACAAGGACTACTCTTTGCATGTCTGCTTTTTACCGCCAGTATAATGTCTTTTGCACAAACCATAAAGAAAATGAATGCCGTACGTACGGAGAGTGCACCAAAAATAGATGGTGTACTGGATGATCATGTATGGGCCAAAGCGGTAGCTGCAAGTGAGTTTGTCGAACTACGCCCCATTCCTGGTCGGATTGAATCGAGAGAAAAAGGAACGGAAATAAAAATCCTTTATGATAATTCAGCCATTTATGTTTCCGCCAGAATGTACGATGATCCTGATAGTATAGCGCGGGAGTTGGTTACCCGCGACCAGGTGGGCAATTCTGACTTTATAGGAATAATATTCGATCCTTATCTCGACCGGATTAATGGCCTAGGATTCTATGTAACAGCCGCCGGCTCGCAGTTTGATGCAAAATACGGCCAAAACGGTAACGAAGATGATAACTGGAATGCCGTATGGGATAGTGAGGTTAAAATTGACGAACTGGGCTGGACTGCCGAGTTTGCAATCCCTTATTCTGCGCTACGTTTCGCCACTAAGGATATCCAGACTTGGGGAATAAACATGAGCAGGCGAAGGCAGAAGATCAACTATCAATCTTGCTGGAATTTCGTGGACCCTAAAGTAAATGGGTTTATTAACCAGGAGGGTGAACTACATGGCATTACAGATATTAAATCTCCACTGCGTTTATCTTTTTCTCCGTATGTCTCAAGTTCAGTTGATCATTATCCATATAATCTTGCGACAGTAAAAAACACCATTGGCTCTTTTAATGGTGGAATGGACGTAAAATATGGGATCAATCAAAGTTTTACCCTTGATATGACATTAGTTCCGGATTTTGGGCAGGTACGATCTGACAATCAGGTTCTAAATCTTACTCCGTTCGAAGTTAAATTCAATGAAAACCGACAGTTTTTTACGGAAGGGACGGAGCTTTTTAATAAGGGCGACCTTTTTTACTCGAGAAGAATAGGCTCCTTTCCAACTTATACAAATGATGTAAATGGCCAACTTAATCCGGGTGAGACAGTAAAAGAGAACCCGAGTGAAAGCAAGCTTATTAATGCCACCAAGATTTCTGGTCGCACAGGTAAAGGATTAGGGATTGGGGTATTTAATGCAGTTACTAATCGTGCGATTGCGACTGTATTACGTGCATCGGGTCAGGAACGGACGGTTGAAACACAGCCCCTTACAAACTATAGTATCCTGGTTCTGGATCAATCTTTAAAAAATAACAGTTCGGTAACATTGTTAAATACGAATGTTTTGCGACAAGGTTCTGCATATGATGCAAATGTTAGCGCCTTCTTATTTCGTTTAAACAATAAACAAAACAAGTATTACGTGGAGGGAGCAACCAGAATGAGCCACCAGACATCCAGCGTGTTAGATGATACAGGTTATAGCTATGAAATTGAAGCTGGGAAACAGAGCGGAAACTTTACCTGGAATATTGAGCAGGAACTTTCGGATAATAAATTCGACCCTACAGACCTTGGTTTTTTCACCAACAATAATTTTCTGGATCATTCTTTTTTTATGGCATATAACAAATACACACCGGGGAAGTGGTATTTGCAGTATGAAACATGGTTTGCGGCAGATCACTCACAACGATTCAAACCTCAGGCCTATCAATCTTTTGATGCGAATATTGGTGGATGGGTAAAGTTTAAAAATTTCTGGTCGGCAAACGTCAATATTGAAAGGGAGTTTTCAGGTAACGACTTTTATGAGGCTCGTAGTGCGGGAAGAGTATTTAACACGTTTTCAAATACACGTATAAATGGCAGTTTTAATTCTAATAATGCCAAAAAATATAATGGTGGGGCATACCTTTCATTAAGGTTCCAGGATAGCTATGGGGGGTTCGGATTGGGTACTGGTTTTTATCAAAATTATAGGGTAAACAATAAGCTGTCGTTTGGTACGGAATTGATGGTTGAACCGCGTTACAATTACGTTAATTGGGTAGGGAAAAGCTCCGCAAATCAAATCATCTTCTCCCGATATGACCGAAATACTGTTGAGAGCATTCTTGATGTAAAATATGCATTTACCGCAAAGATGGGCCTGAATTTACGAGGAAGGCACTATTGGTCCGACCGGCGCAATAAAAGCTTCTTCATACTTAAGAATGATGGTAACCTGCAGGAAGATTTGGGCACGGAGTTTATTAACGAGCAAGTAAACTATAATGTATTTAATATTGACATGGTTTATTCCTGGCAGTTTGCTCCCGGGAGCGAGCTGAGCATTACCTATAAGAATCTTGCTGAGGATTTTGAAAACTTTAACCGGGAGGGTTATGGCAGAAATTTCGGAAGGGTGATTGGTCAGCCGCAAAACAATAGCCTTTCGCTAAAGATTTTATATTATCTGGATTATTTACAGCTTAAGAAGAAGAATTAATTACCCAAAACTTTTCATCTGCTGTTCAAGCCCTTCAGGCTTGGCGTGTAGGCTAGATTTTCCGCTTTCCCACGGTTTTCATCTGTGGTTATTTCTATTCAAGCCTTTCAGGCTTGGCGTGTCGGATGACCTGTATGTCAAGTTTCGTAAAAGTACTGCGCAATATATCATAAAATAAGATTCATTATTAAGCCTGAAGGGCTTGAACTGCAATAACCGCAGGCGATGCCTGCGGTAAATTAGCCCAGTGAATCTCAAGGAAGGGGTTGAATTTATACTACTTGTGGGTACACGTTAACCAGCGTGGGAAAGGCTGACGCCTAATAGCTTTTTTCACCTGGGAAATTTATAAATGAGACCGAGGGACAGCGCCTGGCTTGCCTGGATCTTATCCGCGGTATCATCGTCATATAACACTATTCCGGCTAATGAAACATTGATTAATCGGTTTACACGTGCAGTTAGCGTGAGGTCAAGCCGATTATCTATGCTTTTAAGTTTTTCGTAATTTGCAAACATCGTATATCTGCTTTTGAGGTTCAGGTTTTCTGCAATATCTTTATCTATGGCTCCTACGATCTGGAAAGCAAGCTCGTTTCTGAAGTTTTTACCCGGTTTTACACCAAAATTTTTAGGATTAGTCTTATAAAGGTTGGTGTCAATCATAAACGTTTGCCGTGCTGTCCCTGTACCAATTCTCAAAAAGAAATATTTTACAGGTTTGTATTCGAAGCCTATAGATTCGGTTAAGTAACCAGGTGCCATAAATCTGGAAAGAAGTGTTCTTGTTTCATTGCCCTGCGCATTTTTTGCAAAAGAATAGCCTCTATCGAACTGGGATTCAAAGTTCAGAGACCCAAAGAAATACCAGCTTTTCGATAATTTGAGAGCTACCTTATTATCCCAAAAGATACGGTCTGCAGGTTTTCTGGAGAGCTGATCTTTGTTCTTCAGTTTTCCATATTGGAGCAGAACTTCGGATACAAAGTTTTTATCTCCTTTGGTGTAGTCTGTTTTGTAGGTAAACTGTCCGCCAAGTGCCAGTGAGTTTACGCCGCCGCCACCCCAATTATCGCTGAACGATGCCTGATTAACGTTAACTCCGAAGGACGTCCAGCTGCGCCAGTAATTAATACTTAGTTCTAAAGCATCCGGTTCAGGAAGCCGAACTGTTTCCGGGAAGATTACCGGCCTTCTTACAGGAAGTGTATTTCTTCGCGGATATTGTCTAAGTTCTTTTAAAAGCGTAGTATCTGATTGATTTTCAGATTGTTGAGCCAACACTGAAGGCTTGTGTGAAAGTATAAACAATATTATGATCAGGCAACGGATAAACATTTAGCAAATAAAACGAAAAATGGTCTCTTTTTGATATGTTTTGGGGTTTAATATGATCGAATGTATTTTATCCAGGAACAAAATCTGCGATCTTTTAAATACCGGAAATTAGAATCGTTGCCGTAGGCCTCGAGTTCAAACACGATATTCCTATACGCCTGGTCATGGTTTTTATAGCGAAGAATGTTTATAAGGTAATTGAAGATATAAAGTATAAAAAATGGAATGATTAAAAGCTCAATTTGCTGCCTCAAATGAATAAGTTCATGGTTAACGATCTGCTTATTGTATTTGAGTTTAGCATATTTAACGAAAACGAAAGGGAAAATCGCCATGCCTGAAGCTGGCAAAAACGAAAATCGCACGACGGGGAATTTCATTGTCCTTTTTCTTTAAGGGGTTCCAATCTATTGGCAGCGGGATTTTCCAGGTAACTTTGATATGACTGCTGGATATACTGAATCAATTCATAGTCATTAGCCTTCAGGATGAAATAGTACCCAGGCTTGTATTGTTGTTTAAAATCCGTGAGTTTTGTACCACTTAATCCTGTTATATTGTTCACAAGGTTTTTTGTGAAACGATATTCAATCATCGCATCCCGGTAATCACGCTCAATTATTTTCTGAAGCATTCGGGCATTTTTACCCTCTTTACTTAACAGATTATACAAGGCATTTATACTTAAACCAGCACCTCCACCGCCGTTACTACCCCCAGTTGTAAATACATCTTTTACGGCTCCTTTGGAATAAATAGTATTATATTCTTCCTGAGCTTGCTTGAGCGCTTCGGATGGGGTTTTCAGGCTATCTCTCACCACAACTTCCTGTAGCTGGATACTGTTTCGACGCAAATAGAATAGCAGTGTGCTTTCAGATTTAATACTGATGGTATCCACCCCATAACCTTGTAGGGCAGCGACTAAAACATCGCCAGTACGCGCCAAAGTTTTGAATTCTCCTTTGGTTGTGTTGTAAAACCCTTCTCCAGTGCGGGTGTTGAAAATATACACGCGCGTAAGTCGCTGCTTGCTATCCTTATCGAAAACAATCCCCTGGAGAGGCTTGTCCTGAGCAAGCAGCCTGCCCGCAGAAAGTATAAGCAGGCATATGATATAAAAAGCTTTTTTCAATGTCTATATACTTACGGGTTTCGGTGGCAGTGGAGTTTGGATTTAACAAATTTAACAATTATTAAGAAGAGCATGGAGTCAAGAACCAAGACAGGACATGGGATATTTGATTTTGAAATTCCGTTTTAATAGTACTAACACCACTTCTGGAATCTTAATATAATGTGATATTTCATATTGTGAAAAAGATGTCTTGATTCCTGGTTCTTGGATCTTATTTCGAAACAAGCAATAACTGTCCCAACTGGATATTGGAGGCTCCTAAATCATTCAGAATCTTCAGGTCATCTACGGTTATCGTAAACCTTTTTGCGATCGAATTGATAGTATCCCCTTGCTTCACCTCGTAAATCTTCATTTCAACAGGAGCCTTAGCTGGTTCTTGTTTTTTCTCTTCTGGAATATTTTGAACTATTTCTGTGAGGACCTTATCTTCTCTTTTTATTTTTTCGATATATCCTTCTTTTCGATCGAATTTACTTAGATCATAACGATCAACCAGGGTGATTAGCAAATCAGCATAACGGGGGTTGGTAGCATAACCCGCTTGTTTTAGTCCTTCTGCCCATCCCCGGTAGTCATTTTTGTTGAGTTCAAATAAGGATGCATAACGCTTGCGTTTCAAAAACTCCGAATGGTCACGAAATGACTCTTCCGGACTAGGGTAAACTCTGAAACAGTCATCTTTTTGATCATCATCTTTTAAGATGGTTTTTCCTTTCCATTCAGTGGTGCATTTAATTCCGAAGTGATTGTTAGCATCCCGGGCAAGGCTGCTGTTGCCATTGCCTGACTCAAGCAAGCCTTGAGCAAGTGTAATGCTCGCAGGAATACCATAATTGTTCATTTCTTTTACCGCAATGCCACTAAATCTTTCGATGTAATCTTCAGCAGAATATTTTTTAACCAGTGTATTACCACTTATGGTTTTGATAGGCTCAGAAGCTTGAGGAGCCTTTGGAGATGGTTTCGAAACAGTCGCTTTTCGCGCACTGCATGCACTGACTAATTCCATTATAATGATAATGGGTATAAAGTATCTCTTCATTTTCAGCGGGTTTTTGGATCCGGTCGCTAAATTGAATATTTACGATTAATTATCAAGCCTTTCGCGGTACTTTTTCCCTATTCGCAAAAATGTTGAACCAAGCCAAATGATTATTTAATAGCTTGTACTGGAGTAAAAAGGTTATTCGATTTAGGTAATCCAGCCTTCTTGATCCGGCATGATCCGGATAATAAAGCCGTGACCATCATTAATATTAAAATTTTCTTCATGAGTTGGATTTTTTACTTACAGTATTAATTTTTGCCCTATAGCGAGTTTACTGCTTGATAACGAATTTTTACTCATTAAGTTTTTAACGCTCGAACTAAACCTTTTGGCAATAGCAGAAAGTGTATCTCCTTTTTTAACGAAGTATATAACAATTGCCGACGCAGAGGCATAAGGCACTTTATTCACTGATAAAGTCCCAGAATTCGATTCCACACCTACCGGCCGCTTGTCGAGTTCGTATAACCGGTATTTTTTAATAATAGCCAACACATGGGTACCCCACATTTTACTGGCAGCATACCCACCGTTCTGAATCCCAATAACCCAGTTGTAATAATCGTAACTCGGATATTTATCGAACAGCGCTTCGAACTTTTTATTACGTCTCATAGCACCCATAAAATCGATGTAGGAGTCTGACACGGATTCATAGCCGCGATATGCGGATTTAATTTCTTTGCTGGAATTTTTTCCCTTTATCCCGAAATAATTATTGAGATATTTTGCGATTTTACTCTTGCCATTAGCAGATTCATGCATCGAGATAGCCAGTATTACACTCGCTGGTACGCCTTGTTCATCCATATGGCGGATTGCAACGTCCTTATATTTTTCAATGTAATCGAGCGCGCTGGTTTGCGCTGCTGCGGATAAGCTCAGGCTAATAAAGAGCAGGGTAATAATGTGTTTCATGATTGATGCTTTAATTTTCTGAATATTTAAAAGACGAGCGCTTCCTTTATTTTTTCCGTACTATAAACAATCCATCCCGAACCGGTAGTATCAACTTGTTAACCCGCTGATCCTTCATCACCATCTCATTAAAATTAGCAATTATTGTTGTATTCTGATCTATTTGTTCTTCAAGAACTTTTCCACTCCATAGCACATTATCCACGATAATAAGCCCGCCAGATCTTAATTTATCGAGCACCAGGTTATAGTAAGTGCCATTATTTTTTTTATCGGCATCAATAAACACGATGTCGAAAACTTCATTAAGTTGTGGGATTATGTAGGCGGCATCACCCAGATGACAGACAATCTTTTCGCGATAAGGCGATTTGCTAAAATTGCTCCGTACCATATCCTCCAGTTCTGCATTTACATCAATAGTATGGATTAGTCCGTTTTTGGTGAGCCCTTCAGCAAGGCATAAGGTGGCGTACCCCGTAAATGTCCCGATCTCGAGTATCCTTTCCGGACTAAGCATTTTACTGAGCATGCTTAACACCCGGCCCTGATAATGTCCCGAAAGCATACGGGGCATAGAAATTTTCAGATTGGTCTCCCTGTCGATGTTTTTAAGAAGCTCGTCTTCTGGTTCGCAATACTTTGTTAAGTAATTTTTTAGGTCTTCGCTTATAAATTCCATGATGCAAAGCTAGCCTTTTGAGAATTAAAATGAGCGCTCGTCCTGATCAGGGAAAATATTTGTATATATCTTTTCTGTGAAGCGCCCTGGAAAAAACTACCTTTTCTTTATCGAGGTACAAACCTATTCGGTAGTCTCCAAGTCTGACACGAAAATATGATTTAGAACCTTTTAGGTTTTTATTCCTGCAGTAGATTTGAGAGAATCGGATTTCTGGACTTCTGACAACAGAGCTAAAACCGCATTTTTTATATTTGGAGAGAGATTTATTGAGTCCTTTTTGAAAACTTTTTCAAATTCAATCTCCATGGAAACAGCTACTTTTTATTTAGCCAGTCCAAAAAGTCATCTTTTTCCCAGGCTGACATCCGGCCGTAGTTTTTTCCCTCTTTCATAGCCTGACTAATGGCTGCGTCCTCATTGTCTTCCAGGATTTCCATCTCAATTTTTAATGACTCTGCCATCTTTTTAAGACAGTTAGCTTTTTTTGTGGGACGTCAGTGAAAAGAACTTTCATACTTAAATTTAATCAAATTAACGAAAACCAAGAAACCAATTATAGCCAGCTCTTTTTTTCCATATAGGTCTGCAGAATAATCGTTGCCGAAATCGCGTCTAAACGCGACTTATCCTTTCTATCTGAGCGCTTAAACCCACTTTGAGCCACTACAGCGGAAGCCATTTTCGACGTAAAGCGTTCATCGATCCGTTCAACCGGTATCTCAGGGAAATGCTTTTTCAAAATAGTAATAAAACCCTTGATATGGGGCGTTGATTGGGAAGGGGTACCATCCATTTGCAACGGCTCGCCAACTACAAAGA
>Ga0136611_10004106_pt1 | contig 10192 bp, 8 predicted proteins | sample AntDrymUQ2232306_2_FD_106645 | JGI IMG/M metagenome (GOLD analysis project Ga0136611, IMG submission 106645) | Polar desert sand microbial communities from Dry Valleys, Antarctica - metaG UQ223 (23.06) | ecosystem: Environmental > Terrestrial > Soil > Desert | place: Antarctica: Dry Valley... | reverse complement strand
GAAGTCTGCGCTCAATGTCTGCAGCGCCACGTTAACCCGCATACGGGCGAAGAGTTTTTTGTCTTTTCGTGCTTCAATCAGGATCAAAATCTTGATTTTGTCGATTTCAAAAACTTGAATGATCGTCTCAGGGCAAATTCAATTCAGGAAAAACTGACAAATTTGTGGCTTGATAAAATGTTTAAAAATGTCGGAGTAAATAATTGATGGAAAAACTTAGCGAAAAAAGATTGGAAAGAATTGGAGAATTGTTTAGAAACGCGCGTCCGGGAAGTAAGATTGCCGCCGCCAAAGAGTTCGGTATTGATCTAACTTTAACTTTCGGGCAATTGAAAAAACATCCGCAAGAGCGAATTGACGATTTACAAAACGCGATGAAGGGATTGGAGGAAATTGCGCGGGCAGGCGTGGAATTGAGAAAACAAAATAATGGTCGAGTTTGAATTGGCGATAAAAGCGTTAAGCGTAAAAGAAGTTGATTTCGTTATCATTGGCGGCGTGGCAATTTCTTTTCACTCATCCGGCTATATAACCAGAGATTTGGATTTTTGTTATCTGCGAACAACAGAAAACCTAAAAAAGATCATTGCTGTTTTTGCTTCTTTTAGTCCGCATCTTCAAGGCTTTCCTGAAGATTTGTCTTTTGTTTGGGATGAAAGAACTTTGCAAAATAAAACAATTTTACGCTTATTACAACAATCGGCGATATTGATATGCTCGGCGAAGTTGCCGGAATTGGCAATTTTGAAGCAGTTAGTAAACAATCTGTTTCAACCAAGCTTTATGACTGTGAAGTAATGATTTTGAATCTTGAAGGTTTAATAACTGCCAAACGCGTTGCTGGTCGAACAAAGGATTTGCTCGTTTTACCAGAACTTGAAGCATTACGCGAAGCCCTTGCAGAAACAAACGAAGAATAATTTTCGATGACGCGAGAAGAAATTCAACTGCCGATAACTGACCGGACAATACCGCTGCTGCGTGAGGAAGACCGTGATTTGGGTTTCGGCTCAAAGGTAGCGGCGGAAAGTCGTCTGCGTTTTCTCAATCGTGACGGATCGTTTAATGTTCGGCGCACCGGAATCAGGCAATTTTCGACGCTTAATCTTTATCATTTTCTGCTGACGATGAGTTGGGCGCAATTTCTCGGTTTGGTTTTGCTTTTGTATTTTTTTAGCAATATCTTTTTCGGTTTGCTTTATTCATTTTTGGGCGCGGAATTTGTGGTTGATACATCGAGTGAGCCGACGACGAATATTTTTTGGCGCGGTTTTTTCTTTAGCGTGCAGACTTTCGCAACCATCGGTTACGGCACGATTCACCCGGTCGGCATTGTGGCGAATCTGCTTGTTACTATCGAATCTTATTACAGTATGATCGCCACCGCGCTGATTACCGGCTTGGTTTTTGCCCGCTTTTCGCGTCCGACGGCAAAGATTATTTTTAGCGATAAGGCGGTCGTTGCGCCGTATAAAAATGTTACGGGCTTTATGTTCCGCATTGTCAACAATCGCAAAAATCAGCTGATCGAATTGAAAGCGCAGGTTTTATTTACTCATTTTGTCGAAAAAAACGGCGAGATGATTCGTAATTTTGATGTTCTTAAACTGGAGCGCGAACGAGTTTCGTTTTTGCCGCTTGCCTGGACAATTGTTCACCCGATTGATGAAGAATCGCCGATGTTCGAGTTGAACGAAGCGGATTTCGAAAAGTTCGACGCTGAAATTTTGATCGTTTTGTCGGCAACGGACGAAACCTTCGCCCAGATCGTCCATGCTCGTTCATCTTACAAACTCGGAGAAATCAAATTCGGACACAAATTTGTCAGCATTTACAACGAAATCGAACCGGGCGAACCGATCTCAATCGATATTCGCAAGATTTCGCAAATCGAACGCGCCTAAACAAAATTTTTGACGATGGCGCGTTTACCCGAATTTAGTTTTTTCTCAGCGAATCGGTAAAAGATTTAATTATTGTCCAGGTGCTCCGGTCGCTGTCAAAAACGGTATTTAAGCCTTGTTCTTCCATCGGCGGATCGCCCATATATTCGTCGCCCGCTTTCCAGAAAACTTGGTTTTTGAATGGTCTCGCACTCCCTCCAAAAGCCCAGAAATTTGCGCCGGAGAGATAACCGTCAGACGCTTTTTCTCTGGCGAGAATTGAAAATATCCTTTGGTAATAATCGTCCCTGATTGAAGTCGAAGCTGAAGGATCAAACGAAAGATTATTTCTTGGCAGACCGAATTCCTCGATCACCAATGGTTTGTTCAGTCTTTTGGCGATAGCAAGATGCTGTTCAATATAATCAGCTGCTTTGGCGACAACATTGGGAAATCCTTTTTCGAGTTCGCTGCCCGTAAACCAATTCCAGTTTTTCGCCCAGATATGAATTGTCAGGTAATTCACGTTTTTACCAGCGTGAATTTCTTCATAAATCTGTGCGCTCTCCGTTCCCATATAACCTTCGTGACCGATTGTCACTAGGTGATTTTTATCTTTCGCTTTAATCAGCGCCGCGACATCAGAAATCCAGCGTTTATAATTATCATTGGCGGCGGGACGCATCGGGCGCGGTTCGTTTGCCAATTCCCAAGCCATAATCGCTGAATCTTCCGTGTATTTCTTTTTTGTAAATTTGTTTGTTCGGCTTAAAACAAAATTTACCTGCCGGTTATAATCTTTTTTGCAAGGCTCGCAAGCGTAAAACTTTGACACTAAATCGCGCAGTTCTTCCCATTCCAACTTTTTTGTTTTTTGCTCGTCAGGCACCAAATTATTCCAGTTCAGGTACTGCTGAAAACCGCCGCTCCACTCCCAGTTGTTGCTGAAAAACACAATCGCTTTCATATCGCGCTTGCCCATTTCCAAAAGCACAAGGTCGAGTCCTTCAAGAATTTTTTCTTCGAATTTCCCTTGCGTAGGCTGGAGCGGCGGACCAACTCTGTCCACGCCGTTGATCAAACCGGAGCCTTCTGCGCCAGCCATTAATCTTAAATTATCAACACCGTTTGCTTTCAGAAAATCCAGTTCCCGGCGTAGGCGTTCAACTCCTCTTTTCTTATCTTTTTCAAGCCCCAGCAGGCTCCCGTACCAATAGTTTGCGCCGATAAAATAATACGGTTTCTGACCAGCGTAAAATTTATGATTCTTAATCGAAACAAATGAAGACGATTGAGCGAACAAACGCGCCGGAACTGATAAAAAGATCGAGATGAAAGCAAATAAAGCGATTGTTGAAAAATTAAAAATTTTCATTGCCGTTTTCTCCAAAAGTTAAAATAAATTGATATTACTGTGACGCCGCAAAAAGCAATAACAGCAATAGTATTTGCGAAGGCAGAGTAAAAATGTATCAGACATTTGGTATTATCAACAATTATCGAATAATGAAAACAAGTTAAAATATTCAGCAGTTAAAGAATTATGTTTACAGGAATAATCGAAGAAACAGGCAGAATTTTGGCGTCTGAAAAGCGTGGCAACGGCGCGCGAGTAAAAATCGGCGCGAAGACCGTTATTCAAAACACTGTTGATGGCGACTCAATCGCCATAAACGGCGTTTGTTTAACGGTTGTCAATATTAATTCAGATTCTTTCTCGGCAGACGTGTCAGGCGAAACTCTTAATCGTTCGACACTTGGCAATCTGAAAATTAATTCAGTTGTTAATTTAGAACGCGCCGTCACGCCTTCAACCCGGCTCGGCGGACACATCGTTCAGGGTCACGTTGACGCGCCCGGTAGATTTTTGCAAGCGGCGAGAAACGGCGACTTTTGGACGGTCAGGGTCACTTACCCGTTGGAGATTGCTCAGTATTTAGTTTATAAAGGCTCGATTTCAGTCGAGGGAATCAGCCTGACGATCGCCGAATTAACCGACAATTATTTTGAAATCGCCGTGATTCCGAAAACCTGGGAGCTGACAAATTTGTCCGCCTTGCAAAATGGTGATTCGGTTAATCTGGAAGTTGACGTAATTGCCAAATATGTCGAAAGAATTTTGCTCTACGGCAAAGGGGCGGAAAAGGGCGAAGCGATTACAAAGGAAAAACTAAACAAACTCGGATTTGTGTAATAGAAGTTTTCCAAGCCGAATCGCCCGATATAAATTGGAGCGGCGCAGGCGTCAGATTATGTAAAGCTGTGTAATTGGCGAACTGCCGATACCTTTTTGCCGTCAGAAATTCAATGGCAATCTCGAATTCAAATTTTAATCTTTTATCGCCAAAAAAAATTCCTCGGAAAAGGAAATTAACATTATGCAGCGCTCGAAAAACAAAGTAAAAAGGCAAAAGTGAGGAATTAACTGTAAACTTTTGCCTTTTTACTTTCTACTTTTTACTCGATTTATCTCATTGTTTTGCGAGGAATCTTCTCTTCCATCATCGCGGTTTGATAAACAAACGCCGCCATAATTGTTGCCGCCTGTTTCATATCTTCAGCCTGGATGCGGTCGAAGTTGTCCTGGTTTGAGTGGTGAGTGCGCGTGTCGTATTCAACTTCGTCCTGAATAAATTGAAAGCCCGGGAGTCCGATCGCGTCAAAAGCCAGATGATCGGTGCCGCCCGTATTTGCAATCGTCAGAGTAGTTGCGCCCATATCTTTAAATGGTTCAAGCCAAGCTTTGAAAATCGGGGCGACTGCCGCGTTGCCCTGCTGATAGACACCGCGAATTTTTCCTGTACCGTTGTCGAGGTTGTAATACGCGGACAGTTTCTCGTAAGCAGGTTTTTTGACGAGTTCAGCTCTGGCTGGCGTGGTTCCCGGCGCGGCGACAGGAGCGACCATTTCGCCGAACTGCTGTTTCACGTAATTGCGCGAGCCGTGCAAGCCCTGCTCTTCGCCGCTCCAGAGTCCGACGCGAATCGTGCGGCGCGGTTTTAAGCCCAGTGTTTGGAGAATTCTGACTGCTTCCATCGCCACGGAAACACCCGCCGCGTTGTCGGTTGCGCCGGTCGAAGAATGCCACGAATCCATATGCCCGCCGAGCATCACGATTTCGTCTTTGAGTTTCGGATCGGTTCCGACGATTTCGGCGGTGGTGTTGTAGCCCATTAAATCTTCATCGTGATACTGCGCCTGAATATCAATCGACATTTTTAATTTTTCGCCCTGTTTGAGCATTCGCGCAAGCCGGTTGTAGTCTTCGGTCGCCATCGTTATCTGCGGAAGCATTTTCGCTTCGGCTTCTTTTTGATAAGCTGAAAGGCTGTTGCGCCGATTGAAAATTTCCAGAGGATTTGCCGGAACTTCCTGCGCAACGCTCGCGCTTGAAACAAAAAGCGTTCCGCCGCTGCCGATTGCGCTGTTATCGACGATCACCGCCGCGCCTTCTTCAAGCAGAAAATTCGCCGACTTCAATCTCATCATTAAGGATTTTAAGCGCCCCGTTTGTTCCGGCGACATCTGCTGCTGCGCTTGCGGTTGCGCGGCTTGCTGCGGACGCAGTGTCTGCGACTGTTGCTGCTGACGTTGAAAAGCCGCTTCTCCGTCGGTTACCATCTTTGCTAAATCCGCATCCGTATGGCGAACCGACAAAGGGTCTTTTAATTCCGCAAGCGGACGAATCGCTGAAATCATTACGATTTTATCTTTTAATTTTCCTTTATATTTGGCAAAATCCGCGTCTTCTTTGACATCGAGATGAACGACTTCGCTTGTCACGACGCCTTTAGTTGAAGGTGACCACGCTTTCGGGTAAGCGATGATGGGAAACGCTTGCGGTGAAACGATTTGCGCCGAAAAACTCTTCAGTGACCAACCGCGTCCGAACGGTCCCCATGCTTCGAGTTTGGCGTTCTGCAGACCCCATTTTGTCATCGTGTCGCGCGTCCATTCGTTGCCACGCTTCATTGCCGGCGAGTTTGTCAGGCGTCCGCCGATAACGTCGGTCAAATAACTCAAAGTCTGCATTACCTGCGAATTTTTTGAGCCTTCTTCTTTAATTCGGTCAATTACTTCTTTCGATGCCTGATACTGCGCGGGCGCGGCAACCGTCGCTGTCGCCGAACCTGTTGAACTGGCAGTTTGCGCAAAAGCAAATCCCGGAAGCAGCAGAGCATAGAGCGCGAAAACGCTCAAAAACTTACGTTTTAACATTTATATAAATCTCCTGAAATTTTAGTCTGACTTTTTGAAAGAAATTTCTGTTTGATATTACCGCAAAAGGTGAACAAAAGTTTCAATTTAGTGGAAAGTGGAAATTAGCGGTAAACGGTAAGGGTAATTGAAATATAAGATATGGAGTTTTTGATTTTTCTTATCACTAACCACTTTCCCCTAGATTTAGGTTTTCCACGTCAAAGTGTATGCAGGCGGCACGTTTTTCATGATCAAACGGCTTTTTTGACTTTTGCCGTAGCGATTTCGCATATGTTCGCGGAGCTTTATCGCTGACGGGAAATAGTAGCCGTGCGCGTATTGGAACGTGCGAAACACGCAGCCGAGTTCCATAAACTTATCAATTTCCGCCAAAATTGTATCGCCGACATCATTTGGTATAGAAACAAAAGGCAGACACGAAATAATATAGCCGACCTTTCCCAAATTTGTTTTCTTGTACAGCGAGAAAGTCTCGCACGCGTTACCGCAAACAATTTTAAGTTCGGGGAAACTCTTTTTTAGAGATTTAACCAACGTTTTATCAAGCTCGATTCCGAGGTATGATTCGTCATTCGGAACAATTTCCTGCAAAAATTTGGTAATCGCGCCGGTGCCGACGCCGAGTTCTAAAACAATTTTACTTTCATTTGGATGAATTCCGACAACCATTTTTTGGGCAAGTTCCGGCGATGACGGAGCGATTGAACCGACTTTGAGCGGATTTTTTAAGAATGCCTGTAAAAATTCGATGTTTTCGTTCATCAAAATCTAATTGATTATTAACTAATTGATACGGAAGCTTTTGGTTCCTCGTCTAAACTTTGTGTTAAATTGTTGATGGCAAGTTTATAATCACAACCCTCTGTTTGGCAATAACGAAAAGTTCCTTCTTTCTTGGTTGTCTTTTCAAAAACAAACGGCGCGTGGCATTTCGGACACGGTTCGACAATCGGCTTGTCCCAAAAAACAACGTCGCATTTCGGGTAATTCGAACAGCCATAGAACGCTTTTCCACGCTTTGATTTTTTGACGACAATTTCGCCCTTGCAGCCCGCTTTCGTGCAGGCGATGCCGAGCGTTTCGCGCTTGATGTAATCGCATTTCGGATAATTTGAGCACGAGATGAATTCGCCGAAACGCCCGTGTCTCTGAACAAGTTTCGCGCCGTCTTTCGGACAAATTTCGTCGAGTTCGACAGGCGGCGCGACTGTTGTCGCAACTCCGCTTTTTTTGTCAATTTTGCGAATATTTTTGCACTCGGGATAACCCGTGCAGCCGTAAAAAGTTCCAAACCGCCCGCGTTTCAAAGCCATCTCGCGTCCGCAATTTTCACACGGCGCGACTTCCTCAACTTGCGATTCTGAATTTGAGCCGTCGCCTTCCGCCGTCTGCTCGCCGCTCGCCGCCGAACGCTTCTGTACGACTTCTCTCGTCGTCTTGCATTCCGGGTAATTTGAACAGGCGAGAAACTGCCCGAATCGCCCGAATTTAATAACCATCCCCAAACCGCAGTTTTCGCAGATTTCATCGGTCGGAATCGCCTGCATTTTGGTATTTTTGATGCTTTCTTCAGCATCCTTTAAGTCGGTCGAAAATTTCCCGTAAAAATCGCGCAGCGCGTCTCGCCAATTGAGGTTGCCGTCCTCAATTTTGTCGAGGTCTTCTTCCATCTTTGCGGTGTAAGCCGTATTGAAAAGCTGCTCGAAATTCTTAACGAGCAAATCGTTAACCGTTGTGCCTAAACCGGTTGGATGAAAACGACTCTCGATTTTTTCGACATATTCGCGGTCTTGAATCGTCGTCATAATCGCGGCGTAAGTCGAAGGTCTGCCGATGCCTTTTTCTTCGAGAACTTTGACAAGCGTCGCTTCCGAATATCGCGGCGGCGGCTCTGTAAAATGCTGTTCGGGCGTAATTTTGTTGAGCTTTAGATGCTCGCCTCGTTCAACTTTTGGCAAAGATCGTTCTTCGTCGGAATCTTCTTCGTTTTCCGGCTTTTCGTCGCGACCTTCCTGATAAACTTTCAAAAACCCGTCAAATTTCTGCACCGAACCGGTTGCGCGAAATACGAATCTTCCCGCCGCAATATCAATTGTCGTCTGGTCAAAAATCGCCGCTGTCATCTGCGAGGCGATTAATCTCTGCCAAATCAGGCGATAAAGTTTTAATTCGTCACCGCTTAGGAAATTCGCCAAACTCTCCGGCGTACGATTGGCATCAGTCGGGCGAATCGCTTCGTGAGCGTCCTGGGCACCTTTTTTCGATTTATAAAAATTCGGTTTTTCGGGCAGGTAAGCATTACCGTAATTTCCGCCGATAAACGCGCGCGCTTCATTCAGAGCGGCGTCGGAAATTCTCGTCGAATCACTGCGCATATACGTAATTAAACCGACCGAACCTTCTTTGCCGAGTTCGACGCCTTCATAAAGTCTCTGCGCCGTCTGCATCGTTCGTTTGACGGAAAACCCAAACTTTCGCGCCGCTTCCTGCTGCAGCTTTGAAGTAATAAACGGCGGTGTCGGATTGCGCCTTCGTTCTTTTGTCGTGACCGTTTCGACAATAAAGTTTTCTTTTTCGGCTTCGGCGACAATATCCTTCGCTTCTTTTTCTTCTTTGACGTGAACTTCCGACTTTTTCAAATCCTGCTCAAACGCGCCAGTTTTAACGGTTTTATCCGCAATTTTATAAAGCCGCGCGTCAAAATTCGGCGGCAGTTTCGCCGTCAGATTAGCAGCAATCGTCCAGTATTCCGTCTTAACAAATTTTTCAATTTCGCGCTCGCGTTCTACGACCAGACGCACGGCAACCGTCTGCACGCGCCCCGCCGAAAGCCTCCCACCGACTGTTTTCCACAAAATCGGCGAAACTTTATAACCGACTAATCTGTCAAGAATCCTTCGTGCCTGTTGCGCGTCAACCAAGTCTTTATTAATTTGTTTCGGTTCTTTAAAAGCGTCTTTGATGGCGTTCTTCGTAATTTCGTTGAACATCACGCGAAAAACCTGTTTTGCCGGTCGCTTCGGAACAATTTCCTCCGCAAGGTGCTGACAAATTGCCTCGCCTTCGCGGTCCGGGTCAGCCGCCAGATAAATCGTGTCCGATTCCTTCGCCGCCTTTTTCAAATCCGAGACGGTTTTTTTGTTGTTGCGTTTCTTTTTGTCGGGAATAACTTCATAAGTCGGCTCGAAATTATTTTCGATGTCCACGCCTAAACCTTTCGAAGGCAAATCTTTAATATGCCCGATTGAGGCGAGAACTTTGTAGTCGCTGCCCAAATATTTATTGATTGTTTTCGCCTTTGCCGGCGATTCGACGATAACTAAATTTTTTGCCATTTTATTAAAACTTATCGGATAAACTGTATTGAGCAAACTCTATTTTGCGCAATCTTGTCAAATTCGTGACGGTCAGCCGTTGCGGAAAATTCTACATTTAATGATTGAACACGAATTTAACTTTTAATAATCCTTACTAAATTGCAACTGACATTTATTGCCGCCTCAAATCTTACGCGAGTAATTTTTGCCCGGCAGCGTTCTTATGATTTCGCGCGTTTCTAAACCGAGTAGAGCCGTATTTAAATCGCCAAAAGCTAATCCGCTTTCTTCGAGCAAAGTGTCGACGTGCGTTTCTTCATCGGGTGCGAGCATTTGCCAGATTTTGCCTTCGTTTTCAGTTAAATTTGGCAGAATAATCTCCGAAGTTTTGTTTTCTTTTACAGCATTTTTGTCATCAATTTTTGGCGGCAGGATCGCGGCGGCTATTTCGCTCGGCAACTCGGTTACCACGTCTTGCCATTGCTGGACGAGTTTCGCGCCGGACTTGATTAAATAATTTGTGCCGAAAGAATTTTTTGAAGTAATATTTCCTGGCACGGCTAAAACTTCGCGGTCCTGCTCCATCGCTAGCCGTGCGGTGATTAAAGAACCGCTCCGCTCAGACGCTTCAACTATTAAAACTCCTAAACTCAGTCCGCTTATGATTCGGTTTCGATATGGAAAGTTGTCTTTGAGCGGCGGCGTTCCGAGCGGAAACTGCGAAACAAGCGCGCCGCCGTTTGCTAAGATTTCATCGACCAGACGGGCGTT
>Ga0136611_10004105_pt1 | contig 10193 bp, 4 predicted proteins | sample AntDrymUQ2232306_2_FD_106645 | JGI IMG/M metagenome (GOLD analysis project Ga0136611, IMG submission 106645) | Polar desert sand microbial communities from Dry Valleys, Antarctica - metaG UQ223 (23.06) | ecosystem: Environmental > Terrestrial > Soil > Desert | place: Antarctica: Dry Valley... | reverse complement strand
TGGATCGAGCGCGTGAGATCCCCCTTCGTCACGGCGGTGGCGACCTCGGCGATGGCCCGCACCTGCGTGGTGAGGTTGGCCGCGAGGAGGTTGACGTTACCGGTGAGGTCCTTCCACGTCCCGGCGGCCCCGGGGACGTTGGCCTGCCCGCCCAAGCGCCCGTCCACCCCGACCTCGCGTGCCACGTTGGTCACCTGATCGGCGAAGGTCGCGAGCGTGTCGGTCATGTTGTTGATCGTGTCGGCGAGCGCGGCCACTTCGCCCTTCGCCTGAACGGTGAGGCGCTGGCTCAGGCTGCCGTTGGCCACGGCGGTCACGACCTTCACGATCCCGCGCACCTGTTCGGTGAGGTTGGACGCCATGAAGTTGACGTTGTCCGTGAGGTCCTTCCAGGTGCCGCCCACGCCGCCCACCTGGGCCTGTCCGCCGAGCTTCCCTTCGGTTCCCACTTCGCGGGCCACCCGCGTGACTTCGCCTGCGAACGAGTTGAGCTGATCGACCATCGTGTTGATGGTGTTCTTCAGCTCGAGGATTTCCCCCTTCACGTCCACCGTGATCTTCCGGTTGAGGTCGCCCCGGGCGACGGCGGTCGTGACCTCCGCGATGTTGCGGACTTGGGCCGTGAGGTTGGCGCCCATGGTGTTCACGGAGTCGGTGAGATCCTTCCACGTCCCGGCGACGCCCGGGACCACGGCCTGCACGCCGAGGCGCCCTTCCGTTCCCACTTCGCGGGCCACGCGGGTCACTTCCGAGGCGAAGGAGCGGAGCTGCTCGACCATCGTGTTAATGGTTTCTTTGAGCTGGAGGATTTCGCCGCGGACGTCGACCGTGATCTTCTTGGACAAGTCGCCGTTGGCCACGGCGATGGTCACGTCGGCGATGTTGCGGACTTGGCCCGTGAGGTTCGAGGCCATCGAGTTGACGTTGTCGGTGAGGTCCTTCCACGTCCCGGCGACACCCGATACCTGCGCCTGTCCGCCGAGCTTGCCTTCGGTGCCGACTTCCCGGGCCACCCGCGTCACTTCCGAAGCGAAGGCCGAGAGCTGATCGACCATCGTGTTCATGGTCTCTTTGAGCTGCAGAATCTCCCCCTTCACATCGACGGTGATCTTGCGGCTCAGGTCACCCCGGGCGATGGCCGTGGCCACGTCGGCGATGTTGCGCACTTGTCCCGTGAGGTTCGAGGCCATGGAGTTGACGTTGTCGGTGAGGTCCTTCCACGTCCCGGCGACCCCGGGCACGGCGGCCTGACCGCCGAGTTTGCCGTCGGTTCCCACTTCGCGGGCCACGCGGCTGACTTCCGCCGCGAACGAGCGGAGCTGATCGACCATCGTGTTGATGGTTTCCTTGAGCTGGAGGATTTCCCCGCGGACGTCGACCGTGATCTTCTTGGAGAGGTCGCCGTTGGCCACGGCGATCGTCACGTCGGCGATATTGCGGACTTGGCTCGTCAGGTTGTTCGCCATGAAGTTGACGTTGTCGGTGAGGTCCTTCCACGTGCCCGCGACGCCGAGCACCTGCGCCTGACCGCCGAGCTTGCCGTCCGTTCCGACTTCCCGGGCCACGCGGCTCACTTCCCCGGCGAAGGCGTTGAGCTGATCGACCATCGTGTTCATGGTCTCTTTGAGCTGCAGGATTTCGCCCTTCACTTCGACCGTGATCTTGCGGCTCAGGTCACCCCGGGCGATGGCCGTGGCCACGTCGGCGATGTTGCGCACTTGGCCAGTGAGGTTCGAAGCCATGAAGTTCACGTTGTCCGTGAGGTCCTTCCACGTCCCGGCGACGCCGGGCACCTGCGCCTGGCCCCCCAGTTTCCCTTCGGTGCCGACTTCGCGGGCCACGCGGGTCACTTCCGAAGCGAAGCCGTTGAGCTGATCGACCATCGTGTTGATCGTGTTCTTCAGCTCGAGGATTTCCCCCTTCACTTCGACGGTGATCTTGCGGCTCAAGTCGCCCCGCGCGACGGCCGTCGTCACGTCGGCGATGTTGCGCACCTGCGACGTGAGGTTGTTCGCCATCGAGTTGACGTTGTCGGTGAGGTCCTTCCACGTCCCGGCCACGCCCCGCACCTGAGCTTGCCCGCCGAGCTTCCCTTCGGTTCCGACTTCGCGGGCCACGCGGCTCACTTCCGAGGCGAAGCCGTTGAGCTGATCGACCATCGTGTTGAGGGTGTTCTTCAGCTCGAGGATTTCCCCCTTCACGTCCACCGTGATCTTCTTCGAGAGATCCCCGTTCGCCACGGCGGTCGCCACGTTGGCGATGTTGCGCACTTGCCCCGTGAGGTTCGACGCCATCGAGTTCACGTTGTCGGTGAGATCCTTCCACGTGCCGGCGACGCCGGGGACTTCGGCTTGGCCCCCGAGCTTGCCGTCGGTTCCGACTTCGCGGGCCACGCGGCTGACTTCGCCGGCGAAGCCGTTGAGCTGATCGACCATCGTGTTGATGGTGTTCTTCAGCTCGAGGATTTCGCCGCGCACGGCGACGGTGATCTTCCGCGACAGGTCGCCGTTCGCCACGGCGGTCGTAACGTCGGCGATGTTGCGGACCTGGGCCGTGAGGTTCGTCGCCATCGCGTTCACGGAGTCGGTGAGGTCCTTCCACGTCCCGGCCACCCCGCGGACTTCGGCCTGACCGCCGAGTTCGCCTTCGGTGCCCACTTCCCGGGCCACCCGGGTCACCTCGGAGGCGAAACCGTTGAGCTGATCGACCATCGTGTTGATGGTGTTCTTCAGCTCCAGAATCTCCCCCTTCACGTCCACCGTGATCTTCTTCGAGAGATCCCCGTTCGCCACGGCTGTGGTGACTTCGGCGATGTTCCGCACTTGGCCCGTGAGGTTCGATGCCATGAAGTTGACGTTGTCCGTGAGGTCCTTCCACGTCCCGGCCACCCCGCGGACTTCGGCCTGACCGCCGAGCTTCCCTTCGGTGCCCACTTCGCGGGCCACGCGAGTCACTTCGGAGGCGAAGCCGTTGAGCTGATCGACCATCGTGTTGATCGTGTTCTTCAGCTCGAGGATTTCCCCCTTCACGTCCACCGTAATCTTGCGGCTCAAGTCGCCTTTCGCGACGGCCGTCGTCACTTCGGCGATGTTCCGCACTTGGCCCGTGAGGTTGGAGGCCATCGAATTCACGGAGTCCGTGAGGTCCTTCCAAGTCCCGGCGACGCCGCCCACTTGGGCCTGCCCGCCGAGCTTCCCTTCGGTGCCGACTTCGCGGGCCACGCGCGTCACTTCGGAGGCGAAGCCGTTGAGCTGATCGACCATTGTGTTGATGGTTTCCTTCAGCTCGAGGATCTCCCCCTTCACGTCGACGGTGATCTTGCGGCTCAGGTCGCCCCGCGCCACGGCGGTGGTCACGGTCGCCACGTTGCGGACTTGCGCCGTGAGGTTCGTCGCCATCCCGTTCACGGAGTCGGTGAGGTCCTTCCACGTCCCGGCCACTCCGGGCACCACCGCCTGCCCGCCGAGGCGTCCGTCCGTGCCGACTTCCCGGGCCACGCGCGTCACTTCGGAGGCGAACGAGCGGAGCTGATCGACCATCGTGTTAATGGCTTCTTTGAGCTGGAGGATTTCCCCGCGGACGTCGACCGTGATCTTCTTGGAGAGGTCGCCGTTGGCCACGGCGATGGTCACGTCGGCGATGTTGCGGACTTGGGCCGTGAGGTTCCCGGCCATCTGGTTGACCGATTCGGTGAGATCCTTCCAGACACCCGAGACTCCCTTGACCTTCGCTTGGCCACCGAGCTTGCCTTCGGTGCCGACTTCGCGCGCCACCCGCGTCACTTCCGAGGTGAAAACCGAGAGCTGCTCGATCATCGAATTGACGAGCTTCGCCGAACGGAGGAATTCCCCCTTCAGCGCGCGGCCGTCCACTTCCAGATCCATCGATTGCCCGAGATCCCCCTTGGCCACGGCGCCGATAGCCCGAGCGACGTCCGTCGTCGGCCGCACCAAGTCGTCGAGCAGGGTATTCAGCGATTCGACCTTCGACGCCCAGCCTCCGATCACGCCGGGGACGGACATCCGCTGCTTGAGCCGCCCTTCTTTACCGACGGTGACGCTCAGCCGCGCCACTTCTTGGGCGATGTGATCCTCGTGAGAGATGGTCTGGTTGAACGCCTCGGCGATGCGCGCATCGGTGCCTTCCCAATCGCCGGGCAGCCGGACTGTGAAATTGCCGTCGCGGAACGCCATGAGCGCCGAAAGGATCGCCCGCGACCGTATTTCGGCGGGATTGCTTTGGGGGAGGTCGGCCGAATCGGCGATTCCATTCGATCTGGCACGCCCGATCGACCGTGTCGATTTGCCATTGGCATGCGCGGTCTCGGGTGAGGCCGGTTCGGAATGACGGCTCGTGGTTTTGCTCACGGAAAGTCCGGCTCAGGAGGTTCGGTGTTTGCACGGGGAGTCGGATGACTGCAGCGACGGTTTGCTTCGTATTGCTATCTCTCTGTGGCAAGAGCTTTGGAACCGACTCGATATCCGCAGACGGTTGCCACACATCAGATAGTTAAACTGTTTTCCGACGGAGAGCGAAGAGCACTTTTCGTGCATGGAATCCGCAGTAGCACCGGAACCTCCGCATTCGCAGCGTCGAATGCGTTGAGGGGTCGGCCGAGGCTCACCCGAAGCTTTTCACCGACCGTTCGGCCGCGCTTCGCGCGAGACACTCGAACTTGGCTGCCGCTACCAGGTGGCCGGTTTGCGCGCTCTCGCGTTAGTGTTTAATATATGAGAAGTGGATAACGACTCCAGCCGAGCGGGTCTCGACCAGCCGCCGAACTCTCGGCAAGATACTAGCAGTAGGTGACCGTACACGCACCCGTTTCCGACCTGTCCGCTTCACTTTCCCTTCGGCCTTCGGTCGCTCGCCCGGTGTTTCACCCGTCAATCGCTCGACGATGGCGATGGTGAGGCTCACGGGCTCGCGCGGTTGAAGCTTGCGAATGGGCTTGCTCATTTCGGCAGTGGACAGCACCGGTCGGACTCGGGGCCTGTGGGATTCGGCGGTTTGGCCCGCCGCCTCCGGTAGTGGCACGCCCGCGCCCGGTGCTGATGGGCCACCACCGCCCAGCGCGTCCCCGCGATCCGCACCAGTTTCTAGATCGAACCGGCGAGATGCCGGTTCCACCGTGCCGTGCCAGAATCCGCTGGCGCACCCACGACAAGTTTTCCACTGGCGTTCCGCGACTCCCCACGCTATGCCCGCTCCGAATATCGGTTCGGCGGCACTCGGGGATCCACCATGCGGCGCGGCATTCTGTTCGGTTGCGGGTTGGCGGGCGTCGTCCTCGCCGCTTCTGGGGCCTCGGCCCAGTTCGCGTCGGATCGTCCGACGACCCCCGCTCCGTTCGGCGGGGCGCTGCCACCCACGGCGACTCAGCCCGCACCGCGACCGGGCGTGCCGGCGCTGCCCGGCGGCTTCCAGCCCGTCGGCGGTTCGGCCCCCGCGCCGATGTTCTCCGGCGGCGGGCACGTGGATCCGCTCAGACCGCTGCCGAGTTCGATCCCCGATGAACCGCTTCCGCCGCACCCCTGGGCCGTGAAGGCCGAGCACGGCGGCTGGATGATCTGCGTGAAGAGCTACGGCGGGCCCGATTCGCGGATGCTCGCCGAGAAGCTCGCGAAGGAGATCCGCGAGAAGCACAAGGTGGCCGCGTACCTCTTCGAGCGCAACGCCGAGGAGCGCGCCGCCGAGAAGGCGAAGATCGAAGCGATCCGCCGGGCCGAGATGGTCAAGAACGAACCGCTGCTCCGGGCGATCGAGCAGGCGAAGAAGGAGGCCGCGGCGCGGGGGGAAGTGTACATCCCGACGAGGGTGATGCTGAAGATCCCGAAGCCGGCCGCGGAGATGGAAGAACAGTGGGCCGTGCTCATCGGCGGCTTCCCGACGGACGAAGCCGCGCGGAAGGCGCTCGACGCCGTGCGCAAGTTGGCGGCCCCGACCGACACCTCGCTGCTCGACCGCACGAGCATCGGCGGCGAGGAGACGGGCAAGGACGGCAAGACCGAATTCAAATCGAGCTGGAACTACATCAACCCGTACAAGTGCGCCCTCGTCGTGCCGAACCCGGCCGCGGCGAAGGCGAATCTCGAAGACAAGAACAAGCTCGAACCGTGGATCGTGAAGCTGAACTCGGACGTGCCGAACAGCCTGCTCAAGGCGAAGAAGCCCTGGACTCTCATCGTGCGGAACTTCAGCACGCCGTCGAAGATGGCCGGCAAGGACGGCGGCGGCGGCTCGGTCTTCGACCGGTTCCAGTTCACCGCCGCGAAGAGCATGCTCGACGTAACGGCCGAAGAGGCCGAGCGCCTCGCCGCGGCCCTGCGGCACGAGAAGATGCACCCGCGACCGTTCGACGCCTTCGTGCTCCACCACCGGATGGGCAGCATCGTCACGGTGGGCGAGTTCGACGGGCCGGACGATCCCAAGCTGCTGGAGACTCAGGAGACGCTGAAGCGGATCACGTTCGACATGCTCGACAAGAACCGCAAGCCGGTGATGGGCAAGGACGGCCAACCCGACCGCCAGCGCATGTTCGACAGCGTCTCGCCGTTCCCGGTGCCCAAATACTGAGTGCGGCGATCTCCGGAGCGGAACTCGCCGGAGTTCCGATGCCCGAGTCATTCGGCGAGCTTGTCGCAAGTCTGGCGACTTCCGCTACGAGTCATGCCTTCTCCGCATCCGTGACGGGCCGATAGCCCATCTGCTGGGCGTCGAGTCCGCCATCGACCGGGATCACTATCCCGGTCGCGTAGCGCGCCGCATCGCTCGCCAAGAAGACGAACCACCCCGCGATCTCTTCGACCGTCGCGATGCGGCGCAGCGGAATCTGCGCAATCACGCGGTCGCGCTCTTCGGGCGACGACTTCAATCCGAAATCGGTGAGCGGCGTTTCGACGAGGCCCGGTGCCACGGCCGCCGTGGTGAATCCGAGCGGCGCGAGTTCGAGCGCGAGTTGCCGCGTGAGCGCGTCGATGGCCCCCTTGCTGGCGTCGTAGAGCGTGTGCCCCGGTTCGGAGCGCGAGCCGTTGAGCGAAGTCGTGAAGAGGATGCGCCCGCCGCGGCCGGCGGCGCGCCTCACCACTTCCCGCGTCGTGGAAATGGCACTCCAGACGTTGAGGCGAAAGAGCGATTCGAAGTCGGCTTCGGCGATGTCGAGGAACGTCGGTTCGCGGAAGGTGCCGACGTTGTTCACGAGCACGTCGATGCCGCCGAGGACCAGCCACGCCGCTGCGACGAGGGGTTCCGCCGTACCCGGCTTGCTGAAGTCGGCCGTGAAGTAGTGGCAGCGATCGGCGTGCGTCCGCAACAAATCGTTCAAACCCTGCACGGCGCTCGCCGGCTTCTCGGACGTGAGCGCGACGCTCGCCCCGGCCGCGAGCATCGCTTCAGCGATAGCCCGGCCGATGCCCTGACTGCTGCCGGTGACCAACACTCGTTTGCCCGCCAGCATGATCGTCGCCCCTAAGATAGCCCGCATGAGACTCCCGCGCACGACCGCCCGCGTTTGGTTCGACCCCGTCGCCGACGAGGGCAAGTTCCTCCCCGAAGGACCGCGCTCCCTCGGCGAGAAGATCGTCTGGGTGAACATCCAAACGGCGGCCGATGCGGCGACGGGCCAATTGTACGAGGCCGACTTCGCCGATCCGCATTCGGTGATCCTGCACGAACTCCCCGGCCGGCCGGGCTTCGCGCTGCCGACGGATCGGCCTGGGAAGTGGCTGCTCGGCATCGACCATGTGATCGGAGTGTACGACGCGGCCGTCGGATTGTGGACGCCGCTCGCGATGCTGCCGAATGCCGATCCGCGCGTCATCATCAACGACGGCGAAGTATCGCCCGACGGGACGGCCGTCGTATTCGGCACGAAGGACACGCGCTTCGAGAAGCCCATCGCGTCGCTCTACCTCTTCACGCCGAGTGACAACCGGCTGACAGTGCTCGCGGACGGGCAGACCTGCTCGAACGGCAAAGTCTTCGCCGACGGCGGGCGGACGCTCTTCGACATCGACACGCCGCGGAAAGTCGTGACACGATACCGGTTCGATGCCGCCGGCCTCACGCTGACCGAAGACGGGATCGCGATCGACCTGCGCGACCGGCCCGACTTCCCCGACGGGATGTGCGATGCCGGCGACGGCACGGCCATCGTCGCGTTCTATAACCCGGCGTTCGCGGAGGCCGGTCTCGCGGTGCGCTACGACCTCGCCACCGGCGCGGCGCTCGAAGAGTGGGCGACGCCCGGTTCCCCGCGCGTGACCTGCCCCTGTTTGGTGCGGCTCGACGGCGTGAAATTGCTGCTCACGACGGCGACCGAGGGGATGCCCGCCGAGATGCGGTCGCGCTGCCCCGATGCGGGCAAACTCTTCCTCGCGGACACCGGGTTGGAGTCGGCGCCGCCGCAAGCGGTCGTCCGGCTCACTTCTTCGCCGCGATCTGGAACGAACTGAAGAACTTCTCCGCGTGCTCGGGATCTTTCCCGCCTTGGCCCATCTTCGCGGCGATGAGCGTGTAAACCCGGTTGTCGGCGACGAAGATCCGCACGATCATGCGGCCCTTGCCGAGGTTCGCGTCGTTCACGTCGAAGACGGCTTCTTTGGCGTCGGCCCCGGCCATCTTGAGGTTTCGCCGCGAGATTTCGCGGGCCGTGATCGTACCTTTGGCCACCCCGTCGAGTCCGCCGGTGAGGATCGCCTCGTTCGGGGCGAAGCGGAGATCGTCCGCGTTCAGGTCGCCGTAGCCGACGAGGTAAGCCTCTCGGCCGAACATCCGCTGGCCGACGTAATGCGTGGAGTTGCCCGCTCCCGCCACTCCCGCAATGGGCTTCACCTCCATCTTCGGTTTGCCGGGGTAGTCGGCGCTCCAGCGGCCGTCGGGCGGCGTGAACTTCTCCCACTTCGGATCGCCGGCGAACTTGTAGAGGAGGAAGCCGCTCCCGCCGCAGCAGCCGAGGAAGAGCACGCCGACGACGCCGATGATCGCGATCCAGACACCGCAGCCCGACTTCGTCTCGGGGCCGTCGGAGTCGTCCGCATCGCGGGATGTGCGGCGCTGTCGGCGGGGGCGATCTTCGTCGTCGAAGCGGCCGCGCTCGTCGGGATCGTCCTCGCGATCGCGGGGCCGTTCGCGGTTCTGCGGTGCGGGGCGACCCTGTTCCTCCGGACGGATGATGCGTTCGCAGACGCCGCAGCGGATCGGCCCACCGCCGAGTTCCTCGGGAACTTCGAGCATTTCCCCGCAACCGGGGCAGGAGATTTCGCGCACGGCTCGGCCTCGCACTTCGCGGAGAGATTCACCGAGGGGAACGTATCGGCGGAGGCGACGCGGTGCAAGGCGCGGAGGGTCTGCGCTGGCAATCGTGCGGCCGGCGCGGTGGAATGATCCCCACTCTCCGGCGTCGTACCGTTAGCATCTCCCGTCCGCTTCGTCCTCCTTCCACGCGATCCGCGTTCGGCCGCGAGGTTCCTCCATGCGTCTGGCACTCTTGGCTCTGTTCGTCGCCGTCGGCACGGTCGAAGCGCAATCGCCGACCGTCGTCACGGGCACCGGCGGCAAAGACAAACGCACGCGGAAGATCGCGAGTGCCATCGACCGGGCGCTCGCCGCCGACTGGGCCGAGCGCAAGATCGTCCCGGCCGCCGAAGCGGACGACGCCGAGTTCTGCCGCCGCGTTCACCTCGACCTCATCGGTCGGATTCCGAAAGTCGCGGAAGTCCGCGAATTCGTGGACGACAAATCGGCCGGCAAGCGGGCCGCCCTCGTGGACAAATTGCTGCTGAAGCCGAGCTACGCGACGCACCTCGCCAGCGTCGTCCGCGCCGCGTGGCTCCCCGAGACGCTCGCCGACATCAACGTCCAATACTTCGGCGTGCAGTACGAGGACTGGCTGCGCCGGCAAATCGCCTCGAACGTGCCGCTCGATCAGATCGTGCGGAAGACGCTCACGTCTCCGCTTCAGATCAACACGCGCGGCGGCTTCCGTGGAAAGCCCACAAACTTCGATGCGGACGCGGCCGCGATCCAGAGCTTCTACGGCGCGGGGCAGATGAAGCCCGAGAACCTCGGCAGCACCGTCACGCGGGCCTTCCTCGGGATCAAGCTCGAATGCGCCCAATGCCACGATCACCCGATGGCCACGTACACGAAGATCCAATTTTGGGAGTTCGCGGCCTTCTTCGGCGAACTCGCCC
>Ga0136611_10004104_pt1 | contig 10196 bp, 3 predicted proteins | sample AntDrymUQ2232306_2_FD_106645 | JGI IMG/M metagenome (GOLD analysis project Ga0136611, IMG submission 106645) | Polar desert sand microbial communities from Dry Valleys, Antarctica - metaG UQ223 (23.06) | ecosystem: Environmental > Terrestrial > Soil > Desert | place: Antarctica: Dry Valley... | reverse complement strand
GGTTGAAGTATTTTGCCATCGGGTCTTTTGATGTCAGCGACGACGGCAATTTTCTCGCCTTTTCGACCGACACGAACGGCTACCGGCAATACACTCTGCAAATTATGGATTTGCGGACGAGCAAAGTTTTGCCGAATAAAATCGAGCGCGTAACGTCGATTGAATGGGCAAACGATAACAACACACTTTTTCTTGTAACCGAAGACGACGTTACAAAACGGTCGGATAAATTCTGGCGGCACGATGCCGGGAAGAACAAAACCGATTTGGTTTTTGAAGAAAAAGATGAGCTTTACGACATTGGCGTTAATCGTTCGCGCGACAAGAAAATGCTGTTTCTCACGTCTTTTGCCAAAACGATGCGCGAAGTTCGTTTTGCGCCTGCCGATAATGTAGCGGCGGCGTGGAAAATCGTTTTGCCGCGTGAAAAAGACCACGAATATTCAGTTGACCACGATGGCGGCAAGTTTTATATCACGACGAATAAAAACGCCAAAAATTTCCGCGTCGTTACCGCGCCAATTTCCGATGCGAGCGAAAAGAATTGGAAGGAATTCATCGCGCATAATCCGAAAATCAAAGTCGAGGACGTAAATTTTTTCAAAGATTTCGCGGTCGTCTCCGAGCTGGAAAACGGTTTGCAGTATCTGCGCGTGATTAATAAAAATTCAAACAAATCGACGCGCATCAAAACGCCGGAAGAAGTTTATTCGATGAGCGTCTCGTCAAATCCCGAATACAATCAAACAAAGCTGCGCTACGTTTATAATTCGATGATTACGTCGCCTTCGACTTTCGATTACGAAGTGAAATCGGGAAAAAGTGAACTCTTAAAACAGCAGGAAGTTTTGGGCGGCTACGACGCGAAAAATTACGAAATCAAGCGTGTCTGGGCGACCGCGAGAGACGGCGTGAAAGTTCCGGTCGCGCTCGTTTATAAAAAAGGCGTGAAGTTTGACGGCACCGCGCCGATGCTGCTTTACTCTTACGGCTCTTACGGCGTTTCGATTTCACCGACGTTTTCGTCGCCGCGCTTGAGCCTGCTTGATAGAGGAATGATTTACGCTCTGGCTTCGATTCGCGGCGGTGGCGAACTAGGCGAAGAATGGCGCGAGCAGGGAAGAATGTTCAAAAAGATGAACACTTTCAACGATTTTATCGACACCGCCGATTATCTTGTCAAAAATAAATATACTTCGTCAGATAAATTGATAATTCAAGGCGGCAGCGCGGGCGGTCTTCTGATGGGCGCGGTTTCAAATATGCGTCCAGATCTTTTTAAAGCCGTCATCGCGCAAGTTCCGTTTGTCGATGTGATGAACACGATGCTCGACGCGAGCTTGCCGCTGACAACCAGCGAATATATTGAATGGGGAAATCCGAACGAAAAAGAAGCGTTCGACTATATGATGAAATATTCGCCGTATGACAATGTGCGGGCGCAGAACTACCCGAATATGTTGATTAAAACTTCTTTGAATGATAGCCAGGTTCCGTATTGGGAAGGCGCGAAACTCGCCGCCAAAATCCGTGTGCTAAAAACCAACGACGCTCAAATCTTGCTGAAAACCAATATGGGCGCGGGACACGGCGGAGCTTCCGGCAGATACGATGCACTGAAAGAGACTGCGTTTGATTACGCTTATGCTTTGAGACAAGTCGGAATTACGAAGTAAAAATTCAAACTTAAAAAGTGAATTTATAGATTGAAAATTCACCTGATATTAGAAAGCGGCGAGGTTTTATCGAACTTCGTCGCTTTTTATTATTCAATCAAATTGACAGAAAACTTTCATATTGACCGAAGAAAAGTTCGTTCGTCAGTTCACACTTTTTCGTAAAATAGTATGAAACCCAATAAACATCGGATTCTAAACAAAAAACTTTGAATGGCACATCGGTTGCCAAATAGAGAGCGACCAATTCTATCTCCTGAACCGGAGAAACTGTTTAGAGGTAAATAATGAATCAGATAAAAACGAACCCGAAAAAAACTCAAATACTTTTTTCATCGTTGCTTGTTTTTTCAACATTCTTAACATCGGTTGTCGGGCAGACAACCGTTCAGGTCAACAAACCGGCAACTCTGCCGCCTGCCGCTACTGACGCGCAAAATCCGGTTTATCTCGAAGATTTGTCCCGAATGACGGCTGAAGGACAAATTCAACCGATGCCGGGATTTGAAGCGGAAGTCTTAAAGGTCAGACGCGCTTTGGCTTCGGCTTCGAGCAGAAAAGGCACGATTATCGTCGATAGGTTCGGTATGAAACAACTCGCCGTCGTGCAGAATCTGGCGCAAAGTCTGCCTTCAAAAAGAATTCTTAAAATCAATCTCGGACAAATTCTCGCCGATTCAAAAAGCGCGCAGGAAGTTTCCGTTCGATTGCAGAATACTTTAAAGGTTGTCGAAGCGGCGGGAGACAACGCGATTTTGTATGTCGAAGATTTATCGAGCTTTGCCAGACACAATCAAATGTTCGGCGCGCAAATCGCCCAGGAATTACGCCGGTCTTTGATTGCCGGACGAATTCAAGTTATCAGCGCGGGAACATTGGAAGATTATACCGACAATATCGCGCTCGACACAGAAATCAAAAATCGTTTCCAGAAAATCGACATCAGCGATGAATCGATTGCCTCGGCTGACGGATTTGTCGGCGGCGACAAACTTTCGCCGGATTTGCGCGAACTGATAAGCGGTAAAAACGCCGATGAAAAGGTCAGCGTTATATTGCAGTCGGACGACATCAAAAACTCCGAGCTTTTGGCGATTCTGAACAAAAACGGCGTGGAAATCAAAAGCGAAGTTCAATCGCTGAATATGATGGAAGTTTCGCTTCCCGTCCGTGTCGCTGAAGAAATCGCTAATTCGCGCGGTGCGAAACACCTTTCGCTCAATAAACAATTAAATACTTTGGGGCATATTGAAATGACGACCGGCTTGACGGCGATGCTCGCTCAATCGGGCAACAGCAATTTGAACGGCACGGGTATCGGCATTGCGGTTGTAGATTCGGGCGTTTATGAAAACCATAAGTCTTTCGTGGAAAAATCTTTAACGGGAACTTTATTATCCGGCGACCGCCTTGCTAAAAGCGTAGATTTTACCGGAGAAGCTAAATCAACCACCAATGCAGACCCTTACGGACACGGCTCGCATGTTGCCGGGCTTGCCGCCGGAACAACCGGTAGCGGTGAATTGGCGAATTATGCCGGTATAGCCAACAACGCGAAAATTATCAATGTCCGCGTTCTTAACTCAAACGGCACTGGAACTTCAGCAGGTTTGCTGCAAGGCGTCGATTGGATTTTGAACAACCGTTCGGCTTATAACATCAGAGTTGTCAATATGAGTCTCGGAACTCCGGCAATCGAATCGTATAAAAACGACCCGTTGTGCCGCGCCGTTCGCAAACTCGTTGACGCGGGAATCGTCGTTGTCGCCGCTGCCGGAAACAATGGTAAAGACAGCGCGGGCAACAAAATCTACGGCGCAATTCATTCGCCGGGCAACGAACCTTCGGCTATTACGGTCGGCGCGTCAAATACTTTTGGCACTGACGCGAGAAACGATGACGGAATCGCAACTTACAGCTCGCGCGGTCCGACGCGCTCCTACTATACGAACGCAAGCGGCGTGAAAGTATACGACCAGCTTATCAAACCCGATTTGGTCGCGCCCGGTAATAAACTCGTCTCGACTGCCGCCAAGGACAACGCTATTCTCATCGCCAATCCGACTCTGAAAGCCACCAATACCGGCGACGATACAAAAGTAATGATGTATCTGTCCGGCACTTCTATGGCGACGCCGGTTGTTGCTGGAACTGCGGCTCTGATGCTTCAAGCCAATCCGAAACTGACGCCGAATATGGTGAAGATGATTCTCGAATATACGGCGCAGCCGCTGGCGGGCTTTAACACGCTCGAACAGGGCGCGGGGCAGGTCAACATCGAGGGCGCGATTCGCCTGTCAAAATTGGTTCGACAGGATTTGTCGAGTTCGACAGCGATAGGCACGCCGATGTTGACGACTTCTCCACAATTACCGAATCATACTTCGACAATTGCCGGAACATGGTTTCAATGGTCTGGCGGCATCATTGCTAACTACGGAATGTTGAGCGGAACGTCGCTTATCTCGAAATACCAGAAAATCTATTCGACCGGCTTACTGCTCAGTGACGGACTTCTGGTCAGCGACGGCTTATTAGTCAGTGACGGACTTCTGGTCAGCGACGGCTTATTAGTCAGCGACGGACTTCTGGTCAGCGACGGCTTATTAGTCAGCGACGGACTTCTGGTCAGTGACGGCTTGCTGGTTAGCGATTCGGTGATGCTCAACTCGTCGGCGCAAATCAGAGGCGGAACGACTTTTACAAAGTCGAACAGCCTGTATGACAATACTTTATCGCTTCCCGACCGAAGTATTTGGGGCGACGGCTTATTAGTCAGCGACGGATTGCTGGTTAGCGACGGCTTGTTGGTTAGCGACAGCACAAAGTCGCAAACCGGCGGCGTAATGGTTTACGGCGACGATACGAGCGGTATGGAGTAATAAAATTCCATACTAAACCAGTTATTCATTTACAATCGAAAAATGCGGAGGAAACTTTCTTCCGCATTTTTTTGTTTTTCGCTTGATATAAATTAACTTTTTTATTCAATCCATTTTTGGGATAAGACCTTAAGACTTGTCGCGCGGATCTTCAATCCCTTTAAATCTCTTTAAAATATAAAAATAAATCTCAATCAATGGTTGTTTATTTGCAGGTAAATGCTGTCTGACAAAGGTAGATAATAATAAACTTTAATAAATTAATTTTTTTCTTGAAAATTTAACAAAATTAAACGTATAATAACAACAGCTAGCTGATTCGTCCTTAAAATCATTTGGCTCATCTGATAAACCGAGTAATTTTTCTGACTCGCAGCCACCCAACTTCAAGTCGTCCTCCAAGCAATCGTGGATAATAAAGAAAAAAATATAAATATATTTTCGCTCATACTTTTGCCTCTCGGTTTAGCGGTTTGCGCTTTAGCGGCATTTAATTTTCCATTTGAAAAAGTGGATGCGACCTTAATTGTTCTGTCGATTGTTACGGTTTTCTTTAGTTCTTACCTAAAAATTCAGCTTCCGCGGACGAAAATACACTTAACGGTTTCCGATGCGCTCATCTTTCTTTCGCTTCTGGCTTACGGCGGCGAGGTAGGCATTTTGCTGGCGGCATTAGAAACTTTTTTTACTTCGCTTAATTTCCGGCGCGAAGGCATCAGCATTAAATTTAAGACGATTGCCATCAATGTGGCGATTGCCGCGATTGCAACTACCATTACGGTTTTAACCGCCCGGCAGATTTTCGGTTCGATTGAGTCGGCGGTCAGGGACGGCAGCAACATGCTTCTCGTCGAGTTGCTGTTTGTGATGGTAATGACGCAGTTTGTCGTCAATTCGGTTTTTGTCGCTATCTTTATTTCGATAAAAAGCGGGAAAAAACTTTGGCATGTCTGGAACGAATATTGTTTGAACGCGCTGGTGATGTTTATTGCGGGCGCGGTTTTAAGCGGTTTCGGCATTAAAGCTCTTCAACGAATTGACCCGTTTTTGCTGGCGGTCACGCTGGGAATTTCCGCCATCGTTTATATGACTTACCGGCGATATGTTGATGATGTTAAAGTGACTGCCGCCAAAGCCGAACAATCCGAGCGCGAGCGCGCCGAGCAAGCCGAAAATCACATTGTCGAACTTCAGCATCATATCGAAGAACAAGACCGCATCGGCAAAGCTTTGCGCGAAAGCAAAGAAAAATTTCGCCACGCCGCTTTTCACGATGCCTTGACGGATTTGCCGAATCGCAACTTGTTTGTCGAAACATTAAAGTTTGCCCTCGAAAAAAGTAAAAGCCATCCGAACAACAAATTCGCCGTTCTATTTCTCGACATCAATCGCTTTAAAACCATCAACGACAGTCTCGGTCATTCGATGGGCGACCGCTTGATTCTTCACGTTGCCAAACGTCTGGCGACCGCCGTCAGGGAAAAGGATTTGGTAGCGCGTTTCAGCGGCGATGAATTTGCATTTATTTTGAACAACATTTCCGGCGTCGAAGACGCCATCGAATTTGCGGAACACATCAAACAAAAAATTTCCGCGCCTTTTACCTTGAGTGGAAGACAGGTCTTTACGAGTTTCAGCATCGGTATTGCAATGGGCGGCGCCGAATATAAATATTCCGAAGACGTTTTGCGCGATGCCGATATTGCGATGTATCACGCCAAAGACGCGGAAAAGGATTTCGTTGTTTTCGACAAAAAGATGCACGCGCGCGCCGTTACTCTTCTACAGCTCGAAACCGATTTACGGGTCGCTCTCGAGCGCGAACAACTTTGCGTGTATTACCAGCCGATAATCAATCTCGATTCGATGAAGCTATTTGGCTTCGAGGCTCTCGTGCGCTGGAATCACCCGCTGCGCGGGCTTGTCCCGCCAAACGAATTTATTCCGGTCAGCGAGGAAACAGGCTTGATTATTCCGCTGACGCTCTGGATTTTGCGAAAATCCTGCCAGCATATGGTTGAATGGCAGCGCAAATCACCCGACAACAAGGATTTAGTCGTCAGCGTCAATCTGTCCGGCAAACATTTTGCCCATGCGGATTTAGTCGAACAAGTAAAAGCGATTCTTGTTGAAACCGGAATGAATCCGGCTTGTTTGAAATTGGAATTGACCGAAAGTGCGATGATGGATAATGCCGAAAGAGTTATTTCTATGCTGAAAGAACTCAGAGAACTCGGTCTGAAACTCAGCATCGACGATTTCGGCACGGGTTATTCTTCTTTGAGTTATCTGCACCGTTTTCCGATTGATACGCTCAAAGTTGACCGCTCGTTCGTCAACGCGATGGAAGACGGCTCGGAAAACGGCGAAATCGTCCGCACCGTTATTGCCCTGGCTAAAACTTTAAGACTGGATGTCATTGCCGAAGGCATCGAAACTTTTCATCAACTGCACCAGCTCCGCATTCTCGGTTGTGAATACGGGCAGGGCTATCTTTTCTCGCGCCCTGTTCCGCTCGAAGAAGCCGAACGCCTTCTGGAAGACAAAACGCGCTGGGAAAATGCAATTCCTGCTCAAACCTTACCGATACCGATTCAAAGTAGCGAAGTGCCACGTCTAAGACTGGCAAAATAAAAAATGTTTTAATTTTTGTAGCGCGAGAGGCGTATGAACCGGCAACTTCACATAAAGTTGCCGGTTCATACGCCTCTCGCGCTAATTATTCAAAATATGTAGTCCAATGAAATTATCTAAGGAATCATCGAATTAGCAACCGGTTTATCAGTGCCTTCACCGAAAAGCATACCCTTGAAACCGTTTCCGGTGGTTTGGATATACCAGCCGCCTTCGGAGGGGCGAAACACGCCGATGTCGGTCTTGCCGTCGCCGTCGTAATCCGCCGCGACGGGCAAATCTCCCGGCGCGCCGTATTGGTAACCTTTGAATCCGTCGCGACTGGTCTGCAAATACCACGAACCGTTCGACGGTCGATAAACCGCCACGTCCGCTTTTCCATCACCGTCGTAATCCGCCGCAACAGGTTTGTCCGTTCCGGCTCCCCAGAACATTCCCATAAATCCGTCACGGCTTCTCTGGACATACCAGGCAGCCTCGGACGGTCGGAACACTGCAATGTCGGCTCGCCCGTCGCCGTCGTAATCCGCCGCGACGGGCTTGTCTTCCGCCGCGCCGAATTTGTAGCCGGTAAATTGTCCCGAAGGAATACTGTAAATATACCAGCTGCCCGTCGAGGGTCGATACACAGCAATATCACACTTTCCATCACCGTCGTAATCGGCAGGCGCGGGAATGTCTTCGGGTGAACCCCAGTTTATTCCGTAGAATCCGAGAGTCGAACGCTGTAGATACCACGCGCCGCTTCTATAGACAGCGATGTCGGTTTTGCCGTCGCCGTCGTAATCCGCCGCCACCGGTTTGTCCGCAGAGGCGCCGAACACTTCACCGTAGAATCCCGACCCACTCCGCTGCTCATACCACCCGCCGTTTGACGGGCGAAAGACAGATATGTCAGACTTGCCGTCTCCGTCAAAATCAAATTTCGTTTTGTTGATATTCGCGGCAGTGCCGATTTGAGTGATGGTATGTGTTTGTCCGCCGACCGTGATTATTCCGGTGCGTTGGGTGGTCGAGGTATTCGCCGCAACCGAATAATTTACGGTTCCGCTGCCGTTTCCGCTTGATGTTGTAGTAAGCCACGCGGTGGCGTTGCTTTGCGCCGTCCACGTGCAGCCTGCGCCGGTCGTTACATTAAAACTGACGTTTCCGCCACCTGCGCCGACTGTTTGACTGCCCGACGAAATTGTAAAATTGCAGGATGTTCCGCCGCCGCTGACAAGGCTCAACGTATAATTTCCCGTACCCTGTAAAAGTGATGCGGCGTATATGTAATAAGTTCCGGTTGCCGGAATCGTAAAGAAACCGCTTGTGGCGGGAATTCTCGCATTTGTTCCGCCGCCGCCGTCGTTGTCTTGAGCGATGATGATACCGCTCGAATTGTAGAGATATACATAACTATTAAAAGCGGACGAAGTTTCAGTAATGGCGATGGTTTGCCCCTGATTTGCCGTAAAGGCGTGAATGTCCGCGCGAGAACCGCCTTGCGTAATGCAATCGCCTGGAGCTATTGACCCGTTAATCGTTTGCCCGATGGTAATCGGCGAGCTTGAATTGCACGGTTCGACATTTGATGTATTTAAAGCCGTATCGAGTCTAAGCCGCGGTTTGATAATGCCGTTTTTATCATCATAAACCAGCACGCCGCCGTATTTCAGACGGGTTAAAATCTGCGTAACCGTATCGGTCGGAAATTTTTGTCGCATAACCGCCCAAGCTCCGGCGACGTGCGGCGCGGCTTGCGAAGTTCCCTGCGTATCAAAATAACCTCCGCCGGGCTGTGCCGAAGTAATCACTTCGCCCGGCGCGAGCAGGTTCAGAAAAAGGGCGCTGTTTGAAAAATCGGAAACAAATTCGGTAGATCCGATGGTGATGTCGAGGCTTGAGCCGACGCTGATTGCCGACGAAACGCAAGCCGGTGAAATCATCGCGTTCGAATAACCGTCGTTGCCCGACGAGACGACGGTCGCAATATTTGCCGCCCGCAAATTGTCGATGATGGCTTTATACTGAGGTTGTTGTGCATCGCAGTAACCGGTGTATTTCCCGCCGCCGACACTCAAATTAACAGAGTCAATAGTGTAGGTCGTGCGTAGCGCATAGACTCTTTCGAGTCCTAAAATCGTGTCTGAAACGATTGACGTTGTGCAGGGCGCGGGTTCTTGCCCGCAGTCGTTCGTGCGCGAGAAAATCTGCATCGCAATGATATTCGCGTTTCTGGCGACGCCGTTGCCGTTGATATTCGGATGTCCTCCGGCGGCGATTCCGGCAACGTGCGTTCCGTGATTACACTTTGCAATTTCACTGATACTGCAATTGACACCCGAGCCGCTGGCAATCGAAGAACTCGCGCCGCCCGGACAAAAACTGGTTGTGGTCGCGCTGTTGGTCGAAAAACACGCTTCGGAAATGACACGACCGTTAAAAAACGGATGCGTTTTGTCAACGCCCGTATCGAGAATCGCCACCGTCCGACCCTGACCGGAAAATCCGCCGAACGTTCCCAAAGCACTGCCGCCGATTAGAGGAATGCTTTGCGGAAGCATAGGAAACTGCATTTCATCTTCGTGTATGCTGCTGATTTCGCCCGACTCGCGCAATATATCAAGCGCCTCAGCCGGAACTTCCATTGCCATAAACGGAATGTAGTCGAATTGTTTCGGGTTTATAACATTGAAATTGTTTAGAAGACTGAGCAGAGATGCTTGCTTTTGCTTAATATCAAAGCGCTGTTTACTTTGGGCAAACTCGCTGATTTTCGCATCGGATTTATAATTTTCGAGCGGAAATCCGACAATCACTTTAACAGTTCCGTCGCGCTGTGCTTTATTGATTAAATTATCGAAATTTGATTGTAAATCGGGTGCGGTAGTTTGAGGGACAAACTCTTTTTTGTAAATTGATTTATTCACTTTGGGTTTAATACCCCGTCAGCTTGCTGCGGCTTTATACTGTATGAATGAGCAAGTTCATTCATAAAAACCACAATGTTTCGGTATTGATG
>Ga0136611_10004103_pt1 | contig 10199 bp, 8 predicted proteins | sample AntDrymUQ2232306_2_FD_106645 | JGI IMG/M metagenome (GOLD analysis project Ga0136611, IMG submission 106645) | Polar desert sand microbial communities from Dry Valleys, Antarctica - metaG UQ223 (23.06) | ecosystem: Environmental > Terrestrial > Soil > Desert | place: Antarctica: Dry Valley... | reverse complement strand
GGCGGCCCGTCGATGGGCACCGGGGGTTGAGGATCGGACTCGCGCGCAGTGGCCCGAGTCTGGGAGCAGCAAAGCTCCGGGCGCTCGGCTCCGACACGCCGGCCGGCGTGTCGGAGCCGAGCGTGTTCTCGGGCTCTCGCGCCGGTGGGTTCATGCCGACGCATCAAGTCGATCGATGTGGCGGCCCTGCATGCGCTGGAGGCCTTCACTGAGCACGACGAGCGAGATGCCGAGCAGCGCGATATCCTTGATCAAAAACTGGCCGGCCGCGCCAAGCGCCGGGAAGCCGCCCAGGCTCGGCTCCCAAACCGGCAGCGCGACCAGCAGCGTACACGTCACCAGGAACGTGAGCGCGCCAAGCGCGCCGCCGACCACGACCGCACGGGCAGACCAGGGCGACGCGACGAGCAGCAGCACCGTCGCAATCTCGACCACGCCGAGCACATACGACGTCCCCATCACGCCGAAGGCCGGATACATCCAGCTCAGCCACGGCGTGCCGCCGATGAGCGGCACGAGCGCTTCCGCTTCGTAACTGGTGAACTTCAGTCCGCCGATCAGGAGGAGCGGTAGCACCAGGCCGGCCAGGGCCACGACGCGGCCGGCGCGCAGGATTGAGTCGGCATGTGTCGTGCCCATCAGCTTCCCTTCGTTCGTTCGCTCGGGCCCGTTGCGCCCGAGCGAGGGCCGTCGTCGCTGCTCGCGGCTGCGCCGACCAGCTCGGAGATCGACCGGAGCAGGTCCATCCAGCCGAGGAAATGAACCGGTGCGCCCGTGCCTGTCGCTGCCGACCCGGTGAGTGGCTCGGCCCTGACGATCGAGAGGCGGATGAGCATGCCGGGCGACCGATTCGGCACTTTTGTGATGCCACCTCGATTTGGGCGCTGTCTGGCTCCCGTGCGTGACACTCGGACGGGTCTGCTAGCTCCACGCTTGCGCATTCCTGGCCCCCCAACTGGTGTCGCGTGTGCCCATGTCGCGTTCAACGCGACTGCACCGCCGTTCATGGAGGTCGGGATGTGGGACACGAAAGGGACATGCCGAGGTGCCGGGTCAGAGCTCCCAGCTGACCGGGGTGCGCGGATCCGGGGTGTAGGAGCAGTACCGGCCCGTGCGGATGGTCGCGGCCAGGTGGCGGCCCAACGACGGGTGCTCCCGCCCGAGGTGCGACATCGCCGCGCGGATCGCCCTGGTCGCGTTGAGCCTGGCGCGTTCGGCGTGAGACGCGGCCCGCCGATCGCGGCCGCCGATGCCGACCGCCCGCGCGAGCTCGCGCACCAAGAAGGTGCGCTCGTCGCGGGCCTGCTCGGCGCGCGCCGGGTCGTTGAAGTTCTCCGCCTCGTCGATCTCCGCCTGGAGCTCGTCCAGCCTGACTTTGTAGGCGGCCTTGGCTTCGGCATCCAGCAGCTCGCCCGCGTCGCCGCCGTCCGCGCGCACGCCCAGCTCGCCATACTCGGCGCTCACTGCCACACGCTGTGCCTTCGGCTCGCTCGGACCGCTCACCCGTGCCTCCAGGTCCGTCGCGTGGAGCTCCTGGCCGGGGTGCGCGAGCAGCAGCGCGATCTGACGCAAGCCCTTCGAGTCCTTGAGGCGGACGACCGCGCCGTCGTAGGCGATGGTCCAGTACTCGCCCTCGCGGTGGAACCGCTCGCGCCCCGAGCTTTCGCGACCCTCAGACGGATGGCCGTCACCGAGCTGGACGCTGCGGCCCGTGGTCGAGGCGGCTCCGGCCGGGGTTGACGCCGCCGGGGGAGCCCCGGCCGGAGCCGCCTCGGCTGATTCCTGGCCTGCCGGATGGTCCGGGGGCGCGCCTGCCGCCGCGCTCGCGTTGACGGCGCTCGCGTTGACGGCGCTCGCACTCACCACGGCCGCGTCTGCCGCACCGCCGCTTTCCTCGCCCACGTGCGCGTCGAGCAGCGTCGCGATCTGCGCGCAGACTCCGGCCATCCCCAGCGCGCGAGCCGTCGTGGCCGCGCGTTCGAGGAGGTCGAGCGTCTGCGCCCGATCGGCGGGCTGGCCCCGGCGTGCGAGCATGCGGGCGTACTCGTAGCGGGTGCGGGCCAGCAGCGGAGCAGCCCCCAACCGCTCGTGCATGCGGATAGTCGCCTCGAAGTGGCCGACCGCCTCATCCCACCGCGACGCGGTGGTCGCGAGCAGGGCCAGGTGCAGCGACGCGGACCCGAAGCAGGCGACCGGGTGCTCCATGTTCATGGCGATGACATGTCCGGCGTAGGGCAACAGCGCGGCATGGAGCCGCCCGGCTGCCTCGGCGTCGTCGAGGGCGGCGGCCACTAGCGACGCGACGGCGATGCCCGGCAGCCACAGGCCGCTCCTGGGCCGCTCGGGGAGCTGCTCGGCGAGCAGGCGGAGCGCCCGGCGCGCGCTGTCGTCGTCGCCCCGCTCGGTGTCGGCGAGCGCCAGCCACCCCCTGGCGAACGCCGCGCGCGGGAACCGATCCACCAGCGGCGCCCACGTCTCGCGGATCTCCCCGACCCGACCCTGCTCCCAGCGCAAGATGGCACGCTCATTGATGTGCGCCCATCGTGCGTTCGGCCGCTCGGGCTGCAGCGCGAGCGCCGCCTCGGCGAGCGTCTCCGCGTCCTCGAACGTGCCCTGGAGCAGGGCCCGCATCGCCCGCATCGAGGTCGCGGCCCATTGGTGGACGGGCATGCGGAGCTCGTCGGCGTGTCGGGCATACGTCGCGATGTCGGCCTCGGCGGCCAGCATGTCGCCCGACTCGAGCGCCGTGGCCGCGCGCTGGGCACGCCCCAGCAATTCTAGCTCTCGGTCGCCGCTGGCTTCTGCCAGGGCCAGGATCTCGTCGGCCAGCCCGGCGCGCTCGGACAGGCCGTCCGGCCCCCAGATCGCCATCCACCGAGCATCGAGCGCGTCGCCCAACGATCGCACGTCGCCGAGGCGCCGGGCCATCTCGGTCGCCTGCCGACTGAGCCCATCGGTGAGGTGGACCTCCTCCGAGAACGTGAGCTCGACGGAGAGGCGGGCGAGCAGCCGCGCTCGCAGGGGGCTGTCGTCCGGGCTCAGGGCGTCGAGGGTCTCCCGGAGCAACGCGACGAGCTGCCGATTGACGAGGCCGCCTTCGACCTGTGGCTCCCCGAACCCGAGCGCCGCACGTGCCAGCCGGTCGGGCGCGCGCAGCCGCCGGGCGACCTCGGCCGCCTGGAGGTGGACCTCCTTCGCGTCCATATAGCGGCCGGCGCGAACCAAAGCCTCCCCCAGGCGCAGCAGCAGTTCGCAGCCCATATCGTCGTCCGGGCCGTCGAGCTCGAGCGCGCGCAGGGAGCGCCGGTACTCGACCACCGCCTCCTCGTAGGCGTGCGCCTGCATCGCGCGGTCGCCGGCCCGGCGGGTGTACGCCAACGCCCGAGCGCTCTCGCCGTCGCCCGCGATCTCTGAGAAGTGACGAGCAAGCTCGGCCACGCGAGCGTCCGAGTCGGGTCCGGCGAGGTGCTCGATCGCTGCGCCGACCGCCCGGTGCAACCCGACGCGCACCGGGATCGGCAGGGACTCGTAGATGACCTCGCGCATCAGCGAGTGCGCGAATCGGTAGCGTTCCGGAGCGCCAGCCTCGGCGACGACGATCCCCAGCGCGACGACCTCCGACGTCGCCCCGAGGACGCGCTCGGCCGGCAGCCCGCAGGCCGGACCGACCAGCGCCAGGTCGAAATCGCGGCCCACCACGGCCGCCGCCGCGAGGACCGCGACGGCATCTGCCGGAAGGGGAGCAAGGCGCTGCTGCATGAGCGTCCGCACGCTGCCGGGGATCGGCACGTCCGGCCGGCCGGGTCGGTCGAGCGTGCCCGCCGCATCGAGCAGGCGCACGGTCTCGCGGATGAACAGTGGATTCCCCTCGGTGGCCTCGTGGACGGCCAGTACGGTCGCGGCCGAGGGTACGCTGCCGGCAAGGTCGCCGATCAGCGCCTGCGCGTCGTCGCGGGCTAGCCCGCGCAGCGCGATCGGGTGGCCATCGCGCAGGAGCTCACCCAATGAGCCGGCGGCATCCGACAAGTGCCCGATGCCGAGGTCGCGGTACGTCCCGATCGTCAGCAGGTGTGCGCCGCGCAGATCGCGCGCCAGGTACCTGAGCAGCAGCAGCGACGGATCGTCCGCGCCGGCACCCCGCTCGGCCGCGTACACGCCCACCTGCTCGGCGAGCCGCGTCTTGCCGATGCCCGGCTCACCGGCAATCAGGAAGAGGCGCCCCTCGCCGCCGAGCGCGTCCTCGACGCCGGCCGCCAGCTGCGCCAGCTCGCGGTCCCGTCCCACGAAGGTCACCCCGACTCGGCGCGCGGGAGGGCCGCCCGGTTCCGTCATCGGACCCTACACCCGACGTGTGACGCTCGCGAGGATCTCACGGCCAGATTCTAGACCGCCGGGCCACGCCCCGCCGAGCGGCGAACGGCTCTATGAGATGGACGAGATGGACGGCCGCATGGGCCGTCGAGTGAACGACGGTGCAGCCGCGTTGAATGCCGAAGTGTTGAATCAGCGAGAAGTCGCCACGGAGGAGGTCGGTCATGAACCGTGCATTGTGGATCGTTCAAGGGCTACTCGCGCTCTTCTTCGCGGTGGGCAGCGGCGCGCCGAAGCTGCTCCTGCCGCCCGAGACGCTGCCGATGCCGATCCCGTTGCCCTACGCGTTCATCTTGTTCATCGGCGTGGCCGAGGTGCTCGGCGGGATTGGACTGGTGCTGCCCATGCTGCTGCGCATTCGTCCGGGCCTTACCCCGCTGGCCGCGCTCGGCCTGGTCGCGATCACGATCGGGGCCACCGGCTACCAGCTGCTGGCCGGCTCGCCGGGGAGCGCCGTGTTCGCGGCGGTGGTGGGGCTGCTGTGCGCGTTCGTGGCGTACGGCCGGCGGCGGGCGGGAGCCCGCCGCCGGCCGTCGTACCGGATGGCCGTGCAGCTCACGGCGTAAGGTGGGTCAGTACCAGGCGGCCTTGTCCACCACGTTGCGCAGCGGCTCGCCGGCCGCGAAGCGGCGCGCATTCTCAAGCAGCACCTGATAGCGTCGCTCGGGCAGATTCTCGGCGTCCTTCACGGCGACGTGCGGCGTCAGGAGCACGTTCGGCAAGGTCCAGAGCGGATGGTCGGCCGGCAAGGGCTCGATCTCGAACACGTCGAGGCCGCAGCCGGCGATCTCGCCAGTTTGCACGGCGGCCGTCAGATCGTCCAGGCGTGTGGTCCGGCCGCGCCCGATGTTGATGAAGAAGGCGCTCGGCTTCATCAGCCCGAAGCGGCGGGCGTCCCACATCCCCTCGGTCGCGGGCGTGTGCGGCGTGGTGGCGATCACCACGTCCGCGCGCGGCAGGACCGCGTCAAGCTCGTCGGGGCCGTGGCGCTCGGCGGCCGGCGCCGGGTGCTCCCAGCGCGGATCGACGCCGAGCACGCGCATGCCGAAGGCCGCGCAGAGCCGCGCCGTCTCCTGGCCGATGCCGCCGACCCCGACGATCAAGGCGGTGGCGTCGCCCAGGTCGAGGGCGGGGCGCGGACGCGCCTCTGGATTCCAGCGCCGCTGCCGCTGGGCGTCGGCGTAGTAGGGGAGGCCGCGCGCGAGAGCCAGCAGGAACATCATGACGTGCTGGGAGATGTGGTCGTTGTAGATGCCGCGCGGGTTGCAGATAACGACCGGATGGTCCTCCATGGCCGGATAGAAGTAACCCGGACGCGGGCCGGCGTCCGGATTCTGCAACCAGAGCAGCTTGCCGGCCAGCGGCAGCAGGTCGGGCGGTACCCAGCCGTAGGCGGCATCCGCGTCGATGATCTCTCGGCGTGCCTCCTCGTCGGTTTCGGGCATGGCGACGCGGTACTCGGGCAGGTCGGCGGCGAGGCGGGGCGCGAAGCTGCGCTTGAGGTCGTCCAGGGGTGGCATGACCACCAGCTTGGGCATGACGGCTGTCTCTCCTTCGATCGCTGTCCCGTGCGCGACGGCTAGGGGCGCGGTGCCTCCTGGAACATGGTCAGCCCCATCTCGAGGTACTTGTCGCGGTCGCCCGGCTCGGTGAGGATGGCCATGCCGAGCCGAGTCCCCTTCGCCTTCACCTGCTCGGCCACGTAGCGAGTGCAGTCGTCGGACGTGCGGAACCGATATTCGGGGTGCCGCTCCAGGTCGAAGGTCAGGTCGTTCGGGCCGAATGCGAGGTAGTCGATGCCGGGCTTCGCGAGGGCGGGCGCGTTCTCGACGGCCGCGATTGACTCGATCTGGACGGAGACGATCACGTGCTCGTTCCACCACTCGGCGTACTCGGCGTTGCCGAGTCGGCGGCCGGCCTGTTGGGTGCCGTAGCGGGCGGCGCCGCCCCAGCTCCGCTTGCCCATCGGCGGGTAGTAGGCGTAGTCAACTGCCTCCTGTGCGGTGGACGGCTCGATCACCTCGGGCACCAGGACGCCGCTCAGCCCGAGGTCGAGGTAGCGCCCGATCAGGAACGTGAGCCGCGTGTGGGGGATGCGGAACTGGACCGGCAGCCCCAATTCCTCGGCGGCCGAGCAGATCGCCACCAGCTGGTCGTCGCTGAAGGCGGTGTGCTGGCCGTCGATGTAGATGAGATCGTAGCTGCCCTTCGCCACGGCGGCTTCGAGCTCGTTGCGGCCGATCGTGATCGGCGGCCGCAACGCCACCACCACGTCCCCGTCTCGGATACGCTGCTTGAGCGACTTCGCCATCGACTTGTCCCCTCCATCGCGTCGCGCGCCTTGCGTGCCGAGCGCGCGGCGGTTCGGCCGGGACTATGACCCGCCGCACGCTCGGCGTCAAGCTACCGGTGCGAGCCAAGGGTGACGTGTCGGGGAACAGTACGAGTATCGAGCGCGGCTCGCTGATATCATGTGCCACGGTGCGAGTCGAAGAGCCGTGGGTCGCGCGGACCCTGCCTAGCTCGATCGCCCGCGACGGTATCGCGACCCTGCTCCGGCGGGCAGGGTCGCCGCATGGGATATGTCCATGGCCTTTATCAGCGTCGGCAAGGAAAACTCGTCGTCCATCGACCTCCACTACGAGGATCACGGCTCGGGGATGCCGGTCGTCTTGATCCACGGGTGGCCGCTGAGCGGCGCCTCGTGGGAGAAGCAGGTGTCGGCGCTCCTGGCCGCCGGCTACCGGGTTATCACCTACGACCGCCGCGGGTTTGGGCGTTCAAGCCAGCCGTCGTCGGGCTACGACTACGACACCTTCGCCCAGGATCTCCACACGATCGTCACGACGCTCGACGTGCGCGACGCCGCGCTGGTGGGCTTCTCGATGGGCGGCGGCGAGGTCGCGCGCTACCTGGGGACATACGGCTCCGAGCGGATTCGCAAGGCCGCGTTCCTGGCCGCGATCCCGCCGTACTTGCTAAAGACGGCCGACAACCCGACCGGAGTCGATGGAAGCGTCTTCGAGGGGATCAAGGCGGGCATCGCGAAGGATCGGCCGGCGTTCCTGGCCGCGTTCCTGTCGGACTTCTACAACGTCGATGTCCTGGGTGGCGACCGTATCAGCGACGAGGTGGTGCGACTGAGCTGGAACGTCGCGGTCGGCGCGTCCGCCAAGGGCACCCTGGACTGCGTGCAGGCGTGGCTGACCGACTTTCGCGGCGACCTCGCGCGCATCGACGTGCCGACGCTGGTCGTGCATGGCGACGCCGACCGGATCCTGCCCATGGAGGCGACGGGCACCCAGACGCACGCGGCGGTCAAGGGCAGTCGGCTGGTGGTCATCGAGGGCGGGCCGCACGGGCTGAACTGGACACACGCCGATCGGGTGAACCGCGAGCTGCTCGACTTCTTGAAGTAGGGCACCGGGCCGCTAGGACGACGTCGGTACCAGCCTGAGCTCGATCGCGCGAGCGGCCGCTTCGGTGCGGTTGCTCGCGCCGAGCTTCTTGAGCAGGCTCTCCACGTACGCCTTGGCGGTGCGCGGGCTCACCGAGAGATCGGCGCCGATCTGACGATTCGTCATGCCCCGCGCCAGGAGTTGCAACGTCTCGCGCTCGCGCGGGGTGAGCGTGGCGAGGGAGGCGTTCGGACGGCCGACGAGCTGGTGCAGGAGCGTGGACGCGAGCTCCACGTCGAACAATTGCTCGCCGGCCGCGACGCGACGGACGGTGGCGAGGAGCTCGTCTCGGCCGGCCCATTTGAGGACGTAGCCCGCGGCGCCGGCCGCCAGGGCGGCGCGCAAGTACTCGGCGCTCTGGTCCGCGGTGCAGATGATGACGCGCGTCTCCGGCAGCTCGTCGGTGATGGTCCGCGCCGCCGTGAGGCCATCGACGTCGGGCATCCGGATGTCGAGCATGACGACATCCGGCCTGAAGTGGCGGCTCAGGGCGATGGCCTGGTGGCCGCTCGACGCCTCGGTGACGACCTCGATGTCCGCCTCCGGAGATAGGATGCCGCGCAACCCGGCCCTGATGACGTCGTGGTCGTCGGCGATCAGCACCCGGATGGGATAGGGCCTCGCCGTCACGCGCAGTCTCGTGTCCGGTCGGGATGACGCACGCGCGCGCCGTATAGGTGCGGAGCTCGAGGTGGCATCGGTGCGACAGGAAAGCTCATGTAGCTTCTCGATGCCATGAGCTGCGCGTCGAGATACACCCCCCGTGGCCCTCGTACCGTCACACACCGGCCGTGACCAGCGAGTGCCCCGACGCCACATGGCGTCGGGGCACTCGCTGGTCACGTGGAAGGCGATCCGGCCCCTTGCTCATAGGGCGTCGGATCGCCGCGTCGTCCGGGGTGGCCCCCTAGAAGGCGTTCACCCCCCCGCCGACGAAGGTGTCGCGCGGGCCGCACGAGTCGGTGATCGTGAGCGGGACGGTGACCGCCTGCCCCGCGGTCAGCCGACGGAGGCTGAACGTGAAGGTCGTCGCGCCGTTGCCGAGCGGGACGGTGAAGTTCCCCGTCGTGTTCTCGGGCTGGTTGGGCACCTCGATGGCCGCGTTTCGCGGGACGCCGAAGCGCACGGACTCGAGCGTGTTGGTCTGGTTCGGCGCGGCGCGGTTCGCCTGGATCGTCACGGTCAGGCGTCCGCCGCCGGCATTGACGACCTGGACGATCGACGAGCGCGCCGGCTCGCAGACATTCGAGGGCGCGGTCGCGAGGTCATCGGTCAGGATCGTGCCGGTGGCGGTTGCGCGGCCAATGGTGGCGTTCGTCGGGTTCGAGAGCGTGACGGTGAACGTTTCGTCAGGCTCAGAGGAGTTGTCGCCGCGGATCTGGACGGGGATCGTCTTGGTCGTCTCGCCGGGCGCGAAGGTCAGGGTGCCGCCAGTCCCGAAGAAGTCGGAGGTCTCCGTCGCTGTGCCCGCGGCCGTCTGATACCGGACGGTCACCGGCTGCGTGGTGGCCGGCGTGAGCGTGACCGTGAACGTCGCCGTGCCGCTGGAGGTCTCCGCGCCTTCGGCGGCGTTGGTGTCGGCGATCGAGAGCACCGGTGCACCACTCTGGAGCGTCACCGACGCCTGGGTCGAGCCCCCGTCGTCATCGCTGACGGTGACCTGGATGACCTGGGGGCCGGTGCCCGTGATCTGCACCGAGCCGGTGCAGGAGCCGGGCGTGCCCCCGTTGGGCGCCGTGACGGTGCCCGCGACGGGCGTGCCGCCGTTCAGCGCGATGGTGCAGGTATGGGTGTCGGTGGTGCCGGGGTCGGTGAACGTCGCGCTGACCTGGACGGTCTGGCCGGGCATCACCGAGGCGTTCGCGGCCGGCGCCGTGATCGTGACGTTCTGCGGCGCCACGTTCTGAGTGGTGATCTGGATCGTTCCGGCGGTGAGCGGCGCGTTGTTCGCGAGCGTCCCGTTCGCGGTGACGGCAAAGGTGCCGTTGTCGGAGATGCCGACGTTCTGGAACGTCGCCACGCCGCCGACGGCGCTGACGGTGGCCGTGCCGAGCAGCACCGCGTTCTCGGGGTTGGCCGCAATACTCAGCGCGACGGGGCCGGTGAAGTTGATGCCGAGGTTGCCCTGGGCGTCTCTGCACGCACGACCGGCTGCGGCGTCAACGGCGAGCCCTCGTTGCCGGCGGGGGGGGCGTCGAGAAGGTGAGCTTGGTCGGAACGGCGTAGAGCGGGGTCAGGTTCGGCTGGAAGCCGCGCGCGTTGGTGTTGGTGTCGGTGCCGTCGCCGAGCCAGGGGCTGAAATCGACGTTGCCAACCAGGCCGCTGCCGTTGCCCGGATTGCCGGGGTTCGCGGTGGTCGTCGGGCCGTTC
>Ga0136611_10004102_pt1 | contig 10199 bp, 6 predicted proteins | sample AntDrymUQ2232306_2_FD_106645 | JGI IMG/M metagenome (GOLD analysis project Ga0136611, IMG submission 106645) | Polar desert sand microbial communities from Dry Valleys, Antarctica - metaG UQ223 (23.06) | ecosystem: Environmental > Terrestrial > Soil > Desert | place: Antarctica: Dry Valley... | reverse complement strand
TACGAGATGTGGTCCTGCTTCTAGCTCGTCTCGCCACCGTTGGCCGCAAGATCGATCTGTTCGTAGGCGTCGACCCGCTGAACTGTGTGGTCGGCCTTCTGATGCGCCGCATCGGTCTTCTCAAAGGTCAGTTAATTTTTTACACAATCGACTACGTGCCACAACGATTTGGCAACGAGCGGGTGAATCGCTTGTACCACGGCATTGATGAGTTCTGCTGTCGCCGCGCTGATGTCATCTGGAACGTCTCGGCCGAGATTGCGGTCGCCCGTGCTGAGAGATCGGGTCCTGGTAAGCGTGCGCCGCAGGTCGTTGTGCCAATCGGTGTCCACCAGGTTGTCGAACACCCACAGACCGAACCCAACCCAAGGCTTGTCTATCTCGGTGTGATCCTCGAGAAGCAGGGTCTTCAGTACGTTGTGCCGGCGTTGCCTGAGCTAGTGAAGGAAGTCCCGGGGTTGGAGTTGAACATAATCGGATCGGGCCCTTTTGAGGACGATCTCAAGCTCATGGTCGAGCAGCACGGCGTGACCGAGCACGTTCGCTTCCGCGGTTACGTCAAGGAGAATGCCGAGATCCAGAGGCTGCTCACCGAGGGCGGCATCGGTTTGGCCGTATACGACCCCGATCCGAACTCGTTCACTCGCTTTGCCGATCCGAGCAAGCTCAAGGCCTACGTTGCCGCTGGCCTGCCGATTGTGCTCACCGATGTCCCGGCGATAGCTCCGTTCCTGGTCGAGGAGGGCTGCGCCACCGTCGTCGAGGCTGACCCCGATTCGATTGCAGCAGGTATTCGCTCCGTGCTCGCAGACGCTGAGGCGTTCCGCAAGCAAGCCGCTTCAGCCGTTAACGTTGCGCGTAGCCTCCTCTGGACGAACGTCTTCGACGATGCGCTGTCCGAGAGTGGCTGGAAGAAGGAAATGTCATGAGCGTTGCCATCATCAGCGGGTCCGCCGGCCTGATCGGGTCCGAGGCATCACGTTATTTCGCCGCGCAGGGTTTACATGTGGTGGGCATCGACAACGATATGCGTCGCGTGTTTTTTGGTGAGGAGGCTGCGACCTTGGCCAACGTCGAACGCTTGCAGACTGAACTCGGTCGTTCGTACACGCACGAAAGTATCGATATCCGTGATCGCGAATCAATTGCGCAAATCTTCTCGCGTTACGGACACGAAATTGCTTTGGTCATTCACACAGCAGCGCAGCCGTCTCACGACTGGGCGGCGAAGGATCCATTCACGGACTTCGACGTCAACGCTGCCGGCACTCTCTCGATACTCGAGGCAATGCGGCATAACGCGCCGGAGGCCGTCTTTATCTTCACGTCGACGAACAAAGTCTATGGTGACACGCCTAACAAACTGCCCCTCCATGAGATGGCAGAACGGTGGGAGATAAGTCCCGAGCACCCTTACGTCGACGGTATTTCAGAGGACATGTCCATCGACCAGACCATGCATAGCCTGTTCGGTGTCTCGAAGGTGGCGGCCGACGTGATGGTGCAGGAGTACGGTCGCTATTTTGGCATGAAGACGGCGTGTTTCCGTGGGGGAACCTTGACGGGGCCGAACCATGCAGCCACCGAACTGCACGGCTTCTTGGCTTACGTAGTGCGTTGTGCAATGACTGGCCGCCCGTACAACATCTTTGGCTACAAGGGTAAGCAGGTTCGCGACGCTATACACAGCAGCGACTTGATCAACGCCTTCGGGGAGTTCTTTCGCTCCCCGCGATCAGCCGACGTTTACAACATTGGCGGGGGACGACAGAGCAACTGTTCGGTTCTCGAAGCTATCGAGCTTGCCCAGACAATTGTCGGCGAGGAGTTGAAGACTACATACGTTGATCAGAACCGGATGGGAGATCACATCTGGTGGATCGGCAGCAACGCCCGATTCGAGTCACATTTCCCCGGTTGGAAAATGGAATACGACGTGCACCGAACAATGACCGAGATCTACGAGGCCAACGTCGACCGGTGGACGCGCGTTTAAGTAGTCGCTCGGCTCTGCGTCGCCCGCCGGACGCCCATACGTAGTGCGACGAGCTCCATAAGGCGCAATGGAAGAATGCAGGCAAACTCGAGGGGCTTTTGGCGCCCGATATCCAAGTGGGACGCGTAGGCGGCCAGCGACTCACGCACCCAGCTCCGTGAAGAATGGCCTCCCACCCCACGCGAGTGTCTCAGGAACGTGGCGGCCGTCTTGCCGTAACTGAATTTCTTGGCCAGCAACCGTGACAGGGGGATGCGGCCGGTGTGGTGGTGGAGCCAGACATCATCGGCCCTGGCTATCTGTGTTCGCTGTGAATAGAGATGGTGGATGTGCATGTCCTCACCGGACGAGATGGCTTCGTCGTAGCCACCGATCTCGTCAAAGAGTCGCTTTGTGACAGCGCGGGCGGACTCCAACGGAGTGTTCCAGTAGCAAGCACGTTCGACGGCCTTGACCTTGTTCCACCATCCTTCGGCAACATCGTGTTCGTGAATTATTGCCGCCTCATGCTCGTCGTCAATCAGAGACATGACGCGCTTCATGAAAAGTGAATCTGGTAGTTCCATGTCGGCGTCAAGGTGAAGCAGGATTCGACCCGAGGCCTCCCTGGCGCCGGCATTCCGGCTCTGCGCCGGGGGTGAATAGAACGCAGGGCGCGGTTGAGTGATCACTCGGGCACCCGTGTCGCTTGCGATCTTGGGTGTCGAGTCGTCGCTTTCCTGGTCCACAATTATGGTTTCGAAGCGAACGCCATCCTGCACTCTTAGGGAGTTCAGGAGGAGCGGAAGGTTCTGTTCCTCGTTGCGGGTCGGGACGATGACCGAAACCTCGAACTCAAGTTCGTTCATGCCTTCGTGGTTTCCGACCTCACACAGCGGGAGGTTACTCGCCGGTGTGCAGCAAGGCGGACGTGTCCTCCGTTCGAGAAGTCAGCGGTCAGCACGCCACGTAATGTGTTGGCCACCCCTGGGAGTCGGCGAAGTTGTAGCGTCGGGTCGTGGTCGAACCGGGGGAAGCGGCTCCAAGCTTCAAATCGCACGTTCTTCATCGCGCCTCGGAATCTCTGGCGAATGCGCCGGTTCGCCGGGTCGTCGCCTTGGCGCTTCTGTTCACGCTCGTACCCCTCCTCGTTCTTGCGTATTCGAGCGTGCATCTGGCCACTGTCAGTCTTCGGACCGAGGCAAAGGCGAAGGCGCGCGTGACGGCAGCCGTGAGCGCGGCGGAGGTGCAGAGGGAGATGACCAGCCTGGGCCAGCTCGTTACCTCCTACGCCAACCGTTCCCAAGTTCAGGCCGCGTTCACTCTGGGGCAGGCGCCAGGCGGGTTCGGTTCCGTGCAGCAGCACCTCGACGATCTTCGCAGCGCCCGGCTCGGAATTGTCACGACCTTTGCGACCGACGACAGCGGGAAGTTGGTAGGCCTTCAGCCACAGACGGCCGGTTTGCTGGGTACGAGCTTCTCCCATCGGGATTGGTTCATCGGAACGACTGCCTCAAGACGGGGTTACATCTCGGAGGTTTATCGGTCCGCAGGCCCCGGTGGTTCTACGGTCGTGGCTGCAGCAGCCCCTATATGGGCGCGCGTAGAACCCGGTGCTGAACCTCGACTGGCCGGCGTTCTTGGCGCGTCGTACGGCCTTACCGAAACGGAGCAGTTCGTTCGTCGGATTGCCGAATCCGAGAACCTGTTGTTAACGGTGACGGATCAGAAGGGCGTCGTTGTCGTGTCCGCTCGGAGGGGAGTGGAATCGCTGTCGTCGATACGCGAGGACCCGTTGGTAACTGCTGCCCTCGCTGGTGCTTCCGGTGTCACAACGGCTGATCTCGACGGTGACGAGGCCATTACCGCTTACACCCCGATAAACGGACTCGGGTGGACCTTGACGGCGTCCGTGCCCGAACGAGTGGCATTGGCGCCCGTGGGAGAGATACGCCGTACCGTCTATGGCGTAACGGCGTTGATTACGGTGGTGCTACTTAGTGGCGTGGCCCTTCTGGCCGCGTTTCTCCGGGAGAGAAGCCGTATCGAGAACGCGCTGGCAGTCAGCGAGGCCGAGATCAGAGGCACTCTGGAAGCATCCAAGGACGCTTTTGTATCAATGGACGCTTCCGGGACAATCACTCGATGGAGTCGCCAGGCCGAGGAGCTTTTTGGCTGGACCGGCGGTGAGGCAGTTGGACGTCGTGTTGGTGACACCATCGTGCCACCGGAGTTGCGCGCTGCCCACCAAGCAGGAATGAAACGCTACATGGCGACTGGGAAGGGTGACGTGATCGGCCGGCGCATCGAAATTGACGCATTGCACAAGGACGGCCATACGTTCCCGGTCGAGCTTGCAATCTGGAACGCGACGACCGAGAAGGGCACGCTCTTCAGTGCGTTCCTTCATGACATTACCGATAGGCGCGTCGCCGCCGAGGCGCTGGTTCTCGCCCATGACGAGGCTCTGGAGTCAACGAGACTGAAGTCTGCCTTTCTGGCCAACATGAGCCACGAGATCCGCACTCCGATGAACGGTGTGGTTGGTATGAGCGGTCTCCTCACGCAGACTGACCTAACAGCCGAACAGAGCGGCTACGTGCAGACCGTCCGTAACTCTGCCGAAGCGCTCTTGACCGTGATTGACGACATCCTCGATTTCTCGAAAATCGAAGCGGGGAAGCTGGAGCTCGAAAGTATCGACTTCGAGATCCGCACCGTCATGAATGAAGTTGGCGAGGTACTGAGCGAATCGGCTCGGCGCAAAGGTCTCGAGCTTGTCGTTGATATCCAACCTGATGTCGCCACCACTTTGTCGGGTGACCCGGGCCGCTTACGCCAAGCGCTCTTGAACCTGGCCGGCAATGCCCTGAAGTTTACCGCCGAGGGAAAGGTCGTCATTGGTTGTCGGGTCGAGGAGCGTAAGGACGGCACCGTCCTGTTGCGGCTGGAAGTTACCGACACCGGGCCAGGGATAGTGGAAAGTCAGCAGGCCGAGATTTTCGACAGCTTCTCTCAAGCCGATGTGTCAACAACGCGAAAGTACGGCGGAACGGGTTTGGGTCTTGCCATCACCAAACAGCTTGCGCAGCTAATGGATGGCGACGTCGGTGTGGAAAGCCGAGTTGGTCGGGGCAGTACATTTTGGTTCACCGCTCGGTTCGAGGAACGCTCGGATCCGTCGACGGACAAGGCGAGTAGCACTGTTGCTTTTGGAGCACCCACGGCCGGTTCGGACGTTCCAGTTGGCAGCGGACCTCCGGGCGCCGGAGCAACGGTCGGCTCGACGCTCGCTGCCCACCTACTTGTCGCCGAAGACAACGACATCAATCAGCAGGTCGCCGTAAAAAGTCTGGAGAAGATGGGTTACACGAGTGACGTGGTTGCCGACGGGGAGCAGGCTATTGCTGCTGTCGCGAGTAGGGACTACGCCGCAGTCCTGATGGACTGTCAGATGCCCAAGGTCGACGGTTTGAACGCCGCCCGCGCCATCCGGGCCATGAGCGGAACCAAGGGAAGCATCCCGATAATCGCAGTCACGGCGTCGGCCATGGCCGAGGACCGAGCAGAATGCTTGGACGCGGGCATGGACGACTTCATAGCGAAGCCGGTCAAATGGTCGGAGCTGGAGCGCGTGCTGCGCCGCTGGGTTCCGGTTGGGACCGAGGAAGAGGGCACACTTTCACCGCCTTACGCGGACGACGGCAACGGCGTTCTTGACCCGCAGATGGTGTCGCAGCTGCGGAATCTCACTTTTGGTCCAGGAGGCGCCGAGTCATTGCGTCTGCTGACCGAAGAATTCCTGAGGCGGTCCGATGAGCGCCTGAAGGCGATGCGGGAGGCCCTGGGCGACGCCGATGCAACCGACGCGTCCGGCGTAGCTGATCTTTCCGGCGTAGCCGGCCCCGCTGATCTTTCCGGCGTAGCCGGCATTGCCCACAACCTTCGAGGCAGCGTTGGAGTATATGGCGCCACGACCGCGACGGACCTATGTCTACGCATCGAGAACATGGCGGTCGCCGGGAATCGGGCTGAGACGACTCGCTTGCTCGGAGTTCTCGAACGCGAGATGGCTACGGTAAGGGCAGCTGTCGAGGCAGCATTCTTAACTCCACCCGACTGAACGCCGGACGTTCCATTTTGCGAACCGGCATCTTTTCCGAGAGGATGCGTCGATGTCTACCTTTTCATTTGAAACACGCTTCGGTACGGAACTAAGAAGTAGCGATCCCCTAAAGTTCCCGGGTTACGCCGACCGATTGAAATTGGTCGACGAACTTCCGGTGGTGACCGGTGGCATAGGCCGCGGAGGGCACTACGCACTCGTGATGTTCGACTTCAAGGCCGGGCGAATGGGCGGGTCAATGGGAGCCGTCGAAGGGCAGCGAATCGTCCAAACAATCGACTGGGCTACCGACAATGGGCGCCCCTTCGTCGCCTGCATCTCTTCGGGCGGGGCCCGCATGGAGGAAGGGATGCATGCGTTGGTTCAAATGCCCCGCATTACCGCAGCCATGAGCCGCCATCAGAAGGCCAAGCTGGCGTCGATCGGCGTATTCAATGGCGCCGTCACCGGCGGCGTTTACATAGCACTTGGCTCGCGCACGACGATGCGCATTGCCGGGCCCGGCACCACGATTGGATTCGCCGGCCCGGCCGTTGTCAAAGCTGCACTGGGTGTCGAACCGGATATGGAGTGCTACACGTCCGAGTACGCCCATCAACGCCGTCAGATCGATGCCATCGTCGAACCAGACCAGCAGGAGGCATGGGTAAGTGCGGCATTGGGCCTTGGCCGTCTACCGCTGAGGCTCGGGCGCCCCGTGCGGTTTCCGCTGGCGCCGGCCCGACCCCCGGAGTCGGCAACAGAATTAGTGGCCAATGCCCGCAATCCTAAAGGCCCATCGGGCATCGACTACGTAGCCGGTCTGATGTCATCGTTCGTCGAGTTTGGTGGCACCGATCCAACGTTGCGCACCGGCATTGCCGACTTCGAGGGTTGCCGCGTTGTTGTGATCGCCAGCGACCGTCATGCCGGCAACGGGCTCACCACCGTCGATGGATTCAAGGGGGCGAACCGGGCCATGAAGGTGGCCCAGCAGCTCGGGCTTCCACTGATCACCTTTGTAGACCTATCCGCTGACCCGTCGCCGGAGAAAGCCAACATGGCACGTGCCATCGGCAAGGCCATGAAACGTATGGGCAATCTTTCGGTGCCGAAGGTTTCGTTTGTTGTCGGAGAAGGCGGCAGTGGCGGGGCGCTGGCCCTGACGAACGGCAACCTCCACCTTCTGGAAAACAGTTCCTTTTTTGCCGTCATCGCTCCCGAGTTGGCCGAAGCGATCAAGTCAAAGAGCTTGACCGGGGTCGACATGGCCGAGCTGATGCGACTGCAACATCACCAAGCGATCGAGCAGGGTTGGCTGAGTTCGGTCGTGGCAAATGACTACCGGGCGATAGCCGATGCTATCCGCACTGGTATAGAAAGCCCCGACCGCGCTCAAGATCGCTACGCGCGCGCGACTGACCTTGCCCTCGACCATTCCGCCAATGGTGCCGGGCCCTCCCTCAGCCTGATCTGATGGCGTCGGGGGCGCGTTCGGGTGGCAACCTCTTCACCCGGCAGAGTCAGCATGGCGTGCGCGTGTGGGCTCATCGCGGAGGTGGTCACGAAGGACCTTCCAGCGTTATTCGCACCATGAGGGAGACCCTTGACAAACACCCGGGCGTGGCATTGGAGTTGGACCTGCAACGGACGGCTGACAACGAAATAGTGGTCTTCCATGACGCCAAGGTTGACAATCTTACGGACAATCGTGGGCCGGTCCGATCGTTCACTTACGACCAGCTAAGGGTTATGGATCCTTGCTATTGGTGGACGCCAGGGGCGATCTTCGACCATGACGCAACAGACTTTCCGTTGCGCGGCAAGGCGAGGAGTGACTCCACTCTGCGGATTCCGCGCTTGATCGACGTCCTGCGTGCATTCCCCAACACAACGATAAGTCTCGACCTCAAGGCCGGAGGCATGGAGAGAACTGTGGCAGCCATCCTCCAGGAGACGGGGACCGAGGACAACGTTGTCGTCCAGTCGTTCTCCGAAAGCAGGGTGCAGGGCTTCCGTAGAGTCGCCGGGCGCACTGCGACTGGTGGCGGCGTTCGACGAGCTCTATGGCTGAGTGTCGCTCCTCAGGTCGGCACGTCGCCCGACGCCGGCGGTCATGCGCTTGTCTCACCGCCCGAGCGAATCGGCCCGCTGCGTTTGCCAAAATTTGTTGTCGACGCGCTGCACCGAAAGAACCTCGGGGTTCATGTCTGGACGGTAAATGATCTCGCCATGCTCGACTACCTGCTCAAGATCGGTGTCGACGGAATAGTTACCGACGTTCCCTCCCACATCGTCCCCGTAGTGCAGGAGTACAACGCATCGTTGGATCTAAGCGATCCAGGTCGCGACTCACTCTCATAGAACGGGCCCCTTCGTAAACCGGCCGGCCCTGCCCGCTTGACGGGCTGTTGTATTACTGGAGAGATGGCATCCAACAACCCCTACGCGTTCGAAGGTAGCGACAAAGCGGCTGAGCGGCTCCGCGCCGCATACCGCACACGCTCGGTTCAAGAGGCCCTGGGGATTTCAATAGACACTGCGGTACGACTCTCGGAATGGGCGCCTGCCATACATCGGTTGGCAGGACTCCTTAGCAAGGCCGGTGAGTCGATAAGAAGCCACGAGCGAAAGCTCAGCCAATCACGGGAGGCGCTCCAAACGGGCCTTAACCGTTTCGGGCAGCAAGGTGGTCTCGCTGAAATTGCGACAGCGGCCGCCGGCTTCACCAGGCTTTTGCCACCTCTCGACAGAAGTGCACAGCTCCTTGACACGATGACGAACGACCGTTCTCCTCTTCCGGAACAAGTAAAAGGGCAGTCCAGGACCTTGAGCGGCGACATGCAGGTAGTCCTCGAGACTCTGCCCGAGGTCGCGCAATCGGTCGGCAAAATACACGGTGCTGTGTCATCGCGGAGTGGGTTACAGGAGGTGCTGGAGGAGATGGCGTCTACCAGCAGGGGCCTGCGAGGCCTGAACGACATCGTGGCCGAAGGGCTCGCTGCTGTTGCGGGAATCGCAACAGTGTCCGTGGCAACGGACCGAACGTCTCGGGACCCCCAAGTTCTCCTCTTGGAGCGACTGGTTGCCGACGTTCAGCACGGGGCTAGGGCGATCCTCGCGGGAGGCCGGGAACTGGAAACCCTTAACGCGCTCGGGGAGGCGGAGGTCAATTTGGCTGTCGAACGGACTGTCGCGGGGGAAGTCGATACAGCGGTTAGGGGAGTGAAGACACAGCTCTCCGGAAGAGGCGATGACATTCGGAAAATCGCCCGTGAGGGCGAGCAATCAGGCGAGTTTCCCAGGGGCGCCGTAGGCATTGGCAATGGATTGTCGGCTCACGCCCGAGCCCTGAAGGTTGCCCAGGCCAACCTCGCTCAGCTAGAGCGCCGGGTAAGGCAGGATGATGTGACTCTGGAGACCTTCGCCGGCAACGCGGACGAACTTGGTTGGCAGGTCGCGAAGCAGGGCAAGAAACTGGATGCACTCTCAGAGGTGGCGGACAGGATCCTGGGCCCGGCCGACAGAATTTGTGGGATCACGCACCCGGCGCTCAACAATAAGCGACGGGCTGATTCCATGAAGGACGAAGCCCACCGAGCTATCCGGGCTGACGTAGAGCGGCGCATCGAGGCAGCGGATCCACTTATTGCTGGAGTTGTTGACCTGGAGAAGTTCGGCGGCCTGGAACCACGCCAAAAGGAGGCAGTGATCCGAGCCCTTGTCGACGAAGAAGGTTTTGCCCTTGTCTACGGGGACGGAGGCCTTGACATGCTACGGAGTGGTCGCGTTCGCCCGAGAATGGATGACACGATTCGCCACGTCGCCGATGTGGTCGCCTCCAATGCTGCGGCGCAGGAGAAAGCGCCGGGAGTCCTTCTTCCAATCACGCCCCGCGAGCTGCGTGCCGAACAGGGTCAAAGCCCGGAATTTGCTTAACGACTGTAGGGCCAAGATTTGTTTCCCGACCGCAGCCGGCGGAGAGGACTTGAGACGTGACGCTTGACGAGTTGTGGCCGCTATTCGGTCTGAAAATCGAGACGCCCAGACTGGAGCTGCGCATTCCGTCCGACGATGACATTGCCGGGCTCGTGTCGCTGATTCCCCAGGGAATCCACC
>Ga0136611_10004101_pt1 | contig 10199 bp, 9 predicted proteins | sample AntDrymUQ2232306_2_FD_106645 | JGI IMG/M metagenome (GOLD analysis project Ga0136611, IMG submission 106645) | Polar desert sand microbial communities from Dry Valleys, Antarctica - metaG UQ223 (23.06) | ecosystem: Environmental > Terrestrial > Soil > Desert | place: Antarctica: Dry Valley... | reverse complement strand
CTATGGTGGTGGCGGCGGCGGCGGCGGCCATAGCGGTGGGGGCGGCGGTTACGAGCGCCGCTAAGCCAGCATTACTCCTTTTTCTCAGAATCGAACAGGGGCGCGTCGGCAACGGAGCGCCCCTCTTCGTTTGCGCCAACTCACGCCGGAACCGTCTCCAGCCGCTCTGCGGCAAGGAGAATGCCCGCTGCTTTATCGAGCGTCTCCTGCCATTCCTGCGCCGGGTTTGAATCCGCGACAATCCCCGCTCCGACGTGGAAGTGCACGCGTCCGTGTTCGGCGATAACGGTGCGAATGGCGATGTTGAACTGAGTCTCGCCATTCAAGCCGAACCAGCCGATCGCGCCCGTGTAGAGGCCGCGCGGCACCGGCTCGAGCTCGGAGATGATTTCCCGCGCCCTTCGCTTCGGTGCTCCAGTGATTGACCCCCCCGGAAAACACGCAGCTAAGGCGGTCACGTGATCTACTTCGGCGCGCAGCCGCCCTTCGACGGTGGATACGAGATGAAAGACGTGCTCATGGCGCTCCAACTGCAGCAACTCGCGAACAACGACGCTCCCGTATTCGCAGATCTGCCCAAGATCGTTGCGCTCGAGGTCCGTGATCATTACCAGCTCGGCGACCTCCTTCGGCGAGGTAATCAGATCATAAGCTGACTTCTCGTCCGCCTTCGGCTCTCTGCGACGCGGCCGCGTGCCTTTAATCGGACGGGTGCGGATTGCGCGATCGGAAATCCGCAAGAAGGACTCCGGCGAACTCGAGAGAATCGCTCGTCCGCCAACCTCCAGGAACGCCGCGAAAGGCGCAGGCGAATAGTGGCGCAAGCTCGCGTAGAACGGGAACGGATCTCCAGACCATCCCGCAGTTAGTCGATGCGCGAGGTTCACCTGATAGATATCGCCTGCCGCGATGTATTCCTGCCCGCGCGCGACCCTCTCGAGGTAGCTGTCGCGGGCACATTCGCGCGTGAAGTGCAGACGCGCGGAGGCGCGGGGCCCCCTCTGCCTGGCGCTCGCAATTCGCGAACCGAGGTCGCCCGATTCATGCCAGCTCGCGTCGGCGTGACGATAGACGACCGTTTCCTCATAAAGGCCGAAACAGAATCCGCCGTCATATTCCACCCAGCCCGCGATGATCCCCGCAGGGCCGCCGAAATCCACGGTGTCACGAATCTGATGCGCTGCGACGAACTTGCGCAAAGCTTCGCCATCATCCCGCAAATTCCCGCGCAAGATCCGCTGCGGATCAGCAGCGACAATCGAGATCGCGCCGGGTGAGTCGAGCGAGCTGTCGAAGAAAACGGAATCACCGAGCGCACGTGCTCGCATCGCTACTTCAACGGGTGCAAGGCAGAGCGCCACTGGCCGCAGGGCAGTTCGCGCAGTGATCGGCACGCGCGGCGCTTCCACGAGAACTGTGCACTTTTCAAACGGAATCTTCGTCGTTACTATCGGCTCGCCCATGCACCTGCACCGCACCCTGCCCCTTCTCTTCGCGCTCTCGTGCCTCAGCTCTTCCGCGTTTGCACAAGACGCTCCCCGCCCACAGCTCCGACCGACACCTCCGTCGCCTCTCGCTCCGCCAGCGGAGCCGGAACCCTCCCCCGAAAACATCGATCCGCTCCCGCTCATCCCTGAGGATCTCGAACCAGCGCCGATGCTGGAGCCGAGCGTTCCCGCGGAGCTGAAGCCGAAGAAGCCCAGCCAAGCCGAAGGCGAGTTGGCGGCGAGAATTCGCCTTCGCGAAGCGAAGACTCGCGCGTTGCGTGATTCGCGGATTCAGGCGGAGTGGGATCGTGCACGATCGGCGCGAACCGCGCTCGAAAAGCGCGAGGCGTTGAAAAGCTACTACACCATGCTTTACGATCGCATCGCGAAGCTCGACTCCACCCTCGCCTCCCGGGTCGCAGTGCTACGACATGCGTCGATAAAGCGGATCACGCAGCGCAACATTGATTCGACTGATCCCATCGAACGGGCGATCGGCGATGAGCGGGATCGGTAGTAACTTTAGTTTGAGCAGCCCCGCGCCCCGCGCTAGCCTCCGACCCCATTCGCCAGGGCGCATTCGTCTAGAGGCCTAGGACACAGCCCTCTCAAGGCTGTTACACGGGTTCGAATCCCGTATGCGCTGCGAGTATTCAAGAGGGTTGCGGGGTGACTTCCGGAATCGCGTGACAGATCCGTGACAAACGGCGAAGGTCGTGGCGTGAAATCGAAGCGCCTCGAGGTGAAGGACGGCAGCATTAGGATTCCGATCTACGAGTTCGCCGACGGCAGGTTTTGTGTCGATACGGTGCTCGGGGAAACGCGTAAACGGATCACGCGCAGCTCGGTCGAAGCCGCTACCGTTGAAGCTTGCGCCTGATCGCGCAAATCAAAGGCGCTCGCGTTGATGAGAAGCTCCTTACGCAGTCTCAAACTGAAGATTACCTTCTCTCAAAAGCCAAGCTGGAGAAATACGGGGTCTCCCTTCTCACTGTCGTGGAGCAGTGGATTGCAAATCACGAGCGCGCGAAGAGCCTGGTTCACCGGAGCGTTCCTGATCTTGTCGAGGAGTTTCTCGCGGAAAAGAAACTCGAAGGGGCAGGCTCGTTGCATCTAGCGGACCGCAGATCGCGAATGCGCATGTTTGCGAAGGTCTTCGTCGGTAGGATTGACCGGATTACGACGGCAGAGGTCAAACTTTGGTTGAGGGACAATGGGGGAAGTCGGCGCACGCAGAGGAATCACCGCAATGCCATTTTGCAGCTCTTCCGCTTCGCGCGCGCCAAAGGCTGTCTGCCCAAGAACGAACCGACCGCTGTTGACGAAGTTGCAGTTGCAGGCGGTGACGAAGGCGGCATCTGCATCTATTCCGTCCCCGAGATGCGGGAGCTTCTTGCGCATGCTCCGCCGCGTCTAATGCCGTTTTTTTGTCTTGGGGCCTTCGCTGGCCTTCGTAGCCAAGAAATCATGCGCCTCGAATGGCGTGACGTGAAATTCGGGCAGCATTTTATCGAAGTGACGGCAGCAAAATCGAAGACCGCATCACGCCGACTGGTCCCCCTGCTGCCTGTTCTCAAAAAGTGGCTATTCCCGTTCCGGGCCAGCTCGGGGCGCGTGGTGGAATATTTCCACAACGCGGGGTTGATCCGTGCGCGTAGCGCATTTTGCAGATCGGGCATCAAGACCAATGGAAAAGCTGTTCCGTTCCAGTGGAAGCCGAACGCGTCGCGCCACAGCTACGCCTCGTATCGCATTGCGGACATCAAGGACGCCGCGCGAGTGGCCCTCGAGATGGGCAACTCGCGTCGATGCTTTTTCGAACTTATCGGGAACTCGTAACCGAAAAGCAGGCAAGAGAGTGGTTTTCAATTTTCCCGCAGTCCACCGGAGAGACGCCCTGCAAACCGATTGTTCTGGAGAAGGCGGACGCTGACCGTGCGGCGGCTTAACTCGGCTTGTGCCGGAATTGCTCCATAAAATCGGCGAGTTCATCTAGCCGGTAGCGCACGAGGTGCGTGCTCACCTTGCGGGGGTGAATGTAGCCGAGCCGGACCCACTCCTTCAGCTGCGTCTCGCCGACGGAAAGGAATGTGCACGCGCCTTTGAAATCGACGTATCGGGCATAGTTGGTGACGCGTGCGAGCTGTTTTTCCACCGCCTCGGTCACCGCACGCACCAACAAATCGTCTGGGATTTCGAGGCGGAGCATGGTTCTCGTGCCTGGCAGAGCCGTAAGTTAATGAACTCCGCGCGCTGGTGCCCCAGGTCACACCCCAGCCTGCTCCGGCGGACACGCCTTCTGGCCTTTTCCAGATACACGCGCGCTGCGATTCACTGCCCGCGTTGCTGGCATCTCATTCTGCCGCGCCTGGTATTTTCGAAAGATTTCCGCTGCATCAGGCACGAGGGACTTTGGATAAAGATGATCAACGTCCACGGGGGCCGCGCCCTGTGGCTGCAACACGATGAGTTCATCATCCGATCGGCTTCCGTCATCGCGAAATCCCACGGCCGCTGCGAGTCGCGGGTCCTTCCTCAGCGCTCCGACCGTGAGCTTGCCAACGGGGAAGCTGTCTCGACGTTGCAGCTCATCCACTCCGTCGATCAAAAGGATCTGTTTTGATGCCTCCAGTAGACGCTCGCGAGCAAGGTGCACGGCGAGCGCGGTTTTGCCCACACCTGCGGCGGATTGGATCAAGCACACCATTGGCGCAAGCAGCTCGCGGACACGCTCTTCGTCGATGGGTTCGGGGTCCTTGCATTGGAACCGTTCAAAGGTCTGCGCGGTATACGGCTCGCCGGTAAGGTCGACAGCCTCTGCCCAGTTTTCGGCGATGCAATCCGGCCACGCGCCCGTGACACGCATGACGCGTTCAGCAAGCTCGCGAGTAGCGGGCCGCTCCCCGAGCTCGACTGCCTGCACGTAAGCCCGAGAAAACCCGGTTAGCGCGGCAAACCGGTCCTGCGAAAGCCCCGCCGCTTCCCGGATCCTGCGCAGCGGAACGTTCTGCCTGGCAGCGCGCGGTCGTGTTGATCTCGTCTTGGTCATGGGGTATGCCACAGCAGGCAGCCTACATTGTCAACAAACCCTTTGACGCCGCCTTTGAATGCCTACACTGTCGGCCTTCATGGAGCACCTGATGTGGGAACCGCAGATCGGAAAGCCAGAGACGACGCGTCAGCCAGACGGTGCCCCTGAACATTTTTCTCAGTGTTTGAGGAAATGCGACTCGCCCCGATGGGGATCGGGACGAGCGCGGCCATCATGGCGAACCCAATAACGTGCCGTCATTACCAGTGAGGAGCACGCCACCGGGATCACACCCATCAGTGCGATTGCCGGCACAGCCTATGAGACGGGACCCGGATGATGCAAGGGAGCAGTGCGTCTCGGCTTTAACATTCCGCGCTCGGCACAGATGCCCGCGCGAGATCCGAGCCGCATCATCAATTCGCCGCCGCCGCTGAACTCGCTGACTTCAAAACGGGGAATCTACCGCGGAGCCGCCGAACAGATCGAAGCGCGAGCACTCCCCGTAACGCTTGCCGCCCGGTCCGAAGCCATCCTTCCAACCTTCGATTGCCGTTCGCATCTCCAAGAACGTCGCGAGGTTCATACGCTCGAAAAAGCCGCGCCTTCCGCTCCATCCGAACGCCTCTTTGGCGGCGCGGTAAATCCGCGAGAATCGAGAGTCGGAAATCACGTCTTTGACGCGCGTCCAGTCCCAGTCACCAAACCCAGCCCAGAGGCGCCAACGCTTCAAACACTCCGGGCGCTCTTTGCTCAGATACTTCGCGAGGTAGCCGGCACGCTCCAGCGGGATTCGCATTACATGAACGCGCCCCCAGCCGGCCTGGGTGGCGAGCTTGCGCGCTTGGTTCACGTCCAGAAAACGGTTCGTGACCAGGTGAACGTGAAGTCCGTGTGACTCGTGCAGCTCAAATACGCGGAGCCCACAAAGTCCGGTGAACGTCTTTACGAGCAACGTCAGAAGATGATTCCACTTCTTCCGCGTTTTCTTCACGTCGAGCGCTTCCTTGAACGTGAACGTCCACATGAAGAGCGGCCGCTTCCCCAACGTTTGCGTAGCGAATTGGTAGGCGGCTTTGCTCTTGGTCACAGGGTCCTTGGAGTTGTTTGAAGTATGACAAGATTAGGGCGCCGCCGCAGGCGCGCCTGCCGGCGCGCCAAGCGGCGGCACGCCGAACTCGATGAGCTCAGGGAGAGCGGTTCGCATCCGAGCGTGAAGGAAGCCGTGCTTCCGTTCGATGCTGTCTAGATCGAACGCATAGCGCCTGCCCTTCTCGACTCCCACGGGCACTTGCGCGGGATCAGTGACGCCGCGTGGTGCGAATCGGATGATCTTCGCGATCTCGTATGCCCCGTTATGCGGCAGTTCGACGAAATAGGTAATGCGAAGGATTTTTGCCGAGAGGCCGGTTTTCGTATCCACGAACCCCGTCTCTCCCACGTCCGCGGCGCGCACTTCGCCAACCAGGATGAAGTGCCCCAGGAGCATCCGGCGCAACAGCTCTTCCGGAGTCATCGCGTTCCACCTTTACCCGTCCGCACGATTGCCAGCACCGCCGATCGCAGAGCATCGGAAAGCAGAGGCCAGCCGGCGACGACCTCGCTCAGCTCGGCGAACGGATCGGCGGGAGTTGCGCGTATGGTTGCGTCCCCCGCCTGCGAAGCTCCATTTTGCGTGCTTTTCCGGTAGGTTCGAATCCTAGTGAGGCAGCCATTTCCGGGTCGCGTTTAGAGCGACGGGATGGGCGCAGGGGAGCGGCGGACTTACGCGTGACCCTCTTGCTGAGGCGTCACAGCACCTGCTGGATCAGCTTCGGGTTTCGGCTCCGGAAGCCAATGCGTGAGGACGGCTCCGACCAGCGCATACGCGCCAGCGACGAGTGCTCCCATGAGCGCGATCTTTTCCGGCGATGGCGGCTTCGATTCCGAAAGGGTGATCGTAAACCAGGCTGCGGCGGTGCCGATCACGCGCCCGCCGATATTCGCGGCGAAGCTTTCACCAGTCCCACGAAGGTGCAGGGGAAAAACGAGCGGGATGTAGTTCCCCCAGAAGGAGAACTGCGCGACGGTGAACAGGCCGGCGAGGAAGATGCCGACCCGGATCAGGTTGAGCGTGTCGCCGTGGAGATTACCGGCAACCCACCAGAAGAAGAGCGGCACAAACAGCAGCGCCGGAATCTGGAAGAGGCGCAGCAGATTCCGCCGACTGACGATGTGGACGGCGATGAACGCGAAAAGCACGCGCCCAACAAGCCCGCCAGTTTCCTGTGCTGACGAAACCTTCGCGACCGCTTCATCAGATGCGTTCATCCCGACCTGCCGCTTTTGCGCGGGAGTAAGCTCCGGCTTCCCGGCAGTTCTGGCCTCCATCGCGGCCTTGCCAACGGCACTCTTCGCAGTCGCGACAATCTCTTTGTGCCCGCGTTCTCCTGGGGTGCCGATTGCAGCCGCACCGATGATCTGGGGGAGCTGTTGAATGGCGCCGAAGGCAATCCCGTAGCTCGCCGCGAAAACGAGGGTGGTGATGATCGTCGTTCGAATGAGCCCCGGACTGAAGAGCTCTGCGATGCTCGGACGTTGCAGCTGCCCTGCCGCGCGTTTCGCTTCCCATTCCGGAGACTCCGGCAGGAATGGTCGGATGAGGATCAGCGGCAGCGCCGGGATAACGCCGGAGATCAGCGTGTAGCGCCATGCCTCATGGTCGCCATGAATCGCCGGCAAGCTGAGCGCCCACTTGGCCGCCGCGATATTCGCCCCGGCGACCATGATCCCGCCCAGCGACGAGAATGCTTGCGTGTAACCAAGCACCTTCTCCCGCTGCTTCGGCTCACGGAAGATCTCGGCAAGCCAGGCAACGGCGGCGACGAATTCAACACACACCCCGATGAAAACGAGGCAGCGAAAGATCAGGAGTTGTGGCAGCGATGTCGCGAAACCGGCCGCAAAGGCGGAACCCGCGTAAAGAAGAATGCTGAAGGTCAGGACGCGCCGCCTTCCAAGCAGGTCCGTAAGATACCCCCCCAACAAACCGAACACACCGCCGGCCAAAGCAGGCACAAAAAACAACGTGCGCGCCCAGTTCACATACTCAGCTCCCCCCGGCAACCACAGTGCCATTGCGTCTGGTCTCGCCATCCCGCTGTTCACGAGAGCTTCAACGTGCGGGACGCTGAGCGCCGCCAGGGCCGGCTTGATGATCAACGGCAGCATCAACAGCTCGTAGATGTCGAAGGCAAAACCGATCGCCGCGATCACGCAGATCAGCCACTGAGTCGAAGTGAGGCGCGGGGCGTTCATCGTGGTGCTTGGGCTAGGACGCCGCGTAGGTGCTGATCTCGACGCTCAGAGCCAGATACTCTTGGGACGCGATCCGCGAAGCCCTACTTCCTCTGCTTTGTGGCGGGCTTCTTCTTTGCAGAAGCCGGTTTTTCTTTAGGCGCAGGCTTCGCCTCTGCCGCCGGCTTTGTTTCGGTCGCAGCCTTCGGCTCAGCAGCAGCCTCGGGCGGAGGTTCCGCAGCCGCAGGAGCGGCCGGTTCTGCCGCATCTTTCCCGCCAGCTGCGACCGCGAAAAGATGCGTCTGCGACCCGATGAAGAGGGCGCCGTTCGCCACGATGGCGGTGCTATAGACGGCGGCGCTCGCATTGATTTCCGCGAGAAGCTTCTTCTCTTTCGCCGCGGCGAAGACGAGCACATCACCGTCCTCGTCACCGACATATACCTTCCCGTCGGCGAGAAAGGTTGAGCCCCACATGTGCGCCTGCATATCGTGCACCCAGTTCTCCTTCCCGGTCTCCGCATCGAGGCAGTAAACAAACCCGCTATAGTCGGCAATGAAGAGCAGACCCGTCTCTGGATCGATGCTCACCGTCGAGATCGACCGCTTGATTTTCCGGTAATCCCAAATCAATCCGGTCTTGGTAATATCTCCTGTCTTCGTAGCATCGACACATACAATGCGTCCGACGCCCTCGCCGTGCTCCGGATCCTGCCCGATGGCGACATAGACGCGGTTTTTGTAAAAAACGGGCGTTGAGTTGATTTCGCTCGGCCCCTCCGCCGCCGGATACTTGATCGGCTTACCTGCTTTGTCTTTCTTGTATTCCTCTGGAACGGCATCGAACCACCAGACCTTCTTGATGTAATTGGCGTCCCCTTCCTTGGTCGGATTCACATCGAGCGCGTAGAGCACTCCGTCGCCTCCTCCGAAGTAAACGTGCGCCTTCTCGTTCACGACACCGATGGACGGGCTGGTCCACTGGCCGTGTTTGATGTTGTTGCCAATCTGCGCATCGTCCTCGCCGAGGAGTTCGCCGCTCTTCGCATCCAGACAAATGAATGAAGGACTAAGTGGTGACGGGATATTGACGTGGGTCCAATCCTGGCCGTTCGAGGTGCAGACATAGACCTTGTCCTCCCACACGATGGGAGAGCTGTTGGAGGCGTTATGCGGAAAAACGCCAAGTTCGTCCATCATGTCATAGCGCCAGAGAATATCGGCGTCTTTTGCAGTTACTTCGACCGGCGGCTTATTTGGCCCGGGCATGTATTTCCCCTCGTCCTGGAACGGCCCCTGGTTGCCGTTGCTCTGGCCGTTTAAGTCGAGGCAAACCACCTCACAGCGGCTGGTGACGAGATACACCCGGTCACCTTCAACGAAGGGTGAGCTGAGAATTCCAAGGAACTCCCAATCATTGACTTTACCGCTCGCGAGCTTCGGAACGGTGAACTGCCACAGGAACTCGCCGGTATACTCATCGAAGCAAAGCAAGACCGACTTATCGTCCTTGAAGCGTGGGTCGCGAGGACTGGCGTTGTTCGTGCCGACCAACACTTTGCCGCTCGCGACTACCGGGTTGCCATAGGTCTGCGAGCCAAGCTTTACCGCCCACTTGATGTTCTCGGTCCCGGTAAGGTCAACCTCTTCACTGTTTGGCTTGAAAGGAATCGAGTAAGTCCCCTTCTCGTCGCGCTTGCCAAAAGCCACCTGCATCCCTTTTGCCGGCGAATACATGTTCCGGCCCGGATCGCTCCCGCCCCATGAAGGCCAGTCTTGAGCGAAAGTGGACGTGATTCCCCAAAGTGCGGTGACGGTAAAGAGTGCGGCAGTTTTCATGGAAAAAGAGATGGCGGGTGAATGATTCGCTCGCGCGATAACATGCGATTCAGGGGTTGCAGCTGGCAGCGCTGGTTACTTTCCGGCCGTTTTCGGCGCGTCATTCGCAGTCACGGAGATGTTATCAATCCACGCGCGTTGCTCCTGCGGGGTGAAGGCGAAGAAGCCGGGGCATCCCTGGGTGTGCGCGGTTTTGTGCGGGACTTCTATGGCCCACGGCTCGGGTTCGGCTTCACCTTTCGGCCACGCCTTTGCCCGCACCACACCGGAGCCATCCGCGGCGACATCGACGCGCGCTTTGAGCCGATACCACTGGTTCGGGCTCACTTTGAAGGGCACGCTTTCGCGGATGCGCTCCTGGTTCGAGCTGACCTCGAGCTGCTGACCATTGCCTTTCATCACGATCAGGTAACGCTGATTGATCAACCCGATCTCGCTCATTTTCCGGCGGTTCCCTTCGGTCATCACGTCAGCCTCGATCGTGTAATTCCGCGAAGTCGGGTGCCCGATAAAGATCTGTCCGCGCTGGAAAAGCTTGTGATCAATGGTTTTGCAAAGCGCCTTGTT
>Ga0136611_10004100_pt1 | contig 10201 bp, 10 predicted proteins | sample AntDrymUQ2232306_2_FD_106645 | JGI IMG/M metagenome (GOLD analysis project Ga0136611, IMG submission 106645) | Polar desert sand microbial communities from Dry Valleys, Antarctica - metaG UQ223 (23.06) | ecosystem: Environmental > Terrestrial > Soil > Desert | place: Antarctica: Dry Valley... | reverse complement strand
CTTTGCCACGTCCAGGAGCCGGCCACGCGGGTCGCCTGGCCACTGACTGAGGATCAAGAGAACATTAGAGTATGAATACTGGTGAACGTGAGCGGCCATGAGGGCACTCGAAATCGCCGCTCGTCCGGATGGCCGCGACGCCGGCCTTCAGCTGCTGCAGGAGGAGTGCGGCGGTTCCTCACACTCGACCTGCTAGCGGTGCTGCTCGTTGGCTGTCTGATGCTTGGACTGTTGCATGGTTAGAACCCTCCCGTCGTGCTATGAGTCCGCCGATGGCGCCGGGTCGCTCCCAGCCCGGCGCCATGCGTGGATCGCTCGTGTTAGCGATCCGTGCGGGGTTTCCATGGTTGAGCCGATGTGTCGGGGACTTGAACTGGCTGCGGTGGCCGACGAATGGGTTGCCGCGTGGCCAGATGTGGAGCAGGCGGCGGCGTGCCTGGCGTCGGCTGCGCCTCGCCCACATCTCGCTCGTTCTCCGCTGCGACTGCTGGCATGGGACGATCGAGCAGGATCAGGTCGTCGAGGATGATCTCGACATTGGAGCGCGGCTCACCCGTCTGCCCATCTTCCCAGCGGGAGGTATAGAGCCGACCGGCGACGTACACGCGGCTGCCTTTGTGCAGAAACTGCGCGGCAATCTCGGCCAGCTTGCCCCAGGCGGTGCAGCGACTCCACTCCGTCACGGTCTGCTCCTGGCCATCGGCATCCGTCCAGTGCCGGCTCGTGGCGACGCTGAATGTCGTGCGGGCGGCGCCGACGTCGGTGTACATCACGGTCGGGTCAACCCCAAGGTGGCCAATCAATTCCACGCAATTCAGATCCTTCACGGTCGATTCCTCCTTCGTAGCTCCTAAAAACAGGAAAGCACGTTTGCTTTCCCCAAGGAAAAACGAAGAAACCGGGGGTGAATGGCGGCAAGGGCGCATCAAGCCGCAGGCGGGCCGCGTTCATCGTGACCCTTGCGCCAGAGGGGGCGAAGCCACCTTAATGAGCGCGTCGCGCAGCGACACCATGCTGCCGCAGGCATTTTCCAGAGAACGGTGTCAACGAGCACGATGGTCCACATCGGCGCGATGAAGGGCAGGTGCAGAGAGCTCAGGAGGTGGTGCACCTCATCGACGCTGAGAAAGTCGCCGGAGTTTTCCGAGGAGCACAGCGTCTGTTTGGGAGCAGCATCGCCAGTTGAGGGACTTTTGAGGTCAGGCTGATGATGCATGAAGCAGCTTCCATCTTGTCACGGTCCAGCCTAAGCCAAGACATACTTGTGAATGGTGATCACAAAGGCTGGGGATGGGGTCCGTCTCCACGATGACGAACGTTGACACGGCCCTGGCGCGCAAAACTGGGCTCTAGACACACGCTCGTCCAGAGCGTATTATGTTCCTATTCTTCCGCTCTCATCGCGAGAGCATGCCAAACTAATTCATGACCACCTTTACACATACGAGTCCTTCCGCTTGGCCGAATACCGGAGCTGTTTAGCGCATTGGCAAGCGATTTTGCTTTTTGCTTCACGCTCACTGTCGGCCACGACGAAGGGTTCTCCCTCGTTCTTGGTGAATCGAAACGTGCTCAGGCGGCATGCATCACACGCAAGCGAAGCAGGTCAAAGTTCGCTCGCCCATACATCGAGCGTTTCACGAGCTTCAGGCGATGCACCTGGCCTTCGACTTGACCCTGGCTCCAGGGATGCTCCAGCGCCGCTCGAATCGCAGCCTCATCGTTGCGGAAATTCCGTGCGAATTGACGTACTTCGCGCACTGAACTTGCATGAGCGCTGCTCATCCACTCGTCAAATGCTGCGGCAAGCTGATCTCGGACCATCTGCGTGAAACGCTCGCTCAAGTGAAACACATGCTCCAATTCAGCATGAAGAGAACGTATTTCCTTCAAGATGGTTGTGTCTTCATCACTCCGCTTAGACGCACGCATGAGGAAGAGATTGCCGGCAGCACGCGGCGTTATCGGCTCCTGTTTTGCCAGTTTTGGAAGCCACGGAAGACTGAGCCCCTCGTCACGCCGAAGTTGGGCCACAAACATCGACACCAGCGGACGAGTGCCGTGAAATCCATGCGTCTGAATCTCTCGGTAGAGTTGTGCTCCGTTTCGACACCCTTCCACCCAACGAGCACGCAAATATGGTTCATATGCTGCGACAAGGCGGCGGCGTCGTGGATGCGCTTTCATATGTGGACACTCGGTCGCATGGGCATACTTCATGACCGTTCTATAGTGCAGATGAAGGTCACGCGATATGTCCTTGAGCGTTGCCCCTTTTGCATGGCGCTCACGGATCGTCGTCCATTGTTCAAACCGGTTGCGTTGAACCTGTTCACGTCGAGCATCCACATATAACCGTCGCCTATTGACACGTTTCGGAGGTAAGAGGTTCACTGCGGGCGTGTCATTCGGCAGTGTCTTTGTACGCTTGACCTGTCGCAATAGGGAGTGATGTCGCCGCATGATACGCTCGACCACCTCAGCCCAGTTGTGGATCAGATGCCACCGATCAGCAATATGGAGTGCGTCGGGCGCACCAGCTTTGCCGCCCGTTGTGTACCGCTCACCTCGGTCACGTGAGATGATTTCGACGCCAGGGCGGGCTTCCAACCACGCCTGAAATGTCTCGGCGTCTCGGTCTGGGAGCAGGTCAACGACACGATGGGTTTCAAGATCGACGAGAATCGTGCCATAGTTCGCGCCTTTGCGTTTCGCCCAATCATCCACTCCGAGCACGCGAGGGGTGGAATGTGCTGGTACAGAAGATTGGCGCATCATGCGAATGAGTGTCGCAGGGCTGGTCGCCATGCCGAGCCGTTGAGTGAGACGAGCACCCGCTTCTCCGCCGACGGCAAAGGCGATCATCTGAAGAATGTCAGACAAACGAACAGTTTTGCGGGCCAGTGGTCGTACAACACTGGGAAGACGCTCAGTAAAAATGCGTTGCCGACATGACGATATCCGGCAGAAGAATTTTCGTACATGAAGGATAAAGCGGACGGCGTAGCCGCCCCATGGTAGGTCAGCGGGCATGCGCGTATAGCGACTATGAACGGCAGAGGACGAATTTCCACATTGTGGACAAAGCGCATCGACCTGTTCCGTGCGAAGCTGTACGATGAGGGTCTGATTGTCGAGTTCTGCCTGTTGGAAGCGCAGTCCCGGAAACCGTGGGAGCAGTGCCGTTGGAAACGAGGATAATTGTCGAGACATATGAAGTACTACGTATACATGCTGGGACCAGTTCACCAAGAACGAGGGAGAACCCTTCGTCGGGGTCTCCCTCGCTCTTGGTGATTCAACGTAACTACGCCTTGGAACGGTGAAGTACAGTGGGTCTGCTTGGCCAATGGGTAGGGAAACAGGGAGTTCAGGGTATGCAGGCCAATGACGTCGTTCAAATTGTTACATGGTTAGAAGCAGTCGGCATCTCAGTCTGGCTGGACGGTGGCTGGGGCGTGGATGCACTGGTCGGGCGGCAAACGCGCCCGCATGACGATCTGGATGTCGTCATTGCGACGGAGGATGCCGGACATGCCCTGCGCCGTCTAGAGGCGCAAAGTTTTGCCTTGACAGTGGACGAACGACCGACGCGCTTCGTCCTCCGCGATCCTCGCGATCGACGCATTGATTTCCATCCCGTTACCTTTGATGTTGAGGGTGGTGGCGTTCAGCACCTGCAGGACGGCAGAACGTTTCGCTACCCTCCAGAAGGGTTTCATGGGAGTGGCTCGATCGATGGACATGTCGTGCGTTGCCTGAGCGCAGAGGTACAAATGCTGTGCCACACCGGGTATGTGCCAGATCACAATGATCATCATGATGTTGCTCTGCTCCATACGCGGTTTGGATTGCCGCTTCCACTGGGCTATGGGCCGGGATGACTTCCACACGTCTGAGAAACTGTTTAATAAGGTCATACTGGTGCCAAACGAGCCGTCGGCCTATCTACTGCTACAACTACGGTACCCAGAACTCTGCGGAGCCAGGTTCTGCATGAGCTGGGGGACCACAATTGCCACTGGTCCAGTGACACACGCTCTGTGCAATCTAGCGAAGCGAGCAGGAAAAAAGATCTGCTCATGAGCACCTTGAGGCGATGTCATGCACTGAGGAAGCGATCCCTATCAAAACGCTGGCACTCTAGCTAACGCTGTTGAGCAACGTGCGTGCCTCATCGGCCAGGCGGAGGCGAAAGCCAAGGCTTTGACCCAAGAGGTGTATCAGTTCGTCGGCAGTCCCCTCCCCGTGTTCAAGCTGCTCGACACTGCCGTCTTGCTGAGTCAAAAAATCCACAAGTAGAGCGGCACACCCTAACTCGTAAATGAAAGGTGCCGCTGCTGCGTATGCAAATCGTACTTTGCGCGGATCATCGTGCCAACCCGCCGCTCGCAGCCCGTTCAGGTAGCCGTCGAACACTATTGCGTCCAATTGTGCTGCGTGTGCAATATCGACTTCCTGAAATTCAAGCGTGCCGGCGACGAGAGGACCTAAATCCTGTCCCACAGCGCCCGTCCCCACAAAAGCCCAGTCAATTGCCACGGTCTCGGGCTGTCCATCCGCTCCACGACGTGCAAAGAGGTTGCGGCGAAAAGCATCATTATGACAGAGGGTTTGTGGGAGGCGATCGAGGGCATCCAGCCATGGGCCATGCTCATGCCAAAGTCGGACGATCTGCTCGATACTCTCCTTGGTGTAGATCTGAGCGACCAGCGAATGGTTCTGATATTCCCTGAGGAGCGTGACCGATCGGTGGCCTTCCTGTTCGACAAGCCGGCGAAGCCAGCCATGACCAAGCCACGACCACGAAGCTAAGGCTGAGCTATTGATATAGGCGGCATTGAACTGCCCTAAGTGGTGGGCAGTCAGAGCGTATCGCTCGAGCGGCCAGTGGGAACCGATGTCATCCACGATATCTTCGAACCATAGGCCGGTCAGGGTGTCCGAGATCTCGACTGTTCCAAAACAGCGGGCTGCGCGCAATGGGCCTGGTAATTGTTCGAGTTGCTTGGATTGATAGGCGAGGAGTTCCCGTTTCCAGTACCATGGTCCACTTGGGTCGCGCTTGGCATCCGTAACCCCAATGATCTTGAAGATGAGCGACCAGGTGAGATCTCTCTGGAAGTCGCGGGCGACACCGGTCAGCCGATAGACACCCGCAACGCCTTGACCAATGCTGCTTGTACCACCATAGATTGGACCTCCTTGCACATCCACGATGTCGACCGAACTGCATTCCAGTGCCTGTCGAACAACTGCGCTGAGTGCAGCATGGTCGACGCCCCAAGCTGACAGCAGAGTCTGGATCTCCTGCGGTTCGTCTTCGCGCATGACCCCTCCTTTGAAACTGTCTGGACAGGGTGGCGGTCGGATGATGGCTGCGGTACGCTTGGGGTAGAAGAACCAAATCTACCCAACCGATCTGACCGACCGCCAGTGGGATTGTATCAGACCCCTCATGCCGGCGGCAACGCCCGGCGGGCGCCCGCGCAGTGTGGACATGCGCCAGGTTCTCAACGCCATCTTGTTCATCGTCGTCACGGGAGCACAATGGCGCATGCTGCTCAAAGACTATCCGAAATGGCAGAGCGTCTATTCCTACTTTCGCAAATGGCGCGACGATGGCACCTAGCAGCGCATCCATGATACCCTGCGAGCTCACGTCCGCCGCGTCTCTCGTCACAAGCACCCGACTGCTGGCTGTCTCGACAGCCAAAGTGTCAAAACCACGCAGCTGCCTGGCATCCGAGGCTATGACAAAGGCAAAAACGTCAACGGGCGCAAGGGTCACATTCTGATTGATACGATGGGCTTGCTCATGGCAGTGGTGGTGACAGTGGCCTCGACCTCGGATCCGGCTGGTGCTCGGCTGCTTTTGACGCGGCTGAGCGGGGCGTGTAAGAAGCTGCGCAAGGTGTGGGTGGACGGAACGTATCGGGGCAAGCTGGAGGACTGGGTGATTGCGCATTTCAAGTTCGTCTTGCAGCCGGTGCTGCGGAGCGATGATGTGAAAGGGTTCGTGGTGCTGCCGCGGCGCTGGGTGGTGGAGCGGACGTTCGCGTGGCTGACGCAGTGTCGGCGGCTCAGCAAGGACTATGAGGGCTTGCCCAGAAACAGCGAAGCGATGATCTATTTTGCGATGACGCGCTTGATGCTTCGTCGGCTTGCCCCCTCGTGACCTTTATAAACAGCTTCTGAGAACTTCACCAAGAGCGAGGGAGACCCCGACGAAGTGATCACATGCGTAAAGGAGGTGTCGAGTTAGTCTGAGCATGCCATCGGATCCGATGGAGCCGGCTCTTTCTCGACACCCTGGTTTCATCCCGAACGGCGCACAGGCTGATGCTGTTCGGATTGGTGTTGTTGGGACCAGCTGGTGTTGGTCCCCACGTCATGCAGGCGGCGAACGAATGCTCCCGCACAGGACGCCGGATCTCCCGCGTTCTGCGCCCGGCCAACATCGTAACCGAGGAGGACCCATCATGACATCCAGCACACTGCAGTCGATGCTCACTACCATCGATCAGGTTGTGATGACGGACCTCGTCCGCGAGGCGCTGCACGACGACACCGTCGCGATCGCCGACTGGCAGGTGCAGGAACTGCACAGCGGCGGGTCCGGCTCGCGCATCTTCCGAGTGACGGGCGAGGCGCACGCGCGTGGAGCGCCCGCGCCATGGTCGCTGATCCTGAAGTTCTTCGACCTTCAGCGCGAAGGGTTCCAGGCGGCCAGTGACGATATCGACGCCTGGGATTACTGGAAGCGCGAGTGGCTGGTGTACCAGGCGCCGTGGCTGCACGACCTGCCGGGCAACGTGGTCGCGCCGCGCTGCCTGGGCGCCGCCGACCATCCCGGCGTCGCGGCCTGGGTTGCGCTGGAAGATCTGCAGCACGTGGACCAACGGCCCTGGTCCCTGGCCCGGTTTCAGACTGTCGCGCGGCACCTTGGCGCCTTCAACGGTGCCTACCTGGCGGGGCGGGAGATGCCCACGGATGCATGGCTCAGCCACGACTGGTTGCGCGACTGGACCGAGCGCTCCGCGCCCATGGTCGCGCTGCTGCCCACGGTCGCGGATCAGCCGCTGGTGCGGCAGATCTTCTCGGACTCGGCCATCGCGGAACGGCTGCGCTTCTGGGAGGAGCGCCACGCCTACTACGACGCGCTCCAGGTCCTGCCACAGACGCTCTGCCATCTGGACATCTTTCCGCGCAACGTCTTTGTGCGACCGACGGCGCATGGCGACCAGAGTGTGGCGATCGACTGGGCCTTCTGCGGGCGAGCCGCAGCTGGCGAGGAGCTGGCGGTACTGATCGGAGGGTCGCCGATCTTTTTCGAAGCCGACCCCGCCACGGCGGTCGAGCTCCAGGCGCGCTGCATCGGGGGCTACCTCGACGGCCTCCGGGAGAGCGGTTGGCGTGGCGACGACGCCGACGTGCGCTTCGCCGCCGTCGCTGCCCTGGCGCTCCGCTTCGGCATCGGTTCCCTTGCAGACATACTGGCCAGCACGCTCGACGAGACGGTCCACGGTGTGGTTGAACAGATCTTTGGGCGGCCGTTCGGGGAGGTCATCCGCAATCTCCGCGCGACGATGGATTACCAGGAACAGTGCATCGTGGAGGCACGCCGCCTTCTCGAGGCCCGGTAGCAGGGAGAGCGAGGCGCACCATTCCTGACGAGCTGGGCGAGGGAGGTGGTCCCGGGCGGCGCACGCTGCTGGGGCTGCTGCAGCGCGCGCCGCCCGGCCTTCCGCCGGGTGTGGGCCGGGGCTGCTCTAGACCGCTGGGGCATCGGCACCCTGGCAGGCGGCGCGGCGGTGCTGGTGCTATGCTGCGGCGCCGTTCTTGCCGCACGGAGCCTGCCGCGAACGGCAGCTGAACGCGGCGGCTGAGCGCGCGACCCACCTGGATGTGACGGTAGGTGACGCTCGCTAGCATCCGGGCAGGGCTCGGCGGAGCACGATTCGCGCTGGCCCGGGCCGAGGACCAGGCGATGACACGTGAGCAGGCCATCGCCTATGCGCTTCAGGAGGGAGCCGACGCCTGACCTGACGCTATGACCGAGTGTCAATTTTCAGGATAAGTGGCGCTTAATTTGGCTCTTGTCCAAAGTTCGTGATCAAGGCGTAGAAGGCAACGTTGGGCTGCCGAACAAGCGCGCCATTACTCGCGTATGACAGACCATTTCACGCAAAGTGGCCAAGAGCCCTTAATTTTGCACGATAAATGGCGCAGAGGAGTTGACGGTTGGACAGCGAATGACCAACCATTCCCGCCTGCTCCATCTCTGCTACCTGAGTTTAGCAGACATCAAGCGGCCAAGACGAGCCTATGCTTGTCTGCTAATGCTCCGAAGAAGCTCCCAAAATGATGTCTGCTAAGCAGGTGGGCGAAGAGCCGTCATGTCGCGACTAAGCAATCCTGCCATTTCCACGACGGCGCAGCAGGCCCTCGATCAGTATGCCGTCTCCTTGCAGCAGGAGGTCGACGTGAGTGCGGCGACCGTCCGGAATTATGTGAGCGACTTACGTCAGTTCATGGCATGGTGCGAAACGACATGGGCGGACGGGCAAGAGCAGACACGGACGTGGACGCCAGTGGCGATCACCACGGTCTTGCTCACCCGCTACCGGACCTTCTTGCAACACACGCAACGGTTAAAGCCCGCCTCGGTCAACCGTGCCTTGGTCACTCTGAAGCGCTACGCCGCGTGGGCAACGGAGCAGGGGCTGATCAGCCGCAATCCGGCGACGGTCGTGAAGCTGATCCCGAGGAAGCCGGGCGCACCGCGCCAAATCGACGATGACGAAGAAGATGCGCTGGTCAGCACAGTCACCAGCCTCGGGAGTCTGCGGGACCGGACCATGATCGTGCTGATGCTGCACACGGGGCTGCGTGCACACGAGGTCTGTACCCTGCAACGACCCAATGTCACCCTGGGAAAGCGCAGTGGTAGGCTCACGGTCTATGGAAAACGCAATAAGTACCGCGAGATCCCGCTCAATGCGACTGCGCGCGCAGCGCTGAGCGACTACATGGAAACGCTTCCAGCCACATGTTTGTACCTGTTTCCATCGGAGAAGACACAGGTGGCATTATCCGAACGTGCCCTGGGACATGTGATCAAGAAATATGCCGCACTCGCACATGTCCGCGATGTCAGCCCGCACGATCTCCGGCACCGCTTCGGCTACAGAATGGCAGAGGCCGTCCCACTGCACCGATTGGCCCAGATCATGGGGCATGACTCGCTGGACACGACGCTGCTCTATATTCGGGGAACACAGCGTGACCTCCAGCAGGAGGTTGAGAAGATCGCCTGGGAGTAACCGAGGAAAGATGAAAGGAGGGGAAGATGCCACGGCGAGTGCCACCACCAACTGTGCCGATCTACCAAGTCAAGGTGACCTTGAAAGGAAGCAAACCGCCCATTTGGCGTCGACTGCTGGTGCCGAGCAATACGCGGCTGGGAAAATTCCACGAGATGCTGCAAATTGTGATGGGCTGGACCGACTCACACCTGCATCAATTCATTGTGGGCCAAACGTTTTATGGCACTCCCGATCCTGATTTTGGCCTGGAGGTTCGCAGTGAGCGCACCGTCTTGTTGAGCACTGTGCTGCGGATGCCTAAAGACAAAATCATCTACGAATATGATTTCGGTGATAGTTGGGAACATGAGGTGCTGCTCGAAAAGATTGGGCCGCCGGATCCTGAAACGCGCTATCCGGTTTGTCTGACCGGGAAACGGGCATGTCCACCAGAGGATTGTGGCGGCATCTGGGGCTATGGCGGATTCCTCGATGCTGTGGCGTCGCCAACCCACCCTGAGCACGACAGTATGCTCGAATGGATCGGTGGTGAATTCAATCCCGAGGAGTTCGACCTCAGTGAGGTGAACAGGGTGCTCACAACACTGAGATAAAGCGGTCTCCAGTTGCCGCTCCTCATGTAGGACGATCCTTAGGGATCATAAATCTATAACTTCCGCAGTTGCTCACATCATCATAACCTGCCTGCCGTAAAGAGCGCGGAACTTATTCTTTTATGATCCCTTAGAGGGGTCCTGTCGGCCCAAGGTGCGCCATTTATCGTGCAAAATTAATGGCTCTTGGCCACTTTTCGTGAAACCGGTTCTTTTGTCACTTCATGCGGCATTTAACACGCGTTGCCGGAGCAAATCCAGCTTTGCTCTTCCAAACAT
>Ga0136611_10004099_pt1 | contig 10201 bp, 7 predicted proteins | sample AntDrymUQ2232306_2_FD_106645 | JGI IMG/M metagenome (GOLD analysis project Ga0136611, IMG submission 106645) | Polar desert sand microbial communities from Dry Valleys, Antarctica - metaG UQ223 (23.06) | ecosystem: Environmental > Terrestrial > Soil > Desert | place: Antarctica: Dry Valley... | reverse complement strand
GTGCCGCACCGTCTGTCGCGCTCAAGCCACTGCTACGGGCACGCCGAGTCCCGCTGGCAGGCCTGCTCGGCCTGTCGGTGCTGACCGGCATTGCGACCATGCCACTCCATTTCTTTCTCGTCGAGTTTCTGACCGAGAAGGGTTATTCCGAGTGGTACGGAGGCATCGCGCTGTCGGCGCTGTTCGCGTCCGGTGTCGTTGGCGGGCTGGTCGGCGGGAACCTGTCGGACGCGATCGGGCGACGCGGGTTGCTGATCGTGACCTTCGCGCTGACTCCTCCGCTGCTCTACCTGTACCTCTGGTTAGAGAATGGTTCCTGGTGGGTCATCGGTGTGCTGGTCGTTGCTGGGCTGGTGACGATGGCACCTCGCACGGTGCTGCTGGCGACCGGGGCTGAGTTGCTGCCGGAGGCGCGCGGTCCGATGGCTGGAATGCTGCTCGCGCTCGGATTCGTGTCGATGAGCATTGCGGCGCTGGGTTTCGGGGCGCTCTCGGACGCGATCGGGATTACCGACGCGTACTGGTTCTTCCCAGTGCTCTGGTTCGTCGCGCTGCCGCTTGTCGCGCTGCTCCCGAAGCGTGGCGCTCCGCTCGCGCAACCGATCCAGCAGTAATCCAATTAGCCGTTGACCGACCAGGGTTGGAACACTCGTCGGGTTTCGCCGCGTGTCTGACTGAGTAACAGGCCACAGTGAATTCGCTACTGGTTGTCCGTCGGAGTAGGGACGGATTTCACCGAGGACTGGGCCAGCGAACGTGCTGGGAAACCCGCCTCGATGTTAGCGAGAACCGACGATCGTGGCCCACGGATGCGGTTCCGAGCCAAGACCGGGACGGGTTTCCCAGCACCGCACGTGACGGGTTGGTTGGTGAAACCCGTCCCTACCCGTGAACCTGACGCGCGGCACATTCACTGTGATGCACTACTGAGTGTGTGATTATCGAGCTTCTGGGACACAGATGACCCGCCCGACCGTGCCGGTAGCGTTGGCGCGCGGCTGCCAACCGCGAATCGTAATTACGACACGGTGACCACCGGTTGGCAACGGTTCGGTTCGGACGATCCCGAAATTGTGGGTCAGTGACAGGAAGTGCCGTTCGAATCGGTAGCGAGGTTCGAGCAGATTCGGCGCTCTGAAGACAACCCGGTTGAAGAAGAGCAGTTTCCTGACGAAGGGCGTGGAGAGCGCGCTGCTGGTCACCTGCTGGATGACGCCAGGCCCGCTGCGTTGGCGGATCGTGAACGCACTGGCGCAATGTACATCCCCGGAGAGCACGATCACCTGTCGCTCCGGACGCTCCTGCTGCCAGTCGAAGAGCGCGTCCAGCAGCGCATCGCGGCTGGCGATGAACCGCTTCGACAGCCAGCGATCCTTGATTAATTCAGAAAAGCGTTCCGGAAGTACGTCGAACAACGTCGTGAACCAGCGGGAGACATGCGCGATTGGCACACTGGCGAGCACGAACAGCGAGTCGATTTGCAGTGACGCTTCGCCGGAAAGGTACTCCTCGATCCGATTCATCTGCTCGATACCGAGCATCGTGCCGTGTTCCGGATCGCGTGCGCCGCGCAGGTCCAGCGCGAGCACTCCGATATTGCCGTGCGTCTGCGTCCAGTCGAAGGGTGGGACGGTTCCAGCTCCGTCGGATCTGGGTGGATTCCGGTTGTGCTGGTATTCAGCATAGGCGTGGCTCGCGGCGGTGAAGAGGAGTTCGTCGAGCGGGCTACGCTTGCGGGTCGACCCCCAGTTATCCAGAATGTCGTGGTCATCCCACATCATCAATGTTGGAAATGAGTCGCGCAGCGCTCGCATCCCGGATTCGTTGAAGAAGCCACGGTAGTTCCGGCGGTAGGCGTCGAGCGCGACCGCGAGCGACGGTGGCCGCTCGTCGTCATCCGTCAGATCATCGCGGACGCTGATACCGGGGCGTTCGTCCGCGTAAATCTGATCGCCGGTGAGGAGCAGGAGACGGGAGCGTGCTTCAGTCATTTCGCGCTGCATTGCTGAATACAAACCACGAGCGGCAGTGCTGACACACATGGATCCAGCGTCGCCCACAAACGGCATGTGGCAGCTTCCGAAGCCAAACGTCAGCGACGCGGCTGTACCAGGGATGGGCGTGAAGCGGCCCGAGAGCGTCCGATTGCCGACTCTGAAAGTGAAGGCGGCGTCTGGTGCTGCTTCCTCCAGCGATAGGTCCAGAACGCCCGTCCAGTCACGTTCCGCCGAAGGCTGGACACGCTGCACGACATCAGCGCGGCCATCGACGCTCAGCGTCCCGACCACCTCATGTTCGTTCGGTTGGCGGAACCAGACGCGCACCGAGCGATCGTCGACTGCCCCCAACTCGGCGGCAGTAGACAAATCGCCATCAGGAAAGGGTATCGGCACGAGGTTCTCCTCACACGCGCTCCACGGGGAGCAACACGTCGACTGCTTCCGGACCAGGCGAGGTGACCTCAGTTGCCGTATGATCGCACGGTCGATACTAGTCGAGCAGCGTGAGGACACAATGGATCAGAGTCGATCGGCGCCATACCAGGAAGATTTGATTCGACTGAAGATCGAACTCGAGCTTGAAGGTCGAGTTATTGGCGAAACGTTGCCGCAGTCACACGACCCCGTCGATCCCGAACCGCTACTGCTGATAAGTCGGTCCGCAACCGGTCGCCGTCTGTACTTCCGAAGTGACGTTCCCGACGACCTCCGACAACAACTGCACGCTCTGGATGACGACGGCTTGAATGACGCTGACACGATCCGCACTGCCCTCGCAGACGTCGCAACCGTCACGAAGATCACCCATCTCTGTTGGTACGTCGTCGAACGAACGCCGGATACGTCGGAATTTCCAGACGTAACGCGGCAAGATGGTCGCTTCGTCGTGCTGGTTGACGAGGCTGTCGCGGCGCAGGCATGGGCTGACCAGACGAATGAACTGGCGGAGGAAGTTGCAGTTGCTACGGTGACGGCTCACCGTGGTCGAGGCTACGGACGACAAGTCGTCGCTGCCTGGATGCACAGCGTTCAGACGCAGGGCAAGGTCGGCTTTTACAGCCACCTTGCGGCGAATGATGCGTCACGGGCGCTCGCTCGCAGCGCCGGCGTCATCTGGCTCGTGGACGAGATTGAGTACATCCACATGCGGTAGCAATGGCGGCCTGGTTTCGTCCCGATGGCATGACACGTGCATGACTCCACTTAGGAGAGAAACATCTCCGCAACGCCTGAGACCAAGGAGATCGCCAGTATGGTTGACACGTCACAGATCCGCGAGCACATGCCGGTCGTCTGCTCCGATGGTGGACAGTTTGCCACCGTCGATCACATGGACGAGAATAACTCGATCAAGCTGACCAAGGACGACAGCGGCCAGCACCACTGGATTCCGGCGTCGTGGGTTACACGCGTCGATGAGCACGTGCATGTTGACCGCCCTGGGCAGCAGGCGATGCAGGACTGGCACACCCACGTTCCAGAGTAAGTACTTCGCATCCTGCACCTGAATCGTGAACACGACCGACGAAGAGGCGAACCTGATGGTTCGCCTCTCAACGTGTTCGCTTATCGCAGCCTGTTGCACTGATCCATCGCGCAGCAGTGAGCGCGCAGACCGAGATCATCTTCAGGTAATCTCCCACATCCAGCCATTCATCAACGTGACCGGCCTGGGTCAATGATCCTGCCAGCGGGCCGATCCCGACCGACGGCATCCCGTAATTGAGCATGGTTTGGCGGATCTCGCTGGCGGTACGGCCTGGATAATAACGTGGAGTGTTGCCCGTCACATCTTCGATGGCGTGGTGAACCGCTCGATACAGTTGCGAGTCAGCCGGGACTTCAGCGGCGGTCGTACCGAACAGCCAGTCGATGCTCGGTTCCACAGTGATATCTGTCGCGGCGTTCGACACGACCCGCTCGACTTCCTGCTGGAGATCGCTCAACCTCTCTCCGGGCGGCAGGAGGATCGTGACAACCGCCTCGGCGCTCGCCGGCAGGCGGGATGCTGATTCACCCGCGTGCACCATGCTCACTAACAGTCCGGTCGACCGTCCTACCATCTCGGCGAGCGCTGGATGATGCAGGCGTGCGGCGCGTTGCGCGTCGAGCTCGCGGAGGTTCGACAGGACGCGTTCGAGGGTGGCCATCGGGTCGGCTCCAAGATGCGCGAAGAGGGTGTGGTTTGGTTCAAGCGTGTCGGGGTGCTGCCCAGCCACTCGTACCTTGAAACGTAACATGCCTGGGGCCAGTGCCTTGATGTCGTGCAAACCGTGACCGCTCTCTGCTGGATGCAGATAGACGCCCGCGTCCGCGACATAGCCAGCCCGCATGACCGCGAGAATGCCGGATGCGTGACCTTTGCTGGGAGTACTGGCGATCATCAGGTTACCGTTGCGCTCCAGACCGAGTCCTTTGAGCACATCAACCGTCATGATGCCAGCGGCGACGCCCGACAGGTCGTCGGCAATTCCCCAACCGTAGATGCGCCCATCTTCGACGGTCCCGGCATACGGATCGCGCGTCCAGCCTGCCCCGCCATCGAATGGCATGCCGTCTGGATGCGCCCAGATGAGCAGCGACGGGCCAACCCCACCGGTGGCCGCCACGATGCTACTCCGTTCAGAGGGATCGATCTCATCAGGATGGGCGAACTCGCCGACCGTCGGAAGATCGCTGCCGGACGCGATGACCGTTTCTGGATGCAGGCCGATGTTGCTCAACTGGCGACTGACCTCAGCCTGCGTCGCGGCTTCGCCATCACGCGAGGCGAGTAGAAGCCCACGGAGACACGCCAGTGCATCATCTTCGCGTCGTTCCACCTCCGCGACGATGTGTTGAGTCAGTTCATCACGCGCTGTTAATGACATGTGCCAGACCCCGTATCCGTGAACGTCGAACCTGCGGCTGAAAGGAACTTCCAGGTGTAGGCGTTGTCAGAGAGTGTCAGCTTCAGGACACCGAATGTGCTGCTGTTGCGGACCTCGCTCTGGGGATGCATCACACTGGTCCCCGACAGGCTCCCGCCACCGGTGCCCACGACGATCTGGCGAATACCAGTCGCATCGGGAGCGCCGGTCGCGTCCATCGGCGTAAAACGCTCGTACATGTGCGCGTGACCGTTGAGGACAAGATCCGCCCCAGCGGCATCGAGGATGTCCCAGTACGACTGCATGTTGGGATCGTTGCCATACTCGCCGGACGACCAGCGCGGATGATGCCAGTAGGCCAGCGTGCAATTTGACGGGTTCGCGGCGAGGTTGTTACGGAGCCAGACCGATTGCGGATCGTCGGGTCCACACCCGCCGTTCTTCGAACAGCTGGAATTCAGAACGACAACATGCCACTCGCCCACCTTGTAGGAGTACCAGCCCTTGCCGCGCTGCCCGGCAGCGCTCCCGAAATAGTTGAAGTACGGTGTTGCTCCCGGTGTCAGATGCTCGTGATTGCCGAGCGCCGGTCGGGTGCGTGCTTTATGGCGTCCCCACGACGGTTCATAACAGTCAGCGAAGTCCGCAGCCGAGCCGTTCGGATAGGCGTTGTCGCCGAGCGTGAAGACGGTACCAGGAACCGAATCAAGGATAGCGACGGTCGCTTCGTCGGAGCTCGACGTGCAGCGGGCGATGTCTCCCGCGCCAACCAGCACCGCTGCTCCTGCCTGACTCGTCCTCACGAACTTGAAGTAGTTCAGCCGTATGATACCCGCTCCCGCGGTCACTCGGAGCGCATGCTGACCCGCTCCGATCGACACAGGCGACGATGTGACGGTTGCCCAACGGGTGCGCGAGCCGGTGCTCGGGAGATCAATACGTCCGATGAGTTCCATGCCGTCAAGTGTGATCCGAAGCCAGCGCCCGTTCTTCGGCGTCGCGTAGCGCACCAGAATGGCATAGGTGCCAGCCACGGGCACGTGAACGTCGTAGGCGAGCCACTCACCCAGCTGAATGACACCGACGGCATGACATTTCTCGCGCGACTCCAGGTCAGCACAGGCTTGAATGTCGACATCATCGTTCCGAAGCTCACCGCCGAGATTACCTTCAGTGGTGTCGTGATAGCCAACGCCCTCACCGCCCACCCGATAATGCTCCGCCGGGACACGACCCGGAAGGCTGATGTCTGATGCGGCAACCGTCGCCCGTTGCCATTGCGCTGGCGTGCTGCTGACCAATAGAACCCCCAGCAGGAGCGCGAGCTGCATTGGACGTCGCCGTGTCAGCAGCATCAGTGGCACGTCCTACTACCTGTGTCGGTAAACGTGCTGCCTTCAACTGGAATAAACTCCCAATCGTAGCCCCCTGTTTTCAGCGTCAGCTTTAGAACACCGTACACCGCGAGGCCGAGTACTTCGCTATGTTCGCGTTGGGCCGCGACGACTGTCTGTTCACCGCCGCCGGTGCCGACGATGATTTGCCTGATGCCGTGCTCGTCGTCTGGGTTCCCGTCGGCGTCCAGCGGAGTGACGCGCTCGTAATAGTGCTCATGGCCATTGAGAATCAGGTCGGCTCCCGCGTCATACAGGACTTCCCAGAAAGTCGACATGTTGGTGTCATCGCCGTATTCGCCGGAAGACCAGCGTGGGTGATGCCAGTAGGCGACGGTACAGTCGTTCTGATTTGCTGCGAGCTCCTCATTGAGCCATGCCAACTGATCGTCGTGCGGATCACACCCTGCCTCTTCACCCGCGCGGGAGCAGTTGGAGTTCAGCACGATCACGCGCCAGGTTCCGGCGTCATAGGCATAGTAGCCCTTGCCCGGCTCCCCTGCCTGCTCGCCGAAGTAATCGAAATATCCTTGTGCATCGGGGTCGTTGTACTCGTGATTGCCCAGCGCGGGCCGCGTGCGCTCCTTGAAGCGGCCCCACGAGGGATCGTAACAATCAGCGAAGTTCTCCGCAGTCCCATCAGGATAGGCGGTGTCTCCAGTGATGAAGACTGTGCCGTCGATGTCGTCGATCAGTTCAGCGGTGCGCTCATCGCCGTCGGAGTTACATTCCCCGACATCGCCCGCTCCGACCAGCACGGCATCAGCGACCGGCGCGCCGACCGTGAAGCGGTTGAGATTGAAGCCTTCGTCGTCGGCCACGATGCGTAGCGTCACCCTGCCAACTGGAAAGTCGATCAACCCGGTAGTGACATCGGTCCAGCTCTGTGGATCGCCAGTGTTCGGGACGACAATTGCGCCGGAGACATCCTGTCCGTCAATTTCGAGGTGCAACGCTCGCCCGGTATTCCAGCTCGCGACCCGTAGCGACACAGCCAGTTCTGCCGCTGCGGCAAACTCCAGGTCATAGGCCAGCCACTCGCCTTCACGGATGTATCCGACACTGAAGCAGACATCACCAGACGACGCGTCTTCACAGGTCTGAATATCGACATCGTCCTGTCGATATTCACCGCCGTTGTTGCCTCCGGATGTATCGTGATAGCCAACGCCCGCGCCGCCCGAACCATAGTCTTCCGCTTCGACGGTGCCCGGCATAGCGACCGGCGTGGATTCTGGCGTGGCGGTCGGGGCGGTGCTTGCCGTGGTTGCGGTCTCATCCACACCAGCGGTTGACACAGGGTCGCCACCGGGGGTGACCGTGGAGCGCTGTGTCCCACCCAGGATTGGGACCGGCGTCAGCATCGAGCGGGGACCGTCGCGATGTGTCACGATCAGTTCAGGTGGCGTATCGCTCTCACGCGCCGCGAAGGCCGCGCCATCCGATCCGTCGTAGGTCAGGACGAATGTAATCGGCCCGCCTGAGATCACCGCAGCCGTTACGTCAATCTCAACCCATGTCGACTCCTCGACTGCGCCTGTGGTTCCGATGACCGGGCCGTCAATCGCCGGACGCGCGTCCGAGGTAATCGCCATCTCGTCCCAGGCCGTTGCGCTTGTCGTCGCGACCGATCCGCCTGCTTCGCCGCTTGGATCCTCAACGAACAGCCGGAGTGTTGCCGCCGTCACCGTTTCAGCAATCCCGTCAACGTCGAAGCGCAGAAACGTCTGCTGTACCGCGTTGCCGTCGACTTCCAAAGACTCGTCGTTGCCAAAGTTTTCGGACGGACGGTCCTCTCCGACCCACGCGTCAGCGACCGGGTGCAGCGTCAATGTCTCCGCCTCGGCCTCCGGGTCATCACCCGACGCGACGATCACGAGAGTTGAAACGAGAGCAAAGACCAGCAACAGGATGATCCAACGTACTGGGGCTCGGAACATAGGACTCAAATACTTCCACTGATGACCATAGGTATTCCTCGGGGCATCGCGAGCGCCAGCGCCGCGTGCTCAGGAAGTGAACCCTATCATTCCAGTGACGGACGCTGATCCGACCACGGTACCAATTCTTCCCACGCCGCTGCCGCCCGCAACACTGTCGCGTCGTCTCGCCAGCGCCCGACAAACTGTAGCGCGATGGGTAGTCCATCGGACGCAAAGCCGCACGGCAGGCTGGCAGCTGGCTGGCCGGTGACGTTGAACGGATACGTGAACGCCGTCCAGTTCAGATAATTGACTGAGTGACCGGCAACCGTGCCAGGATGATCGTCACCCGCTCGGAACGCCGTCACCGGAAGCTGCGGCGTCACCAGTAGATCGTAATTTTCCATGAATCGGCGCATCGCTTCAGTATAAGTCGAACGCTGCACGTAGGCGTCGTAGAGATCAACCGCGCTCAATGCGCGCCCGCGCTCGATCAATGGAAGTCGGCCCGGATCGAGCCGATCGGCCACGCGGTCGAAGTCGGCCTTGTGCATGCCCGCCTGGGCCGATATCCACAGCGTGTCGACGACCGGCCAGGGATCCGGCAGATCGAGCGTCACCTCTTCGACGTGACATCCCAGCTCGCTCAGACGGTGTACCGCGCGCGCAGTCAGATCACGAATCTCGGGATCGACGGCGGCGAACCCCATGTCTGGCGACCACGCAATGCGCAGCCCGGCGATGCCACCATCGCAGGCTGCCAGAAAATCAATCCCAGCAGCTGGTGAGAACGAATTGGGATCACGTCCGTCAGCACCAGCTACCGCGTTCAACAGCAACGCCGCATCACGCACTGTGCGCGTCATCGGGCCGTTGTGCGCGAGCGCCGCGACCGAGCTGGGTGGCGCATATGGGACCAGCCCGAACGACGGCTTCATGCCGAAGATGCCACAGAAGCCAGCCGGGATACGCACAGAGCCAGCTCCGTCAGTCCCCTGCGCCAGCGGACCCAGACCGGCAGCGATCGCCGCTGATGCTCCACCACTCGACCCCCCGGCTGTGCGATCGAGGTTCCATGGGTTGCGCGCCGGACCGATCAGCCGATTGCCGGAATCGCCCTTCCAGCCGAACTCCGGCGTGTTCGTCTTGCCGAGCATGACCCCACCGGCTGCATATACACGTTCTGCCCAGACTGCGTCCTCGTCCGGCACCCAGTCCTCGTAGATCAACGACCCGCGCGTGGTCCGAATACCCTTTGTGGCGGTAATGTCCTTGATCGACATCGGAATGCCACACAGTATTCCCGGTTCGCTGGTGCTGTCAGGGGCATAGCAGTGTTCGGCGGTCAGAGCATCTTCCAACGCGCGCTCAACGGTTACCGTGAGATAGGCGTTCAGCTTCGTATTGAGCACTCCGATGCGTTCAAGGATGACGCCGGTGACTTCGACCGGCGACAACTTTCGCTGCATGAAGCGCTTGCGCATCTCCAGCGCCGGCATGTAGGCAATCTCCAATGACCGCTGTTCGTCCATACCTGCCTCCATACTAAAGCCATCGACACGCGCTCCTGCGTATAAACCGCAAATCAGCCCATGCCGTGGCGTTACCGTAACATGACCAGTATGTGTGGCGCTCGGGCCAATGCTCCTGAAACGCGAGCGGCGGATTCCAAACGGGAAGTGACGCGCATTCGACTCGCACACGCGCTCCCCGCTTTTACTCAGAATTGTCCCAAAACGGCGTCGCCTGCTATTCTCCCCTCCGGGAAACGTTCGGACATGGGGAGGGTGACGATGTCGGTAACGGTGACGGCGACGATTGAACTGACTGAGCGGCAGCAGCGGGTGCTGCGGGCGATCGAGGGGGCCAGCACGGCCACCCGGAAGACGAGTGAGTTCATTCACTCGAATCCGGAAGTGGCGATGACGGAGGAGAAATCTTCGGCGGCACTCGCCGATCTGATGGAGGAGTTCGGCTTCGAGGTTGAGCGCGGCGTCGGCGGCGTGAAGACGGCG
>Ga0136611_10004098_pt1 | contig 10202 bp, 14 predicted proteins | sample AntDrymUQ2232306_2_FD_106645 | JGI IMG/M metagenome (GOLD analysis project Ga0136611, IMG submission 106645) | Polar desert sand microbial communities from Dry Valleys, Antarctica - metaG UQ223 (23.06) | ecosystem: Environmental > Terrestrial > Soil > Desert | place: Antarctica: Dry Valley... | reverse complement strand
GACAACGTTGACCGACGCGGCGAAGATGATGCGCGACCAAGACATTGGCGATGTCCTCGTCACTGAGCGCGGCGAACTCCGCGGGATCGTCACCGACCGCGACATCGTCGTTCGATGCGTCGCTGAGGGCAGCAACATCTCCTTGGCCACGCTCGCCGATGCCTGCTCTGCCGACCTCATCTCCATCGCACCAGACACCAGTCTCGACGAAGCAGCGCAAATGATGCGCGACCGGGCAGTGCGCCGACTCCCCGTCGTCGACAACGGTCAAGCAGTCGGAATTGTCAGCATCGGTGACCTCGCCATCGAGCGTGACCCGAACTCGGCGCTGGGCGGCATCAGCGCAGCACAACCGAACACCTGAGAAAAAGTCGGGTGCGGACCGGTGCGCCGACGGCCCAAGCGCCGCGGCAGCAGTGCCAACCTATCCCAAATGAGAGGTCATCATGGCTGTCTGTGAAGTATGCGGCAACGACTACGACAAAGCATTTGAAGTTGTCGCGGCCGGAAACCGACACGTGTTCGACAGCTTCGAATGCGCTATTCATTTGCTCGCGCCGATCTGTGAGCATTGCGCCTGCAAAGTGATCGGCCACGGATCCGAGGTTGCCGGCCGCTTCTACTGTTGCGCTCATTGCGCACGACAAGCCGAGGACACCGACCGGCCCACCGATCGGGTCGACCGATGAGATCCAGTGCTCAACGTCGCTGCCCGAGCAGTCGACGGCGCGATGATCCGGTTCCGGTTCCGTGACCGTGCTGACGCCGGTCACCAACTCGGTGAACGTCTCCGCGACGCCCAGCTCGCAGACCCCGTGGTACTGGCATTGCCCCGCGGCGGTGTACCGGTCGCACTCGAAGTTGCAAAGATCCTGAACGTACCGTTCGAAGTGTTCGTCGCCCGCAAGATCGGTGCACCCGGCCATCCCGAATACGGGATTGGGGCCATCGCGGAGGGCGACAGCGTGATCGCTGACGAATACGCCCTGCACGCACTGGACATCTCTCCAGAACAATTCAGTGCGCTCGTCGCGATCGAACGAACCGAGGTGCAGCGACGTGTCGAACTCTATCGCCGAGGTCGAGACCTGCCCAAACTGGCCGATCGTGATGTGATCGTGGTCGATGACGGCCTCGCCACCGGGGTCACCGCCGAAGCCGCGCTGCACACACTCCGCGCCGGCGAACCGCACCGGTTACTGCTCGCCGTGCCCGCCTGCGCACCCGACACCGCGCACCGTCTGCGCGGCATCGCCGACGACGTCGTGTGCGTGATCGCGCCAGCCGAGTTCTCCGCCGTCGGTTACTGGTACACCAACTTCGATCAAACCAGCGACGATGACGTCCGCAACTTGTTGCAACAGGGAACCAATCAAGCGACCACAAACCCAATGACCACAGGGGACAAGCCCAGCCCTTAGATCGCTTCCACGGTTGACGTCGGTGCGTCCTCGTCGATGAACTGGCTTGCCGCGATCGCGACAGAACACAGCTCAACGACCCAGGTTCGCCACCGCCGGCCGATTCATCACCAGATCTGAGCAGCGGGCAGCGGTTGCCTCGTCGACTCTGACCGAGCAAGAGGCTCAGCGATGTCTGCCTGCACCCAACCGGCAGCGACTGACCCATCGGGGAAACGATTCCCTCCAACCGGGCAGTGTTACTCACCAGGCATCTCCAGCGCTGGCATGTGCATGGCGTGCGCCGAGCACGGCACCGGCGGCCGCGGGGAACACAGCCAACACTGGTCTCCACGATCGCAATCTCACCGCCAACAGCATCGAAGCCACCGCGTCGAACACATCTGCAACAGCACCAACGCGCATCCACGTCCGCGACGATGACCGCGATGAGAACGCGCCGACAGCAATCGCGACATCACGCACACCGATCCAGCGCAACCCGCGCCAATATCGGGTCGCCCCGTTCGAAGTGAGCCACACGCGACCGACGCGTTCGGGGATCAGCAACAACGACAGCCCTGCTACGACCCGAGTCATCACCAGACCAGTCACCACGACGCGGTCGCTGCGCTGCCGCCCTTGTCGGCACCTGCCAATCACGTCAACCCGCTCCTCTGACTGCAACCGGTCGACCCCGACGGGACGGGACCATCCAGTGAGCGGTGTACCTCACGGTCCTGTACGCCGAGCAGCATGACGATCCGACGGCTGCGGGCGCCGACCAGTACCCGTCTCACGTTGCGCCTTGACGAATTTCTTGACGTCGACGGGCAACCGAAAGCTAAACATCGGGTCAGCGTCTTGCTTGGTGCCCGCCACCATCACATCAGCCTGCAAGAGACTGATCACCATCCACGCCGGAATGACGCCATCAAGCGCAGCAACCTCAGCGTGTTGAGCTGCGGTCAGACTCCGCCACCATCGATCGACGACGTCGTGTCGGTTCGGTTGCGTCATCGCAGGCTCGCCATACGGCCGAGACCATCACTGGCGACCATCGTGTCTCCAGCGGCCCCGAGTGAGTGGACGTCGGCGTGCCCGACGTGTCGCCACACGTTCTCGGTCGGCTTCGAACACACGGCGTTGATGATCACGGCCGCAATATTGTCACCCACCGGGCGGGCTCCTGCAAGGGGTTGAGATCGAGGCAGCCGAGAGCGCTGGCGATCACGTTGCCACCCACATACCGCGGCCTCCTCTGCTGTTGTTCATCGCCGCGGCCGTCACTGAACAGGACAAACCGCAACCGGACGCGAGCGGGTTGGCTCATCGCGGCCCTTGAACGAGCTACGGGTTCCGAATCAGGTCCGACGGGTATAGATCGCACATGTCTGATCAGCCTCCCGCCCCGCTCGATCCCAGTCATCCCGATCCGCTTGTTCCTCCAATCCCACCAGTGACGCCAGACCCGGCCGACCCGCCGATGCCGATACCGAGCGTCGAAACAGTGACCGAAAAGTGAAGACAGTGTCGCAAATGAACGTGTGTCCATCCGGCTCGTGCTGAACGTGTGTCTGGCTCGTGGCGTGGCGAGTCGCTCGGAGAGCGTCCCTTCCGATCAGGTCGTTGACAGGGTCGTTGTTTCCAACATCGCATTGCCGGCTTCGGCGTCAGCGACCGCAGCGCCCGTTGATGACGCTCAGGTGAAGCTCCCCACTTGTGCTCGGCGGGTTCCAGGGGTCGTCGCTACACACTGGGCATTTGGAGGTAGCGATGAGGACAGTTTCGAAGGGTCGACCGGGGCGTCAACCGATGACGGAGAAGCGGGAGCTCTACGTTCGATTGATCCATCAAGGGATGACCAACTCGGCTGCGTGCCGACAGCTCGGGATCGATCGCAAGACCGGGCACTGGTGGAAGAACGGCGGTGTCGTGATCCGCAACGGAGTCACGCGTGTGGTGGCACCGATCACGGCACCCGCGGCCACACCCGCAGAGTCCTCGACCCGCTACCTGAGCGAGGAGGAGACGGGTCACCATCGCGGACGGCGCGCGCGCTGGCCGGACGTCGACGTCGATCGCCGACGAGCTCGGACGGGCGGTGTCAACCGTCGCGAGAGAGCTGAAGCGCAGCGCTGGAGCCCCGAGCAGACGGCGCACGCGGTCAAGGTCGATCATGGTGTTGTCATCGCGACCGAGACGATCTATCAAGCCCTGTACAGCCCGCAGCGCGTCCTACAACGCGACCCGCAGACCACGTTGCGGACCCGGCGCCCCAACCGGCGGCGTCGCCGTCGCGGAGATGTCCGCCTGGGCAGGTTCGTGGTCCCGTTGACCATGATCGATGACCGTCCTGACGAAGCCGACGACCGCCAGGTGCCCGGCCACTGGGAAGGCGATCTGATCGTCGGGGCGTTCAACCGCTCAGCGATCGGGACGCTGGTCGAACCTCGACGAGGTTCACGATCTTGGTCCACCTCGACGGCGAGTCACGGGCGCACAGCCTGCGCGATCAGCTGACCGCCATCTACAACCGGCTGCCCCGCGGACTGCGCCGATCGTTGACCTGGGACCAGGGTGTCGAGATGTGTCACCACCACGAGATCGCGACAGCGACCAGCATGCCTGTGTTCTTCTGTCACCGAGGCAGCCCGTGGCAGCGGCCCAGCAACGAGAACACCAACGGGCTGCTACGGGACTACTTCCCCAAGGGCACCAACCTGCGCGTCCACACCGCAGCCGACCTCGCCCGCGTCGGCGCTGAGCTCAACCACCGGCCCCGCAAGACCCTCGACTGGCAGACCCCGCACGACCTGTTCGCTACGCTCCGAGCGAGCATGCTCTAGCGACGACCGCTGAAATCCGCCCTCACTGAAGTTCCCCACCTGTAGGGGTCCACCAGATGGGGTGGGGCTCCCTCAAGGCTGCTGTCTTCGACGACAAGCAAGCGAGAGAGGGAGCCCTGTTTCATGCTCACACCACAGGAGGATGATGTGGACGCGCACGCGCTCCGCAAGAGGGGCTGGTCGAACTCATGCCGAACTCGCTCACCTCCTCCGACCGGCCACCAGCACCATCGGGTGTGCGTGCACACGCCATCACGGTGTCACGGTGCACGTCCAAGAACGCGCACCGCTCCACGCTGGATGACCCGCTACGACGAGATCGCCGGCATCACCTCGACCGCTCCCCCCACCAGCGAACCGGCACCGTCAACAGCACCGAGCCAGCTTCCGCCCGGATGCGTCACCGGCACCCCCGGTGAAACCCTGCCCGACGGATGGGCCCTCCCCGGCCCACGCCCCCTCATCGACGCCACCCGCAACCAACTCGACGACCCGCACCACGATTACCCCGCCTGGGACTGGATCATCCCCACCGGAACACCGATCTACGCCGTGCGCGCCGGCACCGTCGCCTCCACCTACGCCTGGCCACACAACTGGTGGGAACAAGGCTGCACCACCAAAGGCGTCAACGGATGCGCCACCTGCGGCATCGGCATCACCATCGTCGACGACCTCGGCATCCGATGGACCTACTGCCACGGCAGCGACCTCCACGTCACCCCCGGCAGCCACGTCGAGGCCGGCACCATGATCATCACCTCCGGCAACACGGGGCGCTCCGGCACACCACATCTCCACATCGAGATCCGCACCCCCGGCGGCATACAACGCTGCCCCCAACCGCTCATCACCAGCCTCTACCAAACCGGCAACGGCATCGACCCCCGAACGCTGCCGCCGAGCGGCTGCAGCTTCTGACCCGGCAACCTCATGGACCCGCCGATCACCCACGCTGAGCTCGTCGAAGCCGTCGACATTGCCGCCCGGGGCATCGGCGGCGTCAATATCGTCACCAACGACGAATGGGACCGAATCCTGCCCACCCCTCATCGGCCCACACACTCTGCGGCGGCGCAACGTCAATCACGAGATCCCGGAGCGACGTACAGTCCGACGATGCAATCCCGGGGACATGTGTCGACGTGCGCTGCAGCGATGGTCGCCGCATCCTTGTTGGCGTCGGCATGCTCGTCTTCCGAGGACTCGGGGTCGCGCGGGGTGAGCTCGACGGGGGGCGGTCACGATTTTGACGGTGACCGTCGACCCGGCGCTCACCGGGTCGCCGGTGACAGGCGCACTCGAGGAGCTGGCGTCGGGGGCCGGTGTGGGTGACCCGAACGACGTGCAGTTGCCTCCTCCCACGCCAGACGCCGCAGCGTGGTTCGCCGGCGGCGGCGCGCCCGCTGTCGGGCTGGTGGCCGCATCGGCGGGTCTGTGGAAGCAGGGAGAGGGTGTATGCGAACAGACTGCCGTCACCCTTGACGTCTCCGGAAAGCCGAGCACGTGGTGATCGCAACGAGCGTGGCCCAGTCCGAGATTTCGTCGAACCGGTCGCCAGCGGTGGCGGCCTCGTCGGACGGTCGTGAACTGCGACGGTTTCAGCAGCGATGTTGAGGGCCGACGAGTCGTCGGCAGCGTGGCAAGGACACCTGCTACGGGTGCGCCGAGAAGAAAGGGACGGCAACCCCTCGCCGGGTCGACCCCTGCCCGTGTGGAACCGAACCGTCAGGGTACCAACATCTCGTGGGGGCGCTGATCGTTCACAATCCGTCCGCTGGCGAAGGGATGGTCGACAGCGCGACACTGCGGGCGTTGGTCGCGACCATCGATCACGTCGTGGCCTACCGCAGCGTGAAGGACGATCGTTGGCGCGTCGAGGCGAGGCGGGCGGACGTGGTGGTCGTGGCGGGTGGGGACGGAACGGTGGCCTCGGTGTTCATCGAGATGGCTGGTTGCGAGGTGCCGATCATCGTCGTCGCCACGGGCACTGCGAACAACGTGGCACGAACGCTTCGGCTCCCGACTGACGAACCGCTCTCCGTGCTCACATCAGTGGCGAACTACCCCGTCCGCCCGTTCGACATCCCGTCGGCAACAATGCTCAGTCTCGGCAAGAGCGTTCGCTTTGTCGAGACGGTGGGTGCAGGGCTCTTCGCCGACCTGCTCGCCGACAAGGACCACCGGCCCACCGCTGGCGAAGGCAACGAGGACGGGTGGCAACGCCTCGGCCGGCTCCTCGCACACAGCACGGAGGTGGCGTGGACGATCGAGATCGACGGAACGGATGTCTCTGGGAGGTACATCGCCGTCGAGGCGATGAACATCGCCCAGACCGGTCCCAACATCACGCTCGCGCCTGGTGCAGATCCCGGTGACGGCCGACTCGACCTGGTCGTGATCGGTGCTGACGATCGACAAGCGTTGCAACACCACATCGAGCGTCGTCGCCTTGGCGAAGAACCGGAATGGCCGAATCTCTCGGTCCATCGCGGCCGCTCGATCATCCTCAGCTCACCGGAGACGTCCAGGGTGAGGATCGACGATCAGCTGTACGACTCACATCCCACGACGAACTCGACGAACGTATCGATCGAAGTTGATGGCTTATCCGTTCTGGTCGCGGCCGGTCGGGCGGGGAGCCTCGTTGAGTAGCCGTGGCTCGCCGCACGTGAACGGAGGTCTGATCCACTCATCGTTTCACCACCGCGTTCGCTGCGCACGCACTGTCGTTGTCAGGTGTTCCACGGGAACGTTTCGCGCTCGCCGGCCGGTTGAGCAGGTTCGAGGTGGAGGGGGTGGAGGGCGTGGGTGTCGGCGAAAGAGCAGAAGGCGTCGTAGCGGAGCCCGATGATCGTTGGCACCCAGTTGCCGAACCGCTCGCGCTCGGGGTGGTACACGACGCCGATCGCGCGATGACCACGGCGCGCTGAGAGCCACGGGGTGTCACGGCGCTGCGGGAAGATGAGCATCGTGTCGTGCGGGGTCACCTGGTTGATGAGGTCTTCGTGGGTGAGGGGTGGCGCGGCTGGTACCGGCATCTGCCGCATCGGTGCTCCCCATGCATCAGCGGCGATGACGCTGCCGTGGTGCCCTCCGAACCCGACGAGGATCACGCCGTCACGGTGGTGGCGTTCGCGTACGACCTGGCCGACGTTGATCATCCCGGCGGAGGCCATGTCGGTCGCGCGGGCGTCGCCGACGTGGGTGTTGTGCTCCCACACGATCGCCTTCGCGTCGCGGCCGTGGTGGGCGATCAGCCGGTCGAGGGTGTCGACCATGTGGCAGTCGCGCACGTTCCACGACTCGCCGTCGGCGCATACCATCGTGCGGTAGTAGCGCTCGGCACCGGCGAGCACCTCCGCGTTCTGCGCCACATCGAAGTCCGCCTCCGGTTCGCGGCCATCGACCGGCCGGCTGCGGCGCAGCTCCGCGAGGAGGTCGATCACCGCGTTCTCACAGCTGGCGGGAACCATCCGCGTCGCCCACGCGTACTGCTGCGGGTCCTCGGCGTACGGCTCGAAGCAGCGGAACGCAGCGATCGCCGCGTCGACCGCATCGGGCTGGTTCTCGCCGAGGTAGCCGAGGATCCGATCCAGCGACTCCCACAGCGAGTACACGTCGAGCCCGTAGAAGCCGACGTCGCTTCCTGTCCGCAGGTTGTGATCGCGCAGCCAATCGACGAACTCGGCGACCTCTTCGTTGGCCCACATCCACGTCGGCCAACGGCCGAAACTGTCGAGGACCTGACGCGCACTGAGAATCTGATCGGTGCGACCTTTGACCCACCGGTTGACCGTGAAGCAGTCCGGCCAATCACCCTCGACCGCAACGAAGGAGAACCCCCGCTCGGCGATCAGCCGCCGAGTGATCACCGCCCGCCAGCGGTAGTACTCCGATGTTCCGTGCGACGCCTCGCCGAGCAGCACGAACCTGGCGTCGCCGATCCGTTCGAGCAGCGGATCGAGATCGCCCGAATCGGTCAGCGGGGTGGCGAGCTGGGCGATCTCATCGAGCTCGTCGCCAGGTCCACGCCGTGTCTGCAGCAGTTCCATCTCAACACCTCCCGAGATCAGGGTGGGCGTACGCCACGAGGTGGCTGCTGAACCAGTCACCGGCAAGCCGGGACACCTGCTCGATCGCGCCCGGTTCCTCGAACAGATGTGTCGCGCCTGGCACGACCTCCAAGCGCCGCTCGACCTGCAGCTGCTCGTAGGCGACCCGGTTGAGGTCGAGGACCACCTCGTCGCGCCCGCCGACGATCAACAGCGTCGGCGCCCGAACAGCCGTCAGCAGCGGTCCGGCAAGGTCGGGGCGCCCGCCACGGGAGACGACCGCCGCGACCGCGGCCGGCCGACATGCGGCCGCGACGAGCGCCGCCGCCGCGCCGGTGCTCGCACCGAAAAACCCGACCCGCAACACTCGCGTCTCGGGGTGTTCGGCGAGCCAGTCGGTCGCCGCCGTGAGCCGAGCGGCAAGGAGGTCGATGTCGAAGCGGAGGTGCCGCGTGCGGGCGTCGATCGCCTCCTCGTTGATTGTGAACAGATCCATCAGCAACGTCGCCAACCCGCGCTCGCGCAGCGTGGCAGCGACCATCTGATTGCGCGGACTGTGCCGACTGCTACCGCTGCCGTGCGCGAACAGCACGACCCCCGCGGCGTCGTCCGGTACGACGAGATCGCCGCGCATCACCGCGCCGCCGACCGGTTCCAGGATCCGAACAGCACGCTCGGTCGTCATCGGCCCTTCACCCCTTCAACCGGGTGGGGCACGCTGTCCAGCAGGCGCAACACCTCCTCGTCAGTGGTCTGGCCGAACTCCCCGTACCACAGCCCGACCGCGCAGAAGTCCTCCGGTGCAATCACACACACCACCTCGTCGGCCACCGTCCGCAGGCGATCCGCTGTCGACGCCGCGCACGCCGGAACCGCGAGCACCAGCCGCCGCGGCTCACGGGAGCGAAGGGCGAGCAACGCAGCCTCAGCGGTGACGCCCGTGGCCAGTCCGTCGTCGACGAGCACCACATCCCGCTGTCGCAGCTCCGGAAGCTGACGTGCGCCCCGATAGTGGTGCACTCGTCGATCCATCTCCTTTCGTTCCTCGACGACGAGCGCCTCGAACTGCTCCCGCGACAGCCCCAGCACTCGCAGCGCATCCTCGTCGGCGACGACCCCGCCGCCCTCGGCGATCGCGCCGATCCCGTACTCGCTGTGACCAGGCGCACCCACCTTGCGGGCCACGAACACATCGAGCGAAGCACCGAGCGCGGTTGCGATCTCGAATCCGACAGGAACCCCACCACGCGGCAACGCGAGCACCACCGGATCGTCCAGGTTCATCGCTCGCAGACGCTCGGCCAGCCGCCGACCACCGTCACTACGGTCACGGAAATACATCACCGTTCCTCCAACCCGTCGGATTTCGCCACCCCGTCGACTTGCCGGTGGAGACGAGCTTACGTGTTGGTCGCTGTCCTTGCCCGTGACCTCGATCGTGCTCGCCTTGCCCCCTGACCGGATCTGAACTCGGTGCGGTTCCGACGCACGTGGTCGAGGGGATACGAACCTCGACCACCCCGTTGCCCGCGGCCGCATCGATCGATGCCGGATCAACACCTTGTGGCAACCCGATCTCGCGCTCGAACCGGCCCACAAAGCTTTCCTGACGGATCCAATCACCGTCCGACACCGACTGATCATGCTCCCGGCTTCCACAGATCCGCAGCACAGAATCCCTCGACGGTGATCTCAACGCGGGCCCGAGCTTGCGGGCCAGGTCGAGACCCCGCCCGCCGCCCACGGCGACGTAGTCAGCCAACGTCGCGGACCGAAACGGCTGGCAACACCCGGGAAGCCGTGCCCATCAGCTCACCCGGCCAGGTGGCGAGGTTGGTTCCGGCCGCTCACATCGGTTCGGGCTCGGGCTGCGGGCCCGGTTCGGGCTCGAGCGGCGG
>Ga0136611_10004097_pt1 | contig 10202 bp, 9 predicted proteins | sample AntDrymUQ2232306_2_FD_106645 | JGI IMG/M metagenome (GOLD analysis project Ga0136611, IMG submission 106645) | Polar desert sand microbial communities from Dry Valleys, Antarctica - metaG UQ223 (23.06) | ecosystem: Environmental > Terrestrial > Soil > Desert | place: Antarctica: Dry Valley... | reverse complement strand
GGGCGGGGAATGGTGCGGCGGATCTGCAGAAGGCGAGGATCTTCGATCACGCTTGCCCCTCCTGGGCCGGCTCGCCCGCGGGCGAGGAGGAATGGACCAGCGGGGCCGTCAGCCCGGCCATTAGCCCGACCTGCCGGCGCAGCCGGACCTCGCGGTTCTCGCGGGCCGAGTCCAGCATCGCGAGGCACACCTCCATGGTGGCCGTGCCCCATTCGCCGGTGTGGAGCGGGGGGTGAAGCCCGAGGACCGCGTCGATCAGTTCGTCGACCACCTCGGCCCTCGGCACGCGCGGCGGGGCGAGCGGCTCGAACGCACGCTCACCGTCCCCGTACACCATGACGCCGTGCGGCAGGGGCCGCAGGTCCGCGTTCTCACAGGAGACGATCACGAGCCCGAAATGGTTGTGCGCCGCCGCCCCGCCCGGCGTGGAGGCGGCCGAGACGCCGAGGCCGTACGCGCGGTTGTTCTTGAGGGCGGCTTCCTCCTCGGGGGAGGACACGCCCGAGAGCAGGCGGCGCCCGGCGCCGTACTCGGCCTCATCGCGCCGCTGCCCCATCTCGCCGACCCAGCCAAGGAACTCGTCGGTGTCGAAATGGCCGTAGCCGCTGTAGGTCATCGAGGCGAACGCGCCGTCCTCGAACGTGAGGAAGGCGCTGTAGGCGCCCTCGGTCGGCCGGCGCGGGTCCCAGGCCCCTGTCCCGGCCCGCACGCTTCGCACCAGTCCGCCGCCGAGTAGGCGCACGACGTCGACATGATGGGCCGCCTGGCTGAACACGGCCCCGCCGCCCTGCTCGGTCGAGAGCTCCTCGGGCCGGCGTGGGCGGTAGAGATAGTCGGTGAAGTTGACCGCGGTGATCATGCGGACGGCGCCGAACGCGCCGCCGTCGATCATCGCGCGGGTCTTCAGATAAGGCAGGTCGAAGCTGTGGCTGTGGCCGACGACGAGGTGTGTTCCGGCCGACCGTACGGCATCCGTCATGGCCTCGCACGCCTCGATGGTCAGCGCCATCGGCTTCTCGACCAGGATGTGCTTGCCGTGCGCGGCGGCCGCCTTCACATGCTCGACGTGATACTGGTGCGGGGAGGCGATGTACACCGCCTCGACCGCCGGGTCCTTGAACAGGTTCTCGGCCTCGGCGTAGCCCGTCCCTCCGAAGTCGGCCGCGAACTGCTCGCGCGCCTCCGCCCGCGGGTCGGCCGCCGCCACGAGCTGCAGGCGGGGATGCCGGGCGAGCGTCGGCAGCATCAGCATGAAGGCGCGCCCGAGCCCCACGATCCCGAGCCGCAGCCTGCGGCCGGTCCCGGACGGCGTGTGTTCGGTGCTCGCGGACAAGGCGCGCCGCCTACAAATCGAGGACAAGTTCGGGCGTGTGGGCCCGCGACACGCAGACCAGCATCGACTTGACCCGCTCGTAATCGGTCAGGACGAGGTCGCGGTGGTCCACCTCGCCCTCGACCAGGCCCACCTTGCAGGTGCTGCAGGTTCCGCTCTCGCAGGAGCTGGGGATGGAATGCCCGTGGGCGCGCAGCGCCTCGAGCGCCGTGGTGCCGGCCGGCACCTCCACCAGTCCGCCGCTGCGCGCGAGGCGGATGGTGAAGGGCGTGTCGTCGGCGCCCCTCGACGCCTTGCCGGCGCCGAAATCCTCGAAATGCACCGCCGAGCTGGACCAGTGGCCCGTCATGTCGCGCACCGCCTCCATCAGCCCGCGCGGGCCGCAGCAATAGAGATGCGCGCCCTTCGGCTGCTCCAGCACCGGCCACAGATCGTAGGATTTGTCCGGATCGCCGTGATCATGGTGGACCACGGCCTTGCCGCGGTATTCCGGCCGGCTCAGCTCCTCGCGGAAGGCGGTCAGCGCCGGGCTGCGCGACAGGTAGTAGAGCTTGTAGGGTTTGCCCCCGGCCGTGCGGAGGTAGCGCATCATCGACAGGATGGGCGTGATGCCGATGCCCCCCGCGATAAACAGGTAGCTCGCCGGGTTGCCGGAAAGGCCGAAATCGTTGCGCGGCGCGGAGACGAGGATCTGTTCGCCGACCTTCGTGTCGTCGACGAGGCTCACCGACCCGCCGCCCCCGTTCGCCTCGCGCTTGACGGCGATGACGTAGCGGTCCCGCTCGTGCGGGTCGTTGCTGATCGAGTAGCGGCGCATCAGGCCGTTCGGGCACTGCACCAATAGATGGGCGCCGGCCGAAAATTCGGGCAAGTCGCCCCCGTCCGGGGCGGCGAGCTCGAAGATCTGGATGTCCTCCGCCGCCCGGGCCGACTGCTGAATTCGCACGGGCCGCAGCTCGACGTCATCGATTGGGCTGACCATCGGGCCTCCGAAGCCGCGCTGTGCTCTCTTGACCAGGAATAGTGAGGAAACTACGTATCTTCAAGCCTGACACGGAGGCCGTTGCGCCGGCGTGACGCCCGGACGCGTCGACGAGGCGTCAGAGGGTGCGGAGAGCCGAGATGCTGACCCACGAAGAGAATGCCGTCCTGACTCGGATCGAGGGCGAGGCGCCCATGGGGCAGTTGATGCGGCGCCACTGGATCCCGGCGCTTCTCTCCGAGCAGCTCGGGGAGGCCGACGGAACGCCGGTCAAGCTGCGCCTGCTCGGCGAGGATCTCGTCGCCTTCCGCGACACGGATGGCCGGCTCGGCGTGCTCGGTGAGTTCTGTCCGCACCGCAAGGCGTCCCTGGTGTTCGGGCGCAACGAGGAATGCGGGCTGCGCTGCCTCTACCACGGCTGGAAGTTCGACGTTGAGGGCAACGTTGTCGAGATGGTGTCCGAGCCCGCCGAGAGCGGATTCGCCGCCAAGATGAAGCATAAGGCCTACCCCACCCAGGAGGCCGGCGGCTTCGTGTGGGTCTACATGGGGCCGGCCGACAAGATGCCCGAGTTCGAGGCCCCGCCCTGGGCGCCGACCCCTCAGACGAAGGTGAGCATCTCCCGCATCGAACTGCCCTGCAACTACGCGCAGATCATGGAGGGGCAGATCGACTCGGCCCACTCCTCCAGCCTGCACTCCTCCGACATGCGGCCCTCGCGCGTCGACACCGCCAAGGCGGCCGACACGCATTGGCTGCGCCCATCGACCGACAAGAACCCGCGCATCCAGGTGCAGCTCACCAATTACGGCATGCGCTATGCCGCCATCCGGCGGCCCATCATGAACGCGAGCACGCACAGCTACCTGCGCATCACCGCCTTCGTCGCGCCGTTCACGGCGCTGATCCCGCCGAACAGCTCGTACAACGTGGCGAGCGTCATCGTTCCGAAGGACGACACGAACAGCTACTTCCACTTCATCGCCTGGAGCGACCAGCCCGGCGCGGGGATCGATCAGGAAGCTTGGCGCAAGTTCCTCCACACCCAGGTCGGCATCGACCTCGACGAGGAATACCGCCCCATGAAGCGGACCGCGACGAACATGTACGGCCAGGACCGGCAGGCAATGAAGCTCGGCAACTTCACGGGCATCCAGGGCATCCCGAACCAGGACATCGCCATGTGGCTGTCCATGGGGGTGATCGCCGATCGCACGAGCGAGCGGCTCGGGGCGAGCGACATCGCGGTGGTGCAGTACCGGCGGGTGATGATCGAGGCGGCGCGCACCCTGGCTGCCGGGGGCAATCCGATCGGCCTCATGGAGCCGCATATCCCGCAGGCGAAGCTGCGCTCCGCCCAAGGCGTGGTGCCGAAGACCACGGACTGGCGCAAGCTCGGGGCCTCCGACGAGGAAATCGCCTATGTCCACGGCATGGAGGAGGACGAGACCGACCAGGAGATGGCCCGAGCCGCCGGCTGAGCCCGGCGAGGGGCGCCGGATGCCTTCGACCACCTAAACGCCTGGAGACGCGCGGGACATGGCCAGGCTGAACCTGTCGATCGCGGTCGGTGATTACGACCGCACCCGTCCCCTCGCGGACGGCGCTGTGCAGATCGACGGGGTCGACCCTGTCTTCTCGTTACTGGTGCCGGAGGAGATCTTCTTCCGCGCCTTTCGGCACGCGGAGTTCGACGTCTGCGAGCTCTCGCTCAGCTCGTTCTGCCTCAAGACGGCGGTGGGCGAGAGCCCTTATGTCGGCGTGCCCGTCTTCCCCTCCCGTGCCTTCCGGCACACGAGCATCTGCATCCGCAACGACCGCGGCATCGCAAAGCCCGAGGATTTGAAGGGCCGGCGGGTCGGCATTCCGGAGTACCAGCTCACCGCCAACGTCTGGATGCGGGCCATCCTGGAGGATGAGCATGGCGTCGCCCCCTCCGACATCACCTGGGTGCGCGGTGGCTACGAGCAGGCGGGCCGGGTCGAGAAGATCGCCGTGACCTTGCCCGAGGGCGTCCGCGTCGAGGCGGCCCCCGAGGGGGAGACCCTGACAAGCCTCATTGACAAAGGCGAGATCGACGCCGTCATGGGGCCGCGCGCGCCCTCGATCTTCGACCGCGGCGATCCTCGTCTGAGCTGGCTCTACCCCGATCCCACGGCGGCCGCGGCCGACTGGTACGCGAAGCGGCGCATTTTCCCGATCATGCACATCCTGGGCGTGCGCCGCTCGCTGGCCGAGCAGCATCCCTGGCTTCCCGCCGCCCTCGCGAAGGCGTTCGGGCAGGCGAAGGCGGTCGCCCTCGCGAAGCTTACCGACACCTCCGCGACTAAGGTCACCCTGCCCTTCGTCGAGGAGCAGCTGCGCCGCGCGCGAGGCCTGATGGGCGAGGATTTCTGGTCCTACGGCTTTGCCCCGAACCGCTACGTCCTCGAGTATTTCGTGGCGCAACACCACCGGCAGGGCTTGTCGGCCCGCCTCCTCGAGCCCGAAGAGCTGTTCCATCCGGCAACGCTGGAGACCCATCGCATCTAGCCCGGGGAGGGGCACCACCGACGTTGTGCGCCGCGCCGATGCAGGCGAGAGTCCGCCACCTGGCCGAGTCCAATTGGCCCAATCCGACAAGAAACCGGTCCGAAACCCGAGGAGACCCCGATGGCTCGAACGTTCCGCCCCGCGCTCCGGCGCGTGATCGCCTTCGCCGCGCTCGCAGCTACCTCGTTCGCGGCCACCTCGCTCCTGGGGTGGACGGCGCAGGCGCAGGCGCCCTACCCGAGCAAGTCGGTCAGGTTCATCGTGCCCTACGCACCGGGCGGCCTGCCGGACACGGTCGCGCGCATCGTCGGCCAGCGATTGCAGGAGCGCATCGGCCAGCCCGTCGTGATCGACAACCGGCCGGGCTCGAACGGCAGCGTCGCCGCCGGGGTGATCGCGACAGCCAAGCCCGACGGCTACACCTTCATGCTGACCGACGGCTCGATGCTGTCGATCAACCCGCTGCTCTACACGAAGCTTGCCTACCAGCCGAGCAAGGACTTCATCCCGGTCGCGCTCCTCGCCCGCGCGCCCCTGTTCCTCGCCGTGCACCCGAAGGTGCCGGTCTCGACCATGAAGGAATTCATCGAGTACGCGAAGAAGAACCCGCTGAACTACGGCTCGTCGGGGGTGGGCAGCACCCACCATCTGACGATGGAGGCGGTGAAATCCTCGCTCGGGATCGACCTGAGCCACATCCCGTACAAGGGGTCGGGCCAGTCGGTGCCGGGCCTGATCGGCGGGCAGGTGGAGGTCCTGTTCTCGGCCTATCCCTCGCTCGCGAGCTTTGTGAAGGACAACCGGGTGAAGCTGCTCGCGACCAACGGCGCGCAGCGCTCCTCGCAGGCGCCCGACGTGCCTGCCATCGCCGAATTCATCCCGGAATTCGACTTCGCCCCCATCGTCGGGGTGCTCGCGCCCATCGGCACGCCGAAGGAGGCGATCGACAAGATGGCGGCGGAGGTGACCGCAGCCGCCAAGGAGCCCGAGGTGGTCCGGCAACTGGCCGCGGCCGGCATCGAGGCCGTCGGCGTCGGGCCGGAGGAGTATGCGCGCGCCATCGAGGGGGAGAACGCCCGCGTCGCGAAGGTGGTTCAGACGGCCGGCATCAAGCCCGAATGATCGCAGGGCGAGGTGGCGCACCCGCGCGCCGCCTCGCTCCCTTCGGCGGCGCATAGCGAGGATCGACCCTGGTGAGACCGCCCATCCGCAGCCCGAAGGAGTTTGGCGCCGGCCTGATCCACCTCACCTTCGGCGCGGCCGCGGTCTGGATCGGGCGCGACTACGCCTTCGGGACGGGGGCCCGGATGGGGCCGGGCTTCTTCCCCACCGTGCTCGGCGCCGCCCTCGTCGCGATCGGTCTCGCGGCGCTCGTGCGCTCGTTCATGATGCCGGGGGAGCCGATCGGGCGGATCGCCTGGAAGCCGCTGTTCCTCGTCGTCGCGGCGAGCCTGCTGTTCGGCTTTCTTCTTCCCCGCGCGGGTCTGGCGGTGGCGCTCGCAATCCTCGCGCTCGTCAGCGCCGCCGCGAGCGAGAAATTCCGCCTCGATTGGCGGGCCGCCGCCGGCCTTGCCGCCCTGATCGCGGTCTGCGTGCTCGTGTTCGTCAAGGGCCTGGGCGTGCCGTTGCCGCTCCTCGGCACGTGGTTCGGCGAGTAGGGGAGGGGGCGCCGTGGACGTCTTCGACAACCTCCTCCTCGGCTTCCAGACGGCGATGAGCCTGTCGAACCTGGCCTACTGCCTCGTCGGGGTCTTCCTCGGCACGGCCATCGGCGTGCTGCCCGGACTCGGTCCGGTCGCCACGATCTCGATCCTGCTGCCCATCACCTTCGGCCTGCCCCCCGTGTCGTCCCTCATCATGCTGTCCGGCATCTACTACGGCGCCCAGTATGGCGGCTCGACGACCGCGATCCTCGTCAACCTGCCGGGCGAGGCCTCGTCCGTCGTGACCGCTCTCGACGGCTACCAGATGGCGCGGCAGGGCCGGGCGGGGCTGGCGCTCGCCACCGCCGCGATCGGCTCGTTCTTTGCCGGCACGGTCGCGACCCTGCTGATCGCGCTGTTCTCGCCCCCGCTCGCCGAGATCGCGCTGACCTTTGGGCCCGCGGAGTATTTCTCGCTGATGGTGCTCGGCCTCGTCGCCTCGATCGTGCTCGCCAGCGGCTCGCTCCTGCACGCCGTCGGCATGGTCCTCCTCGGGCTGCTGCTTGGGCTTGTCGGCACGGACGTGAATTCGGGCGCCGCCCGCTACACCTTCGAATCGCCCTACCTTGCCGACGGCATCGGCTTCGTCGCGGTCGCCATGGGCGTGTTCGGCCTGGGCGAGATCATCGCCAACCTCGAGCACGAGACGACGCGCGACGTCATGGTCAAGCGCGTTACGGGGCTGATGCCGACCCGCGAGGAATGGAGGCGCATCGCGGGACCGATCCTACGCGGCACCGCCATAGGCTCGGTGCTCGGCATCCTGCCGGGCGGGGGGGCGCTGCTCGCCTCCTTCGCCTCGTACTCGGTCGAGAAGCGGGTCTCGAAGCACCCGGAGACGTTCGGACGAGGGGCCATCGAGGGCGTGGCCGGGCCGGAGGCAGCCAACAACGCCGGGGCGCAGACCTCCTTCATCCCGATGCTGACGCTCGGCATTCCCTCCAATCCCACCATGGCGCTGATGATCGGCGCGCTCACCCTTCAGGGCATCCAGCCCGGCCCCTCGGTGATGACCGAGCAGCCGGCCCTGTTCTGGGGCGTGGTCGTGTCGATGTGGATCGGCAACCTGTTCCTGCTCGTCCTGAACCTGCCGCTGATCGGCCTGTGGGTCCGCATGATCACGGTCCCGTATCACCTGCTCTACCCGGCCATCCTCGTCTTCTGCGCCATCGGGGTGTTCTCGTTGAGCAACACGACCTTCGACGTCTACCTCATGTCGGTGTTCGGGATCCTCGGCTACGCCTTCCGCAAGCTCGATTGCGAGACGGCGCCGATGCTGCTCGGCTTCGTCCTCGGGCCGATGATGGAGGAGAATCTTCGCCGCGCCTTGCTCATCACCAAGGGCGATGCGAGCGTGTTCATCACCCGGCCCGTGAGCGCGACGATGCTGGCGCTCGCGCTCGTGCTGCTCGTTGTCGTGCTCACGCCGGCGATCCGCGGCAAGCGCGAGGAAGCATTCCAGGAGGGGGCGTGAGGTCGGTGGCCGACCGGGGGCCCGCTGCTAGCGTCCCTGGACCCGGTGCAGCCCCGGCCGCGAACCGCACCGGCGCGACCATCCTGCTGCTCGCGGCGCTGCCTCCCCTGTTCTGGGCCGGCAACTTCCTGGTCGCCCGCGCCATGCGCGATCCGGTCCCCCCGTTTCAGATGTCGTTCTGGCGCTGGGCGCTCGCCTTCACGCTCCTCCTGCCGTTCGCGTGGTCGGCCGGGCGGCGGGAGCGGGAGCGGCTTCGTGATGAACTTGGCTTCCTCACGCTCCTCGGCGCGGTCGGGGTGACGGCGTTCAACTGTTTCGTCTACGCCGCACTGCATCACACGAGCGTCGTCAACGGCGCGCTCATCAACTCGCTGATGCCGGCGGTGACCTTCCTGTTCGCGCTCGTGCTCCTCGGCGAGAGGTTGGCCTTCCAACGGATCCTCGGTCTGGCAGTCTCGCTCCTCGGGGCCGCGACCATCGTCGCGGGCGGTCGCCCGGAGCGGATCGCCGACCTCGCCTTCAACCGGGGCGACCTGCTCGTCCTGTGCGGGCTCACCTTCTGGGCCGCTTACACGGTGCTGATCCGGTGGCAGCGCACGCAGCTCTCGCCGATCCTGTTCCTCACCGCCACGATCGGCCTCGGGACCTTGTTCCATACGCCCCTCGTGACCTGGGAGGTGGCGACGTCCGGCGGCTTCTTCCTCGACCTCAGGAGTGGCGCGGCGCTGGCCTACCTTGCGATCTTCCTGTCCATCCTCGCCTACGTGTTCTGGAACCGGGCGGTGGCCGCCCTCGGTCCGGCACGTACGGCGATCTCATGCACCTCATGCCGCTCTTCAGCGTCGTGCTGGCCGTCGCGCTGCTCGGCGAATCCCTCCACGCCCACCACGCAGCCGGCGCGCTCCTGATCGTGTCCGGCATCACGCTCGTGACCCGCCCGCAGACCCCGGCCGGCCCGGCCCGACGGCCTCGACTCGCGGGGCGGGATTCCTCATGAGAGCGAGATCAGCACGACGCCGAGGGTCGCGGCGAGCGCGGCCGCGAGCGTGCCGGGGTCGGGGCGCCGCTCCGTCCTGAAGACGTAGACCGAGAGCAGGACCGAGGCGAAGACCTCGATCGAGGTGAGCATCACCGCACGCGAGACCTCGATGTAGTTCAAGGCCCCGAACTGCGCGATCTGGCCGGCCGAGACGAACACCGCCGCCAGAACATGCCAGCGCGTGGTGCTGGACAGGAGCTGGCGGAAGGCGGCGCGGTTGCGCTCCACGAACAGCGAGACCAGGACGTATCCGGCGAGCGCCGAGAAGGCCCCGACGAAGGTCCCGAAGTTCGAGTCGGGCAGGTGGCCAAGCCCGAGCTTGCGCGCAATGTAGCCCGACGCGTAGGCCAGCGCGGATGCGGGGCCGAAGGCGTAGGCCAGCACGGGCAGCCGGTCGCTCGCGGGGGCGCGATCGAGAGCTTGGGCCCGATATCGCGCAAGCATCTGGCGGATCAGCAGCAGGAAGCTTGCGCCGATCAGGGCCATGCCGACGGCGGCGACCGGCTCGACCCGTTCCCCGAGCAGGAAGGCGGCGAGGAGAACCGAGAAGAACGGGTTCAATCGGTTGACGGCGGAGGCCCGGATCGGCCCGATGCTGGCGATCGACTTGAAGAAGAAGGCCCGGCCGAGGACGACCGTCAGCAACCCCGACAGTGCGAACCATGCCAGTCCCGCCGGGCTGTCATAGGCCGCACCGGCGACGGGGCCGCTCAGGGCGAAGAGGGCGAACGCCGCCGCGGCCGTGATGATGACGGAGAGCAGGGCGCCGTTGTCGCCGCCCTTGCCGGCGGCGCTGCGGGCGACTGACACGTTGGCCGTGGCGTAGCAAACCCCGGAGAGCAGGGCCAGGAACTCGCCGGTCCCGAGCAACACGGTCTCCAAATCTTGGGAGGCAACGAGGTTCGCTCCGTGCCTTGCCGTGTAGCGTAGGGTTCGCCTTATTGCTACGGACCCTAAGGAGTACGGCCTGCCGCCGGTTCCCGAACACCGGGTCAGGTGTGATCGTGGGACCAGAGATGCTCCATGCATCGTCGCAAGTCCGCGCGTGAGTTCAAGACCGAGGCGGTTCGGCTGGTCGAGGGGCGCGGGGTGGCGGTGGCGCGAAGCCGCTCGCGACCTCGACTTGAACGAGACCGTTC
>Ga0136611_10004096_pt1 | contig 10204 bp, 7 predicted proteins | sample AntDrymUQ2232306_2_FD_106645 | JGI IMG/M metagenome (GOLD analysis project Ga0136611, IMG submission 106645) | Polar desert sand microbial communities from Dry Valleys, Antarctica - metaG UQ223 (23.06) | ecosystem: Environmental > Terrestrial > Soil > Desert | place: Antarctica: Dry Valley... | reverse complement strand
GTCCTGCGCGAGCACCTGACCGAGAACTTCGGAGATCTCGAGACCCCGTGATCGAGCCGCGGCTGCTGCTCGGCTCGGGACCCAGCCCGGTGCCTCAGCGCGTGCTCGACGCGCTGGCCCGGCCGACGATCGGCCATCTCGACCCGCAGTTCGGCGCGCTGATGGACGAGGTCGCCGAGCTGTTGCGAGCAACGTTCCGCACCGCCAACCGCGTCGCCTTCCCGTTGAGCGCGACCGGCAGCGGCGGGATGCAGGCGTTGGTCGACACCCTCATCGCTCCGGGCGACACGGTCGTCTGTGGCATCCATGGGCTCTTCGGAGAGCGGATGGCCGACGCACTGGGGAGAGCCGGGGCCAGCGTGGTGCGCGTCGAGGCCGAGTGGGGCCGGGCGATCGAGACGCAACGGCTCGTCGACGCCTGGCGGCCGGACATGCGCGCGTTGTTCGTGGTCCACGGCGAGACGTCGACCGGTGTCGCTCAGCCGCTTGAAGGCTTGCGCGAAGCCGTGGGCGACGGGCTGCTGCTCGTCGACTGCGTGACGTCGCTGGCCGGGCACCCGCTCGACCTCGACGCGTCCGGCGTCGACGCGGCGTTCAGCGGCACGCAGAAGTGCCTCAACTGCCCGCCCGGTCTTGCCCCGTTCACCGTTGCCGACCGGGCGACGGAACGGCTCTCGCGCCGATCGTGGTATTTCGACTTGGAGGCGATCCTCGGATACTGGCGCGACGGCGACGGCGCGCGCGCCTACCACCACACGGCGCCGATCAACATGGTCTACGCGCTGCACGAGGCGCTGCTGCTCGTGCACGAGGAGGGGCTCGAAACCCGCTGGGCGCGCCACGCGACCGCGCACGAGGCGCTGCGGCGGGCGCTCGGCGAGCTCGGCTTCAAGCGCCTCGCACCCGAGGGCGAGCAGCTCTCCTCCCTGCTCTGCGTGCGCGTACCCGACGGCGTCGACGAAGCAGTCGTGCGCGGGCGGCTGCTCAGCGCACATGGCATCGAGGTCTCCGGCGGCCTCGGGCCGCTCGCCGGGAAGGTGTGGCGGATCGGCGTCATGGGCGAGGGGGCGCGGCTCGGGGGCCAGGCACGGCTCGTCGAGGCGGTGGCGCACGAGCTCGGCGTCAACGGGTCGGTCGCGCTCGAGGTTCTGGAGCGCGGATGGGCGTAGATCCCGCGAAGTTCGCCGACCTGCTGGCGGGCTATTGCCTCGACGTTCGCGCCGGACAGCAGGTGCTGGTGCGCTCGTCGACCGCGGCTGCACCCCTGTTGCTCGAGCTTCAGCGCGCGATCCTCGAGCGCGAGGCCTGGCCGCTGCTGCGCGTCGAGTTGCCCGGCGAGACCGCCGGTTTCTACGAGCACGCCCGCGACGTCCACCTCGACGGCTTCCCGCGCCTGGCCCTCGACGAGGCCAAGCGCCTGGACGCAAGCCTGAGCATCCAGGCGCCGACCGAGGTGTTCGAGCTCGCCGGGGTCGACCCGGGGCGGATCGCGCGGTCGGCCCGGGCTCGCAAGGAGCTACGCGAGCGGACGATGGATAAGCGCTGGTGCACCACGCTGTGGCCGACGCCGGCCGCGGCGGAGCGAGCGGGCATGACCATCGACGACTTCTCGGCGTTCGTCGAGCGGGCGCTGTTCCTCGACCAGCCCGAACCGGTCAAGGCGTGGGCCGGCCTCAGCGCGTTTCAGGCGCAGCTCATCGATCGTCTCGGGCCTGCGCGGCAGATCCGCATCGAGGCCGAGGGCACCGACCTGACCATCGACGTGAAGGGCCGTCGCTGGGTCAACTCCGACGGCCGGCGCAACATGCCCAGCGGCGAGGTCTTCACGGGCCCGGTCGAGACGAGCGCGGAGGGAACAATCCGCTTCGACATCCCCTCGGGACCACCGGGCCGCGCGGTGGCCGGCGTGACGATGGAGCTGCGTGGCGGTGAGGTGGTCTCGGCGCGCGCCGACGAGGGCGACGAGCACCTGCAGGCCGCGCTGGGCACCGACGACGGCGCGCGGCGGATCGGCGAGCTGGGCATCGGTACGAACTTCGGCATCGACCGTCCGGTCGGCGCGATCCTCTTCGACGAGAAGATCGGCGGCACCGTGCACCTGGCGATCGGCCGCTCGTACCCGGAGACGGGCGGCAAGAACACCTCGGCCGTCCACTGGGACCTGATCTGCGACCTGCGCCGAGGCGGCCGGATCACCGCCGACGGTGAGGTCATCCAGCAGGACGGCCGCTTCGTCACCCAGCGGAGCCCCCGCTGATCCAACCTGGGCGCGGATACTGCTCCCGAGGTGGATCAGCGCGGACAGCGCGGACCGGTCAGATCCGCCGCGCCGTCAGCGTGCTCCTCTTCGTCTTACTGCCGTCGCGGACCACGAGCTTGACCCTGTAGACACCGCGCTTGAACTTCTTGGCATCGAGGCTCACCCCGAACACCTTCCCGGCCGGGCGGTCGACTGCGGGGTAGCGCCGGACCACCTTGCCGCCTCGCGTCACCGTGACCGTGACGCGCCCGGCGCGGTTCAGGCGATACGACGCCCTCAGGTTGCGGCTCGTCCGGCCTCCGAACACCGGACTCGTGAGCTTGTGCCAGCGCACGAGTCCGCAGGTCCTGCGCCGGAAGAACGACGGCCTGACGGTGAACCGCCCGCCTGAGCGGCGCAGCGCCGTGCGCCGGACGTCCGCGCGCTTCCCGCCGAGCTGCATGCGGAAGCGAGCGAAGTAGTAGCCGTTGGTCACGCGGCGCCCGACCTGGTTGGACCTGCCGTTCCAGACGAACCCCTTGGTGCGGCCCCGGAAGCGCGCCATGAGGCGCGCGCGCAGCACCTTGCGGCCGGACGAGACCTGGAAGACGTCCACTCCCACCGGCCTGGTCAACCTGCGGTTGAAGCCGAACACCAGCCCGGCTCGGCGCCCGCGCACGGACACCGAGCGGAACCCGGTGGCCGGCCTGCAGGCTGCGGGGCTCCCGGTCCCGGGAGGCGTAGCACCGGGCGCCGAGGCGGCCGCCCCCCGGCACTGGGACAGGTCGGGACGCGCGATCTGCCCACGGTCGACCTGCACCTGCGTGGTCTGCAGGACGTTCCCGCCGACCTCGCAGGTCAGCGTCCAGCTCTCGACCTGGGCCGCCTTGAAGGGCTCCGGGCCGTTCCAGGTGATGTCCACGTCGTAGGGTTCGCCCGCGGCGAAGTTCGTCACGCGGAGGATGTACGGCTTGCCGGCCGCCAGCGTCGGCGTGCCGGTGATGCCGACCTCCTCCTCGCTGGTCGCCCCCTGCGCAGAGGTGCCGACCTCCTTGTCGCCGGCGCTGACGTCACCGTTGCCGTCGGTGTCCTCGAACAGCGTGATGTCCCAGTCGCTGACCACAGTCGGCCAGCTCACGCGGATGTTGGCCGACCGGTTGTCACCGGTCGCCGGAACCGTGATGCGGTGCTCGTTGTAGAACGGCGGCATGTTCTCCCCGCCGCCGGGGGCGGCCATGGCGTCGTCGTTGGCGTCACCGCTGGACCCCTGGGGGCCGCCGGTCTGCTGCTCGGGCGGCGCCGGCTCGCCACCGTTGGGGTCGCCCTGATTCTTGGCGACGATCGGGCGCGTCGACGGGTTGGTGTGCCAGCGGACCTCGCCGGAGGAGCCGACCTCGTAGACCGACTCGAGCGAGTCGTCGAAGAGGATCGGCTTCTCTGATCCGTCGGCCTGCGGTTGCGGGGAGGTCTCGGTCTTGAACTCCTTGCGGATGCGCAGCGTCGCGCCGGCGGGGGCGGCGCCCTCGATGATGCTGTGGCGCGCCTCGTTCAGCGTGCTCTCGGCCGCGATGTAGTAGGCCTCGCGGTTGCCCTTGCCGTCGAACCCGGCGACGTTGCCGAAGGGGGCCGTCTCGCTGCGTCCGGGATCGTTGACGTGGTTGGCCTGATCGTTGTCGCCGGTCCACTCCTTGACCATGGTCGCGAACAGCGGATGGAAGGCCGGGTCATCGCAATCTCCGGTCTCGTAGTTCGGGGCCCCGCAGTAGATCTCGAACGTGAAGCCGAAGCCGCCCGCGGTGTTGTAGGTCCAGTCCTCCGTGGTGCCGGTGGTGTCGTAGAGCTCGAACGACTTCTGGCTGAAGTAGCCGTTGTGGAGCGCCAACTCGTCGCCGAGCGCCTTGTAGCCGCGCTGCTCGTCGACTGCATCTCCGAGGCTCGCGATCCCAGGGGCGCGCAGCACCAGGCCGGCGGTCGTGTGGTTGGTGATCAACGTCATCACCTGGTTGCCGCCGACCAGCGCCTTGACGTTCCGGGTCTCGGGCTCGGAGAACGGGCCGGGGCCGCGGTAGGTCTGGGCGGCGACGTTGGTCGCGTCGGCGCCGGCGCCCCCCCAGAGGCCGCCGTAGTTGCGGTTGGGATCGACCCCGGGCTCGGCGATGCCGGCCGAGGTCGCGCAGTTGCCGCCCTCGCTGTCGTCGGGCAGGCGGCAGTTCTTGCGGCGGTACTCGCCGCCGTTGGCGGCGCCGGCGACGAGCAGGGCCGTCTCCTCGACCGACTCGTCGCGGCCGCCGTCGCCGCCGCTGATGCTGCCAGCCGTGCGGGAGGCGTTGAAGCCGTCGGGATTGACGACCGGAACGACGAAGTTGCGCGAGCCCGTGACGACCTTGGTCGCCCGCGCGTCACCGGCGTTGAAGCCGTTGATCAGCTCGTAGGCCCACTCCATCGCGTGCTCGCCCGACGGCCACTCGCGCGCGTGGTGGAGACCCATGTTGAGGAAGGCGGGCTTGCCGTTGGCCACGTTGACGTTGGTGGTGATCTCGATGCCCAGCACCGTGCGGCCCTCCCACGTCTTGTGGGGCAGCTCGATCAGGCGCACGAGGCCCGGGTTCTTCTCGGCCAGCGCCATCATCTCGCTGTTGTAGTTCTCGAGCGTGCGGTAGGAGTCGCGGCCGCTCGGCAGGGCCGACCGCGTGACGCTCGCCGCGTAGCGCTGGTCGGCGCTGCGGTCGCGCAGCGAGCGCGCAGCGAGGTCCGGGACCTCGACCTCCCAGGTGAAGCCGGCCCGCCGGAGCTTCTGAGCGTCCGCCGCGCCGTGCAGCAAGACGCCGAGGCCATCCCCGTCGCCGTGCTCGGTGAGATCGACGCCGAGGGCCACGAGGCGATCCTTCGCAGCTCGGGTCGGGGTCTTCACGCTGACCATTTGAGTCTTCTCCGACGTAACGTTCGTCGGCAGCGGCGTGAAGTCGGCGACGAGCGCCGCCCGGGAGGCCTTGCCGGAGCGCCGGCAGCCCTGCAGGGTGTACGTGCCCGCGGCGACGTAACCAGAGGCCACCTCGCTCGCGGCCGGGGACGCTCCGCCGCTGACACGGCGACCCGAGGCGTCGTAGACGGCCAGGTCCCAGTCGCCGCTCGCCGCCTTGAGCTCGGAGAAGAGATAGCCCGCCCGGTCCAGCGTCACCTGGCGCGTGGCCACTGCGCCGCCGGTCCCGCGCAGGCCCGTGATGCACGAGGCGCCCGACGCGCGGTCGGTCGAGAGCTTTGCCGAGAGGATCTCCTCGGGCGCGGGTCCGACGGCGGGAGCCTCGGCCGCCTGCGCTGGCAGCGCAGCGAGAACGGCGAGGACGGCGACGAGGAAGGGCGGGACGAAGCGTGGCACAGGATTCCGATCACATCGGGGGAATGGATGCTTCAACGTTCTGCCGGCCACTGTTCGTGGACGGGCTCGTTACTCTAGAAAGAAAGGGGCCAGTAACCAGGACGGCAAGATGGACTGGCGCTCGAGGCCGGCGTCGAAGTAGCCTGGGCCGCCGATGCGCCGCACCAAGATCGTCGCCACGATCGGCCCCGCTTCCCGCGAGCCCGAAACGCTCGTTCGCATGGTCGAGGCGGGGATGGATGTCGCCCGGCTGAACTTCTCCCACGCCGACCACGAGGTGCATGCGGAGACCGCGCAGCGGGTGCTTGTGGCGTCCGAGCGCGCCGGGCGGCCGGTGGCAATCCTGCAGGACCTTCCGGGCCCGAAGCTGCGCATCGGCGAGCTGGCCGAAGGGACCGTCGAGCTGAAGGTGGGCGACAGCGTTACGTTCGTCTGCGATCCCAACGCGCCGCCAGGCGACGCGACGCGGATGAGCGTGTCCTGGCCGGGGCTGGTCAACGCGATGAGCCCCGGTGAGGTTCTCTACCTCGCCGACGGCGCGGTGCGGCTGCGCACGACCGTGGTCCGAGCGGGCGACTACGAGCTCGACGCCGAGGTCGAGGTCGGTGGAAGCGTCTCGACCCGGCAGGGGCTGAACATCCCCGGCCCCGCCAACGAGCTGCCCTCGGTGCCCGAGGAGGACCTCGACCATCTGCGCGCCGGGCTGGCGATGGGCGTCGACATGGTCGCGCTGTCCTTCGTGCGAAGCGCGGCCGACGTCGAGCTGGTTCGCGAGCACACGCGCGTCCCGTTGATCGCCAAGATCGAGAAGCCCCAGGCCGTCACCGACGCCAAGGCGATCATCCGCGCCGCCGACTGCATCATGATCGCGCGCGGCGACCTGGGCATCGAACTGCCGATCGAGGAGGTGCCGATCGTCCAGAAGCGCCTGCTGGCCATGGCCGGCGCCCTCGCGCGGCCGTCGATCACCGCGACCCAGATGCTCGACTCGATGGTCAGCTCGTCGCGGCCCACCCGCGCCGAGGTGGCCGACGTCGCCAACGCGATCCTCGACGGCACCGACGCCGTGATGCTCTCCCAGGAAACGGCGATCGGCGCCTACCCTGTCAGCGCCATCGAGATGATGGCGGCGGTCGCGCTGCAGGCCGAGAAGATTCTGCCCTACGAGCGCTGGATCGAGCACCGGGTCGATCGCGACGACCGCGACCCCGCCTACACGATCGCCTACAGCGCGGTGGCGGCCGCTCGCGAGCTGCACCTCGACGCGCTCGTGGTGCCCACTCTCTCTGGCCGCTCGGCGCGGCTCGTCTCAGCCCACCGCCCGACCGTGCCGATCTTCGCGCTGTCGCCCGGCCGCGAGACCGTCCGGCGCTGCAACCTGATCTGGGGGGTGCAGGCCGCGTCGATGCGCCGACACGAGGTGACCGAAGCGCTGATCGCCGACGCCGCCCGGCGCGTCGTCGAGCTCGGGTGGTGCCAGACCGGGCAGCGCGTCGGCATCACGGCCGGTCTGCCGAGCGGGAAGCCGGGGACGACGTCGCTGTTTCAGGTCCAGACCGTCTGAGTGCCACCAGCCCCACGACCGACACCGTGACCAACACGACCAGCGCGGCAATGGCCTCGGGCGAGCCGAGGTCGTCGAGGTTGCCGCCCAGCGCGGCGTAGGCGAAAGCGCGCGGGGCGCAGCCGATCATCGTGGCGAGCACGAAGGCCCGCAGCGCGACGGGCGACAGGCCCGCTGCGTAGTTGACCAGGCTGTAGGGGATGCCCGGCGCCAACCGCGCGTAGAGGACCGCGTAGAACCCGCGCCGGCCGATCCAGGATCGCAGCGAGGCCAGCCGGCCGCGCGCAACCTCCTCCACCGCGTCGTGCGCCCACCAGCGGCCCAGCGAGAACGCGAGCGTTGCCCCCAGCGTCGCGGCGGCGATCGCCACCGGGGTGCCCAGCGCGGTGCCGAACAGCAGGCCCGCCGCCCCGGCCAGCAACGGGCCCGGGAACAGCGCGGGGGTCAGGAGAGCCGACGCCGCGATGAACACCAGCGGACCGGCCACGCCGTAGCCGTCGAACCAGTCCTGCACCCGCTCGGTGGAGAACGACCCGCTCAGCGCGAAGAACGCGACCATCCCGGCGAGGGCGAGCCCCAGCGAGCCGATCCGAAACGCAGGGTGGCGCACCGTCAGCGCCCGGCGAGGAAGGCGGCCTCCTGGCGACCGAGTTCGGTAACGGGCTCGTCGCCGTACATCCACTCGCGCGCTATGCGGTGCCAGTTGCCGGTGGCCCGAAGCTGGCTGAGCACCGCCAGCGTCAGCACCTCGAGCCGGCGGCCGAAGAGATGGTCGGGCGGCAGTGTCTCGTGGCGCATCGTGGCGAAGTGGCGCGAGCGCGGGTCGCTCATCTGGATGAGGACCTCGGTGGCGATCTCGGGCTCCAGCGCGATGTCGCGGTCCTGCGTGTACCACCACGTCATGTCGTCGACCATCGCCAGCGCCTTCTCCTCCGGGTAGTAGGAGGGATCGCCGATCCAGCCGTGCTCGTGCATGTGGGCGACGAGCTCGGTCGCGCGCCGCTCGGTCGCCAGGCGCTGGGCCTTCAGCTCGAACCCGGCCGCCTCCCTCGAGATCGTCTTGAACAGGCCGAAGTCGATGAACGCCATCCTGCCGTCGTCTAGCAGGATGCAGTTGCCAGGGTGCGGATCGCCGGAGAACTGCTGGTGGCGGTACATGCAGCCGAAGTAGAAGCGGAAGACGATCTCGCCGATCCGGTCGCGCTCGCCCTGGGGAAGCTGCTTCATCTCCTCGAAGCCGCGGCCCTCGACGAAGTCGCTGACGACGACGCGCTGACGCGAGAGCTCGGTATGGACCTCGGGCACGACGATGAACGGATGGCCGCGGAAGATCCGGGCCAGGCGGCGCTGGTTGGACGCTTCGAGCTCGTAGTCGAGCTCCTCCTCGATGCGCTCGCGGATCTCGGCCCCGAGCGCCTTGGCGTCCAGGCCGGGGGCGACCCGCTTCATCAGACGCAGGATGATCGTGAGGTTCTGCATGTCGGCGCGCACCGCGGTGTCGACGCCGGGGTACTGCACCTTGACCGCGACGGCGCGGCCCAAGGCTCCGGCTTCGCCGTCGCCGCGCTCGCTCGGGCTCGCTTTCAGATGCGCCTTGTAGACCTGGCCAATCGAGGCGGCGGCGATCGGCACCGGATCGAAGCTCTCGAATACGTCATCGACCGTCTCGCCGTACTCGGCCTCGATGACCTTCTTCATGTCCTTGAACGACACCTTCGGCGCCGCGTCGCGCAGCTCGGCGAGCTTGGCCTGGAAGTCCTCGCGGAACTCCTCGGGCACGAGGCCGACATCAAGGAAGCTCATGACCTGCCCGAGCTTCATCGCCGCGCCCTTCATCGTCCCCAGGACCGCGACGATCTGCTCGGCGGTCTCGAGCTGCCGGCGCTCGAGGGCCTTCTGCCCGGCCTCGTCGCTGCGCCCCACGTTGGCCGCCCGGGTTCCGAGCTGCTTGGCCGTCGTGCTGGCCGCCACCCCGCCGATCTTGCTGAGCCGGCGGATCCGCGAGGTCGGGATCTTGTCGTCGGCCATGCGGGGAGAGTACGTCAGGGCTTGAGCTTGGCCGACTTGTAGGGCGGCGGCGCCTCGTCACGGGCGCTGCAGTCGATGAGCTGCTGCATGCGCCGCTCGCGCGTGGCCTCCTGCTTGGCCCCTGTCACCCAGCGGACGCACGTCCGGCGGTACGAGGGGATCTGGCGGTGAAAGAACGCCCACGCCTCCGCCTCAGCGGCGAAGCGCGCCTCCCACTCCGGCGGCAGCGCGGCATCGCCGTCCTGCTCGTAGCTGTAGATGGCGGTCTTCGCCTCGGTCCGCGCCGCGAACGCCGCCAGCCCCGTCGGCTGCATCCGGCCCTCCTCGGTCAGCGCGCGCACGCGCCCGACGTTGCGGGCGCTCCAGGTGCTGCCCTTGCGCCGCGGGGTGATGCGCTGCCGGCGATAGACGCCGTCGATGGGCTTCATGTGCCCGTCGATCCAGCCGAAGCACAGCACCTCATCGACGAGCTCGGGCCAGGTGATGCTCGGGATGCCGCTGCCCTTCTTGGCCAGCTTGACCCACAGCTCGCCCGCCGTATGGTGGTTGACCTTGAGCCAGGCACGCAGTGCTTCGGGCGTGGCGAACGCGAGCGGCTGCGGGTCAGCCACGCACCACCTGGGAGCCCGGCACGATGTCGTCGGCCCCGTCGGGCCAGCGGACCCAGGCCTTGTGGCCGCCGTCGTAGTCGTCGCCCCAGAGGACCAGCGTCGCCTTCTGGTCGCCGAACACCGTGCAGGACTCGGCGCCCTCCTCGTCGAGGCCGCGCCAGAGCCGGACGAACGGGTTGTGCTCGAGCTCGTCGGCCACCGTCGTCGGGTCGGTGTGGCCCGGGCGGATCGTCGTCTTCGGCGGCAGCTGCAGCAGCCGGTCCATGATCGACTCGCGCAGGTCCTCGAACGTGGTATGGCCCGGTGCACGGACGCCGCCGACCGAGTTCTTGAACAGCGTGTCGCCCCTGAAAACTTGATCCTCGATGACGAACGAGAGCATCCCC
>Ga0136611_10004095_pt1 | contig 10204 bp, 8 predicted proteins | sample AntDrymUQ2232306_2_FD_106645 | JGI IMG/M metagenome (GOLD analysis project Ga0136611, IMG submission 106645) | Polar desert sand microbial communities from Dry Valleys, Antarctica - metaG UQ223 (23.06) | ecosystem: Environmental > Terrestrial > Soil > Desert | place: Antarctica: Dry Valley... | reverse complement strand
GCCTTCGCCCGACTGCTTGGACGACAGCGACCCGTTGGCGAGCACGAACCCCGCCGTCCCCGTCGGTGAGAGGTGGTGGACGAAGTGCTGCACCCACGCGAAGTTGGCGTTGCCGGCCGGCGGCGTGCCGTACGCCCAGCGCGGGTCGTCGGCCAGCGCCTCGGAGAACCAGTCGTCTTTGTTGAAGGGCGGGTTGGCGATGACGAAGTCGGCGCGCAGGTCCGGGTGCTGGTCGCGGTGGAAGGAGTCGTCGGAGCGGTCGCCGAGGTCGGCGTCGATGCCGCGGATCGCGAGGTTCATCCGGGCGAGCTTCCAGGTGGTGCCAACGAACTCCTGGCCGTAGATGGCCAGGTCGTCGCGGCGCCCGCCGTGCGCGAGCACGAACTCCTCGGACTGCACGAACATCCCGCCTGAGCCGCAGCACGGGTCGTACACCCGGCCGGCGTAGGGCTCGAGCATCTCGACCAACAGTCGTACGACGCTGCGAGGCGTGTAGAACTCGCCGGCCCCGCGGCCCTCCTGCCCGGCGAACTTGCCGAGGAAGTACTCGTAGACCTTGCCGAGCACGTCGTCGGTGCCATGATCGACGCCGGTGAACCCGATGGTGCCGATCATGTCGACGAGCTCGCCGAGCAGTCGCTTGTCCAGGTCGGGCCGGCCGAAGTTCTTGGGCAGCACGCCCTTGAGACTCGGGTTCTCGTACTCGATGAGGTCCATGGCCTCGTCGAGGTACTGGCCGATGCCGGGCTGCTTGGCGTTGTCGAGCAGGTGCTCCCAGCGGGCGCGGGGCGGCACCCAGAAGACGTTGTGACTCGTGTACTCGTCGCGGGACTCCAGGATGCGCTCGCGCCGAGCCTCCGACGGGATGTGGTCGTCGGAGTCAGGGTCGGCCAAGGCGGTCTCCAGCTCGAGGCGCCTGGCGGTGAAGGCGTCCGAGACGTACTTGAGGAACACCAGGCCGAGCACGACGTGCTTGTACTCCGACGCCTCCAGGTTGCCGCGCAGCTTGTCGGCGGCGTCCCACAGCGTCGCCTCCAGCGACTTCGCCGGCTTGCTGCTGGCCTTGCGTGCTCCTGCCACGTCCCTGCCCTCTGTCGCCCTCCGCGGGCTCCGAACCTACCGACCGGAGGCGGTGCCTCCGTCCGCACCGCGCCGGCGTCTGCCCGGTGCCGTCGTCCAGGCGATGCCTCCGCCCTACCGACTCCGGGACGAGGCCCGGTGCCCGGCGCCTGGCGCCGTGGCCCTCGGTGGCACGGACCGGACATCGACCACCGGCGCCGCGGAAGACGCCTGCGCCTGCCGCCCTCCAGCGACCGCGAGGTGTTCGGCGGCGGCCCGGGCTGCAGTGGCCTGAGCGGCGTGGCCTTGAGCCTCCCTCATCCTGGCGACGGCGATGGCCAGCGACTGCAGCTGGGCGAGCAATGCCAGCACCTGCCGCGTCTCGCTGGGAAGCGTCCGCCGCACGGCGAGCAACGCGCCGGCAGCGCCGCGAACGCGATGCCCGGTGACCGTGGGCCGAGGCGTACGGCGACGAACCGGACGTGCTGCCTGCTCGTAAAGGTCGGCAGCCTCGGTCATTTTGCCCGTGCGGTGGCGGTAGTCGGTGACCCGAGCCACGGCGGCGACCAGGTCCGCGCTCGCCCATGTGGCGTCGGCAACGGCGGCTGGATTACCGCCGTGTGCTCGGATGTGCTCGGTGGCGTGCTCCGCCGTCAGCTGGGCTTGCTCGAGGAGCCGGGCCCGGTCGAAGGCGCTGAGGGGGGAAGTCCGCTCGCCGTCGCCCTGCGCCAGTCGCGGGCTCAGCCGTGGCGAACTCGATGCCCATCGGTCCTGCAGCCTCGGCAGGCTGAGGTCGGGTGCGAGCTTCCCGCCGCCGAACCAGACCGGCTCTCCACCGGTGGCGAGCGCCACCGCGTAGCCGGTGACCTGGTCGGGGTCGCGCTGGCTGCGCCGCTCCTTGACCAGGACACCGTCCTTGCCGAGCTGCCCGAAGAAGGCGGGGAGAGAGGTGGCGCCTGCTGCGGCGACCCGTACGCGACGGCGCAGCACGTCCCGATCCGGCCCGGCGGACGGAGGCAAACCCCTCTCATGTCGGCTCACCTCGTCGGCACGGTGTCGCCGCTGCTCGGCGCGGGTGACCTCGCGCGGACCGGTCCGATCCGCGGGGCTTGTCTGTCGCAGCCCGTACCGCTCCTCGACCGCCCGGCTGGCCTCGCGCGAGCGGTAGAAGTCGTTTCGTGGCCAGACCCGCTTCCCGTCCTGCCGAGCGAGGGTCGCGACGATGTGGACATGGTTGTCGGCGTGCCGGACCGCGACCCAGCGCACCGCCTCCTCGTCACCTCGCGAGGCGAGCCCGATGCGGTCGACGTACTCGGCGGCGATGTCAGCCCACTGCTCGTCCGACAGCTGGCGGTCCTCATCCGCCGCGGCGATGGCCAGGTGGTAGACCGGCCGGGCCACCTTCCAGTCCTCGCGCTGCAGGCCTGCGGCGAGCAGCGGGGCGTTCAGCGCGGCCGCCAGCAGGCGCAGGTCCCGCCCGTCGCCGGGCGTGCGTGGCGGCTCGAGACCGTCGGCGCCGTCCCACCCGGCGATCAGCCGAGGCGCGGTGTGTGAGGCGGTCAGGCCGTGCTCTCCGGCCAGTCCCTCGCGGAACAGGTAGCCGAGCAGCCGTCGTACGTCGCTGCCGCGCTTGCAGACCTTGCCGATCACGAGGTCAGCCCATCCGGCGGGCCACGCGTTGGGTCGCGGCATCGGCGCTGGCGACAGCGCGGTGGGCGCCTGCGACCGCCCGGGCCAACCACGGTGGTGTCTCGCCAGTGCTGTGCAACACGGCGACGGCCTGGTTGACGTTGACGGCGTACCGGCGGATCACCGTCCGCAGGACCAGCAGCTCGGCGAGCAGCTCCCGGTCGGCCGACTGCGACGGCGCCGGACCCTCCCCCGCCGAGGCCTGGCCGGCCAGGGCCAGGTAGCCACTCGGGGTCAACCGGGCCCGACCTGCCGCCGCGGCGAGGGCGGCGTACTCCTGCTCGTCGTAACGCACCTTCACCACCCGGCTGCGGGCCGGGAAGCGGTGGTGCCGGTGCCGCACCACCACAGGTCGCTCGGCCGGGTGCCCGTCGCTCGCCGGGCTGGCATCTTGCTGGTCCTGGCTCACGTCTGCCCCTCCCGGAAGTCCATCCACCTACTTACTGAAGGTGCGTTCAGCGGGGGGTCTGTGACAGACGATCAAGAACTTTGACGGGGTAGTTGTCCACCGATTTCCGCCGCGGTGCTGACAAACGGCTTCGTCCCGGCACACCGTGCCGACATGACCAATCCGCCAAGTGACACCCCGACCAGTGCGCCGCAGCCGACCATGGCGCAGGAAAGTGCCGTCATCGGTTGGCTCGCCGCCCGCCGGGGGCTACCTGACCTCACCTGTGCCCTGTTACAGGCGGCGCTGATCCTTTGGGGGCCATTGCTGCCGCTGCCGTCCGTGACCTCCCGGCCCGACAGCGACGTCGGGGCGGCGAAGCTGCTGCTCGCCATCACCCGACGGCTGCGGGCCCACGCGTACCCCCCGGCGAGGTTCCAGACCCAGATGGTCCTGTCCGACGTGCACTTCCTGCTCGGCCTGGCCTGGTACTCCCTGCACGACCCAGAGGGTGCCCGAGCCGGCCTGGAGCGTTGGGAGCAACACTTCGACTGGAGCGGCGACCTGCGCGTTACCCAAACCGACGCCGCCGTCGGGCTCCCCATCGACGACTACCGCCGCGAACCCGGCGAGTGACGGCTCGTGCCCCGCTCGCCCGCGCCCGGGCGAGCACTCTCCTCCTTGGGAACGGGGACCACCAGGCCGGGCGCACAGCGTCCGGTCTGGGCCCCGGAGCCATAACTTGCTCTGCCCGTTCCTCCGTCCGCGGGCAAGACTGCGAGCGGTGGTTGCCGGCGACCGAGCTGCGCAGCCACGAGGCCCTGGCCCGGGTGTTCCGCTTCCGCCGGTGCCGCCGCAGGAAATGGCACGCCGGCTTCGACGGCTAAGAGCTCACGAGGCGGGACCGACGCGACATTGGCTGTCTCAGAGTGTGCGTGCGGGGGCTGCGCCCTCCGTTTCGTCCGCGGCGCCCTCGGGCTCTCCATCGGGAGTCCCGCCCGCCTGCTTGATGAGTCTTGCCCGCAGCGTCAGAGAGTCTTGCCCGCCGGCCTCGGCCCAGGCATGGACAGTCTTGCCCGACGTCTTGCCCGGACCTCCACCGTCTTGCCCATCGCCCTCACGAACCTTGCCGGCAATCTCACGACGGAAAAATCAGCATGATCCTTTGTCACAGACCCCCTGCTGATCGCACCTTCAGTAACTGAGGGCATCTTGCCGCAACCGCTCACCGGCGTCGTCGACAGCCGAGCCAGCGGCCACCTGACGGAGACGACATGGACAAGATCTTGCTGACGCCGATCGAGGCGGCCACGGCCCTGGGCATCGGGCGATCCAAGGTGTACGAACTTCTGCAGAGCGGCCAGCTCACGTCGGTGCACATCGGCCGCTGCCGGCGCGTCCCCGCGGACGCCGTCCACAGTTTCGCCTCGTCGCTCCGACGGAGCAGCCCGATGCAGACATAGTCGGGACGGACCGGCGTCCTGGCGTGAAGGCGCCCCCACGGCAGCACGAAGGCGAGGACCTCGATGAGCCGATCAGCGTACGGCGAGAGCTCCATCCACCAAGACGCCGCCGGGCGGTGGCACGGCTACGTCTCGATGGGCCTCAAGCGCGAGGGACAGCGAGACCGGCGGCACGTCTCGGCGGCGAGGCGAGCTGAGGTCGTCCGCAAGGTGCGAGCGCTCGAGCAGCAGCGCGACAGCGGCGTGGTCCACGCTGCCGGCCGCGCCCCGACGGTCGCCGAGTGGCTCAGCCACTGGCTCGACACGATCGCCATCCGCAAGGTGCGCGCCTCGACGCTGCAGGGCTACCGCGGCAGGGTCACCTGCCGGATCATCCCGGCCATCGGACACCACCGGCTCGACCGGCTCCAGCCCGAGCACCTGGAAGCCTGGTACACCGAACTCGCGGACGAGGGCCTCGCATCGGCCACGATCCTGCAGCTGCACCGGATCCTGTCCAGAGCGCTCAAGGTCGCGATGCAGCGCGGCAAGATCGCCCGCAACGTCTGCTCGCTGGTGGACGCACCATCGCTGCGGCGGGACGAGGTCGTGCCCTTCAGCACCACGGAGGCTCGGGCACTGTTGGCGGCCGCTCGAGGGCTGCGCAACGAGGCCCGGTGGTCGGTTGCCCTCGCGCTGGGCCTCCGGCAGGGCGAGGCCCTCGCCCTGCGCTGGGAGGACATCGACCTCGACACCGGCACGCTCACGGTCAGGCGATCCATGCAGCGCCTCGTCGGCAAGGGCTTGGTCTTCGACGAGCCCAAGAGCCGGGCCGGTCGCCGCGCGATCATGCTCCCGAACGGCCTGCGCGACGCACTGCACGCTCACCGGGCGGCCCAGCTCGAGGAGCGACTGGCCGCCGGGTCGGAGTGGCAGGAGCACGGGCTGCTCTTCGCGCAGGTCAACGGTCGGCCCATCGACCCCGGCTCGGACTGGAAGTCGTGGAAAGCGCTGCTGGCCTTGGCCGGCGTCCGCGATGCCCGGCTGCACGACGCCCGTCACACGGCTGCGACCCTCCTGCTGCAGCAGGGCGTGCCGGCCCGGGTGGCGATGCAGATCCTCGGGCACTCGCAGATCAGCCTGACTCTCGGGACGTACTCGCACGTCGTTCCCGAGCTGGCCCAGGAGGCGGCCGACCGGATCGATCGGGTCCTGTGGGCGCCCTGATCCTGAGAGCACGGGGTGACACGCAGATGCCCCGCGGCGAGCGGCCCGTAGCGGCAGCCAGAACCTGGTCTCATGTACGGCCCGTACGAGGCCGCAGATCCGCGTAAACGATCGCTCCTACCGATGAGCGCGTGCTCCGCGCAGCCCTGCAGCGCTCCCCAGGGAACGGGGGGATCTCAGCTCTGCGTACGAACGTCAGGATCGGGCCTCCGCCGTTCGGGCGGAGAGACCCATGATCGTCCTAAGCCGTGGCCCTACTTCAACGCCAGCAACGATGCCGGGGCTAAGCTTCGGTACCACTCAGCGCACTCAGACTTGTTCCCGCTGCCCCAACGGTGTTCGTTGCCGAGCAGCGACCGGCTCAGCAGCCCGATCCACTCGGCGTACTGAACCCGCTCCCCGCCGTACTTCTCCGGCCGCGCATACGCCTCCAACTCCGCGGAGCGACGCAGGATGCCGGCAATCACATCAGCAACCTGAATCATCAGCACATGGTGGCTCTCGACCGCGAATGGGGTGTCGATGATCATCGAGAGAGCGGGCTCCTTCTTGCCGCGCCCGTAGTAGTCGTCCGTCCAGGCCGGTGGGGAGACAACCAGCTTCGACAGCGCCGCGACACCGGCGGGGTTGTTGTCAATAATCACGACGGTCCGGCCCTTGCCAGCAGGCTTCCTCTTGCCGTATCGCTGCAGCTGAAGCAGGACGTGTACAGCGCCGGCCTGCCACTCATCCCGCAGTTCGGGACAGCCAGGGGCGCTCGCCTTGTGCAACGAGCGATCGATCGCTGCGAAGGCGATCTTGTGACTGCGCGTCGAGACCCAGTCGCAGATGTTCTCGACGACCGTTGAGCGAACTTCGCCGTCGACGCCCTGCCAGGTGCGCTTTCCGGGGAGTATGTCGGTGCTCTTCAGCTCCTTGAGGCTGCGCCCGGTCAGGCCGCAGAGGTTCTCGAAGATCTTCCCAAACTCCTCCTGGGTCCGGCGCAGCTTCGTAGCGTCGATCACAATGCCGACCATGACGAGCACCGGGCTCTTGTCGTCGTTGCCGGTCTCGTCGACGTAGCAGAAGTGCATAGCGGGCATGATTCACCCGAGGTCGCTGAACCGGTCGGCGACGCACCGGGGGCGTCGGCGCTGGCGGGACCGTGGCATACCGTCAAGCGGTGACTTCTGCCGGCGGGACGCCCGGGCGTCGTGCGACGTTCGACTCCGAGTCCGCGACGTTGCAGCTCGCGAATGGAACCCGTCGACACACGGACGAGGATCTACTCGTGCTCCACGAGGACGACCTGGACGTGCTTCTCGCTGCGGATCTGCGACGGGCCCTGGCGACGCCGTCCTGGGTCGAGAGCGCGCGGGTCAGCCGCACGCTCCTCGTGCACTTCGACCCGGAGCACGCGGTTGTGGAGCCGGTCGCGTACCGAGTCGCCGGTACGCAACTGCAGATCGACATCGAGTTCGAACAGGACGTCTGGGACGACGACGACGACGCCACGACCAGCCGCGTCCGGGCGCTGTTGGGGTCGCTGGGGCGTCGGCACCGCTTCAAGGTTGCGCGCGCCGCCCCCGACCCGTACCGCTTGCAGGGACCGCCGTACCTGTGGGAGGCAACGCTCAATCCGGTCGTGGGCCGTCGCACGCTCGGGGAGCTTCAGCGCGCTGCCGACGAAGCTGTGGCGCTGTTGAACGCGGCTGCGTCGGGACAGCTGACCCGCAAAAGCGCCCTTGAGCTGCTGCGTGCCGGGCGGCCCGACGCGTTGATCGGACAGCCGGAGGGACCTTGGCTTGACGTCAAGCGTGACCACTACGACCTGAGCACCACCGGCGGGAAGGTTGCCCTCTGTCAGGCGGTTGCGCGTTTCGCCAACTCTGAGCTCGGCGGCATCGTTGTCGTCGGCATGGAGGCCAAGAAGGTGCCAGGCGGCGAGGAGATTCGGCGCCTGTCCCCGCTGCCGCACGACCTCCGCATGCTGCGGCGGTACCAGTCGGCGCTCGAGCAGCACCTGTTCCCTGCCCCGGACAGCCTGGACCTGGAGCGCCTCGACGTGCCCGGCGGCATGCTTCTCGTGCTGCATCTGCCGCCTCAAGTCGAGGAACTCAAGCCGTTTCTGGTGCACGGCGCGATCGTCGATGGGCGGACCGAGGGTGCGTTCATCAGCATCGTCCGCCGACGAGGCGAGTCGTCGATACCAGTCACGGCCGCCGCGGTGCATGCGAGCCTTGCAGCAGGGCGAGCCCTGCTCAGGCGGGGCCAGCTACCACCGGAGCAATCGCCGACGCACGGCGTCCTGGAGAGCCCGCCCGCGACCAAAACCTCAGCCCAGCCGGGCCGGTGACGTCGGTAGCCAGCGCCTCGATCCGGCTGGCCGCGGTCGCGCGGATGCGAAGGAGACACACCGGCTGAGGCAGAGAACTTCCGGTCGCAGCAGTGTTCGGCACGACGCGGGCCAGGCACGCATCTGCCGCCATGCGTGCGTCCGAACGGACGCCACATAAGGAAGATCTCCTCGCGCAAGATCGGAGATCTGCTCGCGCAATCGTTCGTTGCTGCCGTTGTTATCCTCAGCCACGGCCGCGTCGGCGTCAGACTCGGCGGCAGCGATCCTCGAGATCGGAGAGGATCTCCTTCTCGCGCCTACTGACGGCACCATCCACGGTGGCCACCCGATTGGCTGCGTCGAGGATGTCGCTCAGGTCCCCTGACTCGGCATCCAGGCGGCGCCACACCTCGCCCTGGTCGATGTCGACGAGACGCGCAATCTGTTCGTCAACCACCTGATGCTTGTCCCGAACCAGTGTCACCAGGTGACGAAACAGTAGGGCTTCTTCGTCGGCGATCTTGCTGTCCGCCATAATGATGAGCCAGGCGACCCACAGAAGCAGTTGCGGGTGCTGACTCCGCTCGGTCAGATTCTCGGCTAGTTCGAGCACCCTGGCCTCGGTTCGGAAGACGTCTTGCGCATGTCGTCCAGCGACCAACGTGGTGTAGCGGTTCACCACCACCGCCAGCGGAACGCCGACAAGTGGGATGCCGATCTTGATGACGTTGCGCTGTAGTAGGTGCTTGCCGACGACAGGAAGCGTCTTAGCGGCTTGCAGGACCGGTCCCTTGTAGAACTGCTTGATCAACGGCCGCACCATGGGCGGCACCACCTTGATCACGCCCCCACGCACTGCTTCCCCGCTCCGGATCGTGAAGGCAATGCGGATGAGCTTCCACAGATCGTCGGGGTCCGACGTGTCGAGCGGGACCCGGTAGAGGACAGCGATGTCGTGCGCCAGGCGAAGTTGGAGCTGAGTGATGAAGGCGACATCCACCATGAAGGTCGTGATAGCGGCCGGGACGGTGAGGGGGCCAGCCCCGCCCAGGCTCCCGATGGTGGCGCTGACAGCCGCGGTGTAGGCGCTGGCGGAGAGTCCGCCTTCGATGGCGGCGTAGCGACCCGCCATCTTGATCCGCTGATCGACGATGGCGTCCGCGGGGACGCCCGCATACTTCTCCTGGAAGTACTGCCCGGTGGCCTTCTCGGTGTAAGAGCTCAGCGCGTGGGCGAGAAGCTTGGTGAACCATCCCCCCGACTTGATGTCGTCCGGACTCAGCCCCTCGACGAACTGTCGGAGTTCCGCTCGCTCGTGCTCGATGACCTCCCGGTCGGCAACATCGCGGACACCGTCGGACTCGAGCGACGCTTCCGGCATAGCGAGTCCTCCTGAGCCCAGCGGTTCGCGGAACTTGGAAGGTATCCCGCTTGAGTAGCCGACGAACGTCCGCATCTGCCACTGACAGCCGGCCCTTGTCGCCGAGACAAGGGCACTCCTTCGCGGGCGACCGCGTACCACCGCCAGCTCGAGGACATTGCGTCCCCCTGCCGCTCTTCACGCCTCCGCCGTCTAGATGCTTGGCGCCAAAGGCAACCAAGATGGCACCATCGCCTCTTTGCGTCATGTTCATTTCCAGCGTTTCCGCAGGTCAGCCTATGTGGGGCGGGTGGGGCTCGAACCCACGACCGAGGGATTATGAGTCCCCTGCTCTGACCGGCTGAGCTACCGCCCCAGCCCGACGTTAGTCCCAGTCCGCCCTACGCGACCTTCACCTTGACCGAGTGGTAGCCGCTCGCACCATCTGGCAGCACCGGCGCCACGACCTCGGTCTGCACCTCACCGGTGCTGTCGACCGCGCGCACCTCGAGCACGTGTTCACCAGGCGCGGCGTCCCAGGTCCAGCGCCACTGCCGCCAGGAGTCCTCGGACAGCTCGCCCCCGAGCTCCGCCTCCTGCCACCCTCCCCCGTCGACCCGTGCCTCGACGGCCGTGATTCCGCGCCCCAGCCCCGGCGCCCAGGCCATGCCGCCGACGGTGACCGGTCCGGCGGCAACAGACGAGAAACTACGCGGCACGTC
>Ga0136611_10004094_pt1 | contig 10208 bp, 8 predicted proteins | sample AntDrymUQ2232306_2_FD_106645 | JGI IMG/M metagenome (GOLD analysis project Ga0136611, IMG submission 106645) | Polar desert sand microbial communities from Dry Valleys, Antarctica - metaG UQ223 (23.06) | ecosystem: Environmental > Terrestrial > Soil > Desert | place: Antarctica: Dry Valley... | reverse complement strand
GTATAACCGCGATCCTGAATCGTCGAAAGCGTTTGCGCATAAGTCGAAGGTCGCCCGATGCCGTTTTCTTCCAGCGTCTTGACCAGCGTCGCTTCCGTGTAGCGCGGCGGCGGCTGTGTGAAATGCTGGCGCGGCACGATTTCTTTCAAGTCGAGCGCTTGTTTTGCTTCAAGGTGCGGCAGCTTGCGGTCGGCATTTTCATCGTCGGCTTCGGCTTCTTTTTCGTCTTCGTCTTTGGCGTCTTCGTAAACACTTAAAAAGCCCGCGAACTTAATGACGGCGCCGCTTGCGCGCAGACCATAATCGCCCGCCGCGATGTCTACCGTCGTCACATCGAGAACCGCCGGCTTCATTTGTGAGGCGATGAAGCGCCGCCAGATCAGGCGATACAACTTGAATTGCTCGTCGGTTAAGTACGCCTGAATATCTTCCGGCACGTGATGCACGTAGGACGGGCGGATACATTCGTGCGCTTCTTGCGCCGACTTTTTGTTCTTGTATTTCGGCGGCTCGTCGGGCACGAATTCCGGCCCGAAACGCTTGGAAATCAGTTCGCGCGCGGCGACTTGCGCTTCGGCGGCGATGGCCGTCGAATCGGTTCTCATGTAAGTAATCAGGCCGACCGGCGCGCCGCCGCCCAGTTCGATGCCTTCGTACAATTTCTGCGCGACCATCATCGTGCGCTTGGCCGAAAAGCGCAATTGCTTGCTCGCTTCTTGCTGCAACGTCGAAGTGATAAAAGGCGCGCCGGGATTGCGCCGCTTTTCCTGTCGCTTGACGTTGGTCACAGCGAACGGCAACGGCTTTAACGCTTCGACGTGCGCGGTCGCTTGTTCTTCGTTGACGATTTCAAATTTTTTGCCCGCGTGCGAATGAACGCGCGCCGGAAACGGGAAGTTTTCGGTCTGCGGCGAAAGGTTCGCCGTAATGCTCCAATACTCCTCGATTTTGAACGCCTGGATTTCGCGTTCGCGTTCGCAGACAAGGCGCACCGCGACACTTTGAACGCGACCGGCGCTCAAGCCTTTCGAGATTTTGCGCGACAAAAGCGGTGACAATTGATAGCCGATAATGCGATCCAAAACTCTGCGCGCTTGTTGGGCATTGACGCGATCCATGTCGATGTCGCGCGGGTTTTGCAGCGCTTTTTGAACGGCGGTTTTGGTGATCTCGTTGAACTCGATGCGCCGCGCGTTTTTGAGGTTGAGGGCTTCGCGGATGTGCCACGCGATGGCTTCGCCTTCCCTGTCGGGGTCGGACGCGAGATAAACGACATCGCAGCCTTTGGCGGCTTTTTTCAAGTCGTCGATGACGCTTTTGCGGTCGGGCAAAAGCTGATAATCGGGCGCGAAGTCGTGCTCGATGTCAACCGCAAGGCCGCTTTTGGGCAAATCGCGGACGTGGCCCTTGCTGCCGACGATGGTGAAATCGGCGCCCAGAAAGGCTTTGAGAGTTTTGACTTTGGTCGGACTTTCGACGATGACAAGAGATTTAGGCATGAGCAGTTAATGATGAACGATGAACGCGGAATGATGAATGAAAAAGTACGCCTAAATTCGGGCGTACTTTATTCATGGTTCATCATTCCGCATTCATCACTGTCGTTCAATTTCTGGCAAATAAACTTCCGGGTAAACGACGGGCGACGCCTTTAAGTTCCAACATCACAAGCGTGCTATTGACTTCGGCGGCGCTCATATTCGCGGCGGCGGCCACGTCATCGACATGGCGCGCCTCGACTTCGAGGACACAGTACACACGATTTTCATTCGCTGTCAAGTCGGCGCGCGGCGAAGGCGATTCGGCGCGCGCCGCTTTTTTCGCCCTGGCCGCCGGCGCTTCAAAAGGAAACGCGCGATTGTTCAGCGCTTCCAAAACGTCCGCCGCCGATTCGACCAATGACGCGCCTTGCTTGATTAATGCGTGCGTTCCGCGGCTTTGAATTTTATGGACATTGCCCGGAACCGCAAACACGTCGCGTCCTTGTTCCATTGCGAAATCGGAGGTAATCAAGGCGCCGCTGCGTTCGCCGGCTTCGACCACGACAACGCCAGCTGCAAGCCCTGAAATGATGCGGTTGCGCGCCGGAAAATGCCAGCTTTCCGGATGAACCGTTGGTGCGAATTCGCTAAACGCCGCGCCGCTTTGCGCGATTTGCGTCATCAAGCCTTTGTTTTCCGATGGATAAATAATGTCTAAACCGCAGCCGCAAACTGCGAAAGTGCGACCTTTATTATCCAGCGCGCCGCGATGCGCCTCGGTATCGACGCCGCGCGCCATGCCCGAAACCACAGTCACGCCGTGCGCCGCGAAATCGGATGCGAATTTTTGCGCCAGGCCGCGCCCGTATTCGGTCGCGCCGCGCGTGCCGACAATCGCAATCGCGATTTCGTCGCTTGATTCCACTGTTCCGCGCACGAACAAATAAGGCGGCGGGTTGGGAATGCCGCGCAACGCCGACGGATAATCGTCGTCGCTCGAAAGCAGCAAGCGAATATTGCAATTTTGCATCGCGGCCAGAGCGCGCGAAATGTCTTTGGTCGCGGCTTCGCGCAGTCGTTCCACGGTCGTTGGTGTAATGCCGCGCGTCGCCAGGAGTTCGCTTTCGCGTCCGCTGTTGGCGACCGCCAAAAGTTCGGCGGGCGAATTCCATTTTTCCAGCGCGGCGTTGCAGCGTTCAGCGGGCAGGCCGACAAACGCCAGGCGCAGCCAGTCTTCGCGTGATTCGCTTTCGATTTCAACCGATTCGGGCGTGGCGCTTGAATCGTGGGGCGCGGAAAAAGTCATGAACCAGTGTTTAACAAAAAGTACGCCTGAATTCAGGCGTACTTTTGGTTTTAGCGATTCATCGGCATTTCGTCGGGCGCACCCGGAGCCATGTCTTCGGGCGTATCGCCGAGCGTGTCAACGGGAGGTTCAACGGTTGGGATCGGCGGCGCCATCAGGTCTTTGTAGACGTTGAGCACCGCGGGATAAGTCAGCACATTGCCTTTGTAATCGCGCACCGTGACCTCGATTTTATAGGCTCCATCGGCCATGACCGCGGTTTTGCCGTTTTTGTCGGGCTTGGAAATCGCGATGGTGAGGCGCCCGTTTGCCGCATTCCATTCGAGGTTGTCCGGCACGATGTCTTGGTTGTCCAGAGTCACCTGAAACTTGTCGGGGTCGACGCCCGAACCCAGATCGTCGAGCGTGACTTGAAGCGAAATCGCCGACTTGCCGGTCACAATGATCGGGCGCTGTCCGGTGTAGCCTTGCACCGTCCTGCCGCTGATGAATGCGGCTTTGAGAACGCGCGGCGCTTCAGCATCGGGCGTGCCTTCGCTCAGGCAATAAAGCGCGGCATTATCGGCGACGACGAAAAGCATTCCGTCAACGACTGTCGGCGCCGATGAAACCGACATCGTGCGCAGCTCGAGCATGCCTTGAGGCGCGGCGGGCGGCTGATTCGGGTTGTTGGGATCAATGGGATTGAAAGGCTGCGCGCCGGGGAACTGGTTCGGATTGACTGCAGGCACAACCCTGACCAGTCGCTCGGTGTGCAGGCGATAGCGCCACAGAATGGTTCCATCTTCGGGCTTGAGCGCGAACATCATCCCGTTGCGCGTGCCCACAAGGATCGCGGTCGGCAACACCAACGGTGTGCCCGAGACCGGGGACTTCAGGTCGACTTTCCAATCGACCTCGCCAGTTTGAAGGTCGATGGCGTAAAGCGATTTCTTCACTGTTCCGACGTAAACCCGACCATCGCCGCCCGCGGGCGAAGACAAAATGCGGTCGGGAGCGCCGTTGCGATCGGTGAGAATCGCCTGCCATTTGGCCTGGCCGGCGTCGGCGAACAAACCGGCCAGGCGATTATCCATGCCGACAACGATCGTGTCGTCGATCAGCGCCGGCGTCGTCAGGCTCGTGCCGCGCAACGGGACTTGATACTCCATTTTCGCGTCTTTGGTGTTGATGGAATAGAGCTTTTTATCGCGCGCCACGACGAACAGCCGATCTCCCTCGCGACTGACCAGCGGCGTACTGGACGGCACCGTACGGGCGTTGCCCAGCGCCAGCTTGACGCGAAAAGTCTTGTCGGGCCGTCCGCTGTTGTCGTAAGCGATGATGTTACCGTCAACGTCCGCAAGCAAAATGCGCTGGCCGTTGGCCGTTTGGGCGACGACCGGCGCGACGCCCTGAAAAGGCGTGCGGGTTTCGATTGACCAGCGTACCATGCCGTCGGACGCTTTAATTGCGGCGATTTGCCCAGTGGTCGTGACCGCCAGCAGCGTGTCGCCGCCATCGCCCGACAAGAGCGACACCGGCGCGCGCACTACGCCGTTGAGTTCCGTGCTCCAGCGCCGCGTTCCGTCTTGTCCGTCGATGCAATAAATCGTTTTGCCGGTGGCAAAGAAAACGCGTCGCGCTCCGGCAGGCCCGGTGACCAGCGGCGACGACGCAATGATGCCCGGCGCCGCGTCCGTCGAGTGGCGCCACAGCAGGCCCAGCGGAAAATCCAGGCGCGCTTTTGAAGCGCCGCTGCGCTGCCAGTCGCCTTTAAAGGTCGTCCAGACCTGCGACGAAGTGTTGAGCGCCAGCGGAATCGCCGCCTTTCCGTTTTGCGTCGCGTCGCCTGCGCCAACCGCGTCATCGCCGATGGCCTTGCCGCCCGGCTCGACCAGAGGCGGCACGTCGTTTCCTTCGGCGGCCACAACCGGCGAACCGCAAATTGCTACAAATAACGCACAAGCGAAACTCAGACGAAAAGAAAAACGAGACATCGCCAACTCCTTGCGACCAATGAATTAAACGAAAAGTACGCCTTTATTCAGGCGTACTTTTTGACACGAAAGCGGCGGATGTGATGCGCGTCGCAAACTGAAATCCCAATTAAAATCCGCCGCCCGAGCCTTGCGATTCACGCATTTTGTAACCGGATGGAACTTTGAAAAGCGAATCGGCCAGCGGCGCGTCGCGCTTGTAATCGCGCCACGAGACAACGCCCGACATCGCGCCGCCTTTGAGTTCGAGGCGCAGCGGTAGCGCATCGCTGCGGCGCAGCCACGCTTTGGCCGTACCTTTTTGTCCCATCAGGTCGCGCGCCGTCACGATTTCGACCGCCGTGCCGTCGAGTGTCGCCGCGCCGACGGTTTTGGCGCCACGACTTTTCAGAATCGCGCGAATGAACTGGGGATTGCGCAAAACCGCCTGCAAATCCAGGCCGCCCATTTCGGTCTTATCGTTTTTCCAGCGAATGCCCGCTTTGGCGCCGGGAATCAATTTATAGATATAAGGCGGCGACATCAAAAACACCACGGGCCGGTCGGAAAGCACCGTTTCCAGCCGCACGCGATTGCCCTTGGTCCAGACTTTCGACGACACGATTTGCGCCGCTTCGCCCGCCATCGACGAGCCAATACGAGCGGTCATCGCGAACGACAACGTGCGCGGCGCGCTTTGCGGTGGCGCGGCGTGGCTTGCCCAGGCGCAGGCGGTTACGACGGTCAGTGCGACAAGCGAACGGGAAAACGAAATTTTCACAGGGTCTCCGCGCGTGGTAGATTTAACTTAGCCGATTCGCAGCCGACGCGCAATTGGCGCGAATCGTTTCAAAAGCCGGGGCAAGACGCCGCAGCAATTGTGGCGTTCACGTCCGAGCGCAATTACCACGATAAATCCAGAAATTTGAAAGTCCTGTTTGTCACAACCCAAAAGAATGAGTCGAACCGCGCGCGCTTTCGTTCGTTGAAAACTTTCATTTCGCGTTAAAATAAGGCCAGAGGAAACCCCGCATGATTAAAATGTCCGTCGAGGGAATCGGCATCGACCCGCAAAACAATCCGCTCGTGCTTTTGCGCGACGAGGAACACAAAACCTTCGTTCCCATTTGGATCGGTCCCGCCGAAGCGGTTTCGATTCAAATGGAACTGGATAATCGCCAGCCGCCGCGCCCGATGACGCACGATCTGATCGCGGGCATTTTGCGCGACCTGGGCGTCGAGCTGGTGAAAGTCACGGTCAACGATTTCGACCGCTCGGTTTATTACGCCACGTTGCATTTGCGTATTGGCGCCAACGCCGACCGCTTGCAGGAAGTCGATGCGCGCCCATCGGACGCCATCGCGCTGGCACTTCGCGCGCAGTGCGGCATCTGGGTCAGCGAGCAAGTCGTGGATAAAACCGGCATTCAAGTCGAAGAAGTTCTCGGCGAAAACAATCTGCCTTCGCGCATCGAAGGCCATGACGAACAAGCTGAAAGCCAGAATGACAGGGAAGAAATCGCCAAGCTGGTCAATTTGCTCGAAGGCGTCGACTTGTCGGAGCACGACGGTGAAAGCGGCAAGAATTAAGTACTCGTGCAAAGGTTTTATGGGGTTTGTAGGGGCGAAGCATTCGCCCGCAAGATACGATTCGTGAAGTCAAAGTTGCTGCGCGAATGCTTCGCCCCTACAGCCCAACGACAGCCCGACACCCCGAAACTTTTGCACGATTCCTTAAAAGCGTTGTGATGGCTGTAGACAAAAAGTACGCCTTTATTCGGGCGTACTTTTTTGTTTGAACGAGAGTTCCGTTTTCGCGTCACAACGCGCACTCGGCCAGATCACACGCGCCGAAATCGGGAGACAACAATGACAACGAACATTTCTCACGGCATCGCAGTTTGCACTGGCGGCGCGATCCTCAGTCTGGCTTTAGTTCATCCGACCCCGGCGCGCGCCGACAAGAAAAAGACCTTCAAAACCGCCGCCATCGTTCTGGGCGCGGCTGCCGTTTACATGGGCGTCAAAAAGAAAACGGTTCCCGCCGTCATCGCCGGCGCCGGCGCGTATTACGCCTACAAGAAAAGTAAAAACGCCGACAACCAATACGCCACCAACAACGGCGACGTTTATCCCGAACAGTACGGATATAATGTTCCCGACGACTATTCGTATCCGAGCACGACCAGCGATCCCGGCTATTACGGCAACGACGATCCGTATTACGCAGGCAACGATACTTATCCGACCTACGGGTTCGCAGCGCGCAAAACCACGCGCACCAATCGCGCGTTGAAACCCGTCTTGAAGTAATCGCAAAAATCCAGCTTTGCAAGGAGCCGGACTTTTTTCAAAAGTACGCCTGAATTCAGGCGTACTTTTGTTTTGCGCCGCCGCGAGGTTCGCTGGTTCGCTTGACAAAGCTGGCTTGTCTGCCTAAAATCCCTATTCGGCACTTTGGCGGATGAGGCGCGTTTGAAGTCGGAAGAAGTAAGGTGAAGCACGATGTATCTTGATTTGCTGGACGTAATGCGCGCGCCGGGCAACGTTTCGGAAAAGCCGATTGAAATCGCGCCGCGATTGGTGGATGACATCAATTTCAGCGCGCCGATTCGCGGAAGCATTCGTGCGATCAATGCGCGCAAGAACATTGTGGTTTCGGGCGCCGCTCATACCGAAATCGAAATGGAATGCGCGCGCTGTCTCAAAACTTTTGCGCAGCCGCTCGAACTCGATCTGGAAGCTGTCGTGCCTTTGCGTTTCGCGCAATCGCTGCTCGCCGGTTCCGCCGCGCGCGATGAGGAAAGCGAGCTGACCGAAGAAGAACTGGCTGCGCTTTTCGATGGCCATTCGCTTGATGTGCTGGAACTGATTCGCCAGGCGGCGGTGCTTCAAGCGCCGCGCAAGCCGCTGTGCGAAGAAGATTGCGCGGGTTTGCCCGAAGCGCAAAATTATGTGGAAAACGGCGATTCCCGCTGGGACGCCTTGCAAAACTGGAAGGATTTAAATGGCTCTGCCTAAAAGAAGAAAATCGCACGCCCGCGTGCGCACCCGCCGCGCTCAATGGAAAGCCCAGGGCGTCACCAAAACCACGTGTCCGCATTGCAACGCGGCCTCGCTGCCGCATCACTTGTGCGCCGCCTGCGGCTATTACAATGGCCGCCAGATTTTGCAGCCGCGCACCCGAAACGCACAGCGCCCGGAAGCGGAATAAGTTTTGAGTTTTGAGTTTTTAATTGCCGGAAAAGTACGCCTGATTTTCGCCGTACCCCGACAACTCAAAACTGAAAACTCAAAACTGAAAACTCCTATGCGAATCGCCATTGATGCGATGGGCGGCGACCGCGCGCCCGGCGAAGTCGTGGCCGGCAGCGTTCGCGCGGCGCGCGACTTTGGCGTCGAAGTGATTTTGGTCGGCGACGAAACCGCGATTCGCGCCTGCTTCCTAAAAAAAGGTGCGAATTCGGGCGTACTTCCGCCCGGCGTTTCGATTCAGCACGCGAGCCAAATCGTCGCGATGGACGACGCGCCGTTGCAGGCGATGCGCAAAAAGCCCGATTCTTCGGTCGCCGTCGCCACGCGATTGCATAAAGAAGGCAAGGCCGACGCCGTGCTTTCCGCCGGCAGCACGGGCGCGGCGGCGGCGCACGCGCTGTTCGATCTGGGCCGCATTAAAGGCATCGACCGGCCCGGGATCGCGACAGTTTTCCCGACGCAGAAAAACCCACTCGTTCTCATCGACGCAGGCGCGACGGTCGATTGCCGCCCCCGCCACCTGGCCGAATTCGCTATTATGGGCGCAGCCTATGCGCGCACGGTCGAAGGCATTATTCCCGGAACCGGCGGCTCCATTACGCATGGCGAGTTGCCGACGGTCGGTTTGCTTTCCATTGGCGAAGAATCAAGCAAGGGCAACGACCTGACAAAAACCTCGCACAAGCTGCTGGGCGAAAACGCGGTTGCGGGCGGCTATGAATTTTTCGGCAACGTCGAAGGCCGCGATATTTCTTCCGGTACTGTAGACGTGATGGTTTGCGACGGTTTCGTCGGCAACGTGGTTTTGAAAGTCGCCGAAGGTCTGGCGAAAATGGTTTCGGGCGAACTGCGTTCGGCGTTCACCAAAAACGCGCGTTCCAAAATGGGCGCGCTGCTCCTGCGCCCGGCGTTGCTGCGCTTTCGCAAGCGGCTCGATTACACCGAATATGGCGGCGCGCTTTTGCTGGGCGTCAACGGCGTGTGCATTATTTGCCACGGTTCGAGCGACGAGCGTTCGATTTATTCGGCGATTCGCATCGCGCGCCAGACCGTCGTGGCGGATGTTGTCGGCGCGATTCGCACCATTATCGAAGGCGCCGCCGGCGAAAAAACCGCGCACGCCGAACCCGCCGACGCAACCCAAAACGGCAAGCCCGCGAGCGAGGCAATCGTTCCGCCGGTCAACTTTTAAATGAGTTCCATTCTTCACGCGCCGAAAAGTACGCCTGAAATCGGGCGTACTTTTCCTCAAACGCCTGTCGGCATCATCGGTTTGGGACTTTACGTTCCCGAAACCGTTTTGACCAACGCCGATTTGGAGCGCATGGTCGAAACCAACGACGAATGGATTCGCTCGCGCACGGGCATTCGCGAGCGCCGCATCGCCGCGCCGAATCAAAAAACCTCCGAACTGGCCGAACGCGCCGCGCGAATGGCGCTCGAAGACGCGGGTCTCGCGGCAAGCGAACTCGATTTAATCATTGTCGCGACTTGCACCGCCGATTACGGTTTTCCTTCGACGGCATCGCTAATCCAGGATCGCTTGGGCGCCAGTTGCGCCGCGTTCGACATGGGCGCGGCGTGCGCGGGTTTCACCTACGCGCTGGCGACCGCGCAAAGTTTTGTCGCCAGCGGCGCGGCGCGAAACGTTCTGGTCGTCGGCGCCGAGACGCTGTCGCGCATCGTCGATTGGACGGATCGCAATACGTGCGTGCTGTTCGGCGACGGCGCCGGCGCCGCAGTCGTTTCGCGCGTGGCCGATGGTTGCGGAATTCTGGCTTTCGATCTGGGTTCGGACGGTTCGGGTGGAGAGCTTTTAAAAATCGAGCCGTTCGCCGCCGAAGCCGGGTTGACAACGCCGCTGCAAGGCGCGGCGCAAGACCGGCGCATTTCGCAAAACGGGCGCGAGGTTTATAAATTCGCCGTCAACGTCATGGGCGAATCGGCGCTACGCGCGCTGGAAAAATGCGGCGTGCCGAGCAGCGACATCTCTTTGCTGGTGCCGCATCAGGCCAACATTCGCATTATCGAATCGGCGGCGAAGCGTTTGGGATTGCCGCCTGAAAAAGTGTTCGTCAACGTCGAAAAATACGGCAATACTTCGGCGGCCAGCATTCCCATCGCGCTGTGCGAAGCCAAAGCCGCCGGCAGAATTGGGAGCGGCGACATGGTAGTAATGGTCGGCTTTGGCGGCGGATTGTCGTGGGG
>Ga0136611_10004093_pt1 | contig 10209 bp, 19 predicted proteins | sample AntDrymUQ2232306_2_FD_106645 | JGI IMG/M metagenome (GOLD analysis project Ga0136611, IMG submission 106645) | Polar desert sand microbial communities from Dry Valleys, Antarctica - metaG UQ223 (23.06) | ecosystem: Environmental > Terrestrial > Soil > Desert | place: Antarctica: Dry Valley... | reverse complement strand
GTAGAGCAGGTGACTGTTAATCACCGGGTCGGGGGTTCAAGTCCCTCCTCGGGAGCCTTAGAAGTGCAGAAAGGGCAACGACTTACACGGTCGCTGCCCTTTTTGCTTTCTACTCCGTTTTTCGCTGGTGCTACGCTGGTGCTACCTTGTCAATTCTGCGGCAGGATCCCCAGAGATCGCGCCGGCACGTTGAACGAACTCCTACGATCGCTTTCGGCTCCGCGGTTTGGATGGGGTCACGCTTGCTTTCGCTGCGTCGATACACTGCCGGCAGCGCCGAGACCGGCCGCGGTCCGGTGTGAACGACTCCCCGCATGTCTGGCACCCGCGCGGCCAGCGAGCCCGCCGGCTCACAGCGGCGTTGCGCTGTTCGGCGGGAGTGCCTTCCGCCGTTAGTGCGCCGAATCCCCCCTGGCAGCCAGGATAGGCCAGATCACCTTTGAGGTCAGCGTCGAGCCACTCCTCGAGGCTCGTGAACTCGCGTGCTGCATCGATCGCCAGCTGTCGTTTGTGCTCAGTCTCCTCGCGTGCCTGCTTGACGTCGAAGTAGACCATCTCAACATCGAGTACCCACGCGCCCACCGAGTATCCCTTGCCGCGGAATGACGCCTCCGGCAGCCACTTCACGTACCGCATGGGGTCCAACATGTACCACTCGATTAGCGCCTCGACCTCTTCACCTTCAGCCGCGGGCTTCGGGTGTGCTTCGTCGGTTCCGGTGATCTGTCCGCGGAGCGCATGGGCGAGCCATAACTTTGCCCGCTGTCCGAAGTAAACGCGCCCGTCATCGTCTTCCTTGCGCTGCTTCCCATTCCACAAGTCGAAGTCCTTCATGATGGCGTGCCCTCCGGCACTCGGGGCGTCGGTCGCTGATCGACTGTGGGCAGCCGCTCGACCATCCGCGTGATCTCCTCAGATGACACGCCTCGCCGACAACCCTCAACGTGGCGGTTGTCGTTAACGAAGCAGATCGGGCACACCCCGTCGGCAAGCACGAAGCCGAAGTTTGAGCGTTTCATGTGAGCGCCCGATTCGGGGGGATCGCGAGAAGGTCAAGGGCCGCGATGACGATCGCGTCATCAGCTAAATCAGCGCGTACCGAGATGATGACCTTGACGCCTTTCGCATCGGACAGGCTGTATGTCCGCATTGCGGCGTCCGGTGAATTAATCACTGGCTTCACTGCAGGGACCTCCTCATTTCTTGTCATCCGATGTAGGTGTGACCCTCGAGCGGCCTTCCGTTCACGTCTGTCTGTCGAAAACCGCGGAGGTCGACCATCATCTGCTTGACGCGAGGCAGAGGGTTCTTCTTCGCTGGATCGTCGAGGAAGTCGTAATGCCACTCAATTCCGCTCGACGCCTGGTTGATTGCCTCGCGGAGTGTGCGGGCAAAGTTGAACGGTATCCCGGTCTCCTCGGAGAAGTTGACGTTGCCAGCGCCTCCACGCAGCGCCTCGAGCTCCAGCTCTTCGAGTTGAGAGAGCCACCAAAGCAGGCGCGGGACCGTATCAGCGACTCCTTCCGCAGGCGGTATGAGCCTCGCGCGGAACTCGTCGCTCCTGGCCTGCAGGTTCGCCGTGTAAGCAGCGTCAGCCGCCTTCGAGACTCGCAGCCGCTCGGCTTCCATCTGTCGTTTTACTGACTCGCGCTCCTCGAGGGCGGCCGCAATGTCACCCTCTCCCGAATCGATCAACGTGCTGAGCCGCGCGAGCCTAATGCCGAGATCCTCGCTAGCCTCGTAATGCATCGTGCCTCCGTTAAAGAACTTCTGTAGGATTCTCATGGTTACGCGCCCGATTCCAAAACTCTGCGATAGGTGACCTTCAACCGCTCCTGCTCTTCGATGAGTCCGCTCACCTGTGGATGGTTGGGTGGGACGGGGTACTTAGCCAACTCAATCCCGATCTCGCTCAACCGCTTGTTGATCTTGGCGGCTTCCGGTCCCTCTGTGGTGGATGTATCCGGTTCGAGCGTCCTCATGACGCCGCCTGGTGCTTTTCGCGGTCTCTCTCACGTACCGAGTCGGCGCTTTTCAGCATCATTTTCCAGTCACCGCTCGTACCCGGCCTATCTCGCGTCTTCTCAACCAGGCAGATCCACAACGTGCCGCCGAGAGTCACGACAAGGCCCCGGAAATAGGGTGACCCCTCCTCCCAAGTCCCGCTGTAAGACATCTGCACAGAAACGCCAGAGTCCGCACGTCCCATTGTACTCCTCGCCGCTTCGGCATACTGCTCCGCTTCGGCTCTCTTCTGCTTCTCCTCGTTGTATTTCTCGAAAACCTTGCTGCACCGCTCGAAGATGTAGTCCCGCCAGGCCTCCGCCTCTTCTAACCCGAACTCCTCTGTCATGAGGAGATCGAGCCCGTCATCCGCAATCGAGGTTCCCGCCGGTGCGAGGCAAAGGTCGCACCCCCGCGCGATCACGAGATCAAGGAGCTCCTGGCTTTCGTCGGCTCGTGGCCCCTTGAAGGCTGTTGTGACTGATCGTGATGCCGCGATCGCTGAGATCATGTCAACCGCGTTCTCCGCTTTTAGGTTCATCGTGTAGCACACCGCCACGTCTACGTATCTGCAAACCTCAGTGAGTGATCCGAGTCCGTCGCTGCTCATCAGGCAGCCCTCGGTGCGTCGGAATCGATTGCCCGGATCCGTTCCGCGGCCGCACTAATCGAAGTGGTCAGCCGTGCGGTGATCTCAGTGCGAATCTCCTCCTCCAGCAACGCCAAAAAGAGCGGCCGGTCCGTGCGGTCGTCGTTCAGATCGGCCTCGCTGCCGTATGCATCGCGGAACTTGGTCTCCGCTCGTAACCATGCTGCCTCGTCTTCTCGTGGCATCTTTACTCCCTAACTACATGTGGCGAGGGCAACGCCCCTCGCGGGCTCCTGCTAGACTCGTACATCACCCGCTAGTTGATCGGCCCCTTGAATGCCGACTGCAGTGCGTGGTCGGCACGCAGCCAGGGGTTATAGGCGGGATCGTGGATCGTCTCTTCGTGGCCGGCATCTACCCAGACGTTGTAGGCGTAATTCAGTATTGTCTGCGCGTCCTCGCTCATCGAATCGAAACCGTCCCAGCAGCGAGGATCGCCGTGCTGGAAGCCTGCAAAGCATGCGGCCGCCAGGTCGTCGGTCTCGGCCTTGGTCATCTCTTCAAGCATCTCGAGCGTGAGATCCCGGAAGCGTACATCGCTGCCTGACTCCCGCTGGCAGAAATGATCGACGTGCATCGCCTTACTGCCGGTCCAATGCTTCGGACAGCGTGCCTGCGACGCCGAGCGTAGCGTCCTTCTTCTTCCGCAACGTCTGGATGAACGACTTGAATAATTCCTCTGTCGTATTCCCCTCGATCTTGAAGTCAGTGTCGAAGAACTGGATCGTGACGGGCGCCGGCGTGCCAGTGCCGCCGCTTGCGGGCCGCCCCCACGGAAGGGGAGTGTTCGGCAGCCCTCCGGTCGGGGGCCACGCAGCGGGAGGACGATTCGCCGGATTCGGGCTGGACGCGCCGTGATCGAACGAGTAGGGTTGCACCTTGAATCCTGCCGGCGCATTCCGAACAGAGGCGGTCAGGTCGTCGATTGCTTTCTTCGACCGCTCCAGTGCCTGGACCTCTTTGAGCCGTGCGATATACGCTTCGTCCAAACCTGCGTTTTTGGCTTCCTGTTCCTCACGACGGTCGGCTAGTTCTCTCCGTAGCGCCTCAGCCTCCTTGTCTTTCCCCGCCGCTGTTAACGCTCGCACTTCCAGATCTTCCCGTGCTGCCTTCTTTGCTTCAGCGATAGACTGACGGACCCGATCGATCGCCACCTTTTCAAGCATCGCCAGTTCTTCCATCCGCGCTTTCTTGTCAGCAATCTCCTTGTCGCGAAGCCGGTTTATTTCACGGTCTACGCGCGTGGCACCCTTGGCGACTGAACGAATCTTGAAAGCCTTGTCGGTCTCCTCCCGCAATCGTTCGTAGTACTCGCGCACTGAGTTCTCGGCTTCGATCTGGGCGACATTCCCGCCGGTCGCCTTTGCCCGTTCCAGTTCCAGCGAGCGAGCGAGCGACTCGCGGAGCTTTGCCATTGCTTCTCTCGCGGCCTTGATGCTGCCAGAGAAATCGAAAAGGCTGTCGATTGACTTGCCGATCGCAGCGCCGAAGCCCGCGAATATGGGACCGAACAGCGCCTGACCTGTTGCGGTACCACCGAACCCGCCAAGCGAGCCCGCTGCAGCACGTCCGACACCGCCGCCCAATGCCCCGCCGAACGTACCACCACCAAGTTTCTTGACAAGGAAATCCGCGGCCGCCTGAGATATGATCGCACTCGCTGCGCTCATGGCGTTGGCCATCTTCTTCGAGGCGTCGGCGGCATCGGTTATCTGCTTGGCAGCGCCTGCAGCGAGTGCTGCGGTTTCTTCCCGTACGCCAGAGAGTTGCGACTCGACGGTCAGAGATCCACGGATCTGTTTCGCCGCTTCGGCCTGGCGACTCAATGCGTCCGCAATCTTTTGAACGAATCCGAGATAACGCTCCTCCTCCTCACCCCTGAGCAGGATGTCGGCCGCGGCCAGGACTTCGGCCGCGTGCTGTCGATCTGCAGCGGTACGTCTGATTTCTGCGAGTCGTTTAGCGGCCCCGGCCTCGCGGTCTGCGTCGGTTATAGCGGCGGCGTTGATCGTAACCGTGGCAAGCTGCCGTATGCCGCCGCCGCTGGTGACGTCTCCGAAGTCTGCAACATTCCGGTTGGCGAACTTGTTCCAGGCAATGAGCGCTGTCTCAAGAGCGTTGGCATACCGGATCGTTGACTGACCGTTCGCCTCAGTCAGCTCAAAGAGGTTGCCGAATGCTTCCTTGAGCCCGCCGAGCGCACCGCCAAGTGTGTTTCTCGCCTGGCTCGCCGAATTCGCGAACTCGAAACCCAGCTCTTTTAGGATTATCCGTTGCGCTTCGGCTGCACGTCCGGTTTCAACGAGCTTTTCTATGACCGCGCGCTGTTCGTTACTGAACGAAACGCCAGCCCTGCCGAGTGCTGTTATCCCTCGTATCGGATCTTGTAGCGCCTTGCCGACCTGTAACGCCGCGCCCTTGAGATCGGTCCCCATTCGCGCCGACAGATCGAGCACCGCCTGCGTAGCGTTGCTGAACTCTGCGCCCTTGATTTGCGTGAAGGTAAGCAAAACAGCTTGAGCGCCCTTGATCGCTTCTTCGCTGTATGTGCTGGTGCGCTGCATCGCTGCAGCCATATCGTTGAGTTGCCTCTCCGTTACGCCGGCTGCGCCGCCCGTTGACTGGATCGCGGCCCTTAATTGAGCCTGCGCGTTCTGGGCTTCGATTGTCTCGTCGACCATCTTCTTGAACGCGGCTGTGGCGAGTCCAACAGCCAGTAGCGGCCCGAGCGATCGAACCTGAGCACCGAGGCGAGCGATCTCCGTCTTGACCTTCCCCGCCATCGTCGATCCAGCGGTTCCGGTACGGTCTAGAGCAGTATCTAGCTTACGCAGATCACTGATCGCACCGCTTGCATCCACTTTTATGCCCAGCGTGGCCACATCAAGCATTTCAACTCCTATGCGTTAAGGGTCCAGATACGTTTTGTTGCATCACACGGGTACGGCAGGCGGCTCGAGAGTCGAATCGTCTTCATCGGGGTCGAGCTCATCGTCTCGGTCCATCACTGAATGCCTCTCCTCGGCCGTCAGGATCTCGGGACCGAACCAGTAGCGATCGTCGGTGTTTGGGTACTCGATCCACGTCGGCCGCTTGTCCGTCTTCCCTGACACGTAATCCATCAGCTCCGCGTGTTGCTCGGGCTTGCGCTCATCGATCGGGGGATACTCCTCTTCGCGCCGGCGCTGCTTCGACTTCAGTCGTCTTCGTGGCATTGGTCCGCGCTCCTACAGTCGCTTGGGTGGTCGTGCTGTCTGCGTGGGCGGCTCCGTGTCGAGCCCCAGCTCGCGAATCAGGCGGGCAAAGCTGATCCGGCAGTCGCGCTCGATCGCTACCTCGGGCCTCGCCCTGGGCTCATCGAACCGCGACATGTAGGTCAGCCCATCACGGTCCAGAACCGCTCGCGCCTGCTGACCCCGGTCCCAACTCTCTCCCGCCAGTGTCAGTATCCGAACGTGGTGGTCCTCCAGCTCATAGCTCTCCAGCACGTCGGAGAACCATCTGCGGGTAGTCGCCGCCAGGTGTTTAGGGGGTTTAACCGGGTTAGGCTGCGTCATCTGTTTCTCTCCGTCGTCCGAAAATCCGCGTTCAACGGGGGAGCCTGCCGCGTGCCTGAGACCCAATCTGGGTCTGAGGATTGGCCGAGCAGGTCGCTGACCTCCCCCCCTGGGTCGTGCCTCTCACTGGCAAGGATTCCCCCAACCACCGTCTTCCTTTGCAGTTTTTACATCGTGGTGCCGCTTACAAAGCGCCTGCCAATTATCCGGCGACCAGAATAGCGTCATGTCTCCCTTGTGGCTCTGGATGTGGTCGACCACGGAGGCGGATGTGATCCGGTGTTCCTTCGTACATGCCACGCAGAGCGAATGGCTCCTGAGGTATCCGGCCCGTGCCTTCTGCCACCTCGAGCCGTAGCCGCGCTGTGTTGATGTTGGGCGCGGCTTCTCCTGTTCCTTGCGGATGGCCTTGTGCGCCTCGCAGTAGCCGGAGGGCACCAGAGCTGAGCACTGAGGCTGTGCACAGGGGCGAAGGGGTGCGGTAGGCATTACGCCACCTGCCTCGTGCCGATCAGCTTCCCGCACATGGTGAATGGGCAGCGAGGGGGTCCGAACCATGTTCCGCGGCAGGCTTTGCATCGACGCCAGAGGAAGGGCGGGTTATCCATATAGAAGCCCGTGGTGGCCAGCTTCGAAGAAGCTGAGACCTCTACAGGCTCTACGCAGTACTCTGCAAAGCACTACATACGTGCGGTGTACGCTACCTATCTGTGCGGTGTACGCGACCCCCCTTGTGCGGGCTACGCTACCCTTATGTATGGATGTGTGTATCGGTGTGTGTATCGGTGTGTGTGCGGTGAAGCGCACCTGTTGACTATGCGACACGGACCGCCCTCCGTTTCTGTTTCTTGATGGCAAGCCTGGCGCGGCTTTCCCGGCTCAGCCGGTCTGCGACCTCTGGCCAAGTGCGAGCTCTGTTCTCCCGAATGTTCTTGGTTGAGCTATTCAGGAAATCGGGAAGCCACCACCACTCGGGTCCCTGACGGGCGTACCAATAGGGCGATCCACCGCCGCGCTCGAAGTAGGGCGGATAGTTCTTTAACGGTGTGGTCAGCACGCCCAACGCCTCGACCAGTGTGCGACGGCTGAGCCCTGAGAACCGTTCGAGCCGGCCCCACGATACCGCGTAGCGTTGCCTCCGCTCCTCAATCGTTCCGCCGTCCAGGATGCCGCCGAGTACGTCGGCGTCGTATACCGGATCCAACGCCGCGAGCACGAGATAGAGATGCCGGGCCGCGTTAGTTGGCAGCATCGTCCAGTGGCCGCCGTACAGTAGGGACCCTCTGATCGGAGCGAACGCCTGCCCCTCGCTCCGGTACAGCGACGTTGCAAGGCGATAGTAGGTCCGGCGTCTGCCGAGCGAGACGGCGCATGGAACGGTGGCGAACTGGCACAGGTCACGGCGCGCTAGCATTTCGTAACCCACCCGAACGCTACTGAGCGCGATCCCGGCGACGGTCGCAATCCGGCGGTGTGACGCAGACGCCCAAGGGGTCCAATCCGGCGATGGCTTAGCGAGATGGAGCGTGCCGTCGACGGCTGCGCGGTCGCGTCTCATTCCCGGCCATGTTTCGATTGCGAGAACCGGCAGCATCGACGCACTGACTCCACCGCCGCGCGTCCCGCTTTCCCGCCACAAATCCGCGAGCTGCCCCGATGGGACGAGATCGGGATTAAGCGGGACAAATCGCTCCGAATAGTCTTCGATGTCCGCGTCATTGAACAGGTACGACCTGGGGGCTGCGAGCCTCACCTTTACGCGCCCTTCCGATGCTGCTGCAGATTTGCAGTCACGATTCGGATTCCTTCACGAGCGCGCGAACGTAGATGATAAAGCGGCCTCTATCATCGTCGGTGGCGGCATTCCAAACACGGACGAGACGATCCCATGACGTAGGTGGCTTCCTGCCCTCTGCGATCTCGAGCGCCTTGTTTAACGAAAGCGTACCATCCCGGCATTGCTGAACAAGGTCAGGGCAGCCAAGCCCCGCCAACCGCCTAGCCAGGTAGACCATGCGTTCGCTGACGCCGGTGAGCTCGGCCGCCTGCTTCACTGTCAGCTCTGTCTGCAGATTTGCAGTCACGCGCCCTTCCGTTGCTGTTGCAGGAAGGCCAGCATTGCCGTTCATAACCCGTTAGGGACTACGCGGCCTTTCTCGATCGCTGCCACGATGTCCGTGACAGAATAGAGCACCTTCGCGCCGAGTTTATGGTATGGCAGCCCTCTGCCCTGGGCACGGTCGTTCGCCAGCGACTGCGGCGACTTGCTGATGAGCTTCGCAGCTTCGACGGGCGGTAAGAGCTGTGGTAAAGAAAAATCGCTCACTGTATTCTCCGTTGTTTCCGGGTACGTGAACGATGTTATCAGTTTGCCGAACGAGATTTTGGGGTGACTAATTCACCATCCGCCGGGTCTGCGCTTTTTCAGCCTCTCCACCATGAACTGCGCCCAGCTTGCGTGCTCGTCAGTCACCTCGCGCATTTTCCACGCGGCGCCTGCCAGCTCCGTTGGGTTTCCGCGAGCCATTCGGTGTGCTTCTTTAATGTTATCGCGAACCGTATGCGGTGAGAGCCCCACGTCCGCCGCCACCTTGTCGATAGCTGCATCCCTTGCAGCTTTTCTCGTTTTCCACTTGAGAAGAGATCTGAAACGATGCTCCACAAGGACGGCGATGCAGCTCACGAGTCGATAGCGATAAGACCTCTGCCCTGAGGGGACAGTTGCGGGGGGACGGCCGCGCCGCCGATTATTCGAGTCCACCGGCCGCGAGCATTGCTTGAGTTGCAGTCGTCACCGCTGCACGTACAGGATCCAGGTCGAGTCGAGCGTAAATCGCGGTCGTGGCTACGTTGCTATGCCCCAAGGTCTTGCCGATGATCGGAAGGCTTGCGCCTCCTGCAGCCTGCCAGCTCCCCAGGGTACGCCGCAGGTCATGCAGGCGAACGTCCTTTATCTCTGCCGCTTCTCTAATCCGGTCCCACGCCGATCGCACCTCTGAGCGATGCCCGACGCCATGCCTTCCCGGAAACACAAACTCTGAATCGGTGTGCATCGCGAGACGCGGAGCAAGTACCTGTAAAGCAATCGGCGCGAGACTCACGTTTTGAGCCTTCCCTGATTTCGTGAGCGGTATCCGCCACACTGCCCGCTCGAGGTTCACGTCCTGCCGGCGCATGGAAAGGACGTTGCTCCGTCGCGCCCCGGTGAACAGCATCAGCAGAATGGCGTCCCGAGCGGCCGTATCGGGCTCCTGCTGGACCGCCTTGAAGAATCGCGGCAGCTCGTCGGCATAAAGAAACCGCTCCCGCTGCTCCTCCTTAAACCGCGGCACTCCTCTGGCCGGATTCATCGTGCCTGACCATCCCCACAAGAGCGCCTTGTTGAACATCGCGCTCAATAGCGACAGTGTGCGATTGGCTGCGTAATGCCCGTTATCCTCACCGATCGCAGTATGTAGCCGCTCAATGTCGTTCCGGTCGATGCTCGAAAGCCCGCGTGTTGCCCAGCCCGTCAGGTAGCGCCGAAACAGGTTCTCGTCGTTGTCGTACGATCGCTTGTGCTTCTTGGCGTACCGCTCCAGGTAGAGCGCGAACATATCGCCGAGCGTCATTTCCTTTCGGATTGCCTTTCGTTCTGCTCCCGGATCTTCGCCGGCAGAAATCTTTGCGTTTACGCTTTCGGCTTTCGCCCTGGCGTTCTCGACCGTTATGTCAGGGAAGCGGCCTATCTGAGTCCGCTCCGGCTTCCCGTTCACCTTGCGGTAAACACGAAAGGTCTTAGTGCCGTTGGGCGTCACGTCGAGCACCAGTCCGCGAATCTTGGAGTCGTAGAAATAGACCCGCTTTCCGTCACCGCTTGGCTGAATAGCTTCGAGTGTGCGCTTCGTGAAATTGATTCTCGTCGACACCTTTCTCCCGAGTCACTGGTTTAGCCTGTGCTACCCCTGTGCTACCATCGAAGGGTAATTCGCGGTAATGTTCGGTAACACCAGTTATGGT
>Ga0136611_10004092_pt1 | contig 10209 bp, 9 predicted proteins | sample AntDrymUQ2232306_2_FD_106645 | JGI IMG/M metagenome (GOLD analysis project Ga0136611, IMG submission 106645) | Polar desert sand microbial communities from Dry Valleys, Antarctica - metaG UQ223 (23.06) | ecosystem: Environmental > Terrestrial > Soil > Desert | place: Antarctica: Dry Valley... | reverse complement strand
GTTGTGTACGGGAACGGACTGCATCGCCCTCCCGATCTCGAACGGCACCCCGGTGCGCCGCGGACGTTCCGCCTCTGGCGCATTGTACGAGTCCGGCGCAGCGAGCGTCCCCTCCCAAATCGCCGCTGAGGTGATCGCGTCCGCCACGCGCGACATCCGCCGTTCGTCGCCTCAGCCGGCGGACGCGGCAGGCGCTCGATGTTTTCCAGCACCGTCAGTGCCTGCGCTCGCATCTTCTCCGGGTCCGCACGCGTGGACCGGAGAGCCTCTAAGGCGAATGATGTGGATTAGGTTTCCCAGATTCGAATCCGACTACCCAGGTCGTGCCTGGTGCCAGTTTTCGGCGGCGTCTCAGATTCGAACGAGAAGTTAATCCACATCATTCGCCTAAGGCATCCCGGCAGAGGCGCATCATACTTTTGGCCGGTCACTGGCCTAAACAAATAGTCCAAAGCTGCCGGACCTACGTACCTGATCGGAGGAATCTCGTCGCTGTACCTTGTCAGAGACTTGTTACCAAGCGGTGATCGTGGCGTGATGCTCTCCGCCGGACACTCGCAGCGAAACGGCACGCGGAGCCCTCCGCCCGCACGGGAGACACGGCAATGCAAAGGGTTGAATACGAAGTTCGGCTCTACTCACCGCTGGCGCGACGGCCACTCTTTTTCACACGCGCGGATTCACCCACCGAGGCGGAGATGATGGCGCGTCGCTGGCGGGCCGCCCGTCCAGAGTGCCGCGTGTTTGTCGTCAGCACGACCGCGCCACGCCCGCGCTCCGTCAGTGAGCGCGAGCCGCTGGCCCAGCCCAGAGCGAGGCGCGGGGGCACGCCGCTGCTCCGAGGCGGCATCCTCTAAATCATCCAGGCGATTACTCTCCTGCCTTCACCACCGGAATCTCGATTGCCGCGCTCTCGGCGTGACCGTTGCGCGCCGGCGTGAGCGCGACCGGATCGATCTGCTTGAGGCGGCCGATCAGGTCGCCCACCTTCATACCGGTAAGCGTTTCAAACAGTTCCGGTACCTGGGCGATCATCTTCGCAACCTCGCCCGTGAGCGCGCTTACGCCCTGGGCGCCGTTGCCGGTGGAGACGACCGTCACCTTGTCCACGCCGCCGAGTGCGCCCGCCATCGCGCGTGCAACCTCCGGCAGGCCCGTGAGGAGCTTGTCAATGATCGCCGCTTGGTTGTACTGGAGATAGGCGTCCGCCTTGAGGTGCATCGCCTCCGCCTCCGCGTGGCCCTTGGCGCGGATGATCTCTGCCTCGGCCGTGCCACGCAGGCGCGTCACCTCTGCCTCGGCCGTGCCCTGCTGGCGCAGCGCGTCGGCCTGGCCGGTCGCCTCGCGCGTCAGCTTCTGGCGCTGCGCCTCGGCGAGGATCTCGATCCGGCGCTGTTCCGCCTCCGCCGACTTCTGCACGGTTGAGGCGAGTTCCTTCTCGCGGCGCTGAATCTCCAACTCCGCCACCTTGATCTGCTCGTGGCGCTGGACCTGCTCGATCTTGACCTGCTCCGAGACCACCTGCTGCTGCTGCTGGTTGGCGGCGATCTCGTAGGCTTTTTCCGCGACCGCCTTCTGCGTGTTGACAGATGCCTCGTATTCCGCGCGCTTCAGATCCAGGTCGCGCACTGCTTCCGCCTGGCGCGTCTCCGAGGCAGTCTGCGCGATTACACGCTCTTGGTCCGCCTGCGCCTGGGCAATTGAGGACTCGCGGAGCGCCTGGGCGCGCTTGATCGCGGTGTCGCGCTCGGCTTCCGCCTGGGCAATGTCCGCCTCGCGCTTGATCCGGGCGACATCCGGGCGACCCATGTTGCTGATGTATTCCTTCGCGTCCATCACCTTCTTGATCGTGAAGGAGATCACCTCCAAGCCCATCTTGGAGAGGTCGTCCGCGACCGTCTCGCGCACGCGCCCCGCGACCATCTCCGGCTCCTTCACGATCTGTTCGACCGTGAGTAGACCGACGATCCCGCGCAAATGCCCCTCCATCACCAGCCGGATCAGGGCGTCCCGCTCCTCCGGCGGCTTGGTCAGGAATTGCTCGGCGGCGGTGCGGATGCTCTCCGGATCGGACTTCACTTTGATCTGCGCCACCGCCTCGACGTTCACGGCGACGCCCTGCGCGGTGTAGAGGTCCTGCTCTGGCGCCACGTCAAACGACATCAACTCGAGTGAGAGTTCCTGGCACGACTGGAAGAGCGGCCAGACGATCTTGCCGCCGCCGGTGGTAATGCGCAGGCCGCCGAAGCCGTAGACGATCAGCGCGCGGTTGGGACCAACGCGACGGTAGAGACTGCCGATCAGCCACATCAGCGCCAGCAAACCGGCGACCGCCGCCACAACAACGATGAGTACGGGGTCCATAACCTTCTCCTCAGCTTCTCTGGTCCGGCGCGGGCGCCGCCAGCATCTCCAAGGGGCCGTCCTGCTTAAAATCTTCCCAGCGCTGCACCAGGGCAATGCCATGCTGGTATTCGAGCACCACCACTTCCTCATCGCGCCGGATCGGGCGACCGTCAATGCTGCGCGCACCCTCACCGCGCCGCGTATTTCCCTTACTGAAGATGATCTCGCCCGTACCGCGCTCCGGAATCGAGACGGTCACGCGCGCGAGCGTGCCTTCCATCCGGAAGTCTTCGGTGCGTAGCTGCGTTTCGCCACGGAGCACGAGCCGCAGGAAGCCAGCGATCGCGAGTGCCCCGGCGATCCCGAACCCGGTCGCGGGCAACAGCGCGAGCAGCGCGGGAAGCTCCAGCACCTGCATCGTCACCCAGCCGGCCGCGCCGAACCACATCAGAAAGGCGAGCAACGTCGAGATGTTCCAGAGCGGCAGACCGCCATGACCCCCCTGCCCATTGCCATCGGCACCCGCGTGATGCGCGCTGCCACCATGCACGCCGCCGTGATGCCCTCCGGCGTGCAGCATCGTCTCCGCTCCCGGCAAGGCGAGATGGGCGAAGCCGAGCACGACCGAGGCCAGCACCATCAACAGGCCAAAGAGGAACGTACCGAGAAAGACCGACTCCATCGCTCACCCCCCGCCTGGCCCGGCGGACATGATACTCCGTCCGCGCCCACGACCCGGCGGTGTCTGATGCAGGGCTATTGTCTCATGCGCGTCAACGTCAGGCTGGCAGAGGGGAAATCAATCAGACCGCCTTGTCACCGCTTGGCGATCCGGGCCGCAGACATCCAGAAGAATCGGATCAAGCAGCAACGACTGGGAGCGATCGTGCGAGAGGAAACGGCGCCCTGGTGGCGGCAGGCAGAGGCCGACCTTGAGGTCGCGGAACTGTTGCTACGTGAAGGGCACTCCTTTGCCGTTGCGTGGTTCGCGCAGCAGGCGGCGGAGAATGCGCTCAAGGCGGCGATTAAGGAACAGTGCCCGTGGACCTGTTTCAGCGCAGCGGGGCGATGCAATATCTGGAGGCGGCACGGAGGGTGCGAGCATGGGTAAGCGCGCAATTGTAGACAGGGTCGCGCCCGTCATTCGCGCATTCGCGCAGCGATTGCACGATGCATTCGCGCAGCGATTGCACGATGAATGAGGAGCAGCGCACGTCTTTCTTTACGGTCCACACGCGCACGGCTGCAACCGGGATGATGACGACTACCAGCTGATCATCGTGTCACGCCATTTTGACGGGACACCTATCCTCCAGCGCACATTCGGATTGCGGGAGCTGTTGCCCACCGACGCGGGATTTATTCCCTTGGATTTACTCGGTCTGACGCCCGAGGAGTTCCAGGACGCGGTGCAGAGCGCGACGTACGTCGCGATCGCCATGAACGACGCTATTGATCTGGTGCCGACGGGCGCACCATCCCATTGACCCCGGCATTCGGCATAGCCTCGGACCTTATTGGTCCGGCATTGCGATCCGCAGCGGCTCCTGATGTGCGCCGAGAAGCTGCTGCTCCGCCTGCACCTGGAGCGGCAGACCGTGAATCTTGATGAAGCCGAGCGCGGCGGACTGGTCGTACAAGTCGCCGGTGGAGTAGGTGGCGAGCTGCTCCATGTAGAGGCTGCGCGGGCTCTTCTTGCCGACGACGGTCGCGTTGCCCTTGTACAGCTCGATCCGGATGGTGCCGCTCACGAAACGCTGCGTGCTGCGGACATAGGCCGCTAGATCCTGGTGATGGGCGGAGAACCATAGGCCGTTGTAGATCAGGTCCGCGTACTCCTGCGCCACGCGCTCTTTGAAGCGCACCTGCATCTTCGCGAGCGTGAGCTGCTCCAACGCCTGATGCGCTTTCAAGAGCGTCACCGCCGCCGGCGCCTCGTAGATCTCGCGCGACTTGATCCCGACAAGCCGGTTCTCCACCATATCCACGCGGCCGACGCCGTGCTCGCCCGCGAGCGCGTTCAGGCGCGTGACTAGTTCAACTGGCTCCAGCTTTTCGCCGTCCAGCGCGACGGGGATGCCGCGCTCGAACTCGATCTCCACCGTGGCCGGCGTGTTCGGCGCCTTCTCCAGCGATTTCGTCCACTGATAGACGTCATCCGGCGGCTTCAGCCACGGGTCTTCGAGGATGCCCGCCTCAATCGAGCGGCCCCAGAGGTTTTCATCGGTTGAGTAGGGGCTGGCCTTCTTCGCCTCGATCGGGATGCCGTGCTGCTCCGCGATCTCGATTGCCTCGTCGCGCGTCCACGACGTCTCGCGCGCGGGGGCGACGATTTCCAGGCGCGGGTCGAGCGCCGCGATGCTCACGTCGAAGCGCACCTGATCGTTGCCCTTGCCGGTGCAGCCGTGCGCGACCGCGACCGCGCCCTCCTCGTGCGCCACCTCCACGAGCAGGGCGGCAATCAGCGGTCGCGCGATTGCGGTTGCAAGCGGGTAGTTGCTCTCGTAGACCGCGCCCGCCATCAGCGCCGGGAAGGCGAAGTTCCGCAGGAAAATCTCTTTCACATCACGCGTGATCACCTTCAGTGCGCCCGCCTTCATCCCGCGCTCTTTGACCACATCGAAATCCGGCTGCGCGCCCACGTCCACGGTCAGCGCGACGACCTCATAGCCTTTGCTCTCGATCAGCCAGCGGATCGCCACGGACGTATCGAGGCCGCCGGAATAGGCGAGGACAATCTTTTCAGGCACAGATGGCTCCCTTCGGTCGCCGGCAGTGGGCAGGTAGGCGGTAGGGGATGGCGCTTTGCGCGCCAGTAGGCGGGGAGGTAAGAGGCAGTAGGTGATGGTGACGAGTTAGCGACCCTACCGCCTACCTGCCCACTGCCTATCTGCCTATTTTTGTCAGCACGCGCTCTAGTTTTTCCACTGCCTCGTCAATCTCCTCGTCCGTGACGGTCAGCGGCGGGGCGATGCGGAGCACGTTCGGGCGGAGGTTGTTGAGCAGGAGGCCTTCGGCGAGTGCCTCGCGCGTGACCTGCTCGGCGATGTCGGCGTCGAACTGGACCGCGCAGAGCAGGCCGCGCCCGCGCACTTCACTGATCGTTCCGTGGCGATCCTCGAGTGAGCGCAGTTTGGCCATCAGGCGCTCGCCCTTCTCCTTGACGGCGGCGATGAGGTTCGTGTCCACGATGTGCTTGAGCACGGCGTAACCCGCGGCGGTGGCGAGCGGGTTGCCGCTGAAGGTGGAGCCGTGGTCGCCGGGCACGAACATCAGCGCGATCTCTTCCTTGGCGAGAATCGCGCCGATCGGCACGCCGCCGGCGAGACCTTTGGCGAGCGCCATGATATCCGGCTCAATCCCGAATTGCTCATAGGCAAACATCGTGCCAGTGCGCGCGACGCCGGTCTGCACCTCGTCCAGCACGAGCAGGATGTTCTGCTGATCACACCACTGCCGTACCTGGGTGAGGTAGTGATCGGCGGGAATGTTGACGCCGCCCTCGCCCTGGATCGGCTCCAGGAGGATCGCGCAGGTCTTGGCCGTGGTCGCATCCTTGATCGCCTGGATGTCGTTGAAGGGCACGTTGATGAAGCCGGGCAGCGGCGGGCCGAACCCCTCTTTGTAGCGCGGCGTCCCCGAGGCCGTGATCGCGGCGAGCGTGCGCCCATGGAAGCCGGAGACGGCGGAGATGATCTCATAGGCACCGTCTTTCTTCTCCACGCCCCACTTGCGCGCGAGCTTGATGCATGCCTCCAGCGCCTCCGCACCGGAGTTCTGGAAGTAGACGCGGTCCAGGCAGGACACCTGTACGAGCAACTCCGCGAGCTGGACCTGGGGGATGCTGTAGAACAAGTTGGAGACGTGAATCAAGGTCGCGGCCTGTTGCTGAATCGCCTCGACCAGTACCGGATGGCTGTGGCCGAGGCTGACAACGGCGATCCCGGCGACGAAATCGAGATACTCCTTGCCATCTATATCCCAGACGCGCGTCCCTGCGCCGCGCACGAGCGTCACCGGCGCGCGGCGGCCGGTCTGGAACATCACTTTCGATTCGATCTCGGCGTAGTTTGTGGTCGTGGTCATGACGGCCTCCTTGGGGGTTGCCGCTCCCGTCAGGGCGGGGGCGGGGCTGGGGATGAGGGCAACGTGAGCGTGCCTTGCATCACTGGCACGGCGCTGCCGCCGACTTCGATCTCGGTCACGCGGTCCCCGCTTTGTCGCAAGCGGATGTGGAGAAAGCTTTGCCGGCCGATTTTCGTGCCCTGCTCGCTCACGATCTGGATTGTACCTTCGCCGCGGACGAGGCCATGGCGGACGAGGTAGGCACCGAGCGGGCCGCTGGCGCTGCCGGTGGCCGGGTCCTCCCCGATGCCGGCCGCATCGGCGGCGAACATACGTGAGTAGACGCGGCCGGCGGCTGGGTCCGGGTCCGGCGCGAAGATGAAGACGGCATCCTCGCTGCCCGAGAAGAGGGCCGCAAGCCGCGCGCGATCCGGCAGGGCGCGGTCCACGGTCTCCTTATCCTTCAGGGGCACATAGAGTAACTCCAGGCCCGTGCTGCCGGACTCGACCGGCGCATCGGGCAGCAAATCGGACGCGGTCAGGCCGAGGGCGGCGGCAACCGCCGTGCGGTCCTGGCGGGGCGGGCCGAAGGTAGCGTCGCGGTGGCGCATCCAGGCAAAGGTCGGGTCCGCGGGGTCGCCCTCGAAGCGGACGGGGACGTGGCCGATCTGCTCTTGGAGGCAGATCTCGCGCGCGCCGGCGGGCAGGAGCGCTTCACGCGCGAGCGTGATCGCCGTGCCGATCGTGGGATGGCCGGCGAACGGCATCTCTTTCCCGGGCGTAAAGATGCGCACGCGCACGGTGCAGGCGGGGTCGGTGGGCGGGAGGACGAAGGTCGTCTCCGAGAGGTTAAACTCGCGCGCGATCGCCTGCATTTCCGCGTCCTCAATTCCTGCGGCGTCCAGCACGACGGCGAGCGGATTGCCGCCGAAGACGCGGTCGGTGAAGACATCCACCTGGAGGAAGCGGTACGTGCGTGGTGTCATAGCTATCCTATCCGCGTCCCTTCGGCCGTGCCGCGCAGCGCGGCGAGCAACGCACCCGGCTGCCGGCCATCCACGATCAACGCCACCGCGCCTGCTTCCGCCGCGCGCAGGCACGCTTCGACCTTTGGAATCATGCCACCGCCGATCGCACCGGAGGCGATCAATGCCTCGCATTGCGCGGACGAGAGCGCCGGCACGAACGTTCCCGCCCCGCCCTTGACGCCCGGCACGTCCGTGAGAAAGACGAGCCGCGCCGCGCCGAGTGCGACGGCAACCTCACCGGCGACCGTATCCGCGTTGATGTTGAGCAGGGCGGCATCGGGGCGCTCAGCGGCGAGATCGAGGCCGACGGAGGAGAGGAATGGGATCATGCCACCGTCCAGCAACGCGCGCAGCAGATCGGTGCGAATCTCGCGCACCTGTCCGACGTGGCCGTACTCCGGGTCCGTCACTTCCGCGAGCACGGTTGGTCCGTCCGCGCCGCAGATGCCGGCCGCGCGCCCGCCGCGGGCATTGATCTCCGCGACGAGCTGCTTGTTGACCAGTCCGGCCAGCACCGCCACCACAATCTCCAGTGATGCCGCATCCGTCACGCGCAGCCCGCGGACAAAGGTTGCTGTCAGCCCCTGGCGATCCATCCAGCGTGTCACCGCCGGGCCACCGCCATGGACCACCACCACGGGCCGACCCTCGTGCTGCAACGCGACCAGGTCGGCGAGCGTCGAGTCGTCCGCGCCCAATGTTGAGCCGCCAATTTTGACGATCAGGAGACCGCGATCCACATGCTGAGGGCTGAGGACTGAGGGCTGAGTCACACGCGAACCTCTCGATGTGCTGTCTGCGAGTACCCATCAGGCAGCACTTACGTCGTGTAGTCCGCGTTGATCTTGACGTATTCCTCGGTAAGGTCGCAGCCCCAGGCGGTGGCGGCCGCGTTTCCGCTGCCGAGGTCCGCGGAGATGAACACGTCCGGGCCGGCGAGCGCGCGGCGCACCTCCGCGCCGTCCGGCTCGTGGGGGCGGCCCTCCGCGTACATCACGATCGCGCCGATCTTGACCGAGGCGCGCTCCAGGTCAATGCGCGCGCCGCTGCGGCCGATCGCCATCATCACGCGCCCCCAGTTGGGGTCGTTGCCATAGATGGCCGCCTTCATCAGCGGCGAGGCGGAAATCGTGCGGGCGGCGGCGCGCGCTTCGTCGCTCGTGGCCGCGCCGGTGATGCGCACCTCGATCAGCTTCGATGCGCCTTCGCCGTCGCGCGCGATCTCTTTCGCGAGATGGAGCGAGACCGCCAGCAGCGCGGACTCGAACGCGCTCGCAGCGGGCGTGCCCTCCACAACCGGCACGCCCCCCGCGACGCCGCTCGCCAGGAGGAGGACGGTGTCGCTCGTGCTCGTATCGTTGTCTACGGAGACCATGTTGAAGGTCTGCGCGACCACGCGCCGCAACACCGCATCCACGTAGCCGGGCGCGAGCGGCGCGTCGGTGGTGAGGAAGCCGAACATCGTCGCCATGTCCGGGTGGATCATGCCGGAGCCTTTGGCGATCCCGCCGACCGTGTAGCTGCGGCCGTCAACCTCGATCGTGGCGGCAAGCTGCTTGGGACGTGTATCCGTCGTCATGATCGCGCGTGCGAGCTCGGCACCGCCGTCCGCGCGTAGCTCGATCCGGGGGAGACCCTCGCGGATGCGCGCGATCGGCAGCGGCCGGCCGATCACACCCGTGCTGCAGACGGCCACCTGATCGGCGGCGCAGCCGATCTGCTCACCGGTGAGACGCGTCATCTCCTCCGCATCCGCGATCCCCCGCGCGCCCGTGGCGACGTTGGCGCAGCCCGCATTGACGACAAGCGCGCGCGCACGCCCGTCAGCGAGGTGGCGCTGCGTGACGATGACGGGCGCTCCCTTGACCGTACTTTGGGTGTACATGCCCGCGGCGGTGCAATCTCCATCCGCCGCGAGGATGCCGAGGTCGAGCTTGTCCGCGCCATAGGTCTTGATCCCGGCGAAGACGGCGCCGGCGCGAAAGCCGCGCGGCGTGGTGACGTGACCATCAGGAAGAAGCTTGGGGTTCTGCATCGGACCTCTCGCGTGCTGGAATCGAGCGTGTTGGTGCGCCCGGCAGCGGAGGCCATGCGGCGACCGCTACCGGCGGGGTCGGATGCGTCGTGCGCGGCGCGGGAGGGTCGGGCTGGTGTATGCGCTCATATCAGTGCCCAGTCTACGCAGAACGCGCCGCTACGTCCAGTGGTGGGGATGTGCGAGATCAGGGTTTGCTTAACCGCGCCGCGTCAACTCGGGGATGGCCCTGGACGACACGTTTGATTGCTTTTGACTTTTTCTCCTACCCCAATTTGAATCTGGCGGCATTGATTGAACCGGCGCGGTAGGTTCGGGAGGGGCGGGTGCGCGATTGATTGACCTCAAGGTTGACCCCGCGAGGGACGGAGGGCGGACCTGGTGATTGCGGATTGCGGATTGCGGATTGACGCGATCAGTCACGGCGACACGAGCATGTGAGGGCGGCGGTGAGGGTCCGCGCGAGGGATAAGGTACGCGCTGGTGGGGGCGGGAGGCAAGCGAGAGATGGCACACCTTCGTGTAGCGTGAACGTGAGCGTGTACCTCGCAGGGGCAATGTAGGCGCGGGCGACGGCCGGCAGATCCCGGATGGTCGCCCGCGCCTACGGTATGGCGGCTCAGCCTACGCTCGCCTCCTACTGCACGCTGATCGTGCCTCCGGTGGTGCTGATGCTCGTGGCCTTGTCCTGCGCATCCGTGAGCGTGGCGACGGCGAGGCCGAGCGGCGATGAGG
>Ga0136611_10004091_pt1 | contig 10209 bp, 7 predicted proteins | sample AntDrymUQ2232306_2_FD_106645 | JGI IMG/M metagenome (GOLD analysis project Ga0136611, IMG submission 106645) | Polar desert sand microbial communities from Dry Valleys, Antarctica - metaG UQ223 (23.06) | ecosystem: Environmental > Terrestrial > Soil > Desert | place: Antarctica: Dry Valley... | reverse complement strand
GGTCGGGCCCGCGGGCCCGACCGTGCTCGCGAGCGGCCTGGAGGCTCCGTGGGGCATCGGCTTCCTGCCGGGCGGCGACGCTCTGGTGAGCGAGCGTGACAGCGCCCGGGTCCTGCGCATCCCGGCGGACGGAGGCGAACCGGTCGAGGTCACCACCATCACCCAGGCCGAGCCAGCCGGCGAGGGCGGGCTGCTCGGGCTCGCCGTCAGCCCGTCCTTCGCCACCGACGGGCTGGTCTTCGCGTACGTCACGACAGACCAGGACAACCGGATCGTGCGCTTCCGGCTCGAATCCCCCGGCCGGGTCGAGTCGGTCCTGACCGGCATCCCCAAGGGCCGGATCCACAACGGCGGCCGGCTCGCCTTCGGCCCCGACGGGCTGCTGTACGCGGGCACCGGCGACACCGGGGACACGTCGCTGTCGCAGGACGAGCGGTCGCTGGGCGGCAAGGTGCTGCGGCTGCGCCCGGACGGCCAGCCCGCCCAGGCCGGCGGGACGCTGGTCTTCAGCCGCGGGCACCGCAACGTGCAGGGCCTGGCCTTCGACGACCGTGGCCGGCTGTTCGCCACCGAGTTCGGGCAGAACCGGTTCGACGAGGTCAACGAGCTGGCGGAGGGCGGCAACTACGGCTGGCCGGCGGTCGAGGGGGGCGGTGACGGCGGTGGCCGCTACACCTCGCCGCTGGTGACCTGGGAGACCAGTGAGGCTTCTCCGAGCGGTGCCGCCGTGCTGGGCGACGCGCTCTACGTGGCCGCGCTGCGCGGCCAGAGGCTCTGGCGGGTCCCCCTGGCAGGGGGCGAGCCGAACCCGCTGCTGCAGGGGGAGTTCGGCCGTCTGCGGGCCGCGGCCGCCGCCCCTGACGGAGCGCTGTGGCTGCTGACGAGCAACCGCGACGGCCGGGGCGACCCGAGCGAGGACGACGACCGGGTCCTGCGACTCGCGGTGGGCTGACGGCACGCTTGTCAGCAGTCGCAGGCGGCATCGGTGACCATGGTGGGGTGACCCCGCCGCCGGAGCAGCTCGTGCCCAGCCGCGTCGTGAGCGGGCAGGCCGCTGAGCTGCGCGCCGAGGTCACCGCGCTCGAGGCCACCCGCACCCCCGCGCGGCACCCGATCGCCTGGTTCCTGCGCCTCGCGCGGGAGGTCGTCAACAAGGCCGACCGGGACCGGCTGCTGGGGCTGGCCGCCGAGACCGCCTTCTTCGCGGTCCTGACGCTGTTCCCGACGCTGCTGGTCGTCGCCGCCGTGCTGGGTCAGCTCGGCAACATCGTCGGCGAGGCCAACGCCGTGCAGGTCGAGACCGCGGTGCTGAACTTCCTGGACGAGCTGCTGACCGACAGCGCCAGCGGAGCCGTCGACACCGTGCGGGACCTGTTCCGGACGGGCAACGGCGCCCTCACCGTGGCGACCCTGCTGGCCCTGGCCTCGGTGTCGACCGCGTTCTCGACGCTCATCAACACCGTCAACATCGCCTACGACGTCCCGGAGACCCGCGGCTGGTGGCGTCGGCGCTGGCTGGGCCTGCTGCTGGGGTTCGGCACGGTGCTCACGGGCGCGACGGCGGTCACCCTGCTCGTGATCGGACCCCTGTTCGGCCGGGCTGAGCAGATCGTCGCCCGGGTCGGGCTGGGACCGGAGTACGAGTTCCTGTGGTCCTACGCCCGCTGGCCGGTGGCCTTCGGCGCGCTCGTGCTGTGGGCCACGACGATGGACCACCTCATGCCCAACCGGCGCACCCGGTGGCGCTACGACCTGCCCGGCGGCCTGCTGACCGCGCTGCTCTGGTTGGCCGCCTCGTACGGCCTGAACGTCTACCTCGGCGTCGTGGTGAGCAGCTCGCCGATCTTCGGGGCGCTCGGTGGCGGGCTCATCCTCATGACCTGGTTCTACCTGCTGTGCGTGGCCCTGCTCGCCGGCGCCGAGCTCAACGCGATCCTGCTGGCCCGCCGCAGGCACCGGGCCTCGCTGCGGTCCGGGCAGGAGCAGGTCGTCGTGGAGCCGGCCCCCGGCGCGGACGCCCACCCGCTGCCGCGGCGCACGCCCGCACCCGCGCCCGAAGACGCGCAGGAGCCGAGCCCGGCCCGCGAGCCAGCCCCTGCACCGGCGCGCGACCGGCTGACGGGCGCGACCGGCTGACGGGCGCTAGGACTCGCTGACCCCGAGGCGCTCCAGGAGCAGGCGACGGACCACGGAGGCGTCGGCCTGGCCACGGGTGGCCTTCATGACCGCGCCCACCAGGGCGCCGACGGCCGCGACCTTGCCACCGCGGACCTTCTCGGCCGTCTCCGGCTGCGCGGCGAGCACGGCGTCGACGGCCTCTCCGAGAGCGCCCTCGTCGGAGACGACGGCCAGCCCTCGGGCCGCGACGACGTCGTCGGGCGAGCCCTCCCCCGCCAGCACGCCGTCGACGACCTGGCGGGCGAGCCCGGCGGTCAGCGAGCCGGCACCGACCAGGGCCACGACGTGGGCGACCTGCTCGGGGCTGACGGGCAGGTCGGCGGCGTCGCAGCCGCGGCTGTTGGCGGCCTGCGCCAGGTGCCCCAGCCACCAGTTCCGGGCCTCCGGTGCCGGTGCGCCCGCCTCGACGGTGGCCAGCACCAGGTCGAGCACGCCGGCGTTCACCATCGCCTGGCTGTCGAGCTCGGACAGGCCCAGGTCCGCGGTCAGCCGCTTGCGGCGCACCGACGGGGCCTCGGGCAACGCCGCCGCGAGATCGGCGACCCAGGCGCGATCGGGCGCGATCGGCACCAGGTCCGGCTCGGGGAAGTACCGGTAGTCGGTCGCCTCCTCCTTGGACCGGCCGGACGTCGACAGGCCGGTGTCCTCGTGGAAGTGCCGCGTCTCCTGCACGATCCGGTCGCCGCCGCGCAGTCGGGCGGCCTGCCGCTCGACCTCCGAGCGCACCGCCCGCTCCACCGAGCGCAGGCTGTTGACGTTCTTGGTCTCCGACCGCGTGCCCCACTGCGCGCCGGGTTGGTTCAGCGAGACGTTGACGTCGCAGCGCAGGGAGCCCTGCTCCATGCGCACGTCGCTGACCCCGAGCCCGCGCAGGACGTCGCGCAGCTCCGCGACGTAGGCCTTGGCGACCTCGGCCGGCCGGTGCGCGGTGCCGGTGACCGGCTTGGTGACGATCTCCACCAGGGGGATGCCGGCCCGGTTGTAGTCCACCAGCGAGTGCGACGCCCCGTGGATGCGACCGGTCGCGCCACCGACGTGCAGCGACTTGCCGGTGTCCTCCTCCAGGTGCACCCGCTCGATCGGGATGCGCACCACGTCGCTAGTCCCGTCGGCGTTGGCCACGTCCACGTCCAGGTAGCCGTCGGTGCACAGCGGCTCGTCGTACTGGCTGGTCTGGAAGTTCTTCGGCATGTCCGGGTAGTAGTAGTTCTTGCGCGCGAAGCGGCACCACACGGCGATGTCGCAGTGCAGGGCCAGGCCGATCCTGATCGTGGACTCGATGGCGGTCGCGTTCACCACGGGCAACGCGCCCGGCAGCCCCAGGCAGACCGGGCAGGTGTGCGTGTTGGGCTCGGCGCCGAAGGTCGCGTCGCAGCCGCAGAACATCTTGCTGGCGGTGCCGAGCTCGACGTGGGTCTCCAGGCCGATGACCGGTTCGAACTCGGCCAGCGCCTCGGCGTACGGGACGGTCACGCCAGCCGCTCCTGGATGCGGTCCATCGTGCGGTTCATGGACAGGCGGGTCAGCCCGCGCAGCCCCCACACCAGCGGCGGGACCCGCTCCTGGCTGATGTCCCACGTCTCGCGCACGAGCGTGCCGCCCTCGCGGGGCTCGAGCTCGTAGCGCCAGATGCGCCCGCCGATGGCCTTGGCCGCCCACTCCTTGTTCGGTCGGGCCTGCCAGGCGATGCGCCGGTCGGGCTCGAACTCGATGACCTCGTTCACCATCACGTACGGCGCACCGGCCCTCATGTTCATGCTGAACCGCGACCCGAGCGACAGCCGGGTCGAGCCGCCCTGAACGTCGCGCAGGGTGCCGCTGCCGTCGCTCTCCCGGTGCCTCGCGGGGTCGGCCAGCAGGGCGAACACCCGCGCGGCGGGCGCCGGGACGAAGCGCTCCACGCTCACGCCGTTCGACAGCACGTCAGACCTCCAGCTCGGGTGCGGATGCCAGGAGCGGGCTGCCCCAGCGGTCGTGCAGAGCGGCCTCGAGCGCGCCGCCCACCAGGTAGAGCAGGTCGTCGCGCATCGTCGGCGCCATGACCTGCAGGCCCACCGGCAGTCCCTCCGACAGGCCTGCGGGCACCGACATCGCCGGCCCGCCGTACAGGTTGGAGGGGATGGTCGCGAGGTCCTGCCGGTACATCGCGAGCGGGTCGTCGAGCTTGGCGCCCAGCGGGAAGGCGACACCCGGTGACGCCGGGGAGACGAGCACGTCGACCGACGTGAAGGCGTCGGTGAAGTCCCTGGTGATCAGGGTCCGGACCTTCTGCGCCTGGCCGTAGTAGGCGTCGTAGTAGCCGCTCGAGAGCGCGTAGGTGCCCAGGACGATCCGCCGCTTGACCTCGACGCCGAAGCCCTGCGCGCGCGTGAGCGACATGACCTCCTCGAGCGAGCGCGCTCCGTCGTCGCCGACGCGCAAGCCGTAGCGCACGCTGTCGAACCGGGCCAGGTTGCTCGACGCCTCGGAGGGGGCGATCAGGTAGTACGCCGGCAGTGCGTAGGCGAAGTGCGGGCAGCTGACCTGCGACACCGTCGCGCCGAGCTCGGTCAGCAGGGCCACGCACTCGTCGAAGCGCTCCTGCACACCGGCCTCGTAGCCGTCGCCGGTCAGCTCCCTGACGACGCCGACCCGCAGCCCCGTGACGTCGGCCCGCCGGGCCGCCTCGACGACGGGCGGCACGGGCGCGTCGATCGAGGTGCTGTCGCGCGGGTCGTGACCGGCCATCGCCTCGTGCAGCAGGGCCGCGTCCAGGACGGTGCGGGCACACGGCCCGGCCTGGTCCAGCGAGCTGGAGAAGGCGACCAGGCCGTAGCGGGACACCCCGCCGTAGGTCGGCTTGACCCCGACCGTGCCGGTGACCGCGGCGGGCTGACGGATGGAGCCGCCCGTGTCGGTGCCGACGGCCAGCGGGGCCTCGTACGACGCGACCGCAGCGGCCGAGCCACCACCGCTCCCGCCCGGGATGCGGGTCAGGTCCCACGGGTTGTGCGTCGGCCCGTACGCGCTGTGCTCGGTCGAGGAGCCCATCGCGAACTCGTCCATGTTGGTCTTGCCGAGCACGACCAGGCCGGCCGCCTTGAGCCGCTCGGTCACCGTGGCGTCGTAGGGCGGGACCCAGCCCTCGAGGATCCTCGAGCCGACCGTGGTCGGGATCCCCTTGGTGACCAGGACGTCCTTGAGGGCGACCGGCACTCCCGCCAGCGGCCCGCTCAGCTCCCCCGCGTCGACCCGAGCGGCCTGGGCGAGCGCGCCCTCGGCGTCGACGTGCAGGAAGGCGTGGACCGCGCCGTCCACAGCAGCGATGCGGTCGAGGTGGGCCCGGGCGACCTCGACGGCCGACACCTCGCCGGAGGCGATCGCGGCGGCGGTCTGGACGGCGGTCAGCCGGGTCAGGTTCACTCGGCGTCCAGGATCCGGGGCACCCGGAAGCGACCGTCCTCGGCGTACGGCGCACCGGCGAGCACGGCGTCCCTGTCCAGCGACGGCGCGACCACGTCCGGCCGGGTGACGTTCTCGACCGGTACGGCGTGCGTCGTCGGCGGGACGTCTGCGGCGTCGGTGACCTGCGAGATCTGCGCGACGGCGACCAGGATGACGTCGAGCTGGGCGGCCAGGCCGTCGAGCTCGTCGTCGTCCAGGGCCAGTCGGGACAGGCGCGCGAGGTGCGCGACCTGCTCGCGGGTGATCTCGGGCATGCGACTCCTCACCACGTGCGTCGTGCAGGGGGACGGTCGGGGACCTGCGGAGTCTAGGTCGGGTCATCTGGCGGAAACACCGGTGAGACCTGCGTGCCGGACACTGGGCGGCATGTCCTACGTGCTGCGCGTGGTCCTGCCGGACCGACCCGGCATGCTCGGCGCCCTCGCCACGGCGCTGGGCGAGGCCGGCGCGGACATCCTCAGCCTCGACGTCGTCGAGCGCGGCCCGGACGGCGCCGTCGACGACCTGGTGGTCGCGCTGCCGTACGGCGGACTCGCCGACCGGCTCGTCACCAGCGCCCAGTCGGTCCCGGGGGTGCACGTCGAGTCGCTGCGGCGCTACCACGGAGGGCAGGACCTGCACCGGGATCTCGAGCTCGTCGAGGAGCTCGCGGCGCACCCTGCCGCCGGACTGTCCCTGCTGGTGCGCGACCTGCCGGGCGTGTTCCGCGCCGGGTGGGCCCTGCTCGTGGAGGCCGGCGCGACCGTGATCGACGCCAGCGCCGGGGCCCCTGGGCTGGACGGCGTGCCGCTGCCATGGCTCCCCCTGGACGGCCCGCGGGTGCTGGACCGCAAGGAGCACTGGGTGCCCGAGCGCTGGGACCTCCTGGGCATCGAGCTGGCCGCGGCGCCCGTCGGCTCGCCGCACCGCGCGGTGCTGCTCGGACGACCCGGTGGCCCGGCGTTCCGGAAGTCCGAGGTGCTGCGCCTGGCCCACCTTGCCGGCATCGCTGCGACCGTGGCGGCGGCGGACGCCAGGGCCTAGTCGGCCCGGACAGGACCTCTGACGGACAGACTGCTAGCGGGCAGGGGCGTCCTGGCGTTCGCGGGCCAGCAGCCACGGGGTCAGCACGTGCGCCGGCAGGGCCCGGGACAGGTGCCAGCCCTGGGCGCAGGCGCAGCCCATCTCGCGCAGGGCGTCCCAGGTGCACTGGTCCTCGACTCCCTCGGCCACGACCCGCATCCCCAGGCCCCGGGCCAGGTCCACGACGCTGCGGACGATCGCGTGGTCGCGGGGGTCGGTGGCCATGCGCCGTACGAAGGACCGGTCGACCTTGATCTCGCGCACCGGCAGCCGGCGCAGGTGGCCCAGGCTGGAGTAGCCGGTGCCGAAGTCGTCCAGCGACAGGGTCACCCCGAGCACGTCGAGCTGCCGCAGGGTGGCCGCCGCCCGGTGCGAGTCGGCGAACAGCGAGCCCTCCGTCACCTCCAGGATCAGGGCCGACGCCGGCACGCGGTGGCGGGCCAGGGCAGCCGTGACGTGGGAGACCAGCTTCCCGCCGGCCAGGTCGCGCACGCTCACGTTGACAGCGACGGACAGCTCCAGCCCCTGCCCCGCCCAGGCGGCGACCTGTCCCAGAGCAGCGTCCAGCACGTGGGCGGTGACCGCCTCGATCAGTCCGCTGCTCTCGGCGAGCGGGATGAAGTCGTCCGGGGGGACCAGGCCCCGCTCGGGGTGGCGCCAGCGCACCAGCGCCTCGACGCCGTCGACCCGGCCGGTCTGCAGGTCGGCCTTGGGCTGGTAGTGGACCTCGAGCTCCTCACCGGCGACGGCGCGCCGCAGCTCGCCGAGCATGACCAGGCGCCCGGTCGTGTTGCGGTCGCGGCTGACGTCGTAGGACTCGACGCCGCCGCCGCCCTCCTTGGCCAGGTACATCGCGACGTCGGCGTGCTGCAGCAGCACGTCCAGGTCGGTGCCGTCCTCCGGGGCGACCGCGACGCCGACGCTGGCCCCGACGTCGACGAGCAGGCCGCCGAGCACCAGCGGCGCGCACATCTCGTCCAGCAGGCGCCGCGCGGTCTGCTCGGCCGTGACCCGGTCGGTGGCGGGCAGCAGCACCGCGAACTCGTCGCCGCCGAGCCGGGCGACCGTGTCCCCGTCGCGGCTGGCGCGGGCCAGCCGGACGGCGACGACCTCGAGCAGCTGGTCGCCGACGTGGTGGCCCAGGGTGTCGTTGACCTCCTTGAAGCGGTCGAGGTCGAACAGCAGGAGCGCCACGTCGTCGTGGCCGCCCAGGGCCTCCTGGGTCCGCTCGGTGAGCATCTTGCGGTTGGGCAGTCCGGTCAGGGTGTCGGTGAGCGCCTGCTGCTCGCGCTCCAAGGCGATCGAGGCGACGCCGTACACCGCGAGCAACGGCGGGAGCAGCAGCGGGAGGAAGGCGGTGCCCTCCTCCACAGCCAGCACGACCAGGGGAGCCAGCGCCAGCAGGGCCCCGTTGGTGACGGCCTCGTACGCCAGGTCGTCGCGCAGCAGCGACCACCAGCGCAGGCCGGTCTTCAGCGACACGGCGCAGGTGACGAGCACCTGGTTCACCGCGAAGTACGTCAGCCCACCGGCCAGCGCCGCGAGCAGGTCATCTGCAGCGATGTCGGTCGGGGCCGCCACGCCCGCGTCGAGCCCCACCCGCTGCATGACCACGGAGGCGGCTGCCCACGAGACCGTGTACTGGCCGACGTTGAAGGCGGTCCGCCAGGGGGCCTTGCCGCGCGACACGTCGCTGGTGACGACGGCGAGGGCCTGCACCAGGACCGCGACCGGCAGGCCGTAGCGCAGCATCAGCGCGAAGACGAAGGCGGTGGACACCGACAGCCCGTTACTGTCGCGGGCGCCGGCGGTGAACAGCGGACGCAGCTCGGCGGCCAGCAGCAGCGCGCACAGCGCCCAGAAGGCCGGCTCCAGGCCCAGCAGCGTCCCGACGTCCAGGGAGGCCGCGGCCAGCAGCAGGAGCGCCACCCCGCTCAGGCCGACGGCCCAGACGAAGAGCCGGAACCCCAGGTCGTGGGTGCCGCCGAAGTCGTTGCGGGCCCGCTCGGCGCGGGGGGTGGCCAGCGGACTGCCCACGACACCTCCCGTCCGAGCGGCCGCGGAACGCGGCTCCCTGACCTTCAGGGCCGCGCAGAACTGGAGCGCTAGGCCGTCTGGTCCTGTGGAGCCGGTCCGACCGCCTTGGCCCGCGCTGCTTCGGGACCCTGCTCGAGGAGCACGGTGAGGCCGGCGTCGTCGAGCAGCGGGACCCCCAGCTTGACCGCCCTGTCGTGCTTGCTGGCCCCCGGATCGGTGCCGACGACGACGAAGTCGGTCTTCTTGCTGACGCTTCCGGACACCTTGCCGCCCAGCGCCTGGACGGCCTCGGTGGCCCCGTCGCGGCTGTACGACGACAACGTCCCGGTCACCACCACGGTCACGCCCTCCAGCGGACGCGGCCCTTCGTCGCCGCCGCCGTCGACCAGGGTGGCCCCGGCCCGGCGCCACTTGGCCACGACACCGCGGTGCCAGTCCACGGCGAAGTACTCCGCGACGGTCTGTGCCACGACCGGTCCGACCCCGTCCACGGCAGCCAGCTCCTCGACCGAGGCGGTCTCGATCCGCTCCATCGACCGGAAGTGCCGGGCCAGGTCGCGCGCCGTAGGCGGCCCGACGTGGCGGATGGACAGCGCGACCAGCCAGCGCCACAGGGGACGCCCCTTCACCTGCTCCAGGCTGGCGAGCAGCTGGCGGGCCGCGGCCGACAGCGCGCCGCCCTTGGTCGTGTAGAACGCGCTGGTCGCGAGCAGCTCGGCGTCGAGCAGCAGCACATCCCCCTCGTCCTGGACGATGCCCTGCTCGGTGAGGCTGCGCGCCGCCTCGTACCCCAGGCCCTCGATGTCGAGGGCGACCCGGCCTCCCATCGAGAACACGCGCTCGCGCAGCTGTGCGGGACAGGAGCGGTGGTTGGGGCAGCGCAGGTCCTTGTCGCCGTCCTTGACCTGCCGCAGCTCGGTACTGCACTCGCCGCAGTGCGTCGGCATGACGAAAGCGCGCTCGGTGCCGTCGCGCAGGGCCACCACCGGCCCGACGACCTCGGGGATGACGTCGCCGGCCCGCCGTACGACCACGGTGTCGCCGATCCGGACGTCCTTGCGCGCGACCTCGCCGGCGTTGTGGAGCGTCGCGAGCTTGACCATCACGCCGCCGACCTGCACCGGCTCCATGTACGCGAACGGCGTGACCCGACCGGTGCGGCCGACGTTGACCTGGATGTCCAGCAGCCTGGTCGTCGTCTCCTCGGGCGGGTACTTATGCGCGGTTGCCCAGCGGGGGGTGCTGCTCGTGGCCCCGAGCCGGCGCTGCAGCGGCAGCTCGTCAACCTTGACCACGACGCCGTCGATCTCGTGCGCGACGTCGTGCCGGTGCTCGCCCCAATGGGCGATGTACTCGAGCGCGCCGTCGAGGTCGTCGACGACCTCGAAGTACGGCGAGACCGGCAGGCCCCAGGCACCGAGCCGGGCGTACGCCTCGCTCTGGCTCGCCGGCTCCCACCCCTCGCGGGCGCCGATCCCGTGCAGGGTC
>Ga0136611_10004090_pt1 | contig 10211 bp, 9 predicted proteins | sample AntDrymUQ2232306_2_FD_106645 | JGI IMG/M metagenome (GOLD analysis project Ga0136611, IMG submission 106645) | Polar desert sand microbial communities from Dry Valleys, Antarctica - metaG UQ223 (23.06) | ecosystem: Environmental > Terrestrial > Soil > Desert | place: Antarctica: Dry Valley... | reverse complement strand
GGCGGGGGCGGCGGATTCTCCAGCGCGCCGCGGGAGATGCACGACGCCACATGCGCGCGGTGCGGCAACCAGACCCAGGTGCCGTTCCGGCCCAGCGGTGCGCGCCCGGTCTACTGCTCCGACTGCTTCCGAGTGATGCGCGAGTAGCCGAATGCAAGGGTGCGCCGCCGCAGACGTATCATGCGGACGGAGCCCTTCCGGCAGACAACTTGCGGAGCCTGAGACCCGATGACGACCGAGCAGGACGAGTGGCGCGAGCTGGGCCAACAGCTGCGCGTCGACTCCATCCGATCCAGCAGTGCGGCGGGCAGCGGCCACCCGACGTCATCGATGTCCGCCGCCGACCTGATGGCGGTCCTGATGTCGAAGTACCTGCACTACGACTTCGGCTCGCCCGAGGATCCGCGCAACGACCACCTGATCTTCAGCAAGGGCCATGCGTCCCCGCTGCTCTACGCCGTCTACAAGGCCGCAGGTGCCATCGGCGACGACGAGATGCTGACCTTTCGTAAGTTCGGCTCGCGCATCGAGGGCCATCCGACGCCGATGCTGCCGTGGGTCGACGTGGCGACCGGGTCGCTGGGGCAGGGCCTCCCGATCGCCGTCGGTGTGGCACTCGCCGGCAGGAAGCTCGACCGGCTGCCATATCGAGTCTGGGTCCTGTGCGGCGACTCGGAGATGGCCGAGGGCTCGATGTGGGAGGCCTTCGAGCACGCCGGCGTGGAGGGTCTCGACAACCTGACCGCGATCATCGATGTGAATCGGCTCGGCCAAACCGGCGAGACGATGCATGGCTGGGACCTGGAGGCTTATCGGGCCCGAGCGGAAGCGTTCGGCTGGCACGCCATCACCATTGATGGGCACGATGTGGCGGAGATCGATCGGGCACTCACGGAAGCGCTGGACACGAGCGGGCGCCCGACCGTGCTCATCGCCCGTACCGAGAAGGGGCATGGCGTCAAAGCGGTGGCCAACCAGCCGGGCAGGCACGGCAAGCCGCTCGATGATCCGGAGGCGGCCATCGCCGAGCTCGGGGGCCTGCGCAGCAGGACGGTCCCAATCCTGAAGCCGGACTTCGAGGGCGAGCCGCATCAGTTCCCGACTGAGAAGCTCCAGCTCCCCGTCTACGAGCCGGGCACCAAGGAGGCGACTCGCAAGGCCTTCGGGGACGCGCTGGTGGCGCTGGGCAAGGCTCGCGGCGACATCGTTGCCATCGACGGCGAGGTGGGCAACAGCACGTACACCGAGGAGTTTTCGCAGGCCCTGCCGGAGCGCTTCTTCCAGGCGTACATCGCCGAGCAGCAGATGGTCGCCATGGCGGTGGGCCTCCAGGTGCGCCAGTGGAAGCCCTTTGCCGCCACTTTTGCCGCGTTCCTGTCGCGCGCCTACGACTTCGTGCGCATAGCTGCGGTCAGCCGCGCGAATATCTCGCTGGTCGGCTCCCACGCCGGCGTCAGCATCGGCGAGGATGGGCCGTCGCAGATGGCACTCGAGGATCTCGCCAGCCTGCGGGCCGTGCATGGCTCGACCGTGCTCTACCCAAGCGACGCGAACCAGACCGTGTCGCTGGTGGCACAGATGGCCGATCGTGAGGGCATCGTGTACATGCGCACCACGCGCGAGAAGACGCCGATCCTGTACGAGCCGGGCGAGGAATTCCCGATCGGCGGCTCGCGAGTCGTGCGGCACAGCGGCGACGACGTGGTGACGCTCATCGCGGCGGGCATCACGCTGCACGAGTCCGTCAAGGCCGCCGATGCACTGAAGGCCGAGGGAATCGCCGCGCGCGTCATCGACCTCTACAGCGTCAAGCCGGTGGACGCCGACGGGATTCGCGCGGCGGCACGCGACACCGGCGCGGTGGTGACCGTCGAGGATCATTGGCCGGAGGGGGGTATCGGGGACGCGGTCCTTGACGCCCTCGCGGCTGAGCAGCCGCACCCGCTGGTGGTGAAGCTGGCGGTGACCGGCATGCCAACGTCGGGAACCCCTGCGGAGCTGTTGGCGGCTGCGGGAATCGATGCAGAGCACATTGCTGATGCGGTGCGCCGGCTCGTCGCCCGCTCGGGTGCGCGAGAGCGAACGACCAGCGAAGCCGGGGGCGGCCGGCGCGAATGAACGGAGGCGACCGATGAGTGGAGCAGAGGTGGACCGCCAGGAGGACAAGGCGGTCGATCAGGATCGCGAGGCCGATCGAGTGCGCCAGAAGGCGGACACGGACGGACCCAACGCGCTGCAGCGGCTGTGGGACCTGGGGCAGAGCCCCTGGATCGATTTCATCGACCGTGACCTGATCGCGAGCAGCAAGCTCGCCGATCTCGTCGACCAGGGCATCCGCGGCCTCACCAGCAATCCCACCATCTTTGCCAAGGCGGTGGCGACCGGACAGTACGACGACCTCGTGCGGCGCCAGATCGAGGCCGGCAACGACGCGCGCACGATCTACGAGGAGATCGCCGTGACCGACGTGGGCGACGCGGCCGACGTCCTGCGCAGGGTCTACGACGAATCGGATGGAGCCGATGGCTTCGCAAGCATCGAGGTCGAGCCGCACCTCGCCGCCGACACGGGCGGCACGGTCGCGCGAGCCCGCGAGCTCTGGGCGCGCCTGGAGCGGCCGAACGTCTTCATCAAGATTCCCGCGACGGAGGAGGGCATCCCGGCGGTCGAGGCCACCATCGCGGCGGGCATCAACATCAACGTCACGCTGATGTTCAGCGTCGAGGTGTACCGGCGTGTCGCCCGCGCCTACATCGCAGGATTGCGGGCGCGCCACGGGCGGGGCGAGGACATCTCGCGCGTGGCAAGCGTGGCGAGCTTCTTCGTCAGCCGCGTGGATACCAAGGTGGACAAGGCGCTCGACGAGATGGGCAGCGACGACGCGAAGCAGGCGCGCGGCAAGGCGGCCATCGCGAACGCGAAGCTGGCGTACGAGGCGTTCTCGGAGATCTTCGGCGGCGACGAGTTCGCCGACCTGCGCGCCGCGGGGGCACGCGTGCAGCGCTGCCTGTGGGCCAGCACCAGCACCAAGAATCCCGACTACCGCGACGTCCTGTACGTGGAGGAGCTGATCGGCCCCGATACGGTGGACACCATGCCGATCGAGACGATCACCGCATTCCTGGACCACGGCCGCGTCGAGCAGACCATCGATCGCGACGTGGATGCGGCACATTCGGCGCTCGGCGAGCTCAAGGAACTGGGCATCGACATGCAGCGGGTGACCGACGAGCTCATCGACGAGGGGGTCGCGTCGTTCTCCAAGAGCTTCGACGAGCTCATTGAGAGTATCGAGTCCAAGCGCCGCGAGCTCGCCCCGGCATGACCGGCGTGGCGGCCGCGGCGAGCACGCGGCTCGAGCGCTGGACCGCCGGTCGCGTCGCCGAACGCCTGTGGGCGAAGGACGGCTCGCTCTGGTCGGAGTCCGGAAAGGCGCCCGACGAGGTCGCGCGCTGGCTCGGCTGGCTGGACCTGCCCGAGGCGATGACCGCCCGCCTTGGCGAGCTGGAGCATCTCGCGCGAGATGTCAGGGAGGATGGCTACCGCCGCGCGGCGGTGCTCGGCATGGGAGGCTCGAGCCTTGCCCCGGAGCTCTTCAGCCGCTTCTTCGGCTGGGCTGGCGGGGCGGAAACCGGTGGCGCGGCGTCGGCCGCGGGACTTGAGCTGCGGATCCTGGACTCGACGCACCCGGACGCCGTCCGCGGCTTCCGTTCGTGGGCCAGCGAACAACGCACCCTGTTCTGCGTGAGCTCCAAGTCCGGCTCGACCACCGAGCCGAACGCCTACCAGGCGGCCATGGCTCAGAGCGCGCCGGCCCTCGACTTCCTGGCGATCACCGATCCGGGGACCGCCCTCGCCGAGCTCGCACGCGCCCAGGAATTCCGCGGCATCCTGGAGGCGCCGGCCGACGTCGGGGGACGCTACTCGGCGCTCACGGTCTTCGGTCTCGTTCCGGCCGTGCTCAACGGTGTGGACGTTGGCGGCCTGCTGGAGCGGGCGCGTGGCATGGCGTCCGCCTGCCGCGAGCCCAACGCCGCCCGCAACCCGGGTCTCCGGCTCGGCGCCGCCCTGGGAGAGGCCGCCCTGGAGGGCCGGGACAAGCTCACGATCCTGACGTCGGCGCGCCTGGCACCGTTCGGCGACTGGGTCGAACAGCTCGTCGCCGAGAGCACCGGAAAGTCCGGCCGCGGCATCGTGCCGGTGGTGGGCGAGCCCGTCGGCGAGGCCGACGCGTACGGCGAGGATCGCGTCTTCGTCACTCTCAAGCTGGCGGGGGAGTCCATCGACGGAGCCGATGACATCATCGGCGAGCTGCGAGCCCGTGGCAGCCTTGTCGAGGAGATCGTGCTCGACGACCCTCTCGATCTGGGCGCCGAGTTCGTGCGCTGGGAGGTCGCCACTGCGGCAGCGGGCATCGTGCTCGGGATCGATCCCTTCGACCAGCCGAACGTCCAGGAGAGCAAGGACGCCACCACGGCGCTCCTGGAGGCGTACCGCAGCAGCGGGGCGCTTCCGCAGCCGGCGCCCCTGGTCAGCGAGCCGGGCATCGCCGTCAGCGCGGATGCGGCGTCGCTTGGCGACACGCCGGTGACGGTCGAGGGCGCCGTGGCACAGCTGCTCTCGCTGCTCCAGCACGGCCGCGACTACTTCGCCATCCTCGCGTACCTGCCGAAGGACTCGGAGGTCGAGGAGCGCCTTCAGCGCATCCGCGAGCGCGTCCGCGACGCGCGCGGAGTTGCCACCACCCTCGGCTTCGGTCCGCGCTTCCTGCATTCGACCGGTCAGCTTCACAAGGGCGGGCCAGACACCGGGGTCTTCCTGCAGATCACCGCGGAGGCATCGAAGGACCTGCCAATTCCCGGCTGGCCCGTATCGTTCGGCACCCTCATCGCCGCGCAGGCACTCGGTGACCTCGGGTCATTGCAGCAACGTGGACAGCGGGCACTGCGCGTCCACCTGGACGACCCGGACGATGGCCTTGCGCGGCTGGAGTCCATGATCGAATCGGTATTGCGCTGAGCGCCAACTCCCAGGCCACATCGTTGAAGGAGACGACCGAACCGATGCAGCTTGCCATCTGCGGACTCGGGCGCATGGGCGCCGGCATGGCGCGACGCGTCGCGCGAGGCGGCCACGACGTGGTGGTCTGGAACAGGACCGAGGAGGTCGCCACCCAGCTCGCCGCAGAGCCGGAGAACGAAGGCCGCGCGACGGTCGCCGAGCCGCTGGAGCGGATCCTGGAGCTCGTGAAGGCACCGCGCCATGCACTCATCAGCGTTCCGTCCGGCCCCGCGACGGACGCCATGATCGACCAGCTGGCGGGGATCCTGGAGCCCGGCGACGTGATCATTGACGCCGGCAACAGCCGCTTCCACGACTCGCGCCGTCACGCCACCGAGCTGGCGGAGAAGGGCATCGAGTGGCTGGACATCGGCGTCTCGGGCGGCATCTGGGGCCTGGAGGTCGGCTTCTGCGCCATGATCGGCGGCACGCGCGAGGTCTTCGAGCGCTTCGAGCCGGTGATCCGCACCATGGCACCGGAGAACGGCTACCTGTACTGCGGCGACGCCGGTGCCGGCCACTACACCAAGATGGTCCATAACGGGATCGAGTACGGGATCATGCAGGCCTACGGCGAGGGTTTCGACATCCTTCACGCGTCGGACTACGACCTGGACCTCGCCGCCGTCGCGCGCATGTGGAACAACGGCTCTGTGATCCGATCCTGGCTGCTGGGGCTCGCGGCGCACGCCTTCGAGCGCGGCGGCAACGAGCTGGAGGGAGTCACGGGCTGGGTCGCCGACTCAGGCGAGGGCCGCTGGACGGTCGCGGAGGCGATCGACCACGATGTGCCAGCTCCGGTCATCACGCTCAGCCTGCTGCAGCGCTTCCGCAGCCGCCGCGAGCCCGACAGCTACTCGGATCGCGTGCTTGCGGCATTGCGCAACGAGTTCGGCGGCCACGCCATCAAGGGCCGCGAGTAGGCATGGCGACCCGGACCCCGGACGCGGATACCGATCGCGACCGTCGCCGCCGCCGGTCGAGCGCCGCGGCGCCCACGGAGGCAACGCGTCCGAACCCGCTGCGCGAAGGACTGAGGCTCGAGCGCATGGCGGAGCCGTGCACCATGATCATCTGCGGCGCCACGGGCGACCTGACCGACCGCAAGCTCGCACCGGCCCTCTACAACACCCTGCTCGGCGGGTTCCTGCCGCCCGAGTTCTCGGTGGTCGGCTTCGCGCGGCGCGACCTCACCGACGCCGCCTTCCGCGACCACCTGCTCGAGAGCATCAACAAGTACAGTCGCAACCGGCCGGTCAAGCCCGGGATCTGGGAATCCTTCGCGCGCGGCATCGAGTATCACCGCGGAGACCTGGATGATCCCGCAGCGTACGTCGAGCTGGCCAAGCGCCTCGACCGCATCGATCGCGACAGGGGCACCGCGGGCAATCGGCTCTTCTACCTCGCCGTGCCGCCGAACCTCTACCCCGAGATCGTGAACCAGCTGGAGCGAGCCGGCCTGGCGACGCCGGGCGAGCGCAGGCGTGCCGGGTCCAAGCGCGGATGGACGCGCGTGATCATCGAGAAGCCATTCGGCTGGGACCTGGCGAGCGCCCGCACCCTCAACCGGGAGCTGTCCGAGGTGTTCGACGAGGAGCAGATCTACCGCATCGACCACTATCTGGGCAAGGAGACGGTCCAGAACATGGCCGTCTTCCGTTTCGGCAACGGGCTCTTCGAGCCGATCTGGAACCGGCGCTACATCGACTCGGTACAGATCACCGTGGCGGAGACAGTGGGCGCCGAGGGCCGTGGAGAGTTCTACGACCAGACAGGCGCCCTCCGCGACATCGTCCAGAACCACGGCCTGCAGCTGCTGGCGGTCTTTGCAATGGAGCCGCCAGTCGAGTTCCAGGCGGAAGACCTGCGCGACGAGAAGCTCAAGGTGCTCCGGGCGGTGAAACCGATGACCCCCGCCGAGGTGGCCGAGAACACGATTCGCGGCCAGTACGTGTCCGGCTGGGTAGAGGGCGAGCGCGTGCAGTCGTATCGCGACGAGGAGGAGGTGAAGCCGGACTCGGAGACCGAGACCTTCGTGGCCCTCAAGCTGGGCATCGACTCGTGGCGCTGGGCAGGCGTGCCGTTCTACCTGCGCACCGGCAAGACGCTGCCCAGCCGCGTCACCGAGATCGCGGTGCAGTTCAAGCGCGCGCCGCTCACCCTGTTCGCGCGGGCCGGCGTGCCGCAGGTGGAGCCCAACGTGCTCGCCATCCGCGTCCAGCCGGACGAGGGCATCCTGCTGCGCTTCGGTGCCAAGGTCCCCGGCCAGGGGCTTCAGATCCGCACGGTCAACATGGACTTCCGCTACGGCGCCAGCTTCGCGGTCGACTCACCGGATGCCTACGAGACACTGGTCCTCGACGCAATGGTCGGCGACCCGAGCCTCTTCACCCGCGACGACGAGGTCGAAAGGGCGTGGGAGATCCTGGACCCGATCCTCGCCGCCTGGAACTCGGGGGAGGGCGGCCCCATGCACTTCTATGCGGCCGGCAGCTGGGGCCCGCCTGCCGCCGATCAGCTCCTGGAGCGTGACGGACGCGCCTGGCGCAAGCCATGACGCCGGCCTCGAGAACCGCGTCAGAAGAGCAATCCGTCCATCGGCGCCTGATGCGCTTCGGCGAGGCGGAGAGCCTCGCCACTCCCATGTGGGAGGACCGCGACACGAGCGTGCACGCGGTTGCGCACCACCTCTCCTCGCTGTGGGACGCATCCCGGGAGGTCTCGGCGGAGTCCGAGCCGGTGGTCGGCGAGAAGGGCATGCCGCACGCGCGCGCATCGGTTCTGAACCTCATCGTCACGGTCATCGACGGTGCCGCGGCGGACCGCGTGGTGCACACGCTCATGGACCTTGGCGTCCGCCATCCGTCGCGGGCAATCATCCTGGTGCCCGAGCCGGACTCGGCTGAGCACCCGATCGACGCGCGCATCAGCACGCACTGCCATGACGTCGCGACCGGCGGGGACCGCGTCTGCTACGAGGAGGTCGTGCTGACCGTCCGAGGCGACGCCGCGGAGCATCTCTCGGGCGTCGTGGCGCCGCTCCTGATCCACGACCTTCCGACCAGCGTCTGGTGGCCGGGTGACCCGCCCTTCGCCAACCGGGTCTTCGATCAGCTGGTGGAGATGGGGGATCACCTGGTGGTGGACTCGTCCGACTTCGGCGACCTTCTGGGCGGCCTCAGGCGCCTGGCGAACGTGCGACGCCGCAGCGGAGTCGGTGACCTTGCCTGGGAGCGCCTGCGCTGGTGGCAGGAGCTGACGGCGCAGTTCTTCGACACGCCTCGCTTTCGACGCTACCTGCCGAACCTGAGCCGGCTGCACATCCGGTATGCCACGGCGCCACCGGGATCGGAGCGGCACGATGACGAGGCTGACGTCGCCCCGGGCGTTGCGGCACCGATCTCCCAGGCCCTTCTCTACGCCGGCTGGATCGGGACGCGGCTCGGGTGGCGTCGCCACCTGACCCTCGAGCCGCTCGCCGGCGGGCGGTTCCACCTGCGCCTCGAGGGCAAGTACGAGATGGTCGACCTGCTGATCGAGCCCACGGAGACCGAGGACGTGCGCCCCGGAGAGCTGCTCTCGGTGCGCCTCGCGTCGGTCGGCGAGGCCGGCGCGGCGCAGTTCCTCGTGGACAGGGACCAGGACGACGCGATCGTGGCGACCAACGCCGACGGCATGACCGCATTGCTGCGTCGCGTCGCCATGGAGACCCCCAGCGAAGCCGAGCTGCTGAGCTCCCAGCTGACCATGGACGTCGTGGACCCGCTCTACGAGGACGCCCTGCGCGCCGCCGCCATCCTGCTCGCCTCGGCGCGAGAGGCGGCGGCTTGACCGGCTTCCGCGTGCTCGCGGACTCGACTGCCGTCGCCGTTGCGGCGGCAGACCGCTTCGTCGAGACGGTCCGCGACGCAATCGAGGAACGTGGAGCGGCGCGAGTCGCCCTGTCCGGAGGCGGGACGCCGAAACAGGTGTACCCGCTGCTCCTCGAGCCGGCGCGCCGTGACGCGATCGACTGGTCGCGCGTCGAGTTCTTCTGGGGTGACGAGCGCGCGGTCCCGCCGGATCATCCGGATTCCAACTTCGGCGTTGCGTACGGCATGCTCCTTTCGCACCTGCCCGGGGTCCGCCCGGATCGGATTCACCGCATGCCGGCGGAGGCTGATGATCTGGCAGTCGCCGCGCTCACCCTGGAGAGCGAGATGCGGCTTGGCTTCGAAGCGCGTGCCGGCGAGCTGCCGAGCTTCGACCTGATCTGGCTGGGGATGGGGCCGGACGGCCATACCGCGAGCCTCTTTCCCGGCTCCACGGCGCTGGACGAGCGCGAACGCTGGGTGGTGGCGACCTGGGCGCCGGGCCCGCAGGCATGGCGCATGACCCTCACCTTTCCGGTCGTCAACGCAGCCCGCCACGTGCTCTTCGTGGTGACCGGGGCCGACAAGGCGAGCGTGCTGCGACGTGTGCGCGCGGGGGACCAGGAGCTGCCGGCCGCGCGCGTGAGCGGCGAGATGGTCGAGTGGATCGTCGATGAAGCCGCGGCGGGCGGTGCTGCGTGAACGGTTCACTGACGCCGGATGGCCTGCGCGTCCTCGAGGCTCAGCTCGGGCGCATGCGCGCCATGCTGTACCGCTACTACGAGCTGTTCTTCCGCTTCCTGGGCGGAGGCCTGGTGGCGTGCTACGACATCGCGGAATGAACCCGCTCATCTGGCTGGCGCTCGCCGTGGCAGCCGGGGCCGCCGCGTACCTCGTCGGCTGGCGGGCGGTGCAGGGTTACCGCGCCCGCGAGGCACGTGATTTGAACGCGGATCGCTATCTGGCGTGGCGAGGGCGGGCGCGACCGCCCGCTCCCCGCGGCTCGATGCGCGAGGGGATGACGCTCGACGAGCGCCGCCGTGCGATCGCCGGCGCCGTCCTGGGGGCGATCGCCGTCCTGTCGCTCGCCGGATTTTTTGTCGCCAGCTGAACGCGATGAGAGTGGAGCTGCTCTATACGGAGGACGACCCAGCGTCGATGGCCGCGCGCCAGAATCTCGTCGAGGTGCTCACGGAGGACGCGTTCGAGACAACGATCCAGATGGTCGTGGTAGCGTCCGCGGCTGACGCGGCCGCCCTCGGCATGCGTGGATCCCCGACGATCCGGATCGACGGCGCG
>Ga0136611_10004089_pt1 | contig 10213 bp, 18 predicted proteins | sample AntDrymUQ2232306_2_FD_106645 | JGI IMG/M metagenome (GOLD analysis project Ga0136611, IMG submission 106645) | Polar desert sand microbial communities from Dry Valleys, Antarctica - metaG UQ223 (23.06) | ecosystem: Environmental > Terrestrial > Soil > Desert | place: Antarctica: Dry Valley... | reverse complement strand
GGACCCCAACCGCCCGGCCCCCTCGCTTGAGGAGGCGGCGACGGAGGCGGCCCAAGCCGGCGGGGCGACCTACGGCAAGCTCATCCTCCTCGGGGACCCGGAGACCGTTGGCGACCTGCCCATGGGCGAGCCGCGGGTGATCTACCCCCAGGAGACCGAGTCGGGCACGCCGACGCCGTAGCGGGCAAGGCAGCGGGGAGGCCGCCGGGTAGGAACGCTGGCGGCCTCCCCGCATCTGCGGCCGGAATGCCGGTCGGCACGGGCCGGATGACGTTTCATGCGTAGCCTGTGCGCGGTGAAGGAACTCTGGTGACGAGCCGTCTCAGAAACGAGGGTTAGTGCAACCGACGGGCCGTGGAGCACCCACGGCCCGTCGTTCCCCATGGTCGTGTCACCTTGTTCGCGAAAGCGTCAACGTTGCGTCCCGGTCCCGGTCACGCATTCAGCGTCGTGAACGGCTCGCCCACCCGAGTCAGCCCCGCGACGAGCAGCACCACATCGTCCTGGCCAGCATTGCGAATATCGTCCTGGGGATCTTCGACGAAGAGCCAGTCACCCGGGTTGAGAATCATCTCAGTCCCGACCGGCATCGCCTCGGCTGGAGTAGGTGTCCCCCCGACGGCCGCGCGCGTCAGCTGGATGGTCCCGCCCAACGCCGTATAGCCGAAGGTGCCCGCCTCGACAAAGATCACGAGCGCGCCAGGATGGCTGTGCGCGGGCAATCGTCCACCAACCGCGAGCGTGGTGCGGCGCAGGGTCAGTTCCAGCCCGGGTGTTGTTGTCGGCTGACCCGCCCCCATGGGCTGGACCGTGACGCCGACCGGTCCGGTTGGGGCGGCAGGGGTGGCGTCCTGGGCGGACGCGCTAAGGCTACGGGTGGACAGGGCGAGGCCAAGCGCGCCGAGACCGGCGAGGGCAGTGCGGCGGGTAACAGCGGACGGGGAGCGTGTGGGATCGTCGTTCATGATGAGCGGACCCTCCTTATGCCACGCGCAGCCATCGACCGGCAGCACCCTGCTGTCGAGCGATGGCTGGAGAGCTGGCAGGTGGCCCCATGCTACGCCGATCGTTGGCGGTGTCAAGCGCTGGATAGGGAAGCAGGGTGATAATAGAGCTGTCGTAGAAACGAGCGTTTGTGCGAATGACACCGAACAGCGTTCTGCGGTCCCGACCGTAGGCACGAGCGAGTGTCTCAGAACTTGTCTCAGAACCAACGTATCAAAACTTAGGACCATTAGCAGGTTCTGTGACACGCCCGTCACTGGTTGAATAGAGGTCTTCGCCGCTGATACCGAGTCGATCGGCTTCGTCCCCAAAACTCCCCTTGCCGTCCTCCGATCATCCTCGAACCAGGCGCCCTCGGTCGCGCCCTTGTGTCCGGCGCTGGTTACGGATCGACCAACGCCATCGCCGTCACCATCAACCCGGCGACATCGACAGAGTCCTCGTACTCGTAGAGCACGACCAGCACCTTCCGCCTCGACCAGAACCGGGCGGTTGCCGAGTCCGGTGTCAGCACGACATCGGGTTGTCCCTCGGTGGCGAATCCGTAGTCCTGAACGGCCCGCTCGATCTGCTCTTGAAACGCCTGCCGGGGATCGGCGACCAGGATCGTCGTCACCGCTTCCACCACTCCCATCGGCGGCGCTTCGATTGCCCGGATCGAAACGCATCACTGTCAGGATCCTGGTGATCGACGATCACCGTCTCGTCGGTCGTCGGTTCTTCCTTCGTCCTCATATTCTCGCCACAGGCGTAGCAGAAGTTCGCTCCGGTGTGGAGCTCGGTTCCGCAGACCGGGCATCGGGTCCGTGACTCATCAGTCGTCATTCCCCTGCCTCCAGTGATGAGGCACCCATGCCACCAGGTCAGCACCGCGCACCAGCCACACTCGTCCCCTCGTGTTTGCCGCTAACTCACCACGGACGATGGCGCTTCGGACAGTCGCAAACGGCACCCCTTTAAGAGCAGCTACCTCCTCGACGGGATAGTTTGCGGACGGATCGAGGGCGTCGTCCATCACCCACCTCCCCCAAAGAGTCGACGCCACCAGCTCGGCTGCGGCTGATTGCTTGTCTCTGATTGCAAGGTGTCAGGAGCCGGGTTCGATGGTTTCTCTTCGCCTTGGCCCGTAGGTGAGGCCGTAGGACGGTCTGTACGCGGTTGTGGTTGATCGGCGGACTGTGGCGGTTGTGGTTTGTTGTCCGGTCGTGCCCGGTCGTGGATCGCATGCAGAAACGCGTTCTCGTCTCGCAGGCGGTCGGCTGACTTGAGCGCCGCGTCGCGCTCCGCCTCGAGCGCGGTGACCACGTAATCCGTTAGCACACGGTCGGTTCGTAAGTGACTGTCGAGTCGATCGCGCTCACGACCGATGGCGTCCCGCTCCGCTGTCAGCCGACCGACGTCCTTTGCCAGCTCCTCAATCCGCTCCAAGTGCGGTCGCAGGATGGCGTCACGGAACGCGTCGAGTTGGGCTTGTGCTGTCGCGGACACGACTGAGGTGCGAGCGGTGTCGTGTCCGGTTTGCGCCTGGTCGCGCGACGAATCTGGCGTCGTTGTCGTGGTTTCTGGCTCTGTCGCGTGCGACGCCTCCTGTCGTGTCGCGTCTGTCGTGTCCGACGCGTCGAGGAAGATACGCCACTGCCCATCGACTTTACGCCCGTTGAGCTGGCCGCGCTCGATGCGCTTACGTACCGCGCCCTGCGAGATGCCGAGAATCTCAGCGGCGTGTGCGACGGTCGTGACCACGACGGGGCTGTCACGTCGGGTCGCATTGGTCGCGACTGGTCGTGTCGTGGTAGGTCGTCGCGTCGTGTCTGCCATGCGACAGAGGATGCCTTACGTGACGATTAGAGCGGTTTGCAGAACGGTTGACCGTCCTCGGCGCTGGGCTGAAGACCCAGCGCTCCCCGTCCAACCTACGAAGCCCCCGAAACGGAGCTGAACACGATCCTTAGCGGTCAACCAATCTGAGAACCGCTGTAGTGCGCTCGGCGCACTGCGATGAAGTCGTCGCCGTAGCGGATCTCGATCGAGAACCCGGCTTTCTTCGTCCGGCGTCCGAGGGCGATGCGTTGACCGCGTTTCTCTTTGTCGGTGGTAAACGGAATCTTGACGATCTTCCCCTCGCCGAGCGCAGCTATGAGCGGTTCCCAAAATGTATCGACCTTCGGGGCTGGTTTGTTCTCCGGTAATGCGTCGAACTCGGCGTCAGTCAGCACCTCAACAGCCATGAAGCACTCCTTTCCGTCATCACGTCGGCATTCCCTGCGTGGGGGAGGATCATCGGCGATGGTGTCACCCGCGTCGAGCCACCAGTTGGGCGGTGTTTGCTATCCTGGCACAATGAGTATTTACCGAGTTGAACATCGCACGACCGACACCGTCACAATCATTGCCCACACCTCTGATGTCCACGCCAGCCAAGAGGAACTGTCGCAGCACGCGGCGCACCTGATCGCGACGGGAGCAACCGGCGAACTCGTGCTCGTTGACGAGACAACCGGGGAAGAGGTTGCCCGGCGCCACCTCCAGGACGAGGAATCAGTCACCCTCTGACTGAGCGTTCTTCACCGCAATGAACCCGTCGAGCATTCGATGGAGCAAGTCGGCGAACAGGAGCTGCTCAGCGGCGATCGTTGGATCGTCGTAATCGACCGTGCGATGACTGAGCGGATTCTTGAATGCGCCGATCGCCCCGACGTAGAGCCTCATGATCGCCAATTGCTCGGCGGGGAGCATCGACGAATCGGTGAGCGGTCCGCCATTCGCGCTGAACGCCATTTCCATCAGGCTCGTGCCCAGCTTTGAGGCGTCGTAGCCGCCCGCTTCTCTCACCCGGATCTCGAGCTCGCGGAACGCCTCGTGGACGGCAGAGCCATAGGCCCCGATCGCGAATTGAATCCGCGCCTTGGCCTCGATTCGTGGATGGAGCGGCAACGCAAGCAATCGCTCAACGCGAATCAGCCCCATTGGGTCATCGGCATTGAGGAGCGCACTTCCTTTCCGCGAGATGATCCGGTGCCCCTCCATGTCTGCCCTTGATCGATTCCAATCCTCACCGGAAGCACCGACCATGAGCCCGTTGATAAAGAGCCAGTCCCAAGCCTCATTGACCGCATCCAAGATGGTTTGGCGATGATACTCGGTCCCTAACGACGGGATTTGGCCGTTCCGTCCAACAAAGTAGTTGCGCTCGACAGCCTGATTCGGTCGCAAGTTGACCCGCCGTAGAAGCGTCATTGCCAACACTTCTACCGGGAGTAGCGGTATCTGATCTGCTGGCGGTGGCCAGTCCACTTAGTAGTTACCTCCACGCCTTGAGTGTTGTCTGAGGCGGATTAGATGCCGAGCAAGCGCCGCCACAACGGGCGCGGTGCTTCAGGATTTGGCGAACCTGGGGCGATAGTCGGTGCAGTGGGTCGAAGCTCATCGTTAAGCATTCCCTCGTCTACGGGCTTCTCGGGGGCTGTAGTGGCTTCACGAGAAGCCCGTAGCGCGTCAATCTCCGCTCGCAAGTCTTCCGCATCCTGCACGGCTGCATCTGCCCGGTCGCGTTCGCGCCGCTCCGCCTCTTTCAGCTGCCCGATTTCCTCCGCCTGATCCTTCAGTTGCTCGACCAGCGGCTGCAACCATTCATCTCGAATCGATTCCAATTGAGAGCGGGCAGAGACGGACAGTGCGGCGGCTGCGGCATCTGCGGCTGACCGGTCAGCCCGGTCGGTCCGGTCATGTCCGGGCACCCGGTTGGGTCCGCCCGTGTCCGGTTGTTTGGCTTCGATGATGACGTTGCCGGATTCATCTTCACCGATCAGCGCCAGGCGGGCGCGTTCGATTTCGTCAGGGTCGAAGCGATAGGCTCCGCGTACTTTGGGGGCGCTGATCTTGCCCTCGTCCAGCCAACGGCGAACGGTGCGCTCATTGATGCCGAGTGCTTCGGCTGCGGCGCGTGCGGACAGGTGCGGACGCTGCGGCTGTCCGGGTGATCCGGTCTGCCCGGACTGTCCGGTATTGCCGTTTGTGTCCGTTGGTGTCCGCTCTGGCATGGTCTGCTGATGGTCGCAGACCAGTGACTAGGAGGCAAGGGGCTTGATTGCAAGGATCGTATCAACCGTCGCGCGGTTCGGTGCTGAGTTCTCGCGCGGCATTGTCTTGGCCGGGTTGGTGATCGTGCCCGTGATCGGGTGAACATTGGAACGATCCGGCTCCTGCCATGACGCTTTCGGAATCGCACATCGAGCATCTCGACTGATGATGGCGAACTCGGCCACGACCGCGAGCGCCGTCGTTTCGTCCAGATCACTCAACCAGACCCGCGTTGCTCCGACGTACCAGCAATCATTGATGACACCATGCCGATAGATCGCTTTGCCCGCGAGGACGGCAACCGCTGGCGACCACTGCATTCCACGCGGCGGGTCGAGTTCGACGTGGTAGGTGCTGAACCGGGGATACCGGAAGGCTGCCACGAACGGCAGACCATGCAGCGTCGTCCAGGTCCGCCAGATGTCGCGCAAGGCGTCACCGGAGCGGCCAAGGTCGATGACGATGTAGCCGTGGTCTCGGGCGTGCTGGAACGGCGTCCAGAAGTCACGCTTCCCGGCTAACTGACGACCGGCTGGTGTCTCGCCGGGGAAGTCGGTCAAGCCGACGACGCGATGCCCCTGCGCGGCGCGGATGATGTCCTCGGCGGTGGAGGTCGGTTTGGGGGTCAGCGTCGTGACGAAGGGAGATGATGCGCTCACGGGTGGTTCTCCTCGGTGGGGCGACGTGTGGCGCTCCGTCTCCTGCTCACGATTCGTCGAGGTTGACACCGTCGCCAAGGAACACCGCTAGCGCCGTCTCGTCGAGATGTGTCCAACTTGGAGCGCCGTAGGTCAACCGATCAACACCGCCCAGGTTGACGATGGTCGGGCGGTAGTGGGTGAAGCTGACCCGCGACACACTCGGCCCAGATCGGCGGCGGCGGGCGTTGAGCAGTTCGTCATAATGCTCTAGGAAGACGGCTGGCGGTGACTCGTGCATTCGGTGCGGCAGATAGGCTTTCACCAGCTCCGGCGCTAGGCATTCGGCCATGTTGGTGATGCTGGTGTTCTGGTTCTCGGCGAGTTCGGTCACGACGACGACGGGCGGTTTCCCCTCGGTCTCGAAGATGCGCACGCGGCAGACGCCGCCGTCGTCCCAGAAGCCGCGGAACGCGTGTCGCACGTCAAGGGTCTGCGTCGGCGGACTGGTCGCCGCTGTCGCCGCTTGGTCGGCGGTTGGGTCACTCATTCATTCCTCCCTCAACAGCCAAAGCGGGACAGGGTGATCGCATTGCCCTGTCCCATCACTGATTGCACGCTTGAGCGCGTCGGAGTCGGACGCATGATTTACGACGCGTGTGTGCTGGTCAACTCTCCGACGATTCCGTAGGTCCTTGTGGGGAAGCGAGTGCCGACCCTCTCGGCACTCGCTTCGTCGATCGGTTAGGACGTGCTGCGGCGGCGATGGGGACACATTGTCAGAGCCTCCCTGCTGGCGTTGGGTCGAGATCGTCGGCGATGGCATCGAGCAAGGTGATCAGGGCGGCGCGGCTGTGTGGGGTGGTCAGGTGAGCGATTGCCAGAAAGAACCGGCCATCCCCTTTGTCCCACAAGACGACGCCGCCATGCGGAATATCGACCGCGTAGGAGCCGTCACTGTCGCCACGGGTCACGCCATCGGTGCGGGCAGCGAGTCGTTCGAGCGCGGCGTACGGATCGGTCAGTGCCGGATCAGGAATCGAGGCCAACGCGGCGGCAGTTCCGCCAGCGGTCAAACCGGCGAGGGCGGCGAGGAGGAGAGCTACGAGTGAGCGGCGGTCGAGCGCGGAATCAGAAACGGGAACCGGGTCTCCGATTGGTGCATCCACGATGATGGTCTCCTTCAGTGCATCGGTCGGTTGTCAGCGGGTCGGTGGGCGTCATCGGCGGCGGCGATCGGGCGCGGCTGTCTGGTCGCGTCATCATCTACGCGGCCACGTCGTCGCGCCGCACGTCTTCGACGTTCACGCGAACCGGCCAGCGGCGATGGGTCTCGTCCCGATTGCGGATGATCTGCTCAACGATGCGACGCGTCCGGCGCGTGCGGGGGAATCGGCAACGAGACGGCGCACGACAGGCGGGGCCGGTGGTCATCGGCGGCAATTGCACCGCGCCGGTCTCGACGATGGAGAGCGCGGCATGGTGGCAGAAGATGCCGTTGCGCCAGTTCGCGCAGGTGCAGCCGGTGGGACCGACGACGATGGTGATGGTTGAACCGGTGACGCGCTTAATTGGTCCGGTTCCGTCGAGTCCAAAGCCGTCCGCAATCGCGGCAGCGGCCATGACGATGATCCGGGTCGCGCTGGGTCGTTCTATGCGCGTGCGTTGCAGCTTGCCGCCAACAATCACGGGGATCTCGGTGGTGAGGGACATGGCTGGATGCTCCTTCGGGGAATGGCGAGGGCGTAGCAGCGGCCAAGGGCGACCGCTGCCGGGTGGTGTGCTGGTCGGGTGAGGGACTAGGCGGCTTGCCGTTGGGGGAGGGGTGAATAGCCGGTGCCGTTGCAGGTCGGGCAGGGTTCGCCGCTGTACTGGTTGGCGTCCATCTCCCACCGGAAGCCGCGACCAAAGCAGGGGTAGCACTCGGTCAACGCTGCTCCACAGTCACCACAAAAGGCGTCACCCATCTCGACCGCATGGGTGCAGGCGTGGCAGACGAGCGAGGTCTTGTGAATCAGCCGGTGAATCTCGTGGGACTGCCAGCCGTTGCCGTCGTGCGTGTCGTTGGTGACTTCGAGGTACCCGTGAGGGTTCTCGACCACGACCAGCGCGTAGCCTGCGTAGCGGCTGTTCAGGTACGCGACAGCGGCGCGGTAGGTCGCGTCTGAGCGGTCGCGGTGAGTGTGGACGTACTTGGCTCCGGGCAGGTCGGCAGGACGGTCGCGGCGATAGGTGTAGAGGTCCTGCATCCCGTCGAAGTCGCCTTCTTGATACGTGCCGCTGATCTTCTCAACTTGCGCCGCCGTCGGGCCATCGGTCCAGGCGATATCAACGGCGTTGCCCATTGAGAATGACCGGCTCTTGACCTTGAACGCGGTGTGCGGGAAGGCGACGGCAAGCTCGGTACGAATCGCGGCAGCTGCGGCGGCGTGTGGGGTCGGCGTGCGCTTGGCCATGATCGGGGGAGGTCCTTTCTGGAATGTTTGGTGGAGAGAGGCGGGGCAACCATTCAGGCGTTGGGTATCTCGTCATCGGCAGTGATCGCCAACCGTGTCGTCAGCCGTGAACTCTCGAAGAGAAGCCCGAACCCGAGAGGCGTTGGGCAGCTGGTCGCGGTTACTCCGTCAGCGTTACCGATGCTCGATTGATCCCTCGCCACGGGTGTGCCCCGCTCTGTCTTGGTCAAGCGGAGCGCCCACGGGCGACCGCTCCGGGATTCCTGTGACCGTGTGGGGCGGTGCCTAGACGGCGATGGGGACGCCGGCGAAGTCGGGGGAGGCAACCGCACAGGGAACCTCTCCGGTCCCCATGCAATCGCGGCAATTGCTGAAGCGACCGGCGTCATCAAGCGCGGTGCCGGTGTGATCGCAGGCGCGGCACCAACGGGTAGAAGGGGAGGGCTGGTCTCCCTCCGTGGTCGGCTTGGCCGCGAACGTCAACGTCGGGACCGATGTCCGGCAGTCGGGGCAGGGTTTGCGGAAGGTGAGACCTGGGCGGATGCGGTTCTCAACCGTGATTGCGCCGGTGTCTTCGCAGGTGGAGCACGTGTAGGGGGAAGGAATAGCGGCGTCAGCCGGTGCCGGTGGGGTTGGCTCTGGGTCGAGGTCGATGATCGTGATCGGCAACGCTGGACCAATCATCAGACGCCCGGTCAGGTGCAAGACGATCGCGCGGTGTTTGCATACGCAGTCACCATTGACCGCGGCAAGGCAATCGCAGTCGATCCCATCGGTGGCGTAGGCCGTCAGCGGATCGCTGGCCGAGGTCACCACCCATTGACCGGTCGATGAGATTTGGAAGGCGTTGATACCTTCAAGGGCGGAGCGTTCCAACGCCTTGACCCAGCGGTCCAGGGTGGCGACGTGACGACGATCGGGGGCAGTAGCAACCATTTCCGACTCTTCCTGTATTCCTGTGCGCGTGCGTTCCTAGGCGCGTGCGCTTCCTGATGCCGGGTGAGGGGCTGTCGTCCTTCACTGCACACAGTATAGACACTGATTAGACACTATTCAAGATGTTTATCGTATGAATATTGCACTCTATTTAGACACATGATAGATTGATATACGGGCGGGGTTGCCGCTCGCGGATCAGGTAAGGAACGGGGAAGCATGGCGAACCTCGACGCGTATACGGCTGACGCCCTGGTGTCGGCGGCGGAGATCGCCGAAGCGATGGAGATGGGGCTCTCGACGGTCTGGCTGTTTGCCAAGCGTCACACCCTGCCGCGTTACCGCACGAGTGAGCGCGGGCGGACGACGTTGTTTCTGTGGTCGGATGTGATCGCCGCCTATCGGCGACCGATGCCAGCCGAGAAACCGCAAGGGGCAGACCACACCTCGTCACCGAGTGGTTGACGCCCGTGGGTTGTATCGGTGGCCGACGTGTCGCATGGTCTTCCGACGATTGACCCTAAAATGCGTTGTAATCGAGAATGAAGCTGTCATCTCGCGCTCAGTTTGTGCATAATCCGCCACGACCGGTCCCAACAGTCGGCCACCATTATTACCCGCCCGTGTAAAGGGCTCTCTGACGAGGTGTGGGGCAGACATGGGAAAAGCGGCGGCGTGATCTAGCACGCGCACCGCTTTCGACAGCCCCTCACCCTGCTAGGACAGGGCGGAGAATGGATTGATCGTATCACGTCGATGTCTGGCCGGATAGTGCGCTATCGCGGTCGTTTTGTGTGTCCGTTCGTCGTCGTTGTTGTTGATGTTCGGAGAACATCCCCACTCCCTCGTCAGGGCCGGGTGAGCCGTCAAGGCCGTTAGTCGGCGAAGCCGATGGTGCGAAGCACCAGCCTTGACGGCGAGGGGCGGCACGCCCCTTCGTTCTCGTTACTTGTCACTGACCATGAGCGCCCGACCACTAGCCGACCATTGCCCTATGCCGCATCTTGCGGGATAGAGGGCGCGACGGTTGTCTGGGCAGTTGCAGCGCTGATCGTCGGGGTTGTGGCCTTTGGTCTGGCATTCAGGGGAGCGCCAACG
>Ga0136611_10004088_pt1 | contig 10215 bp, 5 predicted proteins | sample AntDrymUQ2232306_2_FD_106645 | JGI IMG/M metagenome (GOLD analysis project Ga0136611, IMG submission 106645) | Polar desert sand microbial communities from Dry Valleys, Antarctica - metaG UQ223 (23.06) | ecosystem: Environmental > Terrestrial > Soil > Desert | place: Antarctica: Dry Valley... | reverse complement strand
TTACCAACACGCCCAGCTCCCCAACGAGCTCACCCAGATGCTCCTCCCGAAGAACGTCCGCGTCATCCCTCTCTGGCTGATCGTCACGATCCTTGCCGCGTTCATCATCACCGTCGGCCCGGTTGATTACTTCCTCCTCGGCAAGCTCCGCGCGCGTCGTTTCACGTGGATCGTCTTCCCACTCGTGGGCGTCGGGTTCACCGTGCTGATGGTGATGCTCGCGTCTGGGTATCTGGGCACGAACACCCATCGCGGCGCGCTCATCCTCAAGGACCTCGCCGCGGACGGCAAAGTGGTGCGCGAGACGCATTTCGAAATGGTTCTCCCCGCGCGGCCACGCGAGCTGGAACGCGACACCCGGCACGCGTTTGCCGCCACTTTGCCGAGCATGAATTACCGAGGTGAGAGGTCTGCCGGCCCCGCAAGCTTCGACGGCCAATTCCCTGCGCGCTACACCTTCCGGACGCCACTTCAGCAGTGGACACCGCATCTCCTGCGCCTCACGTCCTTCGCCAGTGGTGAAGACGATTCACGCGTGAACTGGGGCGCTTTTACCGGCGAAGTCCATCCTGTCGCCGATCGAATGGTCGGGGAGAGCGGCTGCGCCCTCGTGGCGGTCCGCTCCGGCGCCACGCTGCTCGGCCCGCCGGGCGAGATTTCCAGTGAGATCTTCGGACGGTTCACCCAATCCCCAAACGCCGGCATCTTCTCGTTGGTCTCCCAGCTCTCTCCGACGGGTGGCGCCTCCGTCGATGACCTCGGGATGGCTGAGCCGCTTGCGGCAGAGCGCACCGTGGTCGTAGCCATCCGCCGCGAAGGCCGCGACCTGCACGTCTGGCGCCGCCTCTACTTCATCCCGTGAACTCCGACGCCCAGCCCTCACCGCCCCTCGTCCTCGTCGAAAACCTGGTCGTCTCCTACGGGAAAACGGTCGCCGTGCGCGGCCTCTCCTTCACCATTCCGCGCGGCGAAATCTTCGGCTTCATCGGCCCAAACGGCGCGGGAAAAACCTCCACGATCAAAGTCCTCGCGACGCTGCTCAAACCCGCGAGCGGCCGCGCGCTCGTCGCCGGGATCGATGTCGCGCGCGACCCGCAGAGCGTCCGCCGCCGGATCGGCTATATGCCCGATTTCTTCGGCGTCTATGACGACCTCACCGCGCGCGAATACCTCCATTTCTTCGCGGCCGCCTACGACATCGCGTCGGCCAAACGCGAGGCGATCGTGCGCGACGTCCTCGCGCTCACGGATCTCTCGGAGAAGACCGACGCCCCCGTTGACGCTCTCTCGCGTGGCATGAAACAGCGGCTCGGTCTTGCCCGCGTGCTCCTGCACGATCCGGACCTGCTCCTGCTCGATGAACCCGCCAGCGGCCTCGACCCGCGCGCCCGCATCGAGATGCGCGAGCTGCTCAAAGAGCTCCAGGCGATGGGAAAGACGATCCTTGTTTCGAGCCATATCCTGCACGAGCTCGCGCAGCTCTGCACGAGCATCGGCATCGTCGAAGCCGGGCAGCTCGTGGCGTGCGGCTCGCTTGGGGAAATTTATGGCGCTTTGAGCCTGCGTCGCACCGTGCACATCCAGCTCGTGAACCCTTCGCCGGAACTCCTCGCCGCGATCCGCGCGCTGCCGCACCTGGATGGCGTGGAAGAAAACGCCGACCGCCTCGCGGTGCACTTGCGCGAAGACGAATGCGCGCCCGAAGCCCTCCTCGACGCCATCCACGCCCTTGGCGGGAAGATCCGCATGTTCCAGCCCGACGCGATGGATATGGAAACCGCGTTCATGAAGTTGACCGAAGGCAAGACGGCCTAAGCGAGCAGCGCGGCTCAGCAGCTCCCCTCCGCTTACCTCGGGTGCTCGGGCTCCGATTGATCGGTCAGGCGCATCGCGATCTCGTATCGCGCCGCGGAGAGGCAGCCTCCGAGAATGATCAAGGAACCCGACAAATAGATCCACATGAGCAACGCCACGACCGACCCAAAGGTGCCGTAGAGCGCGTTGAAGTTCGCGATGTTCTTCGTGTAGAGGACAAACATCCGCTGAAGCAGATCGAGCCCGACGGTGACGACGACCGCGGCAACCCACACTTCGCGGAAGCCCGTCCGACGCCGCGGCGCAAACTTGTAGAACATCAAAAAGCCGTAAAACAACACCAGCGGAGGAAGCAGCGCGCGCAGCAAGCTGAAGAGGCTGCTCACCGGCTTGTAGTCGAGGCCGACCTCCCACGAATAGCGCCAGTAAAAGTATTCCACCTGATTGAGAATCGCCGGCGCGACGATCCCGAGAAGGAGCGCGCTCGCGAGAATCGCCACCATGGCGAGGTTTTTGATCGGCAACCGCCACCAGGAATATTCCTTTGTTCCCCACGCTCTGTTCACCCCGCGCACGAGCGCCTGGAAAAAGCGGATCGCGCTCCAAGCGAGCACGAGAAAGGCAATGACGCTGGCCTGGCCGCGTGAACGCACCACCCCGCGGATCGTTTGAATGAGCCGATCCGCGGTATCCGCGTCGACGGGAAGCCGATCCTGAAGCTGTTGCGTGATGCGCACGTCCAGTTGCTGCACATCAGCGTTATTTTGCCGCGGGACAAACATCGCGCCGATGCTCATGAGGAGCACGACCAGGGGGAAAAGCGCGAAGAATGCATAGTATGCGAACGACGCCGCGCGTTGTTCGCCGTCGGTTTCGTCGTATTTGACGAGCGCACGCCAGAGCACAGCCCAGACACGGCGCAAAAATCGGTAAGCCGCGGGCCAGGCCCGCTCGGCGACGTTCATCAGGACGTAAGCTAGCAGCAGGCGGGAAACGGGGAAGCGCTCAGTAGGCGAGCGGCAGACAGGCAGACTCTCGATCAGAGGTTCGCCGGTGAAGCCCGCGCCTCCCCTTCACTTGCAGTCCTACCGGCGCCCGCTACGCTCGCGCGCCAATGCCCAAGGCCTCATCCGACAAAGCGCCGCCGAAGCGCGGATGGCTCCGCCGGGTCGTGAGAGGGACGGGCTGGTTCTTGCTCGGCGTCGTCATTTTGCATCGGCCGCTCGTCCACTACGGCGGGCCGCTGGTCGGGCGCTTCCTCGCGGCGCGACAGAATCTCGACGCTCGCTTCAAGCTCTCCGGCACAATCTTCACCAACCTTCGCATTTCGGGGATCAATGTCGTTCCCAATGGCGGCGGGCCGACTCCAGTCGAGCACATCCGCATCGCGGAGCTGCGGTTCGACTACAGCATCCCGCGGCTGATCCGCGGCGGGATCGGGGAATTCATGCACAGCTACGAGCTGCATCACGCAGATCTCTCGTTCGTCGCTTTGCCCAGCAATACGAAGGAGGAGCGCGACCGAAAAGTGACGATCGCACAGCAGCTCAACAGCATTCTCGCGCAGCCCGCGGCGTATGCCGACCGCGCCCTCATCAATGATTTCTCGATCCGGGTCCAGTCTCCGAAGGACGAAACGATCGTGGGGCCGATCCACCTTTTGCTCCACCCGACTGAGGTCGGTCATCTGCGGATCGGCGTGTTGCAGGCGCCTGGGGTGCCCGGGTGGGAAAACCTTGAAGCGACAACGACCTACGCCAACCGCAACATGTTCATCAGAGGACTCGCGCTCGGCCCGGACATCCTCATCGATGAATTGAACTTCGACGCCAGCAAGCGGGCACAGAATCAAGGAACGATGGCGCTTACGGCGCATCTTTTCGGAGGGGAACTCCGACTCTCACTCGCTGGCGAAGAACTCGCGAAAGCTGGCGAAACGCTCGAGAAAAGTTACGCGACCCGCCTGCAAGTGAGCGCGAGCGGGATCGACGTTCCGGCGGCGGCCGCTTACTTCGGGGTCACGAAGCCGTTGCCGATCGGCACGCTGACGAAGCTCGAGATCCTGTTTTACGGCGAGCCGGAAATGCCGCGCACCTGGGACGGTTCGGTGGCGCTGGCGCTCGCCGACGCATCTGCCGGTCCCGTGCGGATCGAACCCATCGAGCTCGGCATGACTGCCAAAGGCGGGCAGGCGAAACTGCGCGTCGCTGGATTGGTCGAGAGTAATCGAGCGGAGATCTCAGCGACGGCGGCATTGCCGGCGACAATCAAGGAATTCGCCGCGAGCGACCTCGATGCCACGATCGCGGTGACCGCCCCGATGCTGCAAGAAGTCGGCGCGCGGTTGAATCCGCCAGTAGCGATGAGCGGAGATGTCGGGCTCCAAGGCACGATTAGCATGCGCGCGCGCCGACTTGCCGCGGACTTGCAGCTGGCGGTGAAGCAATTCGCTTTCCAAAGCCACGCGGTGGACGACGCGCAGATCACGCTGCGCGGCAGCAAGCTTCTGGTCGACGGCGCTCCTGTTCTCACCGGCCTCGCCGCGGATCTCGATCTGCGGCTTCGGGAGTTCCGCACCGGGACGGTGAGCATCGATTCCGCGCGGGTGGCAGCATCGGCACAGGAGCAGCAGATCACTGTTGCGACGCTGGAAGTGCTGCGCGGCGACAATTCCGTGAGCGCGAAAGGCAGCTACATCGCACCCGCGGATTTGCAGGGGTTTGAGAAGGCTGCTGGCGACGCGCAGTTCGCGATTCGCGTGCCGCGTCTCGCCGATTTCGGCATCGGCTCTGGCGAGAAAATCCTCGCCGGAAAACTCGAAGGGAGCGGCGAAGTGCGCATGGTGAACGGGGTGCCGGAGGGTTCCATCGCGCTCGATGGTAGCGGGTTCGACTTCGGCGGAGCGAAAGCCGAGCGGTTGACAACGAAGGTGCGCGTCGTGGGAGAGCGCGCGGTCATCGACGAGCTGTCGCTGCGCTTGAACGAGCATGATGGGCTGGTAATTACCGGCGCGGTCAGCGTCGAGGCGCCGTTTGCTTACGAGGCGAAGGTCGATTTTGGGATCCGCAATCTCGCGGTGTTTCAAGCGACGCTCGAAAGCTTCGGCGTGAAGGAAAAGGTCGCGGGCGCGATTACCTTGAGCATCGCGGGCCAGGGAGCGGTGAAGCCCGCGCGGCACTCGGGCGAGCTCACGCTCGGAGTCAAAGGCGTGCGTTACGGCACGTTCGATCTGCGGGAACTGCGGCTCGCCGGGAACTACTCGCCGGAGGCGGCGCAGTCGCGCGAGTTTCACGTCGCGAGCGGTGTCACGACGCTCGATAGCGCGCTCGCGTGGGAAGCGGGGAAACTGCGGGTGCAAAATCTTGTCCTTCAACAAGGCGGACAGAAGGCGCTGACCGGCTTCATCACCGTCCCGTTCGACCCCGCGCGGGGCGGACAAATGGTCGCGTTCGACGAGCCGCTGGAAGTGAATCTGAACGCGCGTGATCTCAATCTCGAAAAGCTGCTCACTAGCCTCGGCCAAAAAGCGCCGGCCAGTGGGGCGTTCACTTTGGATCTCCTCGCGAGCGGCACGGTGCTCGCTCCGGTGCTCGACCTGAAAGTCAGCGCGCGCGGCTTGAAGGCGGCCGTCGCACCGAAGTTCGACGCCGCGGAGCTCAAGCTCGCCGTCCACCTCGCGGAGAAACAACTGACGCTCGAAGCCTCACTGAAACAGCCGCTGATCCAGCCGTTGACCATCGCGGGCCGCGTCCCGCTCGATGTCGAGGCGATCGTCACGAAGAAGAAGCTCGACCCGGCGATGCCGCTCAACGCGACCGTCAAGATGCCGCCCTCTTCGCTCGCCGTGCTGCCGAAAATCGTCCCGGCGATCCGGCGCATCGAAGGCACCGCGGGAATCGACGTGCACGTCGGCGGCACCGTGGAGAAGCCGGTTTTCAGCGGAAAAGCCGCGGTGCGGTTGAAGGACGCGCGCATGACCGCGCCGAACATCCCGGTAATCGGCAACTTCACCGCGGACCTCGCATTTGCCGGCGATGTTTTGAACTTCGAGACGTTCCGCGGCGAGGTGGGCGGCGGGAAATTCCAGCTCCTCGGGAAGATCAATCTCGCCAAACTCACCGAGCCCGTCTTCGACCTGCATCTGAAGGCCGATGACGTGCTCGCGATGCGGGACGACACGATCACGCTGCGCACGGACGCAGAGTTGAAGCTCGGCGGACCTTTGAACGCGGCTGCGGCCACGGGCACGGTGTGGATCACGCAAAGCCGCTTCTTCAAAGAAATCGACATCCTGCCGATCGGTCTCCCAGGGCGGCCTAAGCCGGCGCCGAAGAGCGCCCCTCGCGGATCCAAGACGGTGTCTTTCCCCAATCCGCCGCTGCGCGACATGAAGTTCGACATCGATATCAAAACACGTGAGAACGACCCATTTCTGATCCGCGGTAACATGGCCAACGGGGGCGTGAACGTGGCTCTGCACTTCGGCGGGACGGGGCTGGAGCCCTGGCTGGACGGCAGCGTGCAATTCCAGGATTTCACCGCGAGCCTGCCGTTCAGCGCACTGACGATTTCCCGCGGATTCGTTTACTTCAAGAAGGAGCAGCCGTTCGAGGCGACGCTGGACCTTCAGGCGGAGTCAAAGGTGCGCGAATATACGGTCGGCGCTTACATCTACGGTCCGGCGAAGGATCCGCAGGTGCAGTTCACGAGCGAGCCGCCGTTGCCGCATGCCGACATTGTTTCGCTCCTCGCGACTGGGACGACGACGGCGGAGCTCGCGGGAAGCGCGGATGTCCTCGCCAGTCGGGCGGCGATGCTCGCGGTGCAGTCGCTCTACAAGAAGATGTTCAAGAAAGGCGGGCGCGCGACGCCGCCACTCGGCGGCCCGAGAAAGGATCCCGGCGGCGCATCGTGGCTGGAGCGATTCCAAGTCGAGCTTGGCGGGATTGACAACCGCACTGGCGGTCAGGCCGCGACGGCCCGGTTCAAGATCAACGAGCAGATGTATCTGATGGGTGAACTCGACACGCAGGGGCGCTACACCGGCGCCTTCAAATATCTCCTCCGCTTTCGATGAGCACTCGATTCCGATCCTTGCCATGGCTGCTTGCGATCATGTGCTTCAACAGCTTGCCGGCGCAGGATCCGAATGCGGCGCGGCTGGTGACCGGAGCGGACGTGCTCGTAAAGGGGCTGAAGCCAACCGAGAAATCGCGCGTTCAATTCAGCGGCCATCAGGCCTACACGGATGCCGAATTGCGTGCGGCCATCGCCGAGCAAATCCGGACGATCGATGAAGACGGCGCGACTCCCGCGCGAGCGGACGACGCCGCCTACTACGTCGGCGCATTTTACCGGAAAGCGGGCTTTTCGAAGGCGGACGCGACCTACGCAATCAGCGGCCCGCGAGTCACGGTGAAAATCTCGGAAGGCCCCCGGACGCTGCTGCGGAAGATCATCTTTACCGGCAATAAATCGGTCACCACGAAAACGCTTTTCGAATACATGCTCGGCGCCCCCGAAGAGCGCCTGACAAAGGAGCCGGATCTTTTCCCGTATCACCAGTCGGAGATCGAGGCGGGGGCCGATCGCGTGCGCGGCTTCTACATCTCGGAAGGCTACCTCGATGTCGTGGTGGAGCCCGACGAAGCGCGACTCGTGGAAGGCGGGAAAGGGGCGGAAGTAACCGTCCGCATTACGGAGAACCAGCGCTACACCTTCGGCCGCATCCAATTCGCCGGGGAGACGCTCTACTCGCGCGAAGTGTTGCTCACGGCTGCTGGCGCGCTCGGCGAATCCAGCGGTAGCGCGTTTTCCGAGACGCAGGTCACGAACATGACGCGCAACCTGCAGTCCTACTACAAGGCACACGGCTATTTTACTGCTGAAGTCACCGTCCAGGCCGACCCGAAAGGAGCGGTGCGCGGCGAAGTGCCGGTTACTTTCACCGCACATCCCGGCCCCCTGCACCACTTTGATGGCTTCACCGTTGAAAATAAAACGCAGCCTCGCGCGCGGCTGAAGCCGAGTTTTCTGCCGAAGCGTTTTCGGCATTTGACCGGGGAGGTTTACAGCCCGGAAAAGCTCGATGAAACATTCCGGGAGATGATGCGCACCGGGCTCTTCACGAGCTTGCGCCTGAATACGATCGCGCTCCCCGACCACACCGTCCGCACGGATATCGTTGCCGAGGAAGCGAAGGCGAAAGAGGTCGGCTTTACGATCGGGTTCAACACCTACGAAGGCGGCGCCGTCGGTTTACGTCTCGCCGATCGCAATCTCCTTGGGAACGGTCGCCCGCTCACCTTTGCCGCCGATTACACCCAGCGCGGGCTCAAGGCGGAATTGCTCTACGTCGACCCGTGGTTTCTCGATACGCGCATCCGCGTCGCGCCGCGCATCTTCAGCATCCTCCGGCAGGAGATTGGTTATACGAAAGACGCACAGGGCGCGCGGCTTGATGTGAGCCGGCGGGTGCTCCCGCATCTCGAACTCTCGGCATTCATCGAATCGCAAGCGGTCGTGATCACCGAATCGGAGATCGATCCGGTGCTCCTCGGGCCGACCGACTACACGTTCGCGAGCATCGGCTTTACGCAGGTCACCGACTTTCGGGACGATCCGTTGAACACGACGCGCGGGTGGATCTTCGCGTCGTCGTGGGAAGCGGCCACCGTCGATGGCGCACAGTCCTTCACGCGCACGACAGCACGGTTCTCCTGGTATCAGCCGCTCACGAAGCGAACGCTGCTTTCGCTCGGCGCGCGCGCGGGCCTGATTACGCCGCAGGCGGAGTCAATCCCCATCGATGTGCGGTTTTTCAACGGCGGGAGCACCACCGTGCGCAGTTTTCCAGAGCGTGAGCTGGGGCCGAAGGACGATGACGATAATCCTGTCGGCGGCGAATTTTACTCCGTCTTCAATGCGGAGGTGAATTTCCCGCTCTACGGCGCGCTGCAGGGAGCTGCCTTTGTGGATGCGGGAAATCTGCTGGGCCGCGGGGAAAGCGGTGTGACGGACATGCGTTACGCTCTGGGGCTCGGGTTGCGCTACAAGCTCCCAGTTGGTCCGCTACGCGTCGATTACGGTGTGAATCCCACACCTGGCCCAGACGAGCCCATGGGCGCATTTCACTTCTCTTTCGGCTTCGCGTTCTAAGGGCGACGCCGCACTGCGAGGACGCCCTAGCAGGCCGCCGCGAAGCTGCCGCCCACTACGGAGCGTGCGCCACGGGCGTGCACCGTTTCGCGACGGGCCGTGGACGGGCGGACGAAAACGTTGAGGAAAAGCTCAAAACGCTTTTGCGAAAGCGATGGGCTGGCAGAAGTGTTTGGTCGTGGATTTCTCATGGTGAAACCCTTCCATAGCTAGCGGCTTGCCACGGGACTCGCTGAAGCGAATTTTTCCCCGCGGGACCGGTTCTGCGTCGCAGAATCTTAGTATGCCTTCCGCAGCTCGACCGGCTTCTTCGCCTTTTTCTGTGCGCGGATATTCAGCATCTCGACCGCGAAGGAGAAGGCCATCGCGAAGTAGATGTAGCCTTTGCTGACGTGCTGCCCGACGCCCTCAGCCACGAGCATCACCCCGACGAGGATCAGGAATGAGAGCGCGAGCATCTTGATCGTCGGATGCCGGTTCACGTAAGCGCTGATCGCGCCCGAAGCGAGCATCATCACCACCATCGCGAGCACCACCGCGGCGATCATCACCGGCACCTGATTCGTCATCCCCACGGCGGTAATCACGGAATCGAGCGAGAAGACAATGTCCACTACGATGATCTGCGCAATGACTGCACTAAGCGTCGCGCGGACGGCTTTCGCGGAGTCGCTATGCTCTTCGCCCTCGAGATTCCCATGAATCTCATGGACGCTCTTCCAGAGCAGGAAAAGCCCGCCCGCGATCAGGACCACATCACGCCACGAAAAGAGGTGAGCGCCGAACGCGAAGCTCGGATGAATCGGCTGGCGGAGTGAGGCCAGCCAGGAAATCGCGAGGAGCAACAGCACGCGCGTGATCAGCGCAAGACCCAGTCCGAGGGTGCGCGCTTTCTTCTGCTGATCCGCGGGGAGCTTCCCCGCAAGGATCGCGATGAAGATGATATTATCGATGCCGAGAACGATCTCGAGCACCGTCAGCGTCACAAGGCTGATCCAGATTTGCGGGTCGCTGACCCAAGAAAGCCATTCCATCGGCGCGCAGATTCACGAGAGCAGGCGTCTCGTCCAGCGGAAACCGCTCTTCGTTCAGCTAAATAACTCGCGGATCGCCTGCGTTCCGAAATCGACCAGCGGAAACGGCCGGCCTTGCGGACCGGGGAGATGCGCCTCCAGATCGAGCCCCAGTCCGTGGAAAATAGTCGCGACGATCTCTTTCGGCTGCACCGGGCGCTCGGTCGGA
>Ga0136611_10004087_pt1 | contig 10220 bp, 11 predicted proteins | sample AntDrymUQ2232306_2_FD_106645 | JGI IMG/M metagenome (GOLD analysis project Ga0136611, IMG submission 106645) | Polar desert sand microbial communities from Dry Valleys, Antarctica - metaG UQ223 (23.06) | ecosystem: Environmental > Terrestrial > Soil > Desert | place: Antarctica: Dry Valley... | reverse complement strand
CCGTATACTACATATATAATTAGTTAAGTGGGTATACGTAGAGCTTTATGAGTGACGAACCGAGTGGGGTAAACTCTCCTAATCCTGCGCCTGAGATGCTAGAGGTTCGCAAGGAATCTACTGAAGAAACACCGCAAACAAAACCTAGCGTTACGGTTGAGGCTAAGAGCGAAAAGCAACGCATAGCCTACCGTCCATCGCATAAGGGAACATTGATTGGGATTTTGGCAATTGTCATTGTCCTACTTATTAATGTCGCTGTTGTCTTCTTCATAGTACGTAAGGATGAAGCCGAAGAAGCGGCTGAGTCGCGCCAAAGCGTTACAATCAGTGACAGTGTATTGAGCGGCCTTGGTGTCAGCCGTAATCCCGTGGGCGGAGAAGACACGCTACTAACGATCGGGCCAAATACGGTACTTAGTAACGACGTGACAATTGGTGGTGACACCACTATGAGCGGCAGCCTTACTTTGAATAGTACTTTCACGGCGCCTAATGCAAACTTTACGAATCTTCAATCTGGTGACACTCAGGTGCAACAAATTAATGTCAATGGCGACGGAACCGTCACGAATTTAAATGTTCGCCAAGATCTGGTAGTAGCGGGGACAACTCGGGTGCAGGGCCAATTAACGGTCAACCAGCTTACTACATTGAATAATAACGTTACTATAGCTGGCAACTTGGCAATTGGTGGCTCGCTGTCGGTGCGAATCTTCCAGGTGGGGCAACTAACTGTAAGTGGTCACCTTATAAGTACCGGCAGTGCCCCGACGGTGTCTGCGGGCAGTGCAGTGGGAAGTAATGGAACGGTGTCTATTAGCGGTAATGACACAGCCGGTACCGTCGCAGTTAATACCGGCGTCGGTGCTGGTAATGGAATGCTGGCGCAGATTTCGTTTAGAGAACAATACGGTTCAACCCCCCACGTATTGGTAACTCCAGTCGGCCGACCTGTACCAGGGCTCTATGTGAACCGCTCGGCAACTGGGTTCAGTATCAGCGTCGATGGAGCGCTTCCTCCAAGCGGCCATGCTTTTGATTACATGATCGTACAATAATTACATATTGACAAAGAGTTGGACTTGATCATCCTGAACGGTAATCATACCGTTATCGATAGCAAAAGAAAGTCGTTCTTCTTCCGATTCAATAAAGACGGTACAGGGCACGAGCATAGAAAAGAAACCGGCGTGTTCGGGAAGAATATCAAATGGTCCGACTTTATTCTGCGCAGATACACTTAGTGCCTTGCCCTCGAAATATACTTGGAAGGGCGCCCGCGCTGTAACGTTTAGCAGCTCTGGCTTACTTTGCTGGCTCACTGGTTTTGACTTCTCCTTCTTTCGGGGCGGCATCTTCTGCCTTGCTCTCAATGATAGACTCGATGCCGCTCAGGGTTTCTTCCAGGGTAAAATATTCGCCTGGTTTACCGGTAAACTTTTCGGCAACCGCAAAGTCCTGATTGAAGAATTTAATTAGCTTCTTGGCATTTTGGTAATCGGCGCGGTCGATAGGACTCAACTCGTTTTCGCCGACAATGGCGATAATATTTTTAAGGCTGTCGTACTTTTGCATAATGGCCTGAACGCGCCCTGCTAGGTGGTAATGGCGTTCACCGACAATTTCTGGCGTTAACAGCGAGCTGGTTGTCTTAAGCAGATTCACGGCTGGTCGAATGCCAGTTTCGGCGACGGCACGGTCGAGAACGAGCACACTGTCGAGCTGCTGAGAGATTGCCTGAACAGCCGGGTCGGACAAGTCATCGGCAGGTACATAAATAGCCTGCACGCTTGTAATAGTACCTTGCTCGGTGCTTGCCAGACGGTCTTGCAGACGCCGAAGGTCAGAAAACACCATCGGGCTGTAACCACCTTCGCTCGGTACGAGGCCAAGGTTGGTACTGAGTTCAGTCATAGCCTGCACGTGTCGATAGATGTTGTCCACGAAAAAGAGAATATCTTTACCTTCCTCATCGCGGAAGTATTCTGCGGCCGTAGCGGCAGCAGGGCCAACCATTGAGCGGATAGCCGGAGTAGCGTCCATTTGCCCAAAGAACATAACGGTGCTCTTTAGTACGTCGGTGTCACGTAAAGTTTCATATAATTCATTTCCTTCACGAATACGCTCCCCGATACCGCAGTAGATGGACAAGGAGTTACTTTCGGCTGCGTCTTTATCTTTGCTGAGCGTGACGTTGTGAATCATTTCCATAGTTAAAACTGTTTTGCCGACACCTGCACCACCAATAACGCCAATTTTGCGTCCTTTTACAAAAGGAGTCAGGAAATCTATCACTTTCAAACCCGTTTCCAGTAGTTCGAGCTTGGCGGAGCTACGATAACTTTTCGTTCCGGTTGGCTCTGAAATTGAGCGGAGGTTTTCGGTAATAGGCTCTCGCTTGTCAAGAGGTTCACCAAGCGCGTTAAAAACACGCCCCAAAGTAGCCTTGCCGACCGGGACAGATACTTTTCGTCGCGTGCGAGTAATTTTTTGGCCGCACTGCAATTCGGAGTGATTGTTGAGGTTGAGACAAATCGCACGGTCGCCGCGAAAAAAGTTAACTTCTAAAAAGATATCGGGGAAGCCATCGACGGCCAGTAACTCTCTCGATTCTGGTTTGGCATCAGTAATTTGCACTTCAACGGTAAGACCACGAATTGATTTTATTGTGCCAACGTATTCATTGATTACATCAAGACTGGTAGCGATCATTATGCACTCCTCGCTTCACGGCGTTTCTTTTTCATGCCAACTAAAACCTCGCGCAGTCTCCGGTCGTTTTCGCTTCGTTTAGCACGGTGAAATTCAAGTTTATACTCGCCGAGCATTTCATTGGCCCGATCCTGTGCAACGGTCATGGCATTAAAGCGACTGGCAGCTTGAGCAAGGCCAGACTGAAGGATCGTTTGGCTCAATGCTAGACTCATCATGGTTTTTTCCATCTGTGATGCAATCTCGTTAATGGAAGGTTCGAATATGGTATCTAGGTCGGTCATAACTCCTTCTTCGGCGTCCTCACTCATTTCTTTTATCTGTGAAATAAGGTCTATGGACCGGACTTCTTGCTGACCAAGTGAAATGTATTCTTCGTAATAGACTACAATCTTCTGGTAGTCACTTACCGCCTGGATGATAGGTGAGACGTTAATAAAGGCATCGCTTTCCGGAATTTGAAAAAACCGAAGATAGGGGATGCCGCGCTGGCTGAGCTGGCTGGCGCCGTGGCTACCTAGCACAATAATATCTGTAGTTTCAGGCTTGTAGCTTCCTTGCATAGACTCAATCATTCGCGAATCAAGATCACCCGACAGGCCTGCTTCGGCTGAAATGAGAATAAAAGCTGAGCGGTTGTTGGTATTCTGCCGTGCTGTCAAGCGTTTCTTCGGATCAACCCGCAGGGCTGTATAGCGTTTCCATAGAAGATCAAAAAACTCTTGTCCTAGTTGAGCGCGGCCCTTTACCTTTGCAACCTGAGTACTCGACAGGCTCTCAAAAACATTCGTAAGATCCCTTAAGGTGCCGATGCCATTCATGTCTTTTTCGATAATATTAGGTCTACGCATTTTCAACCTTTGCTTCGGTTTTCGGCTCTTCTTCCTTTTTTTCTACCAGCGGTTCGGCACGGAATTGTTTTAGGAGTGTCGCTTCGACATTGTCATAGTCAATTTCCTCTTTGATAGTCTTACCTTGTTCATTTATAGCATTTTTCAGGGCAGGCACATCTATTGCTAGGTCGTTATCGCTATTCATAATGACTTCTAGCATAAGCTGCTGTTCAATGAGCGAAAAAAGCTGACTTGGTGGCTGCATGAGGGCTTGGTAAAGGTGTTTGCCGCGCGTTAGATCAATACGTGTTTCTTTACTCAGTTGGCTTGAGAAGTGAGAAAATTCCTCTGCCTGATGATAACTTGCGAGGGCCTTGAAAAGAGCAGTCGATAGTTGTTTCTGACGCTTGGACTGTGCCTGGCCGCCCACGCGGGATACTGAAAGTCCGGCATTCACAGCTGGGCGGATGCCTTTACGGAAATATCCAAGATCAAAAACAATTTGGCCATCGGTAATAGACATAATATTCGTACTTAAAAATGCAGTAATGTCGTCATTTGGAGTCAGAACTACGGGAAGACTAGTTAAAGTCTTGTCATTTGAAAGTAGTTTCCCTGCACGTTCCAACAGACTGGAGTGAGTGTAGAATATATCGCCTGGGTAGGAATCGCGCCCCGGATCCACTTCCTGTAGAAGTGATAGTTGGCGATAGGCCTCCGCATGGCTCGATAGGTCGTCGTAAATAATAATGACATCCTCGCCGCCATACCAGAGATTTTCAGCCATAGCGCAGGCGGCGTACGGAGCGATGTAACTTTGGGTTAACGAGTCAAAGACATTTGCTAGAACGACGATCGTGTGTTCCATCGAACCATTTTGTTCGAGTTCACTAAGAAGCCGTTCAATATCAACTTTACGTTTGCCAATAAGCACGAATACGACGATGCGGTTGGTGCCTTCCTGATTAGCGCTTAACTGCGATAGAAAAGTAGATTTACCTGATTTACTATCACCAAGTATGGCAATGCGCTGGCCAAGTACAATCGGAAAAAAGCTGTCGACGGCTGAGACGCCACTAGCGAGTTGTTCGTCCAACATCTTTCGGTCCATAATTCCTGGGGCCGGATTGAAAATCCCAGATGTCGCTTTCGCCCCAATCGGCCCTTTACCATCAAGCGGTGTGCCCATAGGGTCGACTACTCGGCCGATCAACTCCTTGCCAACGGGTATCTGCAACTGTTCGTTCTCAACCACAACCAGGGCACCAAGAGCAATTGATTCCGTATCGATATTATAAAGGATGACCCGGTTTCCATAGGCTTCTCGAACCATACCGCGCTGGCCATCTTCAAATAGAACCTGCGCGCCGATTCGGACCCCTTCAAGGCCCCTTACTTCCACGATGAATCGGTTTGTGGCAGTAACTTCTCCGGTAAGGTTTCCGGTTTCCACAAGTTTTTGAAATTTGCTATTATCAAACACGATCAAGTACCTCTGTGAACCGCGTTTTTCTTTCAAGTAGGGAGCGGCGAAACGACCAGTCAAAAATTGTACTTCCCGTGCGCAGTACCATCCCGCCTAATAAGAGCGAGTTGAACTGAAAAGTAATGAGAATATTCGGGTGGATGCTTGTTCGGCACCAGTCTACTAAAGTTTTTTTTGTTCCCACTGATAGGGGCGCCGCCAAAGTAATGGTCATTACGGGTGCAGTCTTGGCAAACGATTCCAGGTCAGCAATCAACTCATCTACTTGCTTCTCTGTAATCGATTTTTGGTCACTCGCAGCACGAATCAGTTCTATCGCCGCCGGAGTTATTTCCGGATGGGCTGCCGAATATGAGGTTTTTGCTTTACTGGCAATGCTGTATTGTGAAAGCCATTTTGCGTAACTTTGAACATCTGTTGTAAGTGCCGTCAGGTCCTGCGGAGAAGAGACACTTGATGGAAGGCTAAAATTCATCAACGTAGTTCCTTGGTTATGGCTTCTTTGTTGGCCGCAAGAGTCTCGGTCAGATAGGGTAGCTGAGCACCAATGTCCACGTTGTGTCCGAGCGTTTCAAGCAAGAAGGCTACGACAGCGTCATCCAACTGAGTGTCAAGTTGCTCAAGTCGCTGTTCCTGTCTAGCCGCGGTGTTTTGCTCAAGTTGGGCATTAAGCTCTTTTTGTTTGTCGAGGTATTGTTGTTGGGTATTAAGAAGCGACTTCTCGAGCTCGTCTAACTTACTCATGAAGTCATTTTCGCGTTTTTGGAATACCACATCGAGACTGTCGCTATGAGCAATGAATTTTGCTTCTAGCTCTGCTTGCTGGCGGCTAAGCTGTAACTCAATCGCTGCCTGACGATTAAGTAGCCTAGTGCGTAGCTCCTGACTGTGTTCGACTATATCTTTTGAAATGCCCTGCATTGAGCCGATGGTTTCTTTATGAGCAATAGATAGATCTGATCGGTATTGTCCAAGCTCATCATTAATCATCTTAAGTCCCAAATTGGAGACTTGATCATGGAGTGAGGTGGCGCTGGTATGGAGCTGATGGCGTAATTCTAGTGAAGTTTGTTCGACGGTCCTTGAGTATTCTTTTTCGGCTTTCTCGATGATATGGCGTACGGTAGCCGGTGGTAGAATAGGCTGAAGAGAAGACTTCGTTTTGCTTTTCATTTTTGTTCTATGTTCGCGCCAATGAAAAAGGGCCGCGGACATCAAAGCGCCGATAACAAATACGTTACCCAGAATAAAAAGTTGTACCTCAAGACCACCCATACGTTGTGTCTGTATTATAGCATCGAAACGTTTATGTTATTTACATCTTTGTCAGAACAAAATAAATAGCTAGGACACTACCGCCAATGAGAGCAAACACAATGGCAGAAACCTGAATAATACTTCGGTAGACAGCAGATTGAGCCATAGGGTTACGGCCAATACTTATGATACTGTTGCGAATGACTGAGTAAATAATACTCATTACCACGACCATCGTAATGATAAAAATGGCCAGACTAATTAATATTGGCAACGGGTCGACCTTTTTACCGGCTAGTGAATCGGCGATATTTTGAAATGCAGATGGAATGAGGGTTTTGTCTGGCTGTTGGTAATGGTATCCGACACTAACGAGTAACGAAATTTGACCGATATTCACTTCTTGGTCTGCGCCATTTTCGTCTTTAATGGTTTGTTTGGCACTGCCAGACATTGTGCTTTGGGCAACACCGACAATTTTAGTGTTTGACGATGCCTTCATGCCCACGCCGACGATAGGGGAAGCGGTAATCTGGTCACCTTGTTCTATAGCACCATTTATATCGGAAACCAGAGCAGGCACAACGCCGTTTGTCGCTACCAGCGTTTGATCAGGCGAGTCGGTGGTGATAGTTATCGGCGAGCCTTCGTTAACCGTCACACCGATAAGGTTTTTCGCATTAGAGCTGGCTGCACCCTCGACTTTGTCAGTAGTATTATCTGCTATTGACACTAGCGAACCAACCGGAATTGGCGTAGCTATCAAATAGCTTTGTGATATCGGAGCCATCGCACCCACCATTGATACTGCAAGTACAGGAAAGAGTGGCAGGAGAAGCATTGCAATAAAATAGCGTAAAAATTGATTTTTTTCATTATACTTACGCATAGTTACAGTAAGTATAACAAAAAGCTCGCGTTAATTAGATTTTCTATGGGGTGAAAACAGTTTAATGAGGCGTTTGAGTGCAGCAATAGTTGTGTTTTACGGTTCAATACCTTTTATTTATACTCGGTTTTTCTGGCGATCGGTCTCATCTTGAATTTCATGACCGATAATTTCTTCTATCATATCCTCAATCGTGACGATTCCAATGATCTTGCCGGTTCGTTCCACTGGCAACATATGTGTTTTGGATTTTGCAAAGCGTCGAAACAAAGTATCTAGAGCGGTTCGACTGCCGACTGGCTCGACCTCATGAAGCGGTAAGTCGCCGACGGGCTGTGGCTGTTTGGAACGATAGATTTTAGTCAGGTCTTTCATCAATAGTACGCCGAAACAGGTGGTTAATTCTGGGTCGCACACCGGTATTCGGCTATAGCCTTTGGTGAGAATCTCATTTATTTGATCATAAGATAGTAGTGTGTCAGGAGTTAACCAGTAAACTGATTCGATTGGTGTCATTATTAAGCTTGCCTGTTTTTCACTAAGTTGAAGGACGCTTCGGAGAATTTCCACTTCGTCTTCGTCGAGGGTGCTGTGTTTTGATCCGGAGTGCTCTGTTATTAGTATGCCAAGTTCTTCCCGTCCGTAGAGACGGCTGGTAGAAGTGTGGCCGATAATACGGTCAAACAAAAGTTGAAGTGGTTTTGAAATCGGATACGTTACGAATACAGTTAATTGCAATAGCCAGCTGAAGCGCGCCACCCAAAAAAGAGCGTTTTTAGAAAAGATAGCTTGCGGTAAAACTTCCGCGAAGACAACGATAAGGAGTGTACTAAGAAGGACCGCCACAAGTCCGCTCAAGTGTTCATCAAGTACAAGTGATGTCGCTGAAATAATACCGACGTTCGAGAAGACGATACTCGCTAAGGTTAGGTGTATATTAACTCTGTAAGGAAGTATGAGTGCTGCTGATTTACTACCTAGTTTGACTTGGCGCCGTAGCTCGGCAGGGTCAAGGGACATCAGGGCAATATTCAAACCGGAAAAAATAGCTGACGCCAACACTAAAAGTAAAACCACCGCAAATGAAAATAAGATGCTCATCAAAAGTAGTAATATTATAGCAGAAAATAGAGCCTCGGTAAATGACATTTAATGTGATAATGGTTAAAAATACGAGAAAATCGGAACTTTACGAGAACCCTTATGTGCTTTTACAGCTGGCAATATGAATCATACTAAAGTTGCATATATCTTTTACCTAAACTACTATAAATAAGAAATGTCCATAACTGTTATTGTAGGCGAGCAACGCGGCGATGAGGGCAAGGGTCGCTTCGTAGATATGCTAGCCGAAAACCATGATATTGTTGCTCGGTTTAACGGAGGCAATAATGCTGGTCATACCGTCGTACTGCCAGATGCAAGAGTACTAAAGCTTCACCTTGTGCCGTCAGGAATTGCCCACTCACATACAGTTAATATAATTGGTAGCGGGACGCTGATCCACCCGGTTAAACTGAACGAAGAAATCGCATCCATTGAAGAGCAAGGAATTAGCGTATCCCGAGATAATCTTAAAATTAGCTTAGCGTCGCATTTAATCACCCCAGCTCACGTCTCGGAAGACGAAATCCGTGAAGCTGGAATGGGTCGTCAGGGGAGCACGAAGTCCGGTATCGCTCAAGTAGCGGCCGCGAAGTACATGCGTACGGGTGTGCGTGTCGAAATGATAACTAGTCAGCCTGATGAACTGCGACAGTGTATTGTTGATGGACTACAGGCTCAACGCCAAGCTCGACAAAATTCTGGATTACCAAAAATTGATGAAATATCGGTCGCTGATGAATATATGAAAAACGCACTAAAGCTCGGTGTGTTTGCAACGGACACAACTCTATATTTGAACCGAATGTTGCGAAATGACTCTCCTGCACGTGTTTTAGCTGAGGGCGCACAAGCGTATTGGTTGGATATTGATCATGGTATGTACCCGTTTTCTACTTCGTCTTCGACAACGACGGGCGGCGTTTTGACGGGGTTGGGCGTACCGCCGCACTACATTACTCGAATAGTCGGAGTCGCCAAAGCAGTGCAATCGCACGTCGGTGATGGTCCATTTGTAACGGAAATTCATGATAAGGAAATTTTAGATATCCTTCATGGAGATATGACAACTGTAGACGCCGAAAAAGGCACAACGACGGGGCGAACTCGACGGCTCGGGTATCTGGACCTACCTGCCATCCGGCGGGCGCAAATGGTTAACGGAACCCAAGAGATGGCGCTTACGAAGTTAGACTGGATGTCTCGTTTTGGTAAAGAAGTAAAAATATGTGTTGCATATAAACAAAAAGACCAATTCTTGGAGGTTGCGCCCGACTCTGCACATGAACTCGAACACTGTACGCCGGTATACGAAACGTTACCCGGCTGGAGCGAATCAATTCAAGATGCGCGTACATTTATCGACTTACCAGAGCCCGCGCAAAGATTTATCGACTTTATTGAAGAACAAACCGGCATTCACGTGTCCATGATAGGTGTTGGCCCGCAGCGTGATCAAGTAATTACTCGCTTTAAATAGGTTAAGTAATATCACTAATTGGTATTTAACGATGGTTTTTTGATATGATAGGTCAAAAGTGAGGGAACTATTATGAAAGCAATTTGGAATGATAAAGTAATCGCCGAAGCAAGTCAGGATGATTTAATCCACATTGAAGGCAACTGGTATTTTCCGCCAGAAGCGACCAAAAAAGCATTTTTGAAGGAGAGCGATCGACACACAACATGTTTCTGGAAAGGTGAGGCGAGTTACTACGATATCGATGTCGACGGAAACGTAAATACGGGCGGGGCATGGTATTACCCTAAGCCTATGGATGGCTCTATTGAGCGAGTAAAGAAAGATTTTACTAATTACGTAGCCTTTTGGCGTGGTGTTGAATTTACAGAATAGTCCCTAAGTAATAAACGCTACTGGCACGTTACTAGCTCTTATTTTTCTGAATATTTTTTATTTCACTTAAAAGGTTTATAT
>Ga0136611_10004086_pt1 | contig 10220 bp, 7 predicted proteins | sample AntDrymUQ2232306_2_FD_106645 | JGI IMG/M metagenome (GOLD analysis project Ga0136611, IMG submission 106645) | Polar desert sand microbial communities from Dry Valleys, Antarctica - metaG UQ223 (23.06) | ecosystem: Environmental > Terrestrial > Soil > Desert | place: Antarctica: Dry Valley... | reverse complement strand
GTTTGTGGAACACCACAAACCGCCCTCCGTAACGGTCCGAAAACCGGTCCATTTCAACCGCCTCCTTGTACCACAAGCCGTTCCGTATTCAATGTGCCAGATTATTCGATGAACCGCTGACTTCTGGTACACTGCCGGCATGAAAATCGGCTATGCCCGTGTTAGCAGCGACGATCAGAGCCTGGACCTGCAACGCGACGCCCTAAAGCAGGCCGGCTGCGAGCGCATCTATGAGGAGAAGGAGTCCGGCGGCAAGGCAGATCGACCGGAACTGTCGCGCCTGATGGAGGCGCTGCGTTCTGGCGACACCCTGGTGGTGTGGCGGCTGGACCGAGTCGGGCGCAGCCTCAAGCACCTGATCGAAACGGTTGAGCACCTCGAAGCGATGGGGGTCGGGTTCCAGAGCGTTACTGAGGCGATTGACACCACGACCAGCGGCGGCAAGTTGGTGTTCCACATCTTCGCCGCGCTTGCTGAGTTCGAGCGTACACTCATTCGGGAGCGCACCCGGGCCGACCTGAAAGCGGCGCGGGCGTGGGGACGACAGGGCGGCAGGCCCATGACGCTGAGCGCGGACAAGCGGCGCATGGCTCAGGCGTTGCGCGACGATCCCAAGCAGAGCGTGGCCTCGATCTGCACGGCGCTCGGGATCACGCATACCACGTTCTATCGCTACACCACAGGTACATCCAGCACATCCGAAAATGACGTTCCATGAGGCCGACCCATCCATCAAGAACAGTTGTTATGTACACGTTTCCGGTGTTTTATGCTTGTAAACGCTGTGTATACGATGGGCGGGTATGAAGACATAGAACCAAACGGCATTGCTGCTCAGGACACAAAGGCTGTGTACGTTTACGCGAGGATATTGGCTTTCGGAACTCTGTTTCAGGTGTACATTGACGAGATCTTCCACACACGCGGGCAGCTATAGCAAGTTCCTTCTAGTCGTTGATCTGTAAAGTGCGAGACAGCGGCTGGATGAAACACGTTCCTGTGGCGTGCACCCCAGGTGCAAATATGATCTGTTCGAGCGTTTCTTGCTCCTCGTGAATGAGCACAACGGCCCGTAGGCCGAGCGCCGGGAACGGCTTCAGAACCAAGTAAGCGCAGCAACGCGCTTAGTTCATAGGTGGGGACACCTGCCTCCCCTATACTTCGCGGCGTTGCTGGCCGGATAAAAAACGCACGCGTGGTAAGTCATGCAGGAACAACGATGCCCGAACCAGGGAGGATGTTAATGACACACGATAGCACACCTTTCACTTTCAGCCGCTGGATAAATCACGTTGTGACCACGCTGAAGAGCCGAGACTTTGTGTTCATAGTTGGCGACGCGTCGATACTTCCGGATCTCGAACGGCAGAATGAAATTGTCAATGCAAAGAGTGCCAAATTGGCTTCTCAAATTTTCGGGTACATACACGGCCTGCCGGGTCCAATACGGCAGTTGACCGCTGCTTGCATAAAGGCCAAGGATGAAAAAATCGATATATCTGGCGCAGAGCGCCTCTTCCTCTCCATGAGAGACAACTTCTCTCTCAACGCGTTGGGGGGTGGAGGATCTCAATATCTTGCTTGTTTACATTGTGACAACCTCAGTATTGAGCAGATTCAGCATAAATGTACGTTATTTGGTGACATTGGATGGAGTCTTAAGAAAGTATTTGGCATATTTACAATTGGAGTACTAGGTGTTTCTGTGACTGCTCCCCAAGAAACCTCTATCCACGCCAGTTTATGCCTGGTGTTCACAGACCCTAAAGCGTTTGAGGCGATGGCTGCACAAGTCAGTTCTATTAAACTCCGAAGCATGACCATCGGAGAAAATTTAGAGCCTATGAAATATATTTTCCCATTTTCGTTGATGAGGTTCGTTACAGGCCCTCCCAAAGGTCCAGTTGAGTTGGAAAAGATATTTTATAGGACATATGACAGTCACATCGAGAGCAACAAGGCTTTCCTGCGCATGCGTATGACGTGGGGCTTTTCGCTGAGTGACCTTGTTCTCTCTCAGCCGGGTTCGCCGTGATGCGCCGCCGTAGGTTATCGTCTTTTCCACGTTGAGGTTATCGTTTGGGTTGCGTTAATCGAGTGATATGACTCGGGTATGGTAGCCCCCGCGATAGTCTGCCCGCACTGCGATCAAGCCGAACCTATCGTGCGCCACGGAACCAACCGGGGCGGCACGGCAAGATGTCGGTGCAAGGCCTGCAACAAAACCTTCACGCCCTAGCCCAACTCGCGCAAGACCACGCCCGAAACGGAAGCAAAAATCCGGCGCGCTTTGGAGGAGCGCCTATCCATCGAGGCCACAGCCCGCCTGCTCAAAGTCGCCAAGAAGACCATCTACACCGTGCTTATAGCGTTTGCCTTTAGCATTGGATTCCGCAGTTTTGGAACCAACTCGGAGCGACGGCAGATGGCAGCGCTTGGACGCTTCCACAATCCGTTGGCGAAGGTCCACGGAGTAGTCCTGCATGAATCCCACTATCCAGTAGGCCAATGCTAAAGCCAAACGCTATAAAAGAAAGACAGCAAGGCGCCACTGGCCGCGCCTGAGGGAACGCTGGCGCTCAAGCAGGGCGCCATCGAGATGAATGAGTTTTGCATTTCCAAGAAGCGCAACCTGTGGTTATGGACGGCGGTTTCAAGATACACGGGCCAGATAGTTGCTTTTGTGATTGGAGACCGTACTTGGGACAACGTGGCCCGGCTGTGGCAGAAGGTGCCCCCAACCTGGCAGCACCGCTTGGTGTACACGGACGGCTACCAAGCGTATCCGGCGTTCTTTACTGCTTGGCAGCACCGGGTTTGCGAGAAGTTCGATGGCGGCACTAGCACCGTGGAAGGCGTCAACCAATCCCTACGCCATCGCTGCGGCGCGCTGGTGCGGCGAACCAGCGCGCACGGTGTCGTAGTCACGAGTTGCTGCAAAAGCGTCTTCAGATCACGGCCGAGGCGCACAATCGAGCGGGGCTGAGGCGCTTCAAGCGATAGCTCAAGAGGAAACAGCACGCAACGCAGAAGAAACGATAACCCACGTTGATAGCGGCTGTGGCAGGAAAATCTTGGGCTTGGCTGACAACTGGTTTTTACGCTTTATTCCGGCAATACTGGCCAGCACCAAATTCCAGTAACGGAGGCACGATCAACGTAAGAACTTAGATTTAGACGCCCAAATGCTTGAGTTAAGAATAGACTGTATCAATTCATCCTTTTGTCTCAGTATTAACGGATGCAGCGAGAACCAGTGAGTCGGCGAGTGCAGATTACTTCCTTTGTCCATGAGCGCATCCCAGTCTACATTAACGGAATTAAAAAATGAGTAACCTTGAATTTTCCGTAGATGTTCGTTTCTCCTGTCTTTCTCAGGTATTCCGGCCAAAGCGTAAAAATCGGTAACAAGCGCGGAGAATGTGTCCCAGTCAGAACCAATTGTTGTACGTGGAAAATATGCTTTCAGGCGCGACGAAATTCTTGATCTCTGTATTTCCCATTCTCTATACACCGTATCAAAGTCGTTTTGGCTCTGACTTTTGGCTCCTACAACAACAAACTGCACAGAGACTAGTATTTTAGTGACAATTTCGCTGATTTGCTCAACTAAATTAATTTTTAGTTCAAGTTCTTTTTGGTGGTCTTGCCACCGGCGCGTTAGCATCGGAATCAAATAAGTGGAAACGATTGCTCCAGTAATGAGCAACAAAAAAGGATGGGAGAGCCAATTATATACAGTTTGCATGAATGGCATCGGCTTTCGTGGCGTGAGCAAGCGGTACTTGGACGATTATGTGGCCGTGTACAAGGCCGCCTTCAACAGCAAGCGAATCACACCCTCACTGGTCCAGTCCTTGTGCCTCGGCTTTCGAGGAACGCAGATAAACTACACATAAGCGCACGTTACAAACTCTGTGGCTATCCAAATTCTCCGGAGACGTGCCACACCGTATGCTGAAAGTTAGAAAACTTGCCGCCCAGTTCGATCTTGACCCCCAGTTTCTCGATGGAGCCGCTCAAGTTCGTGTTGACGCCGAAATCGTCCTTGTACTCGACGTCCAGAGTGAAGTTTGCGGTCCCATGAACCAGTCGTCCTTGTGCAATTTCCTTCCAAAGGTCCTCATGATCGTACCAGACCATGTCCTTGGCAAGGCTTGGGGGTGCGTTCACGGGGTAGCGTGCTTCGAACATTACTGAACTGCTCCCACTGCGCTTATGACCTACCTCCGCCCCAGCTCCCGCGCTCAAGACTTCTGGCACACTTAACGCAGCCTTCACGCTTACCTCGTGGCCGTAGCCTTCTTTGCGCTCAATGCGGATGTGCTTGGCCCCAAGGTACCGCAGCATGCGCGATACCTCGGCGATCTTGTGCTCGAACAGGCACCGATGGAATTCGGCGGCAAGGTAGTAGACGGTCGGCAGGAGCGGGTGACCGACGTACAGGATGTGGCTGCGGGGGTGCCCAACCGGGAACTTCACCTTCGACACGTCGTTGCTGGCGACAAAGCGGACGGGAGACACGCTGTTTTCCAGTTCGACTAACTGACCGGGCACGTACTTTTGGCGCCGACGCTGCTGCTGAGTCAGGACGATCAGTTGGCGCTCCGCGTAGGGAAGCGTCTCGACGGGCTCGGGTACTGCTGCCGACGAGGCGGAGCCCTTGGGCTTTGCTGGCAAGCCGAAGCGGAAACCGGCCTCTCGCAAGCCGCGGAGTTTGTCGTCCAATACGCCTTTGGCTATATCGGTGACCTCGCCGGGGGAGAGTTCGCGTCCCTCCGTGAGAACAGTCAGGTAGTACTGTTTGAACGCGTGTCCTGCCGCGTACGAGACCGCCCCCACGACCGGTGGCTGGATGAGCAAGGCGACCCAGACGTTCACCCCAGGCACGAACTTCAGCAGGCCAGAACTTACATAGTAGCCGGCTAGAACTGCGCCGACGCCCTGCGCTAAGGCAACGCCCAGGTTCCTCAGCACCTTGGGGCTGATTTTTACGTCGTACGCGTCTGCGATATGGCTTCCCATGCCGGCGAACACGCCGCCGACGACTACCATGTCGAAGGGAGGGGGCAGCAGGTTCGCGCCAAGCGCGACGAAGGACCATCCCGCAATGACCTTATCTGCTCGGTTATTCATCGCCTCGACGATTTCAGCGTCCACGATTTTCCTCCACAGGCTACGTGTCACAATACATTGCGATGTGAGCGGACAAGTGGGCTCATAGGAACGGTGGCCTGAGCAAAAGAGCGGTAACACCGGACGTCACTGTGATCGTCTCCAAGACCGGGCACACACCAAGTTTGTGGGAGCAGGAATTCAGGCGCGCGGAGTGTACTAACCGCGCGCTCCCTAACCAGAGCCATGGGGGCGGCCGCTTTCGGGGACTGGGGTTCCCGCGTCTATCCGGGTTCGGCCGCGGTGCTCTGCGAGCGCCGGCTCGGCCGTTCCGACGTACCGGGTTTTCTGCGGCAAAGGATAGTCTCTGCCCGTTCTGCTGGCGTACACCGGAACGGACGCGTGTACCAGAACCTCGCCGTTGCGCCGGAGGCTTTCGGGCAGCCGCGGTCCGGCTGGCCCCATGCGGAACTTGCGTTTGGGCGGCAAGGGCACGTTCACCAGTTCCCAGCGCGGCAGATGTTCCGATACGCTCCATACACCGGTGTGAGACGGGTGCGCCTTGAACCACTTGTCCTGGGTCGCCGGATCTGCGGGCGGCTTTGGCAAAACCGCGTTGCGCCCGCCTGCGTCGAGCAGCAGCCCGGCTTTTTCCGCCTCGTCGAGCATCCATTCCAACGAATACCGCGCCAGGCCGCTTTCCGATTCCTCGTGACCACCGCCCACATCGGAATGGTAGCCCGCGAACCAGACCTCCTGCACGTCCTGATCCGGCACCTTGAGATCGTCCTCCCTATCCAGCCCCCCCCAACTCGTGGGTGCGAAGAAGGAGCGCCGTTCGTCCAGAGCGAGCGCATGCCGGACGGTCCTGACGAGATGGTTGTGGCGCGTATGAGGCAGGCTGACGGGCGAGAGATACCCGTAGGACTTGACCGTGTCCCAAAGTCCGAGGAACCGGATCGCGTCGAGCGGCCGGCAGAACAAGTCCCGGAACAGAGCATCTCGCGTTTCATGATCTTTGCGCTTGGCGTTGGGAAGCGCCTCGTAGTGCGGCCGGTACAACTCTAGCGCATAGGGTTTCGACTTCAGCAGGCGGATCTCCGTGGGATGCGACCGCTCGCTCAAGCGAACCAGGAGCTTCAACGCCTTTCCGGAAGGGTTTGGCTTACGGGTGTGCCGGTACACGCGGATCTCCTCTGCCGCCCTGAACGCTGAGACGATGTCCGAGGCTGTCTCCAGCCACCTGCCGGAAGACGTCCGCGACCGTGCTGGTGCGCCCGGCTTGCTGGAGGCCGCAGAGGAGAGAGTCGCCAGTCCCATCATGCCGAGTAGCATCACTCTTCGAATCACTCTGTGTTCTCCATCCAGCAACTCGGAGGCGCTGCCGCCTAACGAAAAGCTCACCCGCCGGCCTGCCGTACCCGCCGTCAATCTGCACCAGACCCGCCTGCAAGCCGGTCGGGTGCAGCGAACTTGAACCCTGGAACCGCCTAGCCGCCCAACTTCGCAGCGGGAGAGGAATTCGCGGGTGGGAGTGAAATCCGGCGGGACCGAAGGCGGGGGAGGGCTTCTTCGAGTTCTTCACGGTCACGATCCGGAACGAGCACACGCGGCGCTCCTATCTCCACGCCGCACGGCTCTTCTTCGAGCGCTCTCACCTACACGTACGCTCGGGCCGAAGCTCTCCTAGAGGACAATGCGGAGCTACTCGAGCGCCGCTACGGGCTGCCACTGGTCAGCCGGAGCGAACGATCGTCGGGTGAGCGTAACGCCTGCTGGGCGGCGAAGGGAAGCGATGTCGGTCCTCCGCAGGTGCGGTGGTATGCTCGGAGGTCCGATGCCGAAAAGAGACCGAACTCCGGGAGTGGCGCGGGGGACGAGAAAGAGTTGGTTCGAGCGGTGGCAGAAAGAAGCTACAATGCCTCGAACGTTTCGCACCGGGCAAGCACGGTCTGGCACCAAATAGCAATTTCGCCCTCCGCTGCCCTTCGCCCGTTTGGCGATGATATCATTCGTGCCTGCGCCTTAACGCTCTCCTGTAACCTCTCGACTGTCTGCGGTGTCAAGTCCGGTCCCAACCCACTTCTGTGGTGAGACAGTGCCAAGTTAAGAGCAACGCACCAATGCACGTGGGTTTCCAACTGTGCGTCCGTGAGCTCGGCAAAGAACTTCCGGTCGAACAAAGTCCCGCCCGCTGCCCCTAAACCACCGCCAAAGAGTCCACCGCATACTGCTCCGATCTTGGCACCTACAACTGCGCCTGCGAAAGCACCCAATCCACCCGAGAGCAAACCTGCTATAACAGCCCCAACCAGAGTACCGGCTGCAGAACCCCCCTTTGCTCCAAATGAGCCCGCCATATAGGTATCTTTCGCGACACCTAGCCCGTCGAGCCGTTTGTTGACGGAAAGCGTATACCCCTTGAGAGAGAGTGCCGGTTTGTCTGTTGCTATCTTGTAGAGCCCACACGTCCTGTTGACAAACCCGCTGACTTGCTGCTCAACAGCAGCACTGAACTCCTTTGTCAAATGCTTTCGGATCTGTTCGTCATCCCAGCTCGGATAGTCCTGCCTTGTTGCAGATAGTCGGATGTTTCGACACATCCCAATATGCTCTGCGATGTATACGCAAGCCTGACGTAGAATGTCGCTCTGCCGGGTTACGGCTGGGGTCTTCTCGTTCATGTGAAAAACTCCTGGGAGAAGCGCGGATCGATTCTGGCTCACCGTGGCGATCTCGCGGAACTCGGCGTCATCGCGGCGCCCCTCAGGCGGGCCATATCGGTCGCCAAAGCTCTTTCGCGGAAGATGTCGGTGCTGATAAGGACTGCCACAGTTCGTATTGTAACCTCACCTTACGCGGTAGCGGTGTGCTATAATTGCGGCCCATGCAGCCCACATCCATCTGAGCAACATGGCGACAGGGTACATGAACTCTCAACAGGACCACTGCCCTGCGGGACGTGCGGTTTAGGAGATGCGGCTACGGCACCTCAGAGGCCGTTCAGGGCGCCTCGCGGCACCTCTACCACACCCTGACCGCGTAAGGTGAGTTGTAACGCTTCCAGCCGTCCTTCGCTGTGAGATTCTTCACAGCGAAGGCAACCGCACGCGCACGGTTCGTTCTTGCATCGCTCCTCTGGGAACGGTCCGGTCTATCCGGCTTCCCGCTCCCGCAGGCGGGCCTAGCGCCGCCGTGGTCAGGTGCAGCGCCTGGTTCGGCGGTGGTCAGCAGCTCCATCAGGAACACCACAGCTTCCGCGAGGGTCTCCACCAACCACCTCCGTGCATCGGTCGGCTCTCCGCCGCCGAACAGGTATTCACCCGCACCGCTGCGGCATAGTAGCACCGGCCAGCCCCTCTTACCGCAATGCCCCTCGTGAGCGGTCCGCTGCCGCAGCGGCATGAAAGCGCGGTAAAAGCCACCCCCAGCGCATACTATTCAGCACCAAGGGTAACCGAAATCCCACGTTTTGGACGCCCCGCGCGCGCGAAGGACAGACTTCCCGTTAAAACGAGCGCGTTGCCTGACCCCGCCCCTCAGGCAGCATCGAACGCGACGAAAACGAAAACCTCATGACGATCGCGCCTTCCATGAAAGCGCGCCCAAGGAAGCACTCCTGGTTATCCCGGTTCCCGCCCGGTTCCGGGGCACGACCTCAACGCCCTTCTGCGTGATCTCGACGCGCCCGCGTGCGCTGCACGCTGTCAAAATACGCCAGCAGCAGCCAGAGCGCGCCATCTGCCATGGGTCACTTGCCTTTCGTTCTTGGCGACGCAGCGTTCGGCGTCCAACGGTACAGCATCACCTTGGCGCGGGCGTCTTCTTCGACGAACACGAGGTACTCCCCGTTGGGGCGTTTGTGGGCGCGAATGCCGTAGGGGATGTCCACCCAGCCGGAATAGTTGCCGACTTCGGGGCCGGGGGTCATCGTGCCGACGAGCGCGCCGTCACTGGTTCGGTAAACGTACACGTGGGCATTGCGCACGTCCACGGCGAACAGGTAATCCTGGGCCACGGCGAGGGCCTTGATGGCCGTGAGCGGTTCGCCTTTTTGGAACGGCAGCGTGGCTTGCCAGCGGGCGGCGCGGTTGCCCTTGAGCCAGTTGTCGTAACGGCAAACGACCCGGCCGGCGATCCCCCACACCTCGTCGTAGGGACGCTCGGCCGTGAAGCCGGCCAAAAACAGCGTGTCTGTTTTGGCGTCGTACTCAACGCGCTCCAGCCGGGTGAACGGCGCGGGCGCGGCGAAGGTTTGCAGGGCGGCATAGTCGTAGACGGGGTTGCCGTGGGTGTCCAGGCCGCGCAGCAGCGGGAGGTGGCGAACGCCCGCGCCTTCGGTCGCCTGCCACACGCCGCCGCGCTCGTCCACGAACCAGCCCCACGAGCCGGGTGCGTTCGCGTCGGGGTCGGCGGGTTTGCGGGCGTATTCGCCCGCGTCGAAGCGCCCGTTGCCGTTGGCGTCGCGCCAGATCCATTCGCCTTTGGCCGGTTGGTGGGGCGGCCAGGCGGCGGCATTCGCCTCGCCGACGCGGCCCTTGGCAAGGAAGCCGGACGGGATGGCGATTTCGCCCCGTCGCTCGCGGTCGAATCGGTACACTTGCAGCCATTCGGCATACATGCCGGTGGCATACAGGAGCAGGCGGCCGTTGACGCGCCGAACAAAGGCGAGGTAGGGCGAGGTATGCAGACGCGGGTCTTGCGGGAAGGTCTTGCGGTCCAGGGTGTAGCCGACGTAACGGCTTTCGCCGCCCGGCATCTTTTTGTTCAGGTCCAGCGCGAAACGCTCATGCATGGTGTACACGTCGCGCACTGCGTCGCCCTGGGGGTCCGCGCCGGCCATGTCCACGAACTGCGTGCCGATGAGTTGCCAGCGCCGCGGCCCGCCCGAGGCGTAACACTCCAGGGTGGCTCCGGTTCCCGTGTTGTCGAGGCTGGCCCCCAGGCCGTTAGTTGCGACATACAGGTTGCCGGCCGCGTCCGTGCCCACGCCGGAAAGGCCGACAAAGTGACGGGGACGGATCGCTCCCTTTTTGCGCCCCCGCCCGGCCAGCACCCCGCCTTGGACGCCGAACGTACCCGCCAGACGGGCCAGACGCGGCTTC
>Ga0136611_10004085_pt1 | contig 10221 bp, 8 predicted proteins | sample AntDrymUQ2232306_2_FD_106645 | JGI IMG/M metagenome (GOLD analysis project Ga0136611, IMG submission 106645) | Polar desert sand microbial communities from Dry Valleys, Antarctica - metaG UQ223 (23.06) | ecosystem: Environmental > Terrestrial > Soil > Desert | place: Antarctica: Dry Valley... | reverse complement strand
GGGCATGAGGCGGGACTATTCGGCGGCGCGGCCTTCGCGCCGCGCGCGCAGGGTCGCCAGCATGTCTTCCAGCGTCGCGCCCGCGTCGAGGAGGCCGTCGCGCAGGTCATCGCAAAGCGCGTCCACGCGGGACTCCTGCGGGCTGAGGACGAACACGCCGCCCAGGTCGAGCAGAGTGAAGCGCCGCCCCGTTTCGATGTTGTAGCGGTCACGCAGGCTTTTGGGCAGCGTCACCTGGCCGCGCTGGGCCATCTCGACCGCGAGTTTGGTCATATTCCCGCTCCTTCCGATTTCTGAAATCAGTATAGCACAGGGATCGTTGGGAGGAGAGGCGCGCCGCGTCGGTACCGCCTCACCGACGGTGGCGACCAACGGTCATCCGGGGCGAACCGTGAAGGCGCGCTGTCCGGCGAAGTTCCACTGTCTGCCAAACTCTTGTAAAGATAATTTGCGTATCCCGCCCCGGGAGTGGTCGGGGTCCATCAGTTCGACCATGGGTTCCAAACCAGTGGTGTTGTTCCTGTTGCCAAGAAAGCGCCGCACGACGACAGCATGATCGTCCGCGCTCCGGATGTCGGTTTGGAGGGACACGATCACGGGTTGCGGGTCGTCGGGGTCCATGACGCTGTCTCGAAGTAGTTTCAGGGCGTCGGGTAGCGATTTGCCTCGGCTGGGGAACCAGTCCGCGTCGTAGCCACCCTGTTTCAGCCCCGTGATGACGGTGTCGAGGTCGCAGCCCAGTTCGGTTTCCTCACACAGTTCGCTGACCTCGTCACGACGCGCCTGCTCCGCTTCGTCGTCTTCGTCGTCCTCCCGCTCGGTATCCCCGTTCTCTGCCGTCTCGTCCGCTTCAAAAGCGCGCAGGACCGCGTAGACGCAGGTAGGGACGCAACTGGAACTGCCAAAAGGCTGGAGGACGACAGGTACGTCAAGCGGCATGCTTGATCGTCCGCAGGAAGTCGGCCTTGGTCGCGCTCTCCTGTGGCACAACGTTGCCTTCTTCGTCCAGCGTCACATGACCCAGGGGGGAGTCGAATCGCGGCAGTCCGATAGGCACGACCCAGTAAGCGCCATCCCATGCAGGTTGATCCACCGTAACGGCGTCGCCGATCTTGTCATGCGCCCAGGCAGCTGCCAACGCACGCACGAAAATGGCTTTGAGCCATGGCTCTACCTGAGGCCAGACGTTCTCAAACGCGATCTGCTTGATGAGGCCGGGGCGCACAAGCCCAAACAGCACGGGCAACTCTCGTCGGAAGAGCCTTTCCAAATCCGTGGCGAAATGTTTACCACGATATTGTTCCATCCACTGTGAGAGCACGATGCGCTCCTGAGCCTGTGGAAGCAACACCGCCGAATCGCCCAATACTATCTCTTTGAGACTAACCGCCATCCGACTAAAGGCGGCCTGTATCTCAGGGTCCGAGACCCACTCGCGCAACACCGCCATAGGGTCCTGCGGTGCGGTGCCTCCGTCCGAAGGAGCCGTCAGCGTTAGTGTCTTGGACATCCCCACACTCCTTCCGAAAAAACGCCCTTACCGCCGCTAATCTTCATATGTTATCCGCTCCAAACAGCCCGCCCTCGATGACCTGAGCGCCCGCCCCTGGCTCCTGGGACGCGGCCTCGATGTCGGTCCAGGAGGCGACCAGGGCGTTGTAGGGCCGCGCTTCCTGCGCCCACTTCTTGGCCTCGCACAGGGCGAACAGGCGGTAGGCCAGATCGCGTGCGCGCTCCACCTCGTGGTCGGGGTGGGCGTTGCGGAAGCGGGCCATGAGCCGCCCCGCCGCCTCGATGCCCTTCTGGTCCAGGGCGTGGGCGAGGTGCTGCGTGACTTCCCAAACGGTGACGCGCTCGTCTTTGGCGGGGTCGTAGTCGTCGGGCAGTTCGTCGCGGGACAGCAGTTTGACCTTGCCGCCGCCCGAGCGCACGATGCCGTCCTGCGCCAGCCCCGACACGGCCACCGCCGTTGCCGTCGCCAGGGTTTCCGCCGTGCCGTACAGCCCTTCGGCGAAGCCGTGCTGGGCGAACCAGCGCGTGGCCCAGCGGGTCGGCTCGTCGTACCAGCCTTCCTGCTCGGCCAGGGTTTCGTCCAGGACCTGGTTGATGATTTGGAGCGCGGTGCGCACGGTCATGGGCTTGCCGCTGGCTTCGAGCACGGCCTTGTAGCGGGAAAAGACGGCCATGCCAGGGCCGATGGCGGATTGGGCGAGGTCCACGGGGGCGACGTTGCCCGACTGAAGGTTGCGGAGCGCGGGGGGCAGTTCGCGCTTGAGGACGCGCTGGAATTCAGGGCGCGTGATGGTGGCGGCGATGTCGGGGCGCGGTCGGCAAACGAGCGCGATGGACGAGGCGAGGGCGTTGCTGCCCTGTCCGCGTATGCGTCGTGCGAGTTCGGTTCGCATGGGCCACGTTCCCGTGATCTGGTGGCCCGCGCCGATGAGGGCTTCGAGCATGGTTTCCCAGCCCGTGGAGGCGGTCGCCGTTCCCGTGTTGCCGTCCTCGTCGGGCGCGTCGTCGCCGTCCTCGCTCTCGCTCTGCTTGAAGGCGTAGATGACGGTGAGCGGGTAGTCGGGGTGGGCGGTTTCGCACATGCGGGCGAAGACGCGGCCCATGCCCTGCTCGAAGAACTGGCGTGAGGCGTCCTTGCCGCCGTGTCGGAAGGGGTCGGCAATGAGTTCGGGACCTTTGGGCGTGAGGAGCGTGCCGAACAGGTCGGGGTAGGTGTCGCCGAGGGTGTGGCGCAGCCAGACGTAGAAGAAGTCGCTCAGGTCGGCGTAGGGTACGTTGTCGTAGTACGGCGGGTCGGTCACGAGGAGAAATCGTCTGCCATTCTCGCCGTGGCTCGCTGCGTCCTGTTGCTGAACGTGACCTTGTGGCTTGGCAACAATCTGGTTCAAGGCTTGGTAGACACTCTCGATACCGCCCATGAAATTGCCGCTGGAATCACAGAAAGGGTTAGTTTCACTGTAATCCCAGGTGATTGGCAACGCCTGCCGCGCGAACACGTTTCTCACGTGTTCGCGCGCGGAGGCCCAAGAAACGAGGGAGCAGTTTCGGTCTGCCTGTTTGCTGATTGGAAATGCCAGGTAGGTCATCACGGCGTCGGCGTAGTCGGACGCGAACCAGCCACTTTCGCCGCAGGGTTCGCCCGTGTCGTCCTCGTCCGCCACCTGCCCGCGCGCCCACGCTTCCACGGCGTCGCAGCGCACCTTTTCCCGCGCCGCGCCGACGAGTTCCGAAAACGTCGAAAGCGCCGTCAACTGCCGCGCCGTGAACAGATCGGCCCACTGCGTCATGCCGTAGACGGTCGGCGTCATGTGGCGACTGTTCTTGACCAACTCGCCATCAGGCTTCCAGGTCGGGACGGCGGAAAGGGCGATTTGCTCATGCTCCTCGGTCGGCGCAAGGTAAATACGCCCGCGCTGCCCTTCGGCGACAACGGCCATCAGCCGCGCCCCCATGCGGCCCGCCATCGCCTCGGCCCGCACGTACTTCAAGTCCATCGGCGCACCCGTGAGCAAACACACGCCGCCCTTTTTGCCGATGGTGGCCGCACGCGGCGTGCCCACGGCGTGGTCCTTCGCCGTCTGCACCGTGAAGCGGTAGGTCATCGTCTGGGCGTCCACCACAGGCTCGACCCACGCCTCCTTGCCCTTCTTGGTGGACAGCGCGAACGAGCGCACCAGCGGAACGTGCGCCCCGCGCGCCGCAGGGTTCGGACTCGCCACCGTGCGCGCCCAAATCCAGGCAATCACCGTCGCCTCGCCGCCGCCGTACTCCTTCGGCAACTGCGCCTTCGGGTACAGGTGGCCGATCCGCTTTTCGGCCTCGTCGCGCATCCACTTGCCGTAGTAGCGCACGTCCTCGGCCAATCCCTGCGCCCCGCGCCACGACTGAAGGTCCTTGCCGCCCGCGCCCCGCGCCGACGGGTTCACGGGCGGCTGGCCCGCGAACTTGGGCGGAATCTCGATCATCGCCTTGTTGATGAGAACGGCAACGGGGTTCAGGTCCGAGGCGTGCGCTTCCAGGCCCAGCCGCTGCGCTTCGAGCGGGATAGAACCGCCGCCCGCAAACGGGTCGAGAAAGGGCGGCGGATTGCCGCCCGTCGCCGCGTGGATGAGTTCGTGCGCGGTTTGGAGCGTGTCCGCGTCGTTGCTGTTTTCCCACTGCACCAGCCCGGCGATGAAGCCGAACAGTTTCTTGCGCCGCCGCTCGCCCTCGGACAACCCTTCCCATTCGGGCCTGTACTGGTGCGGGATGGGCAGGCGGTCAATACGGGCCAGCAGCGGCTGGGGCACGCCTTCCTGGTCGGGGTCGTCAATGATCGAGGCGAACAGCACGGCGCGGCAGGACGCGAGCGGACGCCGCGCCCACCACAGGTGCAGCGTGGATGGGTGGCCGTGGCGGATGGACTTTTCCCGCGCCGCCGCCACGTTGATCTCTTCCAGCGGCAGGGCGACTTCGATCAACTTCTTGCGATACGTCACGGTTTCGGTGCTCGTTTCATCTTTTCGTCTACCAGGGCGCGCAGTTCCGCGCGCGTGATCCCGAACTCGCCCAGTGCCCCGAGTGCCTGCCCGATGAGGGCGTCACGGCGCTTTTCGGCAGCGGCGACTGCTTCCTTCAGCCCCGCTGTCTCAATGTCATCGGGCGTATAGTGGTACGCCACCCCCAGAACCGTCGTAAAGGGCGGGTTGATGGGCAGGCGGATACGTGCGCCCGTGTCCTCTTCCCAGGTGCAGGGCGTCGTGGAACTGCCCACACGCAGACGGTCCGCTTCCACCGTGAAGACAACGGGGTCGCCCGTCGGAGGCATCTTGGCGAGCATCTGGATGAACTGGGCCGACACGCGCACGCGGCCCGCCAGGTCGCCCGTGGCCGCCGCGCCGACCTCCATGCCAGGCAGCGCAATGGATAGCGCGCCGCCCTCAAACGACAGGACCGCTTCCGCCTTCTCGCCTGCGCGGGTCAGCCTTTTGATGGACTTGAACGCCTGCAACAACTCACTTCGGTCTACCTGGACCTGCGGCACTTGTTTCGTCTTCCTTCAGTTTGGCGGCGCGGCGCGCGCGAGCAGGTCCGTCATCTGGTAGTTCACCGAGGCCACGCCGAAGTCAGGCTCCGTTTGGAACGGCTGGCGCACGTAGCGCGGCGTCGCCGCGTCGCCATCCACCTCGACGAGCGCCAGGATGAACTCGTCGGGCTTGTTCAAGGCGGTCAGAATCTCGTTCTTCGTGACCGTCACGGTGTCCGCACCTTTGGCGCGCCCCTTGACCTCGATGAAGCGCAGCCGTCCCTCCTCGGGAACCCGCGACTCGATGTCGTAGCCCACCTTCGCCGCGCTCACATCGCGCGGCTCGTACCCGAGCGCGCGCTCCGCGTCCATCACGGCCTGCATGGCGAGTGCCTCGACGCGGGCGGTGTCCCTGGCGAACAGGGAGGGTTTGTGCGCGGTCTCCCCTGACCGCGCCCGCAGGTAGCCGATGGGCACGATCAGCGCGCCGCCCAGGACAATGGGCGAAGGGCGCGAGATACGCCGCTCCTGGTCCAGTTCCTCCATGCGCCGCTGAAGCCGCACGGTCAACTCGTCGCGCCGCCGCCGCGCCATCTCGGAACTGAGCCGCGTCTGCTGACCTGCCTGCTCCCGAAGGCGCAATTCCTCGGCGCGGTGGTCCCAGTACGAAATCTCCGTCGTCAGGCGGTGGTGGACGGCGGCCCGCGTCTTGTCCAGGTGCCGCTCGCGCCGCTGGCGTACCTCCTCATAATGGGCGGGCACCAGGTGCTGGATGGCGTGGGATACGGCCTGGGGTTCCACGTCCTGTTTCAGCCACGGGTCTGCAAGCAGCGGCTGCACGAGCGCCGTCTCCTCCGACTCCACCGGGCGGTAGTCCAGGTAGGGCGCATACCCCGCGTCGCGGGCGGACCCGTCCCGCCCCATCTCCACGAACTGGAGCCGCTTGGAGATCACGCGGCGGTTCCCGTCCGTTCCCTGGCGCGCGTCGCGTATCTCGTGCTCCAGCGCGAACAGCAGGCGCGCTTCCTCGCCTTCGTCCGCCATATCAACCAGCACCGCTCCCTGTTTCAGCAGCCCGCGATGCTTCTCCACGACGAGGCTGACGGTGGCGTCCAGCAGGGGATGGGCGGGGCTGAGCAGGGCGGCGAGGGGTTTGCCTGCCACGGTCACGCTGTCACGGTCGAACGTCACCCGCTCGTAGCGGTCCAACACCGCGTCGCGCAGGCCGATCTCACGGTCGCGGCGCTTGATGGAGGGCGGGACGTGCGTGATCTCGTAGCGCCTGCCCTCGCGCGGCTTGATGGTTCCGCCCAGATGGGGAAAGGCGTGGAGAAAGAACCCCTCGATGAAGTGGGGCTGCAAGCGGCGCGCTTCGGCGCGCTCCATGTCTTCGCGCACCTTGCGCACGAGGGACAGGTCCATCGTGTCGTCCACCAGGGCGCGCTGCTCGATCAGGGCCTGCAAGTGCTCGTGGTCCAGCGCGCCCTCGACTCGCTCGAACAGGCGGGCGCGCACCTCGGGGCTGTCCCCGTAGCGGATCGCTTCGACCAGCAGTTTCCACAGCGGCTCGTCGCCGAACAGGAGTTGCCCCAGCACGTCGAAGACCTGCCCGTTCAGGGCCTTGCACTCCTCCTCGATCTTTTTCAGCAGCCGCTCATAGACCACGCCCTCGCGCGTTTCGCTGGCGACCAGGTTCCACAGGTGGCACACCTCGGTCTGCCCGATGCGGTGGATGCGCCCGAAGCGTTGTTCCAAACGGTTGGGGTTCCACGGCAGGTCGTAGTTGACCATCAGGTGCGCGCGCTGCAAGTTGATGCCCTCGCCCGCCGCGTCGGTGGCGACGAGGATGCGCACCGTTTTGTCCTGGGTGAACGCTTCCTGGGCGCTGCGCCGCTCCTCGCGGCCCATGCCGCCGTGGATACAGGCGACCGCCTCGGGCCTGCCCAGTGCGTTTCCGATCCGCTCCACCAGATAGTTCAGCGTGTCGCGGTGCTCGGAAAAGATCACCATCTTGTGCCGCTCGCCGCCCGCGTCGAACATCTCCTTCTGGTTCTGGAGCAGGCGGGACAACTCTTCCCATTTCTTGTCCGTGCCGCTCGCGCGCACGGCCTGGGCCAGCGCCACCAAATGGGCGAGCACGGCGATCTCGGCCTCCAGTTCGGCGATGGTGCGCGCCGCCGACGCCTCGTCGATCAGGCGGTTTTCCGTCTGGTCGCGCTCCGCCTCGGGCGCGTCGTCCAGGTCGTCCTCATCGTCCAGGGCAGCGACGCCCGCGACTTCGGCCAAGTCGAGGTGGGCCACACCGCCGCGCGCCTTCAGTTTCTCCTCGCGCAGCCGCTGCTCCAGCCGCTCGCGGCGGCGGCGCAGCGACTGGTAAATGGCTTCGGGCGAGGAGGCCAGGCGGCGCTGGAGCGAGGTAAGCGCGAACCCGACGTTGCCGCGCGATTTGCCGCTGCCCAGGGTGTCGGCCCGGTTGAACTCTTCGGACACGTAGGCCGACACCGCCGCGTACAATTTGGCCTCCGCGTCGGACAGGGCGTAGGAAACGGTGTAAGCGAGGCGCTCGGGGAACAGGCGCGTGCCGTCGAACTTGAGCAGGCGCTCCTTGACCAAACGGCGCATGAGGTCGCTGGCGTCCGCCTGATGCACGCCGTCGCGGAACTTGCCCTCGAAGCGGTCGCCGTCGAGCAGCGCGAGGAAGAGTTGGAAGTCCGCCTCCTTGCCATTGTGCGGGGTCGCGCTCATCAGCAGGAAGTTGCGCGTCGCCTGGGACAGGAGTTGGCCCAGGCGGTACCGCTTGGTGTAGCGCACTTCGGAGGCGAAGTAGGAGGCGCTCATCTTGTGCGCTTCGTCGCACACGATCAGGTCCCAGTCCACCTGCTGGAGTTGGAGTTGGGCGTCCTCGTCGCGGGCGAGTTTGTCCAGGCGGGCGATAGCGAGGGGGTTTTCCCGGAACCAGTTGCCCGTGCGCGCGGCCTCGGCGTTTGTGCTGGTCAGGACCTCGAAGGGCAGGTCGAACTTGCGGCTCAGTTCGTCCTGCCATTGCTCCACGAGCACGCCCGGGCACACGATCAGGCAGCGGCGCAGGTCGCCTCGGGCGATCATCTCCTTGATGAACAGCCCCGCCATGATGGTTTTGCCTGCCCCCGGGTCGTCGGCGAGCAGGAAGCGCAGCGGCTGGCGCGGCAGCATCTCCTCGTAGACGGCGGTGATCTGGTGCGGCAGGGGAATGACCTGGGACGAGTGGACGGCGAGGAGGGGATCGAACAGGTGGGCCAGGCGGATGCGCAGCGCCTCGAAGACCAGGCGGAACGTGTCGCCGTCGGCGGTAAAGGACCAGGTCGTGCCCGGCTCGGCGATCTCCAGGTCGCCTTCCTGGTCACGGTATACGAGTTCCGCGCCTGTTTTTCCCGTAGCGTCCTTGTAGAAGACCTCGACCACGTCATGGCTGTGCCACTTCACGTCGGCAACGGCTACCGCCTCCCGGGGCACGATGCCGCGCACGAGGGTCTCTTTGGTGATCTCTTCTAATCGTGCCATGCTGCGGACCTTGCCATGCGTGGACCAAGCGTCTTCCTGCGCGCGAGCGCGCCGCGTCTTTGCGCGCCAAACGAACGTGAACGCTTCCTATTCGCCGCGCCCGCAGGCAAGTCCTTCGACCGCGAGCGCCTTCAGGTCGCCAGCTGCGCAGCGTAGGCGAGGCAGTGCATTTTCCCACGGGCGCGTCCATCTGGGCGCGCCGGTTCTGGGCCTCGGGTTGCGTGCCCGCTTCCCGGCTTCCTTGATGGCGAGCGCGTCCTTGCCGATGGTCGTCAGGCTCCACGGCGCGCTCGTCTCCGGGTTGCGGCACACGGGCATTTTCGTGCCGCTCGTCGGGTCGGTCACGTTCATGTTGTCGATCTGCGCCTGGACCTGGCGCAGCGTCATGCTACGGGCCAGGAAACAGACCAGGAACCGGGCCACGTACATACGCCGAAACTCGATGGCGGCCAACTGCGCGCGCGTCGCTCAGGGGCGTTTCGGCCCCTTCCCCCCGCCCTTCTTCTTGGGCACGGGGGGGTGAACACGCAGCCGCATTCGGGGCACTGGCACTGGGTGCGCGCGCGCAGGCACTGCGACGCGGCGGGTGCGTCTCTCCCGTGCGCGCGTCCCCCCGGCACGCCTATGGCTTCGCTGCTGGCCTGCATGGCCTGCATCATCCGGATCAAGAGGCGGCCGAGCACGAAGGGGCACGCGCGCGCGCCGACGACACGGAGCCTGATAGGCGAGTGATAGGCGAGCGCACGACCAGAGCCTTATTGCGTGCTTGCTGTTGGGATGGGGCCAACGCCAAACTCGGCACAGGCTTCCTCCAATGCGTCCAGCGCGGTGTCGTCCTCGTTGGTCGCCGTGCTATTCAGGCCGGCCAGCGTGACCACGCTGGTTTTGGGCGCGTCCACACCGAACATCTCGCGCTCCTGCTTGATGGACGTGGCAACCGCCTTCAGGTCATTGGACGCAAAGGCGAGCCTTCTCATCTCGCGCACGCTGGCGAGCAGTTCCGCGCGCCGGTCCTCGACTTCCCGGTCGGCGGCTTCTTTCCAGCCCTCGCGCAGGAACTTGACGTCCTCGTGAATAGCCGTCAGTCCCCACGCCGCGCCCGTGTCCGGGTTCACGCACACGGGCACCTTCTCGCCGCCCGGCCCCGTCACCGTCATGTTGGCGATCTGTGCCTGGACCTCGCGCTGTGTCAGGCCACGCACCAGGAAGCGGGCCACCCACTGCCTTCTGAAGTCAATGGCTGTCTGCTGTTCGTCGCTTACCATGATTTCGCTCGTTTTGTTCGCTCATTCCCTCGTGGGTGTTCGCTCATGACAAGTTTCTCCCTGCCCTTAATACGGCTTGGCCGAACTGCTGCCGAGGGCGAAGAGGTTGGCGGCGGCGCGCTCGCGGACTACGAACTACCGCTCCTGCCGGCGGCACGAGGGCCGCGCGGTTGGCGATGTCCCCTTCCGCAATCACGCAAAACTCCCAAATTTCCGGCCATCGTGCGGGGAATTCCGACCATTGGTCGAAAACCGCTCATTCCAGATGGCGAGCGCGCGCTCTTGCCGGGGCGTCATGGCGTTCGCTTCCCCCCCGCTCCTTTGGCGGACCTGCCACGGGACCGGGCAGCGGGAACCGGGTTAGTAAACACGCAGCCGCACTCCGGGCACTGGCACTGC
>Ga0136611_10004084_pt1 | contig 10221 bp, 7 predicted proteins | sample AntDrymUQ2232306_2_FD_106645 | JGI IMG/M metagenome (GOLD analysis project Ga0136611, IMG submission 106645) | Polar desert sand microbial communities from Dry Valleys, Antarctica - metaG UQ223 (23.06) | ecosystem: Environmental > Terrestrial > Soil > Desert | place: Antarctica: Dry Valley... | reverse complement strand
TTTTTTTAGTTTACATCTGGGGAAAAAATGTCAAAGCCCTTTGTTTTACTTGGCTTTGAATAAAAGTAGGTGATTAACAATTTTAATGCGTTCGCCCTAGCCCAACCATCTGTTTTTTCAATTCTTTTATTTCTTCTTTAATTTCTTCTTTAAGTCTCCCCAAACCTTTAACGCGCGCGTTTTGTCGTTTGTATTCGTCGAGCGGCTGAACCGGCGTTCCCCACCAAACGCCCGCACGGACGATTTTGCCGGGCAAAACACCGGCTTGCGAACCGATAATCGCGCCGCTTTTGACAAGTGCGTGGTCGCCCATTCCGACTTGTCCGCCGATTATGCAGTCGTCTTCGATGACGGTCGAACCGGAAATCCCGGTCTGCGCCGCAATAATTACGCGCTCGCCGATTTTTACGTTGTGCGCGATTTGCACGAGATTATCAATTTTCGTGCCGCGCCCGATGCGTGTTTCACCGAGTGCGCCCTTGTCAATGCAGGTATTCACGCCGATTTCAACATCGTCTTCGATAATAACCGTGCCGATTTGCGGAAACTTAACGTAGCCGCGTTCGCCATCGCGCACGTAACCGAAACCGTCTGCGCCGATACAAACGCCCGCGTGAAGAATCACATTATCGCCGATAACGCAGTCGTCTTCGACGCAAACATTCGAATGGATTGTGCAGCCGTCGCCGATTTTAACGCCAGCGCCGATTTTTGCGCCAGCGCGAACTTGTGTGCGGTCGCCGATACGAGAATTTTCGCCGACGCAAACAAACGCGCCGACGAAAACGTCTTTGCCAATTAAAGCATTTTCGGCGATAACGGCTGATTTATGAATTTCGGGAGCCGGATTTTTTGGCGGATGCAGAACGGCGGCGATTTTGGCGAAGGCGAGTTTCGGATTTTTTACTTTGATAACCGGAAAGGGAAGCGGCGCGTCGAAATTTTCGGGAACGAGAAGACACGAGGCATTTATTTGCGGCGTATTTATCGTATCGGAAATCTTTTCAATGTTTTCGATCTTTTCGATCTTTTCGATTTTTTCGATAAAGGAAATTTCGTTCGTCTGCGCTTTTTCGAGGCTGGCGACGGCGAAAATCTCGGCATCGCCCGCGCCGCATAATTTTCCGTCCAAAAAATCGGCAATTTTTTCAACTCTCATTTAAAAATTTTTGTTCGGCGCGGCGGTTTTGTCAATGCTTCAAGTTTTCCGTTTTTCAGTTTCGTTGACGACCGATTGCAGAAAAATCTCGATTCCTTCGATTTCAAAACCGTGTTCGCGTTCGAGTCGCACGAGAATCGGCGCGCTGTCGCTGTCGAGAAAATCGAGGTCGGCAAAATCGAGCGTCAGATTTACGCCTTTTTCCGCGCGCATTCCGAGAGCGATTTTTTCGAGCAGAACGGCATCGTTAAACAGAAGTTCACCTTCGACCCGCAAAGTCGTTTTTCCGCGTTCGGCATCTTCAATTTCGGTAATTTGCGTCGGCATATCGAGTTTGATGAATTAAATACGGTAAAGATTAAATTAAGTTTTGTTTCGACGCAATTTTTTTCGTGACTAAAAACACGCCCGCGAAAATCAAAACGGCGGCGAGAAATACTTTAAAGTCCAATTTCTCGTCTAAAAAAACGATTGCCATAAAAAAACCGATAAGCGGCTGTAAATAAATAAAAACCGCGACGGTCGAAGGATTGACGCGAGCCAAAGCCCAGGCGTTCAGAAGATACGGCGTGAGCGTCGAAACAATGGCGACGTGCAGAATCAAAAGCCAAATCGTCGGCGAAACTGTGGCAACATCAATGCCCGAAAGAGAATAAAGTCCGAGCGGAACGCAAATGATGCTCGAAAAAATAAAAACCCACGCGATTGATTTAATCGCGCCGTTGCGCGTGATAATATCCTTGGAAATTGAAACGTAAATGCCGTAGGAAAACGAATTAATGACGATTAAAATGTCGCCGACGGTCGTTTCCGAAGAAAACGAAGCGTTGCGCGGGTCAATCAGCAAAATCACGCCGATTGCCGCCAGAACGATTCCGGCGATTTTCATTTTACGGAGTTTTTCAATTCCCAGAATCGCGCTGAACGAAAGCGCAAAAATCGGAATCGTGACGGCGAGAAGAGAGGTATTCGACGCTTTCGTCAGCGAAAGTCCGGTGATAAAAAGAATCTGATTGAAAGTTACGCCGAAAAAACTCAGAACCGCAAAACGGAGATAATCTTTTTTGTCGGCAAGCCGCATATTTCCGCGATACCTCTGCACGAGATACAACGCCAATGCCGTGATGCCGACGCGAAACCCGACGACCGCCAAACTAGGAATCGTTTTCAAAACGATTTTACCGATAACCGGAAGCGAGCCGAATGTTAGTTGAACGGCGAGCAAAGCCAAATATGGTGAATAATTATTTTTTGAATTTTCGGGTGTATCTTTCATTTGAAATAAAGCTAGATGCTAACAAATTTTTCCGGTCAACGGCAGTTTCAGAATTTATAAAGAAAGAACTAATAAACTATTCGTAAGTTTTGCGCTTTGCCAACTTTGGTGATTTTGTTGATAAGCGTTAAAATAACTTTTCTGTTTCAACTTTAAAAAAATGGATTCACAAATTGCTAAAATCTACGGTGCTTGCAACCCTGATAATCCCGCTTCTAAAGAATTTTATTATGATTGCAGCGCGGCGCGAGGTAAAAATGTCTTTGTCGAACAAATTAAAGACCACATTGTTTTAGCAAACGCTTCAATGCACGAATTTTCAGATGCAGGTGATTACAAATGCTTTCTATTCACCGGACATTCAGGGTGCGGGAAATCATCGGAATTGAAAAGGCTTGTGCGTGAATTAGACTCTTACTCGGAAGAGTCAAGATTTTACCCTATTTTTATTGACGCCAATGAGTATCTGGATAAATTTGACGTAACTATAACTGACATTCTGCTGGCTATTGCTACGGAAACTGCCGACATTTTGCAAAAAGACGAAAGTCTTAAAATCAAGGGCGGCTATTTCAAAAAGTTTACCGAGAAACTTGGCGAAACTGTTTTTGCCGATTGGGAAATAGAAAAGATTGGCGTTGACTTGCCTTACGGGTTTCCAAAACTCGACATCAAAAGGCTCGCCAAAGACGATTCTGCCCGTAAATTGGTTCGGCAGGCATTAAAAGACGATACATACTTGCTGTTGCGGGAAATTAATAGTTTGCTCGTTAATGCGCGTAATGAAATTCAAAATCTGGCGGCGCACGGAGCATCGCAGAATTATAAAGATGTCGTCATTATCCTGGACAATCTGGAAAAAATCGAGCGATTCGGCGATGCCGAAATGGGGCTTGAATCCGCCCGCAAGTTATTTCTGAATTTTTCAACCCAGCTTACCGCCATCGAATCGCATATTATTTACACCGTGCCGATTGATTTAATGCGCTCAAACGATGCCAGCGTTATCGGGAAACTTTACGATAAATCGTTTGTTTTGCCGATGGTCAAAGTTTTTCAGCGCGACGGCGAAACTCCTTTTGAAATCGGAGTAGAAGCAATGACCGAGATTTTAAAACTGCGTCTCGGCGGCATCGAACGCAAAGCGGCTTTTACCGACGAGGCTTTAGACCTTCTTATCAAATACAGCGGCGGACATATCCGCACTTTTCTTCTTTTCGCCCGCGAAGCCTGCACCGATGCCGACGCGCTTCCGATTACCGCCGAAAACGTCAATTACGCCATCAACAGCGAATATCAAAACATTTCGCCGAATTTCTTCCCGACATATACGTGGGAGGTTTTGGCTAAACTCGATTTATCATCAAATCAGAATATTGATGTCGAACCCGCGCAATGCGTCGAAGTTCTGGAAAAACTGCTTTTGTTTGAATATATCAACGGCGACGATGAAACCGCCGGAAATCAAAAACCGAATGACCGCAATCGTCAAACGCCGTGGTATGCGGTCAATCCGATTTACCGCGAGTTAGACCAATTCAAAGCGGCGAAAGAAAAATTATCGAATCCGCCACAGGAAAACACCGAAGTTGAATAATCTCGATTTAGAATTACAGGAATTAGACGAAAAGCGACAGATGCGGAATCTCGCTAACGCCGTCAAACTTGCCGACAGTTTTTCGCTGCTTTTCGTCCGCTGTAATCAACGCCCGCGCCAGAAAGAAATAATCAAGGAGTTAAAAGGACAGCTTGCCGAATATAAAATTAAGGTTATATTTCTCGAAAATCAAATCGAACACCTTCTCGACGAATTAGAGAAAGAGTTAGGTGACGAAAAGCCCGACTCGGTTTTTGTTTACGGTTTGGAAAACTCATTTCCGAAAGCCGACACCGCCGCCGAATCAAAGTTTGTCGTAACCCTGAATCACTCGCGCAATTCCTTCAAAAAGGTTCTGAATTGCCCGCTCGTTTTATTTCTTCCCGAATATGCTCTGAGTGCGATTTATCATGGCGCGACCGATTTTTATTCAATCCGTTCGGGCGTTTATCTTTTCTCCGCCAAAGCCGAAGAAACCGAGCAGTTGATTTCACAACATACTTCACAAGCATATAGAGAATTGGAAGGTCTTTTATTTGAAGAAAGACAAAATCGAATCAAAACCATTGAAGAGTTGTTCGCAGAATACCAATCTTTGCCCGTCTCACAGCGCAATCTTGATAAGGAAAATAGACTAAGAGAGAAGTTGGCTGAACTTTATTATATTTCGGGAGAGTATGGTAAAGCACAAAATTTATACCAAGAAGCAATAGAATATTATCGAAACTCAAAAGATTTGATTTTATTAAGTAGCGCACTAAACAATTTGGCATTAGTTTATAAAAACCAAGGAGAAAATGGTGAAGCAATAAATTTATTCAGAGAAGCCAGCGAACTAGTCAAGGAAACAGTTGGCAGAAAGCATCCTGACTACGCAATCCATTTGAATAATTTGGCATTAGTCTTTGTAAACCAACGCAGGTATGACGAGGCAATAGATTTACTCAAAGAGGTATTAGAAATAGATAGAGAAACAATCGGCAAAAAGCATCCTACGTATGCAGCTCATATCAATAATTTAGCATCAATTTACACCGATCAGGGCAAGTATGACGAGGCAATAGATTTATTCAAAGAAGCATTAGAAATCAATAGAGAAACAATCGGTGAGAACCATCCTGTTTATGCAGGAGGTTTGAGTAATCTGGCGTTGATTTACACGAATCAAGGTAGATATAACGAAGCGGCAAATTTGTTCAAAGAAGCATTAAAGATAGATAGGGAAACAATCGGCAGAAAACATCCTAATTACGCAATTCATTTGAGTAATTTGTCTAAACTTTATTACAAGCAGAAAAAGTATCAAGAAGCATTATCTTTAGTTGAAGAAGTTCATCAGATACGTCTTAAAACTTTGGGCGTAAATCACCCTGATACAAGAGATATAAAAATGGGCATCGATATGTGTCGAATGAAATTAAAAGAGAAAGCCAGCATTCTTGTTCCATATAAAAATTAAAGTTGGATTTGAAAGAATCGCTAAATCTTTTGCAAAAGATTTCCTTGATTTTGAGTATGAACGAGATGAACGCTGAAAATGAGTCGCTCATAATTGTAAATTACATTAACATCAAAATTGGGTTTTCGAGCATTTGCTTAAACGTCTGCAAAACTTCGCATCGGTCACGCCGTCGAAATAAACTTTACATTCACAAAATAGGAAATAATTGCTAAAACGACAAATCAGGCAAAGTTTAGAAATTTTCCGGTCAATAATTAAACTGTGCTAAGATTCGCTATTATAATTTAGAACGGCGCGTAGGAAATATATGCTAAAAGAAGGTTTTGAAGTTAAAGAATATACTTTGAAAAAGTTTCTTGGCAGAGGCGGTTTCGGCGAGGTCTGGCTGGCGGAGAAAAAGATCGAACTTGCCGATAGAAAAGTTTCGGTCGCATTGAAATTTCTATCCGGCGAAAATCAGAGGATTTCGGATCATTCGAGTGTCAGGCGCGAAATAAATACGTGGATTGACGCCAGCGGAAATAAAAATGTCGTTTCCGTTCTCGACGGATTTATCTTTGACAATCTGTTCGTTATCGTCAGCGAATACGCCGATAACGGTTCTCTGCGCGATTGGCTGAGGCAGTTTGGCGGAAAATCGCCGGGTTTGGAAAAAACGGTGGAAATAATGGGCGGTATTTTAGACGGATTATCACATCTGCATTCGCAAAAAATCGTCCATCGTGATTTGAAACCGGAAAATATTTTGTTAAAGGGCGATGTTCCGTGCATTGCGGATTTCGGTGTTTCACGAATGGTCGAAACGGTTTCTTTGACCAGTTCAAATTTCGGCACGAATTCAGCGGGTTCGCCTTTGTATATGTCGCCCGAATCTTTCGAACGTAGAAAACCTACGCCGCAGATAGACATCTGGTCGGCTGGCGTAATGCTTTTTGAAATGTTGAGCGGGCAAAAACCTTACACAGCCGATACGATTCCGGCTTTAATATATGAAATCGTTACTAAAGAACCGCGTTCGCTGCCTTCGGATGTTCCTGAAAACATACAAAATGTCGTGAAAAAAGCTCTCACGAAGGAACTTTCCGAAAGATTTCAGACAGCCAAAGAAATGCGCGACGCGCTGATGAAAGCCTTCTATTTACAGGGTTATCCGCAAACTTATGCGCGTGAAGAATTTATTACTACACAGAAAAAAACTTTGTCCGATGTGAATTCAGCCCAAACCTTACCGTCGAGTTACAAAAAAAGCGAAAGTGAAATCGCTCAAAGTAAAAATGCAAACTCGAACAAAAAATTATACGGTTGGGTTGGATTGGGAGCAGGCGCGGTTTTAGCGACTGCCATCGGAATAATCGGGGTTACTCAATTTTCAAACCGAGATGGTTCAAATCAAAGTAATGTTTCCAATTCCGCTCAAACTACAAATTCTGAAAAGACGACAGTTTCAAATTCTGAAAACGTCGGCGCGGCGAATTCCAATTCCGGTCAAACTCCACAGATAACAGAAAAATTACAGGATAAGCCGAACGAAACGAAACCGAATACAGTTCAAACTCCGCGCCCGACTCCCGCGAAAGTGAAAGCCGCTCCGAAACCGACCGCCAGGAAAAAAGTTACTTTGGACGATTTGATAAATTGAGAGGTGAAAAAGATGAAGCCAAAAATAAACCGAATATTATTGAGTCCGATTTTATTATTTTTTCTATTTTCAAACTCGATTCAAGCCCAAACAGAAGAGGCTCCCTTAACATTATTTGTTATCGAAAAGGCTCTTCGCTCGCAAATAGCTCCTTTGAAAGAGCGTAATCGGCTTTTGATTGAGGGCGTAAAGAATCGGGGAATTACATTTTCTACAATGTCGCAGGCAATCATTAATAAACTGGTTGATTTAGGGGCAAGCAAACAACTTCTGAAAGTGATAATAGAAAAATATCCAGCCTTACCGGGTTTGATTCAACTCAAGGTGGAAAGAGGAAACAATCCCTTTCAAATGATGAATTATTTAGATATGGAATTCCGATTAATTCCAAAAGGCGAATTTGTGATGGGAGCAAAGGCAACAGAAGCCGGCTCTTTAGCCAACGAAAAGCCGCAGCGCAAGGTTAAAATCACGCAGCATTTTTTTATCGGACAATACGAAGTTACACAGGGACAATGGAAAGCCGTTATGGGCAATAATCCGAGTCAAAATAAACAATGCGGCGATGATTGTCCGGTGGATTCGGTTTCCTGGGACGATGTTCAGGGATTTATTAAAAAGTTAAATGCGAAAAAAGGGGCAAACAACAGCTATATTTATCGTTTGCCGACCGAAGCCGAATGGGAATATGCGGCACGGGCAATGACTGAAACCCGTTATTATTGGGGTGACGATAACGATGAAAAAACCTGGCGGCTTAACGCTCATTCCAACGATAAAACCACCGCCAGAGTCGGTTCATATCTGCCGAACGGTTTTGGTTTGCATGATATGAGCGGCAATGTCTGGGAATTGGTCGAAGACGTTTGGCACACGGATTTTGCCAAAGCAAAAAACGACGGCTCGGCAAATATGGTTGGAGATGCGAAGGAAAGAGTTATGAAAGGCGGCTCATTCTCGCAGTTTCTCGATGAAATGCGTTCATCGCGGCGCGGAAAAATTTCAACTAATTCGACGATGCACAATGTCGGGTTTCGACTGGTTGCCGTGCCGAAAAATCAGTAAACCGCAACATCATATTGATGATATTGTTGATGTTAGCGGTCGGATGTTAAAATCTAGATAATTTCTGTATTATTTGGGGAAATTGAAGATGAGTAATGGAAATATGTTTATTTGAAAAAATATAGAAAGCTGCCAAATCTAAATGAATACTATGTAAATACTTTGTCAATCGGTTTACAGTTAAATCTCGTATACCTCTTGTCCACTAAATGAAAAAAGGCTTATATTTGAAGCAGCTAAGTTGCTAATTCTATTGGAGGCGGCGATCAGAATCGAACTGATGAATAAAGCTTTTGCAGAGCTCTGCCTTACCACTTGGCTACGCCGCCGATTTAATTTCGGATTTTAGATTTTGGGTTTTGGATTGGTCGCCGATTAAAATCTAAAATTTTATGACTGGAAGTTGTCAATCAATAAAAGCGGCGTTTGGAGCTTTTCAGTCGTTACGCCGCTTTTGAAATATTGGAGCGGGAGACGAGATTTGAACTCGCGACTTCGACCTTGGCAAGGTCGCGCTCTACCACTGAGCTACTCCCGCATCGCAAATGACAATTCTACAAAACGAATCAAATTTGTCAAGTTCGTAGGATTTTTATTGCAAATTTCGGGCGCGAATCTTTAATTTGTAACCGTCACATCTTTCAGAAATGACCAATCGCCGCTCGGACTAATTTTTATATTGTTGACGCGTTTATTGGCAACAACCATATTTGCCGGATACCAGAGCGGAAACAAAGGCAAATCGCGGCTGATAATTTCCTGCGACCGTAAGTAGAGTTCTTTTGCCTTGGTGCGGTCGGTTTCGTTAAATGCCTGTTCGATCAGCGCGTCAAATTCGGGATTACTGTAACGGCTTCGGTTGCAGCAGAAAACCTTTCCTTTTTCATTAAAAATTTTGGGCGTACTGAATAAATCTCTATAAAAAATAGGGTCTTGATTACCACCGACCCATATTCCCGTATTCATCTGAAATTGTCCGCGTGAAAGTTGGGTTGTCAAAACTTTTGAATCAATTGTTTCAATTTGAATATTTAATCCAGCTTCCTTTAACGAATTTTGTATTGCTTGCGAGTATTGATTGACAGCATTGTTACCGGCGGAATATTTAAAGACTATGGGATCATTTTTATAGCCTGCTTCCTGAAGTAAAAATTTTGCTTTTTGTGGATCGTAATTATATTGTGTTCCCACATCATAAGCCCATGACTTTACAGGTAAAACTGAAGAAGCAATAGCCGCCTGACCTAATAAAAGCTCATTGATAATTTTTTCGCGGTCTATCGAATAAGCGATTGCCTGACGAATTTTTACATTGTCAATTGAAAGTGATTGCGTATTAAAACCAATGTATTGAATATTGGAGCCATCGAATTTTTCAACCTTCAAATTCGGATTCTGTCCGAGAGAATTTAAAGTATCGGGCGAAAGATTGGTTGGAAGCGGCGCGATGTCTACGTTACCGCTTTGCAGTTCGGCTTGCAGGGAATTGGCATCGGCGACGGTTTTGACGCGCAACTTCTGGATTTTCGGTGCGCCGTCCCAATATTCTGAGTTTGCTAGAAGTTCAACGATGTCTTGGGATTGATCAAAATTGACGAATTTAAACGCGCCCGAACCGATTGGTGACGTTTTCTGCTGTGTCACCGTGCCTTCGGGAATAATCGGAATTGCTACTAAATTTGATAAAAGCTGATTTTTGAGTGCCGAACGGCTGATGTTAAAAACGGCGGTTTTTGCGTCTGGCGTTTCGATTGATATAATATGCGGCATTCTGCTGCCTTCAACCGTATCGAAAAACGCGCCGGATTTGAAACCGCCGGATTTGAACAATTCATCGAAAGTATATTTCACGTCGGCGGAAGTAAAATCTTTGCCGTTATGAAATTTTACGTTGTCGCGTAATTTAAAGGTAATGGCTTTGCCGTCGGGCGAGGTCTCGATAGCTCCAGCCAATTCACCGACGTAATCAAAATTTTCGTCTTTTTTAACCAGAGAATTAAAAATCAAAGTGCGAACGCGGTCG
>Ga0136611_10004083_pt1 | contig 10223 bp, 9 predicted proteins | sample AntDrymUQ2232306_2_FD_106645 | JGI IMG/M metagenome (GOLD analysis project Ga0136611, IMG submission 106645) | Polar desert sand microbial communities from Dry Valleys, Antarctica - metaG UQ223 (23.06) | ecosystem: Environmental > Terrestrial > Soil > Desert | place: Antarctica: Dry Valley... | reverse complement strand
GGGCACCCCACCGCAACCTGGTCTCCACTCGCCGCCTGCCGGACATGGGCCGGGGCGATGCGGGTCGCAGCGTGGATGGCCGAAGCCGCCCAGCCCCGCAACGACACCGTCTCCGACGGCGACTACTGGTACTCCCAGGCCCGCAAGGGCCTGGCCCCCTACCTCCACGCCGCCGCCGTCACCGGCAAGCCCATGGCCACCGTGGTCCGGTGGATCGACGCCCAGGAAGAGCCCGAGGTCGAGGCGGCCCTTCGTACCGCGACGCGGGTCGACGCCGCCACCGGCGAGCTGCGCACGGCCGAAGCGGGCACCAAACGGTGGGACGAGCTGTTCGACGCTTCTGTCGACCTGACCCGCCAGATCCTCAACCGGCAGGGTGGCGACGCCGCGGCCATGGCCGAGACGCCCCTCGACAGCTGGCCCCCATGGTTGGTCGAGCGGGTCACCAACGCCGTCCACGTCGAGTGGGCGCTCGAGAACGCCGGCACGGGGGATCCCCTTGCCCCGCTCACCGCCGTCAAGGCGCTGTGGAACAAGGAGGCCCGCCTCAAGGGGTCGGTGTTCGCCACCATCGAGAACGTCCTGGCCGGCTGGGCCGACCCGACCGTCTCAGCCGCCGCCACCAGCTGCGAGATCGACCTCGACCGGTGGCTTGCGGGAGACAACACCCTCTACGTCGTCGCCACCGCCCACGAACAGGCCCGTCTGCGTCCCATCCTCACCACCCTGGTCCAGCAGGCGATCCGACGGGCCTACGACGCGGCCGCGGCCAACGGGGGCCGCCTTGACCGCCCGTGCCTTCTCCTCCTCGACGAGGCCGGCAACACCGCCCCCCTTCGTGACCTTCCCGGCTACGCGTCCACAGCCCGCTCTCACGCCATCACCCTCGTCACGGTCTGGCAGGACGTCGCCCAGATCAAGGCGGCCTACGCCGACCGGGCCCAGACCGTCCTCAACAACCACCGGGCCAAGCTCTTCGGCGCCGGGATCGCTGATGCCGACACCCTCGAGTACGTCTCCAAGCTCATCGGCGACCACGGGCGGACCGAGCGGAACCAGTCGGCCGACCTGGGCGGGACCGGCCGCCGCTCGATCAGCGAACACCGCACCTACCGGCGCATGGCGCCCGTCGACGTCATCCGCCGTATCCCCTCCGGCGAAGCCGTCCTCATCTACGGCAGCGAGCTTCCCGCCCACATCCGGCTGCGGGCTTGGTTCACCGACCCACGGCTGCGTTCCCTGAGCTCCGCCGAGGCAACCCGAGGAAGGACCCGATGTGCGCACCTATGTCGGTGAAAGGGACGAGCAGGGTCGCCCGTTGGTCTGGTGCGTGGACCGGACCCCAGGGCCGCCGGTAGAGGAGATCGCCGAGTTCCTCGCCCAACTCCGCCAGGAGCTGGAGCGGCCGGACGGCTCCCAGGCGTTCTCGCGGGCCGACGAGCTCATGGCTCGCAAGCACGACCTCATCGAACGGATCACCGCTTCAGAGCAGTCGTCACGCCGACCCGTCGACGGAAACGGCGAACCGGGAAACCTGGAGTGGAGCCAGCCCGGCGCGGCGCAGCTGCGGCTGGCCCGCGCCGTTCTCGCCGACCACCTGGGTGTCACCCCCACCGACACCGTCTCCGTCGCGTTCCGCGACCAGGTCGTCGCCAGCCTCCCCGAAGCAGGCTTCCGGCTCCCCGCCGACCAGATCGCCGTCTGGGTGCAGGCCAACCGGCAGCTCGTCGAGAACGAGCTGTTCCTCCGCCCACCCGACACCGGTCGCGAGCAGGCCTGGTCGGTCATCGAGGGACCCCGGCCCATCGCCGATCCAGTCGACCTCGCCGTGGATCCGGCCACGGCGTCGACTCTGGTGGCCGCCCTCGAGGCCGCGTGGCGAGACATCCAGTCCCATCACCGGGAGCTGCCCGACGCCGTCATGGTGCTCGGCACGGGGGTAGAGCGAGGCCGGCTCGTGAAGCTGGGCCACTGGTGGGGCGGGCAGTGGGTCGCCGACGGCCAACCCCGCGGTGAGGTGCTGCTCGCAGGCGAAGCTCTCCACCTCGAACCGGGCCGGGTGTTCGAAGTCCTCCTGCATGAGGCCGCCCACGGGATCAACGCCGCCCGGGGCGTGAAAGACACCAGTCGTGGAGGCCGCTACCACAACAAGGAGTTCGCCAAGACAGCCCAACAGGTGCTGCTACGCGTCCGCAGCATGCCCCCTTACGGGCTCGCTGCCACCTCCCTCACCCCCGACGCCCTCGAGCGGTACGGAGCAACGATCGACCGGCTCGGCGACACCATGCGCATCGCCCGGCAGCTTCGACAGGGCCTCCAGGTTGGCACCGACAGCGGCGAGATCGAAGGCGGTGGCAAGACCGGCGGCAAGGGCTCTGAACAGGGCCAGCCCAAAAGCGGTTCGACAGCCGCGTCGTGCGGCTGCGGTCGCAAGATGCGCATGGCCCCCTCCACCCTGGCCGCCGGACCCGTCGTCTGTGGCCTCTGCGGAAGCGAGTTCACCAACGGTGCCGCGAAGACGTCGAACCAATCCGAGCGCGAGGATCTCGGAACTCGCGTCACCGGCGGTGGCGCTGTGGCGGAGGCTGTCGTTGATCGCAGCTTCTTGGCCCGTCGCCAGGCTTCCCTCGCCGCTGACGTCGAGCCACAGGTGGGCGCCTCCGACCGCACCCTCGAGCGCCGACGAGAACGGCTCGAGAACGCTCTGGTTGCTGCTCCCGGTCCGGAGGGAGACCAGCGCAATCGGCAGGGACGTCGCGACAGGATGGAGGTCCTCCTTCAGACCGAGCTCGGCGACACCCCAGGCTGGCCCAGCGATCCGGCCCGCAACGACCGGATCGAGGCCGACCACGGGGTCCTCCGCCACTGGTACGAGCGGTACGGCACATGGGAGGAGGAGCCCATCCCCGCCGACACCCCCGCCGAAGGCGCCCGGCGGGAGCGGCTTGCTCGGGCGCTCCTGAAGGCTGACGGCACCCTCCGCGGCCCGATCCTCACGACGGCGGCCGGCGCCGAGCTTCAAGCCGGCGACCGGGTCCGGCCAGCCGCTGATCACGACGACCTTCCCGTCGGGACGCCCGGCACCATCGAACGGGTCGATCCTGCCTCAGGCAGCGTCGACATCGACTTCGCCACCTGGGGACGCCTCCGCACAACCCTGAATCACGCCCTCAGCGCCGACCTCCGGCACGACTACGCCGACCCCCGGACCCCAGACCAGGAGTTCGCCTCGCCAGGGATCGAGCTGTGACCCCGCCGGGCCGTCGTCCGATCGACGCTGCCCTCACCTACGCCGCACGCGGCTGGCCCGTCTTCCCCACCCACCACCCCATCACCAGCCGACGGGGACCGGTCGCCTGCTCGTGCGGTCACGCCGACTGCACCTCGATCGGGAAACACCCGCGCACCAAGGAGGGTCTGAAGAACGCCACCCTCGACGTGAAGCAGATCCAGGAGTGGTGGAACCGTTGGCCCCAAGCCGGCGTAGCCATCCGAACCGGCACGGCCAGCGGCCTCGTGGTCGTCGACATTGATCCCGAGCACGGAGGCGACGACAGCCTCACCGCCCTGCGCTCGGAGCACGGCCCTCTCCCCATCGGCCGCACGGTCCGTACAGGCTCCGGAGGCACCCACCTCTACTTCCGCCACCCCGGCCCCGCCCTACCGAACACCGCCGGCAGGCTCGGGCCGGGACTCGACACCAGAGCCGACGGCGGCTACGTCATCGCCCCTCCCAGCCGCCACCGCAGCGGCGGCACCTACAAGGTGACCGGGCACGGCCAGGTCATCCCCGACCTCCCGACCTGGGTGCTGCGAGCCCTGCAGCCACCGCTCCCGAAGCCGTCACCCGAGCGTCCAACTCCCGAGAACGCAACCGCCTGGGCTCGCGCTGCCGTGGACGGTGAGCTCGAGCGACTGCGCCATGCCCCGGAGGGAACCCGGAACGACACCCTCAACCGAGTCGCCTACCGCCTCGGCCAGATCATCGGGGGCGGCGCGCTGGTCGAACACGACATCGAGCCCCTCCTGATCGAGAACGGCATCGCCCTCGGCCTCCGCCAGCGAGAGGTCGTGACAACGGTGCACAGTGGCCTCAGAGCGGGTGAAGGATCGCCCCGGGGGCCAACAGCCTCGGCCGATGTCGGGACGCCCAGCCACTCGCCCGCAACCATGTTATGACACGCGAAGGTCCGTCAAACATCCTCCTCAGTGCGTCCGATATTCAACGTAACCAAAAGATCCTGATGAAGTTCCATCCAGACGTCATGATACGAACTACTCAACGGCAGAGTAAAATCCTCAAGAAGACTTCCGACAGCCCTTTCCAGCGCTAGGTCGAGGCGCGCCCTGTAGGAGTTCATCCGTGGAAGAACGTCCACAATCGCCGCGAGCAGCGGAAGCGCCGCTCCATGAACCTTCTGAAGGCGCCTGCGAACGGCCATGTCGTAATCAGGATCCGAGTGATCGTTGAGAACGACGGCCCCGTCTGCGGAGGGCAACAGTTGCCAGGCGCCGCATACCTCCTTAAACTCACGATTGACAACGCCGAACTGGCGATACAGGTCGACCGCCCGCGAACGATCTTTAGGGGCCAATACACCTGCCAGCAGAGTCCGATGAAACACCCTTCCGTCCTCCGAGGCAATCCACCTCTCACCCCTCTCGGTATCACGTCTAACCACGAGCCCTTCAAACCGAAGACCTGAGAGAAGTTCACTAGCGTACTCTGGAGCCGTTCCCGTCGCTTCAGACACCTCAGCCTCGCTTGAACTACCTCGAGTTACCAGACAATTCAGGACTAGAGACTGCGCGACGCCCGCACTCATGGGGTCATGGTTAACCATCAACAGCCCCCCCGATCTCATCGATCAGCCTAGTGATCCCATCGGGGCGATCCGGCCGCGACACCTCTAGCGCGCCGGGAAAACCTACAAGACAGACCAGGCAGCGCCGCCCATCCTCACGAACAATGCATCCCAAGCGATAGGCAGGAAACCTCATCAATCCCTCCCGTACACCCGCGACAACCGGTTTCGACCGGCGGAGAACTTCCGCTCACCGTCCACAACATCCCAGAAGGCGACTCGACCGCCATCGAAGCGAGAGTAGCTCAATGACAAGCACCTCCATCGGTAACGATACTCCGCCAACACCAAACACATTGCATCCTGAAGCGCTGGAAGCGCGCGAACCATACACTCGCGTTCCAAGGGTCGCCAAAGACCAAGATATCCCCGAGAGCTTAGCCACTCCGCCGCGGCCCATGAATCAACATTATGAAACGAAGGATCAAGTACTGGAATAACGAGACGGCCCAGAAAAGCAAGACGCCGATGGAACCGCTCATCGATTGAGCGGGGATCTACTGCCCACTCCACCCTATAGTCTGAGGCACGAGGCTTTGAGTAGTCTCCGATCCGACCTGTAGCGCCGACTGCCCGCATCGCAGGAGCTATGCCTCCACGGGAAAGGTCGGCGACGTCAAAGCCTGAGCCCAGTGCCTCGACAGTGAAGGAAACTAGCGAAGACTCACGGGAGGCCCGGTCAACACGGATCGCAGCCGCAACTACATTGCTGAGACGATCAACCTCTTCAAGAACAATTACCGCACGACGTTGGAGCAGACAGCTGTCTCCCAGCGCAAGAGCGGACGCGGGGTCAAGTGCAGTACCCCCGTGGAGGTACTTGGCACTTTCATGTCCACCGTCCGACCGAATAAGAACGCGCCCGCGAGGCCCCATAGCAGAAACGCTCCGAATGGCGGAGGCCAACTCAGACCTTCTATCCGGCGTTACAAGCACCCCGTCAAGCGTCGGAAGTCCCAGGCGATATAGCAGGCATAGCGAGCTCCACTTTGGATACGCGGCCGACCTAGACGCCTCCAGAACAGCTCTCGATGAAAGCTCACTTAGCCGCTGCACCGTTGATGCTCCGACCTAGTCACCGGCGGATCTACCGCCAAGTCCCGATTCAGAAGACCTAGCCGGACTTTGGCGGCCGTGGCCGTCATTGTCAGACGAAACGGAAACCGACGCCAGTTGTATTGAGCTTCAAGTCCATGAGCCGCCGCCGCCACTCGACGGACATGCTGACGCGGAAACCTCTTCGCGGGCCAGCACCATGATCCAGTATCCATCGAGTACAGCCAAATGTAGGGAGAGTCCGGGAAGAGATGGGGCGGGGGCAACACACTCAGATCTAGTGGCACCCCTGGTCCGCCCAGTCGGACATTCTCCTTAAGAACGTCACGAGGCGTCGGCACCGGGATCAGATGAAGGTGCGCATGATCGCAGCAGGCCGCGCCTCTATCCTCCGTTCCGCAGCCGTGCTCCGCAACAATATACGATCCGTACATTTGTTGAACGACTGGAAGAAGAGATTCCACAACCGAGACCATATCATCCCACTCGACCATCGTGAGATCACGTACCGCCACTACGTGACGTCTCGGGAGAACGAGACAGTATCCTTCAACAAACGAACCCAACGAAGCTAGCACCAATGTCATCGGAGACTCCAAGATCGTCCTCAACTTGCTGCCGCCTAGAAACTCAGCACAAAAGTCGCAGTCAAGTGTCACTACGAGGCCCCTGACTTGGGCGTTCCCCAAATTCTTCTGAAAATGTAGACCGAAGGTGACCTAGTTCCCCATACAGCCTCGGTCGGTCGGGGCCAGATTCATCCGGACTATCTACTCGCCCCAACAACATCTTCGCTACCACCATGCCCGATCGAAGGCGTACCGCACTAGGTGCGCAATTGGAAATCTCGAGCGTTAGATATCCGCGCCACCCAGGGTCAACAAGCCAGGCACCTTGCGTCACGTTGAGCCCGAGCCGAGCCAAATGGCTCATGGTTGCGATAACGCCGAAGTAGCCAGACGAAAGCCCCAATGGAAGGCCTACCTGAGCCAGAAGGAAACCACTACTTTGCAGGATGTAGTTGTCCCAATCGAGTTCGACCGCCCCATAGAGCGAGAGTAAGGACGTTCGGTCGTGTGGATCAATAGGCTCGCTGGCTGCAACGAGGGTCTGCAGCGGTCCCCCCAACTCCAAGAGCAGAGAGTTGGCGGAGATACCACCTTGCCACTGCACCTCGCCTTGAGCCATCGCATCGCGAAGCTGGCGTGCCGAAACAAAGCTCATGGAGAGCAGTGTTCAGATAGCGCCCCGATGAACGCAACCAGCCGATCCTCCGTAAGCGCTTCCATCTGCTTCGTCGAATCAACTTCAAGACACTGACCTTGCGGCGAACAATAGAATGCCGAGTCAGACACAACACCGTACCTGACGAACAGCGTATAGGCGTAGGACGACGTGGGGTTACGAACGCTATGAAACCGGTCTGGCGGACAGGTATAGTGGTCCGACGCAATTCTAACGGCGGTTCGAACGAATTTTAAACCGACCGGTGCGATGGCCTGTGAGCGAATTTGCCCAGACGGATCGGATTGGCATTCGGTTAAAGTATATGTCGCTCCGGGCTCAGGGCTAAAGATCGACTCCTCCAGCGTGCCGCAGACAATCAAAGATGTGAACGACCAACGATGGGTGTGTATTGATGAGTCCTCAACACCCGGGGGCCAAATATGCAGACGAAGTGCAACTCGTTCGTCCCGAGAGGACCCTAACGTCAACTTGACGAACCCGTTTGGGTGAAGCCGCGAGGCCCGACACAACTCCGAACGGATCGAGGGGGTATAGAGAGCGCTCCTTGCCCAGCCGCCCAAGTGCGCTCGCGCAAGAGTTGCTAGCCAATCCCCAGCCCCCGCGGGCCCGGGAAAGTCCGATACTGGAAATGACGGATAGTGGCTGAGAAGGGGATTGACTGCGTAGGTGCTCATTCGAGAATCACAAGCCCTCTGTCGGCATCCAAAACGATTCTATCGCCGGTACGCAAGACTATTTCACCGTTCTTTCGGACACACCCAATATCTGGCTCAATCTGAAGTTCCCCGACCCCCACGATAGTCGGTTTCCGCAATGAGCGGGCCAGCATCGCCGCATGGGACGTTATGCCCCCTCGAGTACAGACCATGCCGACGGCTGCGATGACGGCTTCTATATCGGCTGGAACAGCTTGATCGAGAACAAGGATGGCGTCAGGGGGAAGGGCGTCAGGGTTGAAGCCATTCTCTCCCCGCAGGACCACCACGCCTCGCACTGAACCAGCCGATGCCGCTGTACCCCGAGCGATGACTGAAGTGCCGACGCCCTTGGGCTCTAGCAGATCAGCTAGTCGGTCTTTGTCCTGATGGATCAAGCCATCTTCACTCCGGGCATCAAGAAATATCAACTCATCCACCTGGCTGCTAACGGAGTCATTGGCGAATGAGTCAATATAGGCGAATTCGAAGTAGCCCCGAAGGTAGGTTCCTCTTCCGACAGAGACCGCTACAAAGGCGTCGGTAGGCTGGCAGGGAGGTACCTTGAGGCGCTCAAGAACATGGCGCGATAACTGCTCGCTCGCCGAATCTGGACCTGAGACCATGCCGGACACTGCATCCAGTACAACGTAGGTCGAGACAGCCACGGACCCATGCGCTACCGGCGATTGAAGGCCTGGGGCCAGTTCGACCACTGCATATCCGTTTCCAACAACCGCAATCCCTCCGTAGCGGTTTGTTCGGAACTTGGACAGGAGAACGTCGTAGTCGTCAATATCATTGGGTTGAACCTGGGCAAGAAATCGCAGTACATCGTTTGCAGCCATGACGTCGAGTAGCACAGCCTTCGATAGCCCGACCCGGCGGGGAAAAAGTTGGGCATAGCATGGGGGCGACGCCATTGGCTCCCAGAAAGTCGGAACCCGATCTTCGAGAATGGCTTTCAAGGGAGCCATGGTCGCGCCGTAGGACGGCAGGTTAAGCTGGCTGAAAACTGCTGGATCGTAGTGGAGGAGGGCCTCTGGTGTCACTCCAAGCGGATTGCCAATCCCTGCCCTCGCTGACTCGCCTAGCCAGCCTACGAAGGTGCGATCGCTGGAACGTTTGGGCATCATCGGGCCTCCATTGGGAGCGCCAGCGGAACTGTTGCTGGCCTTTATTGACTGTTATCGGCAGTGGACAATAAGGCTGCGGCGTAGTCACGAATGTGGTAGACGACATCGCTGTTGCGATCCATAGTGGTCTGGTCGGTCATCAGGTCTTCCAAGCTCGACCATTTGAAGATTGTGCCATCTAGCGTGAAGGTCGGGTCTACCGGGAGTGGAGTCGGTAGGAGGACCTGAAAGAAGCGAAAGTGGTAGCGAGTTTCCATTTTGCGAATCTCGGAGTACTTGGTGGAATGAAGGTCACATCCTGATTGATGGACTATAGTCAAACCTGCCGCCGGGACGCTGAAGTGGGAGGCAAGTAGCTCCCTCAGTCTGCTGTCATTGCGCTCTGAAAAGGCAAGGCCTCGGACGTTCTCATGAGGTAGCATTTGACATCCCCAGGCTGAATCGTAATAGGTCAGGAGTCGGAATTTGTTGTTTCCGTCCATTCGCTTGATAACGAAGAGGGCCCGATCTACCTGGTTGTTCTCAGCTCTCCCAATGATGCGTGCCAAGACTTCATCCAGAGTCGGCGGACGTCTCGCTCGGCGCAGCGTGGAGAGGAGCCAAACCGCTGCAGCGCCAGTCGCGGCCGTCAGAATCAAGCGCCAGGTGTCGCCCTGGACGCCAAGAGTCTTCACGCTCTTGTCGAACTTGGACACTGCGAGAGTGGCGAGAAGTGTCACGACTACGCCTAGCGGAGCCTGCCACTCCTGCGCGCGTCGGGCCTGATCAAGAACCTCGGATACGAGGAGCCGCAGGCGATCGTGGGAAATGAGAATCTTATCGGGAGGCTCTTCAATATCGCGGGGCTGGCTGGGGTGGCGGCGGGCCCACCTCGGGATCCTCATCGATGAGACCCGAAGAAGAAGCAGGTCCGAGGTTCGACCAAGCCGCGGCGTTGGCCTAGGGGGATCCTTATGACCAATCGATGGGGCGGCTGAGAGCCAATCGGAATACGGATACCCTTGGACGGGGCGCGGTTCTCCGAGCTGGGCGTGAGGGTTGGAAACCACCGCACCACCGCCACGTCCAGGTACTCTAGCCCGGACGCTCCGGGTGTGTTGGCTGAACCGGCCTGGGTTTGGTGGAGGCTCGGTGGTTTGGGTTTCCGGTAGCGCTTGGGCTGCCGGCGAGGCGAGTGTCGCACGTGGTGGCGGCTCGTCGGGGGATAACGGGCTCGGCCGTCG